>Ga0209490_10005208_pt1 | contig 11879 bp, 13 predicted proteins | sample MAT06_FD_187209 | JGI IMG/M metagenome (GOLD analysis project Ga0209490, IMG submission 187209) | Freshwater microbial communities from Lake Fryxell liftoff mats and glacier meltwater in Antarctica - MAT-06 (SPAdes) (version 2) | ecosystem: Environmental > Aquatic > Freshwater > Ice > Liftoff...
AAGCCGATCGTGTATGCGACCGTGAACGGCACCTCTTCGTCAAAGGTGGACAGCGTTCCGTCGAACAGTGACTGCACCTCGACGACGAGGCGAGCTGTTGCTGCCGTGCGCGGCATGAACCACTGATCGTCTGCCGCGCTCGGCGAGATGGTCACGGTCGGATAGCTCACGATCGACCATGACGGCGGAGTGGCCACTCGGTTGCGGATTTCCTGACCGAACGGGCATCCGGTCGGCAGGAGTAGCTGTTGCGACGCGCAATCGTCAAGATAGGCATCGACCTGCCGCTGCACTTGCTCGACGAAGTTCTCGTTCGGCTCGACCGCGACGCGTGCGGTGGTTGCCCTCCCGGACTCAGTCACGGCAACCGTGACGCGTTTGGCCTGAAGGTAGGCGGTCTCGTGGGACAGCTCGAGGGCGGTCGGGGTAAACGCGAGGTACCGCGCGGCCTTGTCTTGCTCAGGGGCTTTGAGGTTGAGCCCGTTCGCGATGAACCGTGGGTCATTGAGTACCGTCACTTCAACGACGCCGAGTGGGCTGGTGTCGAAGCGCCAATTGGAGAACAGACCAAGGGTCGCCGCGGCCGGGGCGACGGCGAACTCCGACTGTCCTGCGATTCCGTCAGCCGAGTACCCGAAGGTGATGCGATGGATGCCATCGGCATCGGTAACCTCGCTGATCAGTTGCACGTCTGTGAGCTCGGCGATGCCCTCGCGAGCAAGCAGCTCGTCGGAGCCGCTCGGGGCTTCTGCAGTGGATGCGAGTTCAAGTGCGCCAGCGACATCGTCGCGACCCAGGGCATCCAGATAGCTGGCGACGTAACCGCTCGCACTGTAGATCGTGCTGTTTAAAATGAGCACCGTTGCGCCGAAGGACGCAAGCACAACCCCTAGAGCAATCGAGAGGGTGAGGATCTCGCGCCGCATTCCCACATCCTAAGCTGCGCCACCGTGCCAGTTGAGGCGCCGCCGGTACTGTGGGTTGGTGATCAGTGTGCAGCTGTCCCCCGAGCAGCAAGCGGTGTTCGATCGCATCGAGACCACACGTGAGAACCTATTTGTCACTGGTCGTGCTGGCACCGGCAAGTCGACACTGCTCAATCACCTCGCCTGGAACACCTCGAAGCAGATCGTCATTTGCGCGCCAACGGGCGTGGCCGCACTGAACGTCGGGGGCCAGACCATCCACTCGCTGTTTCGCTTACCGATCGGGGTCATTGCCGATCACGCCATCGAGCAGAGTGGCGAACTCAAGAAGCTCCTGAACGCGATCGACACGCTCGTCATCGATGAGGTCTCGATGGTCAACGCTGATTTGTTGGACGCGATCGATCGCAGCCTGCGCCAGGCGAGACAACGCGAGCACGAGGCGTTCGGCGGTGTGCAGGTGGTGCTGTTCGGGGATCCGTACCAGTTGGCCCCGGTGCCTGGAGAGGGCGACGAGCGTGCGTACTTCACCGACCGTTACCGCTCGATGTGGTTCTTCGACGCGACCGTGTGGAACGAGACCGACCTCACGATCTACGAGCTCTCGACTATCCATCGCCAGCACGAGGACGAGTTCAAGTACATGCTCAACGCCGTGCGGCACGGAATGGTGACGGCCGAGATTGCCGCACGCCTCAACGAGGTGGGCGCCCGCCCGGCACCCACGGACGGCGCGATTACCCTCGCGACCACCAATGGCACCGTCACCCGCATCAACGCGTCCGAGCTCGCCCGACTTCCCGGCCGGGTGCTCACGGCCCGTGCCGACATCAGCGGCGAGTTCGGCGGCCGGTCCTATCCCGCCGATGAGGCGCTCGAACTCAAGGTCGGGGCGCGCGTGATGTTCCTGCGCAACGACGTGAACTATGACAACGGCGGTGCGCGCTGGGTCAACGGCAGCGTCGGAACGGTTCTTAAGATCGAGACGACCGTGTGGGTCGACCTCGACGGCGAACGGGTTGAGGTTAAGCCGGCGATCTGGGAGAAGTTTCGGTACAGCTACTCGCCGTTGACGAAGGCGCTGCGCAAGGATGTCGTGGCCGAGTTCACCCAGTTCCCCCTGCGACTCGCATGGGCCGTTACGATTCACAAGTCTCAGGGAAAGACGTACGATCGCGCGTTCGTTGACCTGGGGACTCGTTCGTTCGCCCCGGGCCAAACCTACGTGGCGCTGAGCCGAATCAGCGACCTCGAGGGTCTCTTCCTCTCGCGACCGCTACGCCCCAGCGACATCATCGTGGATGACAACGTGGTGCGCTTTATGAGCCGCACGACCGCGATCCCCGCCATTCGTGCCTGAGCGCGCTCACCGACGGACTGGGTACACCACAAAGCTTCGCTATCGGATTGACAACGTGATCAGGGTGGTGTACTAGAACGCCGCTAGCCCCGTGTTTTTGACTCACTCTCCGGCGACCTGCAATACTGACATGGTTGTCAGCGTGCCCCGGGACAACTTGCGACGCTGAGTAGAAGGAGAGTTTCGGATGCTGCACTCCCTTCTGTCATTGGTGCCCGCCTAATGGCGGGCCCGCCGGTCTCGTTGATCGCCCGGCTCCAAGCAATCGACGGCAAGCAGCGTGAGGTGGCACTCTTGCTATCGGCGTTCGAGGCTGACGTGAGAATCGAGCCCGGCAACCTGATTTTCGCAGTGAATGCGGTCACGGGCGACGGTACGGAGTTCTTCGTCTACGAGGAGTATGCGGATGACAATGCGTTCGCCGCACATCTTTCATCGCTGCACAATCAGAGGTTCAATCGTGCGCTGGCTCCACTTGTGGTTAGTGGGCAATCGGAATTGACTATGCTCGAGCGGCTGCAAGGAAGAGAAGATGAGACATCGCCCTGAGGAACGACGGCGTCCAACGATGAAGGATGTCGCAGCGCTTGCTGGGGTCAGCATGAAGACCGTGTCCCGCGTGATCAATGACGAGCCGATGGTCTCGCCCGATGTCGCCACTCGCGTGATGTCCGCGGTGGGCCAGTTGAATTATCAACCCGACCAGCGGGCTGGCAGCCTTCGGCGGGCCGGACGCAAAAGCGAGACGATCGGCCTTGTTGTTAGCAGCGTGGCCAACCCATTTGCAGCCGCGATCAATCGGGCCGTCGAGAACACAGCGCGCGCCCGGGACATCGCGGTGTTTGCGTCAAGCATCGACGACGATCCGGAGAGAGAGCAACCTACCGTTGAAGCCCTCCTTCGACGACGAGTCGACGGACTCATTCTCACGACAGTCCGGAAGAGTCAGAGCTACCTTCTCTCGGAGCAAGCTTTTGGCACACCGATTGTCTTCGTTGACCGCGAGCCCGCCGGGGTCGAGGCAGACGCCGTCATGAGCGATCATGCCCGCGGTGCCTCAACGGCGACGCGCCATCTGCTTGACCACGGTCACACCCGCATAGCGTATCTCGGTGACCTGAGCACCATTCAGTCTGCGCGCGAGCGCAGACGTGGCTTTCTCAAGGAGCTCGGGGTGCGTGGCGTGCCGACCGCGGATTGCCCTATAGTGATGGACCTTCACGATGCCGCGGCAGCAGAGCGCGTCACGCTGCAGTTGCTAACTGGACCCGAGCCGCCCACGGCAATTTTTAGTAGCCAGAACTTGCTAACTGTGGGGGCGATTCGGGCTTTGCGATCGTTGGCTGCTCATGACTCGATCGCCCTGGTGGGATTCGACGATCTCCCCTTGGCCGATCTCCTTGAGCCGGGCGTGACGGTCATCGCTCAAGACCCGCACCGGATCGGCACTCTTGCAGCCAACCTTCTCTTCGCTCGCTTGGACGGGAACACGGAGGAGCCCCGCAACTACATCGTCGAGACCGCATTGATCGCACGCGGATCAGGCGAGATTCTGCCAAGGGATCGATGAAGGGAAGCACATTCGTGACCTCAGCAATGGTCATTGGCGAAGCGCTCGTCGATGTTATCCGCGGTCCTGAGGGCGATCTCACGGTTCCAGGGGGCAGTCCCCTCAATGTGGCGGTCGGTCTGGCTAGGCTCGGCGTGCCAACGCACCTGATAGCTGAATTGGGCGATGACGCGAACGGATGGCTCGTGCGGGATCATCTTGCAAAGTCCGGAGTTCTCACTGGCAGGATCGCTGTGGATTCAGCCGGCACCTCTGTTGCTACTGCAACGATCGGAAGTGATGGCTCCGCTACCTACGAGTTTGATATCCGGTGGGCAATCGAAACCCCAGAGGTGGAGGATCCCGCGCTTCTTCATGTGGGCTCCGTAGGGTCGTGGCTCGAACCCGGCGCCGCAAGTGTTATCGCCGCGGTGCGCGCACGCTCCGAATCGACGGTCGCGTCGTTCGACCCCAATATTCGCCCCGCGTTGGGCGGCGATCGGGCCTCAGTGCTCCGCCGCGTGGATGACCTCGCCGGGGTCGTCGACATCCTGAAACTCAGCGATGAGGATGCGGCGTGGATCCTTCCGGACGCGACGCCGATCGATACGGGCAGGCATTTTCTAGCGCGCGGGGTCAGGCTCTTCGCGATGACGCTGGGTTCCGAGGGAAGTGTCATCATGAGCGCCGATCATGTAGTTCGGATTCCCGCGGCCGCCGTGGCTGTGGTGGACACCGTCGGGGCCGGGGATGCCTACATGTCAGGACTCCTCTTTTCTTTGGCCAGCTCAGAACTGCTGGCGCGTATTGGCGCCCTGGGCACTGACGACCTCCGAGAGCTCGGCGCGACCGCAACGGCATCCGCCGCCATCACAGTGTCACGGGCGGGGGCCGATCCCCCGCAGCGGACCGAACTAGAGGCGAACTGCCGAGGAGGGTCGGCGTAGCGTGCGCCTCAACATCCGAGAAACCGGGGAAGGTGACCGCGTCGCCGTGCTGATTCACGGCTTCAACTGCGACTCGGGTGACTGGTGGGAGCTGACACCAGTACTGATAAAAGCAGGGTATCGAGTTCAGGCCGTGGATCTGCGTGGCCATGGCCACAGTCCGCGGGCCGAGAGCTATCGACTTGCCGACTTTGCCTCCGACTTGGTCGATACGATTATGCCGGCATCTGAGCTGATCGTTGGGCACTCCTTAGGTGCCCGTGTTGCCGGACTTGCAGTCGCAGCGCTTGCTCCTTCGCGGGTGGTCTACCTTGACCCCCCTTGGTCGCCGATCGACAGGATCGCCCGGGAGGGCCTGTTCCCCGACCTGGACTCAATCGCGCGAACGACGGATGATGACCTCGCGTCAATGCTCCACGCCAACTTTCCGCGATGGAGCGACCGCGCGATCGCGGTGGACGTAGCATCGTGGCGTCTATGGGATCCGAGGACCGCCGAGTGGATCGACGAAGCAACCACGTCGTCGGTGCCCGAGGCGCCGGCTGCTCCTTCTCTGGTGGTCGTTGCCGATCCCAGCCCGGTGTGCGGCGCGCTCGAGCAGTTGATCGCCCGTGAACGAGGCTTCGAGGTACGAACGGCTGAGGGCTTGTCGCACAGTCTCTTCCGCGATGACTTCTCGTCTTTCTTGGGAACTCTGGACGGATGGCTGTGAGCGGCGAAGCCGAGTTGGCGGACTGACACCGATAGCAGGCCCGATTGTGTGGCCGACAGAACATCTTGCAAACAAGGGGAAACTGGGCTAGCTTTCTAGATGACATCGATGTCAAGAGGTCAAAGTCGATCAATCGAAAGGTGTGTTCCATGCAAAAGAGTTACTCTCCCCACGCAAGCATCCCCAGTCGAGCTCTTGCCGCAATAGCCACACTCGGTGTGGTTGGGCTGGCTCTAGCTGGATGCGCGGCCCCACCAGATGCAGGTGATGAGACGATCAAGATTGCGCTTGTTGGCGCCGATCTCACTAACCCTTACTTCCTCAAGATGGCTGACGATGCGCAGGCTGCGGCCGACGAGCTCGGCGTGGAACTCTCGGTGCAGACGACCGCGGTCGGTGGCAGCGACGACATCGCCTCGCAGCAGATCGAGTCCGCGGTGGCATCCGGGGCGCAGGCGATCTTGATCGTGCCCACAGGTGGTGGTATCGTGCCGGCGATTGAGAAGGCACGGGAAGCCGGTGTTCTCGTTCTCGCGCTCGACAACCCGACGGACCCCGCTGATGCGGTCGACATGTCGTTCATCACCGGCAACCGCTCGGTCGGGGTAGACCTCGGCACCTGGGTCGCGGCGAAGTTGGACGGAATGCCCGCCGTGATCGCAATGCTCGACGTGTTCGCCGACAAGGTCTTCCCCGTCGACGTCGATCGTGATCAGGGATTCCTCGAGGGGATGGGCGTGCCCCTAAATGACCCGGGCCTCAACGCAGACGAGGAGCCAACCGGCGACTACTCGGCTGGCCCATACACGATCGTTTGTAACCAAGAGACTCTGGCGACGCAGGATGGCGGCCGCACCGCCATGGAGAACTGCCTCTCCGCAAACCCGAGCATCAACGTTGTGTATACGATCAACGAGCCCGCTGCGTTCGGTGCCTTCCAGGCGCTTGAGGCTGCGGGAAAGACCGAAGGTGTCATCATTGCCACATTCGACGGCAGTTGCCAAGGAATCGAGGCGATGTCGCGAGGTGAGTTGACAGTCAACGCACAGACGTACCCCGGGAAGATGGCGTCCCTCGCGGTGGCGGCAGCAGTGGAGTTCATCAAAAACGGCACGAAGCCCAGCCCGAGTGCAGGGGAGACCTTCTACAACACCGGTTCGGCGATAGTGACCGACGACCCGATCGACGGCGTGTCGAGCATCACCTCCGAAGAAGCGAGCGCTCTCTGTTTCTAACCACCCACCTCTATCGACCCTTTCTCGCCCGTCGGCGGCTGGTAGTGGCTGAAGCAGCTGCGGAACAGAGAGAATGACAAACATGGCTGGTGCTCCGCGAACGGCAAGCGACGAGTTCGCGGAGCGCCAACATCATCTGGGGCAACGAGTTCAGCAGGTTCTGCACAAGCACCCGTGGGCGAGTCCGCTCGCAATTCTTGCGCTGTCTGTAGCGGTGTTCTCAGTCTTGAGTCCGCAGTTCGCCGCGCCGGGCAACCTCTCCTTGGTAGTGCAGCAGTCGGCGGTCATCGCGGCGGTGTCAGCGGGACAGGTCCTTGTGCTCCTGTCCGGGGGCATCGACCTTTCTGTCGGCTTCCTGATGGTTTTCACTACGCTCGTCGTCGGCAATCTCTCCGCGAACCTGGGGGTGCCGGACATCTTGGCGCTACTGGCTGGCGGTCTTGCCGGTGCAACGCTCGGCGCACTGAACGGCACCCTCGTAGCCGTCTTCAAACTGAACCCGTTCATCGTCACGCTGGGAACCTTGAGCATCTTCGGGGCGTTAGTCACGCTCGTATCGCGCGGCGTGGTCATCGACGGAGGTAAGTTCGGGGCGTTGATCAACTGGACCGCGACGTCGTGGCGAATCGGTACGTTCACGATCACAGCGGGGATGGTCGTGGTCGCAGTTCTCTATATCATTCTTGCCTACGCCTTGCTTCAAACCGCATGGGGCCGTCATGTTTTCGCTGTGGGGAATGACCCGGAGGCCGCGAGGCTCGTAGCGATTCGAGTGACTCGTGTGAAACTCAGTGTCTATATCTCTGCGGGTGTGATCATGGCCGTCGCAGGGTGGGTCCTCATTGGCCGAACCGGAGGCGTGAGTCCGCAGGTCGCCCTGACCGTGAATCTCGACAGCATCACCGCGGTTGTGATAGGCGGCACGAGCCTTCTGGGGGGCCGAGGTTCGATCATCGGCGCAATAATCGGCTCGGTTCTGGTGACAGTGTTCCGCAACGGACTGTTCTTGGTAGGCGTCGATGCACTCTTCCAGAACCTAGCGGTCGGGGTACTCATCATCGTCGCCGTCGGGTTGGATCAATGGATCAGGAAGGCGAGGGCGTGAACGCAACGCGCGGGCAGGTCACTCCGATTCTTTCTGCGACGGGACTAGTCAAAACTTACGGTCGTATCGTTGGGCTCGACGGGGCCGACTTTGACCTGCGGCCCGGCGAGGTGCTCGCCGTTATCGGTGACAACGGCGCAGGCAAGTCCACGTTGATCAAGTGCCTAACCGGCGCCGAGCAACCGGAGAGCGGTGAGATTACCCTGAGCGGGGAGCGAGTCAATTTTCGCAGCCCGCAGGATGCACGGGAAGCAGGCATCGAAACGGTCTATCAATCCCTTGCAGTAGCGCCCGCGCTCGATATTGCAGAGAACATATTCCTCGGGCGAGAACGTCGCGCTCGTGGCGTTCTCGGTTCGATCTTTCGCAAGCTCGACAAGAGGGGCATGTATCGCGATGCCGAACTCAAAATGTCCGAACTGGGCATTGGCACTCTCCAGAACATGCGCCAGAGTGTCGAGACCCTCTCGGGAGGCCAGCGACAGGCGGTTGTCGTGGCTCGAGCGGCGGCTTTCGCGGACCGGGTCATCTTTCTCGACGAGCCCACTGCCGCGCTGGGGGTGAAGGAGTCACGTCAGGTTCTGGATCTCATTCTGCGACTGCGGGATCGTGGCCTTCCTGTTGTCCTGATCAGCCACAACATGCCCCACGTCTTCGAGGTTGCTGATCGGATCCACATTCAGCGGCTCGGAAAGCGCGTCGCAGTCGTGAAGCCGGATACTCACTCCATGACTGATGCGGTTGCGATTATGACTGGCGCAGCCACGGAGTAGTATCTGGGCGCTCTCCTCGTTACGCAGCGGCCTTTGCCCGGCTGAGATCGATGAACAACTCGGTGTTGAAGTGGTACGCAGCGACGACCTCGTCGATCACCCGCTCTCGCTCGGCGGCATCCCAGGCCACGGCATCCAGCTGCTCACGGTAGGTGTTCTTGAAATCGGTGGGGCTGGCGATCTGGTCGAACAGGTAGAAGCCCACGCCGTTGGTCTCGAAGCCGAACTGGCGCTGCATGAGCTTGCGGATCTGTTGGCCACCCGAGAGGTCACCCAAGTACCGCGTGTAGTGGTGAGCGATGAAGCCGCCCGCCCAGCCTTCGTCGGCGACCGTCTTGATTCGGTTTACGTACTGCACTGTCGTCGGCAGCGGGGCGACGCCTGCACGCCAGTCCGGTCCGATCAGGAATTCTAGGTCGGCTTCCAGCGCCGGAAGTCGCGTCAGTTTGGGGCTGACGAACGGGGCGGCGATCGCGTCATCAGCGAACCGCGCGGCGGCCGCCTCGAGCGCTTCGTAGATGAAGAAGTGCTGCACGACGAGGGCGATGTAGTCGTCACGCGTGCCCTTGCCCGACATAAGGTCGGCCATAAACGTTGCACCCTCACTGTCGCTGTGGTCAGATCGCGTGCGCTCGCGGAGGGCCTGCGAGAAGGGGATGACGCTCATCGGTAACTCCAGGAGCCGAGGGTAAGAAGAACCTCAGCTTACCGGAGCCGTCGGTGTAGCGGCAGGCCTGCTTAGTGACCGTGGCCAAAGAGGTCGTTCGTAGTCTGGTAGGTCCCGTGCGGCTGGGCGGCGAGCCCGGCTCGAGTGGCGGCCAGAGCCGGGGTGGTGAGGGCCGCGACGACGGGCCCTCCCGCGATGACGCCGAGCAGGTAGCGAGTCACCCCGGGGGCAGCCGGGGCCGCGGCATCCGCGCGCCGCCTCAGGTGACGAGCGAGCACGATCGCGAGGAAGACCTCAAACACCATCGCGATCGCGAGGGGGAGGAGAGAAAACGTGTTGGGCGCGGTCGAGGCCGCGAGCATTCCGGCCCAGACTCCAAGCGGAGCGAGTGCGACCCCGAGCGCGACCCGTGGCACCGGAACAGAATCTCGCGCGAAGGTGACGACCCCCCAGGCGGACTCGGCGAGGCCGAGGACCGCTAGCGGCACCGCGACGACGGGATGAGAGCCGATGACGAGGGCGACATGAATGAGCCCAACCTCGACGGCCCCGAATGCGAGTCAGGTTCGAGTGATCAACGACATCTGCGCTCCCTTCTGTCGCCAGCAGACTAGGCGGTTGCGGTCACCCGCGACTTGTCGGCCCCGAGGCTGACGGCGAGGAGCACGACGGCGCTACCGAAGTGCAGCACATTGTCCGCCACATTCAGAGCGAGGATGTTGAGCGCCGAGCCCACCAGGAACAGGCCGGCGAGCCCGAGAGCAAGATACGCCGCGCCGACGACTCCGTTGACGATCTTGGCTGACCGGGCGTTGGAGAGCCCCGCTAGCAGGAGTGCAGCGCCGACGAGGATGTGAGCGACGTTGTCGAAGACGTTCACCTCGAAGATGCCGAACAAAAGCCCGCCCTCCGTGGCGAAGAAGCCAACGCCCGCGGTAACCGTGCACTCGAGGAGCCCCACGAGTACGTACCCCACGCCTGAGATGACGCCGAGCAGTCGGTTCGGTGATCTGGCCATGTCAGTGCCTCCTTGCCGCGAACATCGTGCTCGCCTTCAGGACCCTCTTCGGGCCCCAGGCCGTGGGCGGATTGGTCACTCGTGGGGGCGTGGTTCGACCCCGAGCTTCGCGCACGCCGCGTCGTAGAGCACGACGATCTCGCGTCGGATCTCTGCACGCTCGCTGATCTCGGTTGACCACGGCACCGTGATCTCGCGCTCATCATCGCCAAAGCGGTAACTCCAGCGGCCGCCGAGGGAGTCAAGGCCGATCATCGTTGCGGCCCACGCACCCTTCGCGCCGAATGCTTGAGCGATCAGCAGGTTGTCATCGAGGTGGTCGTCATTCATGTGGTGAAGCACGGCGGCAACGATCTCGGAGCTGAACTCGGTCACCCCTCTACGCTACGCTGTCATTCTTTGAGGTGCTTCTCGAGGAAGACCGCGCTGCGCGCGAACGCGAGGGCGGCCCCCTGTCCATCGATCCGATCAGGGATACTCGCATTGGCGAACGAGTGCATAGTGCCGATATAGCGGTGCTGGCTGACCGGCGTGCCATGCTCGCTCAGCCGGGCCACGAACTGCTCGGGCCGCTCGCCGTCGGCCCACTCATCGACCTCGGCCCAGTGCAGCAAAACTGGGCAGGGGATGACGCCATGATCGGTCTCGGCGAGCCTCGCGTAATAGGCGACCACAGCATCCGCCGCTCCGGCCTGGGCGTGAAGGAGAGCGAGCCAGCCGCCGAGCGAGAACCCGACTAGGCCGACTCGCTCGTCTCCCGTGACCTGCGTTTGCAGGAGCGTGTCGTCGATCTCAGCGAGGGCGGTCGCGACCTCCAACCGCGCCATGAGGGCTTGCGCCGTCTTGGTGTCGACCGTGCAGACGCCGTTGTAGAGATCAGGCACCGCAACCCGCAGTCCTCGGCTCGCCAGCGCCTCAGCGAATGACACGAGGCCGGGCACCCGACCATACATATCGTGGATGACCATCACGACCGGGTCACCCGCCTCGCCAAAGAAGAGGGGGATGCCGGGTGACGGGATCGGGACGAGTTCTGACATCGCTTCCTTCCGTCCCGCGACGGGTGGAGCGGATGACGGGAATCGAACCCGCGCTATCAGCTTGGGAAGCTGAAGTTCTGCCATTGAACTACATCCGCAGGTGGCGAGGTTTCGCCAGAATGCGAGTTTAGCGCGTCCCCGCTGCGCGCTGCGGAGCCTCCCGCTCCATTTCCCCTTCGAGCCCGACGCGGTACGCTGCTCGGCATGCGTCGAACCCTTGCGATCGTCCCGGCCACCCTTGTGTTGATTGCGCTCGCGGGGTGCGTACCTGCCGCTGTAGAGCCGAGTGGGGCGCCGTCGCCAAGTGCGAGCGCCGAGGCATCCGCCACCCCGACCCCGGATGCCGCGCCCGAGCCATTCGCGATCTCGGACTGCGAGACCATGCTGCCCTTGATTCTTGCCCAGCAGGTGTTCAGCGCGAACACCGAGTTCTTTGGCGAATCGCCTGCCGCGGAGTTCGGTGGACGATTCGCGGTGCCTGAGATTCAAGCGGAGTTGAACGCAGCTCCGCAGTCCAGACTGTGCCGTTGGGGCGTGCCGAACTCTG
>Ga0209490_10005215_pt1 | contig 11870 bp, 10 predicted proteins | sample MAT06_FD_187209 | JGI IMG/M metagenome (GOLD analysis project Ga0209490, IMG submission 187209) | Freshwater microbial communities from Lake Fryxell liftoff mats and glacier meltwater in Antarctica - MAT-06 (SPAdes) (version 2) | ecosystem: Environmental > Aquatic > Freshwater > Ice > Liftoff...
AGTAGCGCCTCTTCGGTTCGATTTAGCCAGCACCAAAGTGTTTACTGGCTCGGCTAAGGCGGAAGGAGGCGCGATCGCCATTAAAGATGTCTGGATTGATGAAACGGGCGTTTTTTGGGTTGAATTCAACACACCTGTTCCACCCAAAACCAAGCTCACCCTTGCCCTCAAAACACTTAAAGCCTCGCCCGCAGCGACGTATGGTTATGGCATTGCGGCTTATCCAGACAAATTCCCTGCTATCTTTGTAGGCGATGGTACGCTGACCATTAATCGATGATTACTGTCTTCAATCTCAGGCGAAGGCGATCGTCCAAGCACAGGGTCATTTGCTGATGGGCACGGATAACAGTCCTACTCAAAGCTCCGGTTTCTCGTTGCGCCTGCTGCTACACGAGAAACCGGGGCTTTTGACTGCTAATCGTTATACAGCCTGGTTTAGCATGATATGTATATGATGCAGCTTTACAAAAATACTAAAAGTGGTAAATTGCCTGTACAAAGGGAAAGCTAATATCTGGAGCTTGCTATAACTAGCAGCCATTTATTGTCAAATAACCCGCTGTCTTGATCGAAACCTGGGAAAAGAACTATGTCACTGACGGGACTGATTCAAGGACTTAACGCTTTTCACAGCAATTATTTTAACGATCATCGGGAGTTGTTTGAACGGCTCTCTGGTGGGCAAACACCCGAAGTGCTATTCATTACCTGTTCTGATTCTCGGATTGACCCGTGCCTCATCACGCAAGCACAACCCGGCGAACTGTTTGTGATGCGCAACGTCGGCAATATCATTCCCTCCTATGGAGCGGCAAGTAGTGCTGAAGCAGCAGGCATTGAGTATGCTGTGGAGGCATTGGGCATTAAAGATGTGATTGTTTGTGGACATTCTCACTGCGGTGCGATGAAAGGTCTGCTCCAAGTTGGTACGCTGGCAGAGACAATGCCTGCTGTCTATGATTGGTTAAAGCGTCATGGCGAAGCGACTCGGCGGCTAGTATTGGAGAACTATCCGAATGTGGAAGCGGACGAACTGTTGAAAATTGCGATCGAGCAAAATGTTTTGACGCAAATCGAGAATTTAGAAACCTACCCGGCAATTCGAGCCAAACTGCACGGCGGTAAGCTGAATCTCCATGCCTGGATGTATGAGATTGAAACGGGTACAGTGTTTGCCTACAATGCCCCGCTGCGGCAATTTACACTCATGGAAAAGCGATCGTTTCCTGTCCCCGATCCGTTAATCACAACCGCACCCGCTTGGACGAAGTGAGACGTTTGAGTTGACCCAACAACCCGATGGTGATCGAACATCACAGTCTAACTCGGCGAAGATCCACTTAAAGGACTGAAAGCCAAGTAGAGATTAATTCAACCCGTTTTAACGGGTTTCGCACCGTTAGCCCCGATTTTAATCTGGGGCGGGGCAGAATCGCAGCAAGCAGCTTGGTGCAAGATCTCAGTTATCCTTTAGCCTTCTAACGCCCTCTACCCTTTTGCCCTCTGCTTCCTTCCGTGAAAACGCTCTCAACAAATGCAAACAGATGAGAGTGATGGGGCTGTGAGTCGGTATGCTGGAAACGTATCGTTTAAGCGCATCGTCTCAGCCCCTTAATACGTCATGTCACAGCCGACAATCGAATCCATCCTGCAAGAGCATCGCCTCTTTCACCCACCAGCAGCCTTCTCCCAAAACGCCCATATCAAAAGCCTGGATGACTATCATCGCTTGTACGAGACGGCAAAAGCTGACCCGCAAGCGTTCTGGGCAAACCTGGCAGAAACGGAACTGCACTGGTTTCAAAAATGGGATACTGTGCTGGATTGGCAGCCACCGTTTGCCCAATGGTTTGTGAACGGCAAGCTCAATATTTCTTACAACTGTCTCGATCGCCACTTGACGACCTGGCGGCGCAACAAAGCAGCGTTGATTTGGGAAGGTGAACCAGGAGATTCGCGTACGCTCACCTATGCTCAACTGCATCGAGAAGTGTGCCAGTTTGCTAATGCGTTAAAGCAGTTGGGTGTGCAAAAGGGCGATCTTGTTGGCATCTACATGCCTATGATCCCCGAAGCGGCGATCGCAATGCTGGCATGTGCTCGGATTGGTGCCGCACATACCGTGGTGTTTGGCGGTTTCAGCGCTGAGGCATTGCGCGATCGTCTGGTGGATGGGCAAGTGAAAGTTGTGGTGACAGCGGATGGCGGCTGGCGGAAGGATGCGATCGTGCCCTTAAAAGAACAGGTAGATAAAGCGCTGGCGGAAGGCGCGGTTCCTAGCGTCTCGGCAACGCTGGTTGTAAAGCGCACGGGACAGGATGTGCAAATGCAGGGCGATCGTGACTATTGGTGGCATGACCTCCAAACCCAGGTATCTGCCCACTGTCCTGCCGAGCCAATGGACAGTGAAGACCTCCTCTTTATTCTCTACACCTCTGGCAGCACGGGCAAACCAAAAGGCGTGGTTCATACGACAGGCGGCTATAACCTTTACACTCACATCACCACCAAATGGATTTTTGATCTGCAAGATACCGATGTGTATTGGTGTACTGCCGATGTCGGCTGGATTACTGGACACAGCTACGTTGTCTATGGTCCTCTGTCTAACGGCGCAACAACGGTGATGTACGAAGGTGCGCCTCGTGCCTCTAACCCTGGCTGCTTCTGGGACGTGATTGAGAAGCACGGTGTCAACGTTTTCTACACCGCCCCCACTGCCATTCGCGCTTTTATCAAAATGGGTGACGAACATCCTAAAGCACGCGATCTATCCTCGCTGCGCTTACTCGGCACCGTGGGCGAACCCATCAACCCAGAATCCTGGATCTGGTATCAGCAAATTATTGGCGGTGGTCGCTGCCCGATCGTCGATACCTGGTGGCAAACCGAAACGGGCGGCATTATGATTACCGCGCTGCCGGGTGCAATCCCGACCAAACCCGGTTCGGCAACGCTTCCGTTCCCTGGCATTCTGGCAGATGTGGTTGACCTCGAAGGCAATACGGTTGGTGCCAATGAAGGCGGCTACCTGGCAGTACGACATCCGTGGCCCGGCATGATGCGGACAGTGTATGGCGATCCTGATCGCTTTCGTCGCACCTACTGGGAACATATTGCGCCGAAAGATGGGCAATACGTCTACTTTGCAGGCGATGGTGCTCGTCGCGATGAAGACAACTACTTCTGGGTCATGGGTCGCGTCGATGATGTCATCAACGTCGCTGGGCATCGCCTTGGCACGATGGAGATTGAATCGGCGCTCGTGTCTCATCCCGCTGTTGCTGAGGCAGCCGTTGTTGGCAAGCCCGATGAGTTGAAGGGGCAGGAAATTGTGGCATTTGTCACGCTGGAAGGAACGTACAGCCCCAGCGATGAGTTGCTCAAGGAACTCAAGCAGCATGTGGTGAAGGAGATTGGCGCGATCGCCCGTCCCGGTGAAATTCGCTTTGCCGATGCGCTGCCCAAAACTCGTTCGGGCAAAATCATGCGCCGTCTGCTGCGCGATTTAGCCAGCGGCGTTGAAATTTCGGGCGACACGTCCACACTAGAAGACCGCAGCGTCTTGGAAAAACTTCGCCAGGGTTGAGACAGGTTCTTTTTGATGAGCCTAGTTTTGCTCCTTGCCGCGACGTGGGAGAATAGTGTTCTGCCTAACACAAACGCTAACTGAGAATTATGGCTCAAATCCAATTTTCGAGAGGTATTGATGAGGATGTCGTGCCTGACGTGAGCTTGACCCGCGCTCGCGACGGTAGCAACGGCAAGGCAATCTTCTACTTTCAAAATCCCAAGGCACTCAGTGGCAGCAGCACTGACACCATCACCGGGATGTACATGGTGGATGAAGAAGGGGAGCTAACCACTCGCGAAGTCAATGCCAAGTTTATTAACGGTCAGCCTGAAGCGTTGGAAGCGACCTACATTATCCGATCGCCCGCAGAATGGGATCGCTTTATGCGCTTCATGCAGCGGTATGGCGAAGATCACGGCTTAGAGTTTAACAAATCCTAAAAGCTGCAAATTCTCACGCTTGAAAGCCTCAAACAAACGATGACACTGACTCCCCATCCTGACACCGCAGCGATCGCGCTTCACTGTGCGGTGATTACGGTCAGTGATACCCGCACACGTGACACCGATCGTAGCGGTCAGTTAATCCGACTGCTGTTACAGGATGCGGGGCATCACATCATGGCTCACAGCCTTGTGCGCGATGAGCCTGTACTGATTCAAACAGAGCTTGAGCAGCTTAGCCAGCAAGCGGAACTGGATGCAGTCATCGTTAATGGTGGTACAGGGATTGCGCCTAGAGACACGACCTACGATGCGATCGCCACGCTGCTAGAAAAAACGCTACCTGGCTTTGGGGAACTGTTTCGCTGGCTCAGCTATCAGGAAATCGGTTCGCGGGCGATCGCGTCACGGGCGATCGCGGGCGTATTCCGCCAGAAGCTGGTGTTTTCGGTTCCTGGTTCGGTTGGGGCGGTGACGCTTGCCATGCAAACGTTGATATTGCCAGAGTTAAGACATTTAGTCACTCAGATGCGTACAGAAAGCCATTAAGCGGGGCGATCGGTAGTTGAACATCTGTTCGAGCTGTGTTTAACCACGCTTTGATCATACTCGCGCCTGACAATAGCCACAAAAAAGCAGGAATGAAATGGCTTTTCACTCACCTCATTCCCGCTTGCTAAACGTCTGGAACGTTACTTCTGGCTTTGTGCCTGCTGCGTTGTTGCGGGTGCAGATGGGGCTACGGCAACCTTTTGCAGGCTAGCAAGGGCGCGAGCATACTGCGGATCATCTTTCGTCGCCACCAGCTTGGGGTTTAATGCCAATTTTTGGCGTTGCTCATCGCTCAGATCGATTTTAATGTCTGGCGTGATCCCTTTGTGGCTGATGTCGGTACCCTTGGGCGTGTAGTAATGAGCGATCGTGACCGCCAGTCCGGAGCCATCAGAGAGGGAATGAACCGATTGCACTAGCGCTTTGCCAAAGGTTTGGCTACCGACAACCGTCGCACGTCCGTTATCTTTCAAAGCACCCGTGAGGATTTCGCTAGAACTAGCGGAATTGCCATCTACCAGCACAACAAGCGGTAGCTTCGTCAAAGCAGTCCGATTGGTCGAAATCTCTTCGTTGTTGCCTTTGCGATCGACCGTGCGAACGATCTGCCCTTTGTCCATCCACATCCGACTAATGTCGATGCTTGCTTGCAGCAGCCCGCCCGGGTTTCCTCGCAGGTCTAGCACATAGCCATCCACTTTCTGGTTGCCCAGATCCTGGATTGCCCGACGCATCTGGTCGGACGCATGAGCGCTAAACTCATTCAAACGGATGTAGCCGACCCGTCTTGCGTCTTCCTGCTTCAGCGAGTAGCGCACGGTGGGTAGTTCAATGCGGGCACGGGTCAGCGCCAGCATTGAGTTGTCTTTGCCTTGTCGTCCAATTTCAAGCTTGACTTTGGTGCCAACATCGCCCCGGATCAAGTTTGACGCATCTTCGACAGTCATGCCTTTTGTTTGCTTGCCGTTGATCGACAGAATTTGATCGCCTGCCTGAATGCCTGCTTTGAGCGCTGGAGAGTTCTCGATCGGCTCAACCACCGTTAATACCTTGGTCTTAGCATCAACCTCTAGCCGGATACCAACACCCGACAGTTCGCCAGAGGTTTGGTTGCTCAACGCTTCATACTGCTTGGGATCCATGAAGCGAGTGTAGGGATCATTGAGCTTTTCTAGCGCCGATCGCAGCGCGACATAAGCTTGCACACGCGACGAGTAGTTTTTACCCAGCAGCGATTTGCGCACTTCTTGCCAGTCGGTTTGGTTAAAAGTACCGTCAACGTAATCACGGTTAACAATTTGCCATGCTTCATCAACAACGGTTTTGGGACTCTCTTGCAGCGCCGCACGCACGCGACTCAAACCGGGACCAAAAAGTGAAACAGCCGCAGCAGCAGCGACAGCCCCACCACAGAGAGCAACTTGAAGCATTGGAAAGCGCTTTGAAGGTCGGTTCATTGAAGGTAAAGATAAATGAAGTGGCTTAGAAACTGAGGAAAAATAGGCGCTATAGCAGTCGGACTAACTTAAAGCGATTGGTATCATAAGCAACATCTAACGACTGCGGCAGAAAAAGCGAGTGGTCACAACTGGCTATAGATCTAGAATATCCAGCCCGTGGGGTAACGTCCAGCAGGCGGAGGACAGTTTGACAAACATCCCGGATATTCAACCACGGTCATGTCAGCACCCTTATAAAATTTAGACTAAAACCTTTCAGCCAATCTAACCGAATCTCAATAAATTGGCAGGGGGATAATGTGATTAACTTTACTAAACACCTGTTTTAAGTTTTGCTGCTTTTTATAAATATTTTTTAAGTTGAGCGCCGTGAGCCTCTGAAAGCGGGACAACTGATCTAAGTAGGGATGAGTGTAGTAAGTATGAAGCGGTTATGACAGCTAAGGACATCAGTCTACGTTCACACTGGCTCAAACCCTTAGTTGGTGGAGCGATCGCGATCGCAGCCTTGACTGGTGTGATCCTGATGCAGCGATCGCAGCTCGCGCGCCCTTCCTTGTGGATATCTGACCCAAAGCAGGCAGAGCAGCAGGAGGGTATCAAGCTACGACTGCTGAAACAAGCGCCAACGTTTGGCTTTGATAACCTGGTAGCCGACTGGACGTTTCTGAACTTTTTGCAGTACTACGGAGATAATGACGTTCGTGTCAAAACGGGGTATGCGCTCAGCCCACAGTATTTCGACATCATCACGCGCTTAGACCCACGTTTCATTGATATTTACCTATTCCTTTCTGGTAGCATTTCCTACCAGTTAGGAGAGCCACAGATCGCGGTGCAGTTTATGGATCGAGGCACTGCGGCACTATCGCCTCAAATTACGCCACAAGCGTTTCAAGTATGGCGCTTCAAAGGGCTGGATCAACTACTGCTACTGGGTGATGTTCAAGGCTCGATTTACTCGCATGAGATGGCAGAAAAATGGGTGCAAGGAACGCCCTATCAAGGGCTTGCTCCTCTGTTTCAGCAAACGGCAGAGTTTTTGCGTCGAGACCCTAACAGTGTGCCTGTCCGGTTTCAAGCCTGGATGTCAATTTATTATCAAGCAGGTGCTGCTCGCGATCAAGCAACCCAGGAGCGAGCGAAGCAGGAAATTTTGGCGCTGGGTGGGCAGACGCGTCTGAAGGATGGACAGGTAACGTTTGTCTTGCCTGAGCGGGCGACTCCAAAAGCTTCCCAGTAAAGCGGTTTAAGCAACTGCTGAATGTGGATGAACGGTTGCCACGGATACGCTGAAGCGATCTTCGGCGTTAGATCGATCGCGCGCTGTTTTGCTATTGACAAAAAGCTGCTAAGGTTTTGTTCATTTATGAACAGTGGTTAGAGGCAGTCACCGCGATAGGGCTACAGGTCACATGTATGCGATTGGCGATCGCGGTGATCGCTTGCTGGCTTTTATCGGTCGATGTTCGTGACTATGAGCTGAACGATGAAGCTGCGACTGAGAGCTAATGGCTAACTGCTGTCATGGTGTAAGAGAGGAGTGGAGCGCGATGTTGAGTTGGGAACAGAGTCCAAGTGTGGCGTTAATGCGACAAGAGCGGGCGTGGGTCGAGGTGAACTTAGGCGCGATCGCCCATAATGTTCAACAGATCCGCAGTCTTTTGTCAGCCCAGACAGAGCTAATGGCGGTTGTCAAGGCAGATGCCTATGGGCATGGAGCTGTAGCTGTTGCTCAGGTCGCGCTGCAAGCTGGGGCAACCTGGCTGGGTGTTGCCACCATTCCAGAAGGCATCGAACTCCGCGAAGCAGGCATTCATGCGCCTGTGCTAGTGTTGGGCGCAAACCATACGCCGGCACAAATTCGGGCGATCGCTCACTGGAACCTCCAGCCGACCCTCTGCACTCCCCGTCAAGCGCTCATCTTTGCCGAAGTCCTGACAGACCTGCCGCAAGCGTGCCCCTTAGCAGTGCATCTCAAGCTAGACACTGGGATGTCGCGTCTCGGCACCGCATGGCAGGAGGCAGCCGCGTTTGTGCAACTGGTACACCACTTACCCAACCTGACGATCGCCAGCGTTTACTCTCATCTGGCAACGGCGGAAGATCCAGACCAAACAATAGCTAGACAGCAGCAACAGCGCTTTGAGCTGGCTGTGACTCAAATCAAAGCTTGCGGTATCAACCCACCTTGTCTTCATTTGGCAAACTCCGGTGGCACTTTATCTAATCCGACCTTTCACTACGACTTAGTGAGAGTGGGTTTGGCGATCTATGGACTCTACCCATCCGCTCATCTAAGCACCACGATCGCGCTCAAGACTGCACTACAGGTAAAAGCAAGAGTCACACAAGTGAAGACCATTACGGCGGGAACCGGAGTTAGCTACGGGCATCGATACGTGGCAGACCGAGAAAGGCAAATTGCTGTTGTGGCGATCGGCTATGCCGATGGCATCCCGCGCAATTTGTCAAACCAGATGGAGGCGTTGGTGAGAGGGCAGCGTGTGCCTCAAATTGGTGCCGTGACGATGGATCAAATCATGCTGGATGTCAGCGCTGTTTCCGATCTCCGCGAAGGCGAAGTTGTCACGCTATTGGGGCAGGACGGCAACCAGTCCATTTCAGCCGACGATTGGGCAACAACACTCGATACCATTTCGTGGGAAATTCTCTGTGGCTTTAAGCACCGACTACCGAGAATTGCGATCGATCAAACGCTGTCAGATTCAGTAAGCAGACGATGGGACGAGTAGGAGCGTTGTTAGGGACTTGCAAGAAAATAAGCTCCCAGGGGATCGGGTTTCGACTGCGCTCAACCCGCCATGCTTGAAGGTTGAGCGTAGTCGAAACCTGGCTAATTGGTACTTTATTAACCTGCAGATCCCTTAGTTCTTATTCGTCGGTTGTTAGTCTTTCTCCTAAAAGTTTCGATTCTAATTGGGAGAATGGAGCGCTTGTGCTTGTGCCTCTGACAGGCTCAAAATTTGAGTCACTTGTGCCAAAGCCATCCCCGTCGCCAAAAGCTTTTGAGCCGCTTGCAGTACCTGAGTTTGAGCGTGTTCTTTCGCCTGCCGTTCTTGTTCAAGTTGCTGTTGCGCTTGCTCAGTATCTGTCAGCAACCAGTGCCCCGCCTGATCACACCAGCGCAACCAGGCAGCAGTCACGCCCTCAAACTCACCCTGCCAGATGCCCAAGCCAAGCTCCAAATCCGTCAGCCAGACCAAGGGCGTTTTTGAGTTGAGCGGTTGCTCTTGATACTGTCCACCCTCTAACTTGAAGTAGCGCAAGCGTTGGGTGTAACGGCTGTAAACGAAGTAATACGGCACCCGCAACTGCGTCTCATACACCTCAAATTTTCCGGGTGGCTTTGCTTTCGCCTCCTCTACGTCTGAAACGGGGGCGCTAGCCGCAGGCTTGGTTGCTTCACCCGCTGAACCCTCAACCGTTTCATCGTAGAAACGCCCTAAATCTTCAGCCTCAGTACCAGGCGACAAAAACTCAACGACTACGTAAGGTGCATTACCTTCTTGCCAGAGCACGTAGCTACGGCGCCAATCCCGCTGCTCGTATAAGCGAGGGATGTCCACAACCAGAAACCAATCCGGGCGTTTGTGCCACAACGGATGACGCACGGTGTAATAAAGGTTGAGGTTAGAAGCTGTGAAGCAATTCTCCCGACTGTAGCCCGTTAAACTGAGCGTCCGGCTCAAGAGTTGCGGCTGGAGGTCATGAAATTCGTCAGGCAAACCAGGCTCCTCCGGATCTTCGCTGGGCAGATCGTACATCGTCGGCAGTACGTCTTTGGGCGATCGCGGCGGGTCGTCCTGCTCAATGTGAATCGTAGTGTCGGTTGCCATCAGCTTGCGCGTCGTTGGAACCATCGCCACCTCGACTAAAAGAGTTCTAGCCTCAATTCTACTGCCGTCTTCAAGCTCATGCTCAGGCGCTGGGCTAACGAGCCTTACGATGTACGACTATGTCTACCGCCATGAAATCACTCTGGCGTAATCACTAACAATTTATTAACGTCCGGGTCGTATCTGGTGATGCTTTGCCCCTTCACAGGCGGCATTGCCGGATGCCAAGCCGCAACCTCATACCAATTTAAAGCATGACGGCTACAGATCCAATCGCTGGGTAGGGGCAAGGCATTGCCTTACCCCTACAAGATGTGTCGCCTTTTCAATTCAAATTGGTATCAGTAGCGCAGGGTTGACATGGGCAAAGCCTTGACACCTTTGCTCCACCCGCAGAAAGTCGATCGCGCTGGCAGCTCAGTGAGTCAAGGAGCAACGGCGTTATGGCGACTGAACCAAAGGTTACAAGCGTAGCCATGACAGCTCAGAACAACGAGAGCGGCTTGCACATGAAGCTGCTTGCGCCAAGTCATCCCTTTTATTGGTCTGTCCAGGTTTACCCTTTAGCTCGAAAGCGGTATCCATCCAAAAGCGAAAATTTTCCCTCTTCCAACAGGCACTCCAATTGCCAAAACTGCGCTGGCTTCGCCTCTGGTAAAAAACCTGATACTCTGATGAGAAAGGGCTTTTCGGTCGTATTTGGTTGGTTACGGTGTAGACGCAGCAACTGTGTTGAGCCATTCGTTGAGACTAATTGCCCGTCCACATCAAAGACACCCAACTCACCTTTTGGTGCTAACGACTCAAAGCACTTCAACCAGAACGTGATGCCACTGCGGGTAGATTTGGGGTACAAGCCAAAATAGCCTGTCAGCGGAAACTCCTGCGTGCTCAACCAGCGTCGCAAGCGATCGCTACAACCGCTTACGGTGAGTGGTTGATCGTTTACAAGCAGTGAGTAAGGTTCCTCCGCAGTGGTCAACGTACCGGCTAAAAAGCCAAACGCCTGATACTCGAAACCTTGAGGTGGCGGTAAGAGAGGCATTTGGGATGAGCGCTGCATTGACTGGCTACGTTTGGGGATGGATGAATTTGGCACGGGTCAAGTTTCACAAAGGGTGCTGGTGGGGATGGAAGACTCAAGCAATAGAGCCTACCGACAATCTCTAATCTAGGTGACGCACAGGCACGATCGCCCGTAGCCTGCTCGAAATCTACCTAAAGACCGCAAAATAGTATACGGCGAGAACGCTAGCAGCAGTGAATCAATCAAATAGGCAGATATGGTTTTACGGGTCACTAATCCTGCTGAAACAGGTCTGGGTCGGCTTGAAGCTTGGTGAAGAGGCGTTTAAGCGCTTTGCCTTTAACGTGCTTCGCTGCCTCGGTCAGGCTCAGCCACTGGCGTTTGCGTTGCTTGGCTTCTAGCCAGTCTTCGAGTGCAGTTTCAACGTGCAGCAAAAAAACGTCTCTCTGACATGGGTAGCCCCACTTTTGAGTAATGTAAGTCGCGATCGCGGGGGTTAACACGCGACCGGTCACGCCTGCTTCTTCCCAGGCTTCTTTTGCGGCTGAGTCAGCGGCACTCAGCCCTGGCGCAATCCAGCCTTTCGGTATAATCCACTGTTGGCGCTTGATAGAGGTGATCAGCATGACTTCTACCGTTCCCTGTGTAAGGCGATAGGGCAACACGCTCGACTGCCGCAGCACAAGTATTGGCTTGTTCATCCTGTCAACAATGAGCGTTCACGTTGACAATTTTAGCAAGCCGTCCATGTTTCTGTACTAAACGCCCAAACCAACCGTGTTGAGACGTGGCTGAAGGCAAGGAGGCATTGTCCTCATCCCCTTATACCAATTCCTTAAAGACCAGCTATGGGTAGTGCGTCCAGAATGGAGCGCCAGCCTACAATGGAGGCAATCAGCGCTTGGGTCATCGCTTCTAACCTGGCGCGCATCAACAACCGCAACTCATCGC
>Ga0209490_10005216_pt1 | contig 11868 bp, 10 predicted proteins | sample MAT06_FD_187209 | JGI IMG/M metagenome (GOLD analysis project Ga0209490, IMG submission 187209) | Freshwater microbial communities from Lake Fryxell liftoff mats and glacier meltwater in Antarctica - MAT-06 (SPAdes) (version 2) | ecosystem: Environmental > Aquatic > Freshwater > Ice > Liftoff...
TGGCACACAGCGTCGCCGTGTGTCCATCGTGACCGCAGGCATGCATGCAGCCGTCGATGGTGGAAGTCCATGGCACCGTTGAATTTTCGCGAATAGGCAATGCGTCGATATCACCGCGCAAGGCGATGTGCGGCCCCGTAGCCTGCGCTGCGAGGCGGGCAATGGTGCCGGTGTCGGCGCATGCCTGCCAGGGAATGCCGAGTCGATCCAATTCTGCGCGAATAGTCGCGGCAGTGTGCAGTTCGGCGTACGCCAGTTCGGGTTGCCGATGCAGGTCATGGCGCAACCGGGTGGCTGCGGTGATGAGGTCTGACCAAGTGAGCGTCGTCACGCGTGATTCCTGTCGATATCCGCTGCACGGCAGCGGCATGACCGACATTCTCAAGAAGAGCACTCCCTCACGACATGCTCAGGAAGAGCACTCACGAAGAGCGAAAACCGGTCACGGTGCGGATTATGACGGACCATAACCCGACCGCCGCGAAGGGGAACCCAAGAAATCAGCAGCATTGCGCGGCTACCGCATCGCGGTGACCTGCGCGATGGCGCGCGAAGCGCCTGCGCGGCCGCGCTTATTTAGGAGCGGTGAAGGCACCCCCGATCGCTTCATGGTCGTTCCCATTCGCCGGCGGCGTACAGCCAGAAGCCGAGCACATCTGCGCCCACGGTATTCAGGCCGCGCTTGATCACGTTGGCGGGCAATTATCCTTGAGTGTAATGATGAATTTTCCATCGCTGGCAGCCGATGGAACCATAAAAGTGCCTGGCGGAAAACACACCAGGCGCGTGTGGTCGTCGTTGTTTCGGCGCAGATATTCTGCAGCACGACCCAGTTGTCGGTGACAATTATCACCTTTGGCGTCGCACTAAGCTGTGACCTCAAAATGCTGCTTTACGTGGAGCTAGGCGGTGCCTTGGATCGAGAACAAAGCCGACACGGGCGGACGGTGCATGCCAGCGCTGATACCCTGCATATACAAAATATTCTGTTGAATAAATTGCGCGGAGATTCAGGCCCCATGCCGGTGGCGATAGGTGGCCGGGGCACAGCCCCATTGCCGGGTCCGATGGCGACCATGTGCGCAACCGTCAGTGCATGCCGACGTCCATTCCAGCGTAAGGCCCCGCCTGAGCTTAAGGGCACATACCGCCGCCAAAAAAGTGCCGCGAGATTATCCAGGGTCCAGGCAGTCAGATCGGCAACCCGAATGAGATCAATCGCCGAACTCTGCGTTGGGGCCGCGTCCACAACGATGGAGCGTTCGAGCATGCGTGTTTTCTACCCATCTGTGGTCAAAAAATTCATAGAAAAATGGGTACGGAGGAGTGTAGGATCCCTGTAGAGATTCTTCATGGCTCCTTGTCCGCGCTATCTGGCCGCTCACGCCGACCTCTGGGCCACTGACCCGCATGCGGCCAATCTGGCGTGGTGGAAACAGGCCGGCTGGGGATTATTCCTGCATTACGGGCTGTACAGCCAACTGGGTCGGCATGAATGGGTCCAACATCGGGAACACATTCCAGTCGCAGAATACGAACGCTTAGCGCAATCTTTCGACCCGAGCGGCTTTGACGCCGACGCGATCACCGATCTCGCCTGCGCAGCGGGCATGACTTACGTCAATTCCACCACCTGTCATCACGAAGGTTTCTGTCTGTGGGACTCCAAGACCGAACCCTTCAACAGCAAAAACCACGGCGGTCGGGATTTGGTGCGAGAATTGGCAGAACAGTGTGACCGCAAGGGCCTGGGATTCTTTGCCTATTTCACCCACGTCTTAAATTGGCGGCATCCCCACGCCTTGCCGATCGAACGCATGCCAATGGCACGTCCCGCCTACCCAACCACCGAGCCAACGTATGCGGTGCCGAATGATTCAGCCTAGTATTGGGCTTGGGCGCATGCCTGTATGGGGGAATTGGCGCAACTGTCGGTGCCCTTGGCGGGTATCTGGCTGGACCTGACCAGCAGTTATTACATCGCGCCTGATTCGGTCCCGATCGAAGAAACCTACACGTTGATCCGCTCTCTGCGCCCCGAGGCCCTTATTTCCTTCAAACAGGGCGCGACCGGAACCGAAGATTTTGCTTCGCCAGAATTTCATTTCCGTTCGCAAGGCGATGTCTTTCGCCAAAGAAATAACCCGCAAGCCGCAGAACTCGCCGATAGAGCCTGGGCCGCCACCCGCGGCAAATGGAATGAAATCTGTATCTCTTTGCAAAAGAATGGCTGGGGATATGTGCAGGGGAGCTCCTACGCGACGGTCGATGAAACCTGGGCCGCCCTGGCGCATGCGCGCAAACATCGCTGCAACTTGCTGGCGAATTTCGCGCCGCTGCCCGATGGATCCTTGGCGCCGGAGGCAGTGACCTTGTTGCGCGCAACGGGAGAGCGCCTGCGCCGCGAAGGGATGCCAGATCCTGGTCTGGCGGCCGCGATGGTGGCAGACAGTGCCGGTGGGACTCCCCAATAATATCACGGCGGTGATCGGTATGCTGTCGCGCTGATCGCCGCTCCCTGACTTGATCCGGGTTCGCAGGAGTCGAGGCTGCTCTGCTCACCGCTGCCGGCATGCGTGCTGGCGGCCATTGCGGAGAATCTCATGACCAATTGGCTGCCTGCCGCCGACCGCTACGCCTCGATGACCTACCGCCGCACCGGGCGCAGTGGATTACTGTTGCCGGCGGTGTCACTGGGATTGTGGCATAATTTCGGCGGGGTCGACGCCTATGAAAATGGCCGCGCATTGGTGCGCGCCGCGTTTGACCGCGGCATCACCCATATTGATCTGGCCAATAATTACGGCCCGCCGCCCGGATCGGCCGAAGAATGTTTCGGTCGCATTCTGCGCGACGACCTGATGCCGTATCGCGATGAACTGGTGATTTCCAGCAAGGCGGGGTACCGCATGCAGCCGGGTCCGTATGGTGAATGGGGTTCGCGCAAATATCTGGTGCAAAGCTGCGAGGCCAGTCTGCGCCGCATGGGCTTGAACCACGTCGACATTTTCTATCATCACCGTCCCGATCCCGACACCCCGCTCGAAGAGACCATGGGGGCGCTGGATCATTTGGTCCGTTCCGGCAAGGCGTTGTACGCGGGCATTTCGAATTATCCCGCCGATCGTGCGCGTGAAGCGATCACACTATTACGTCAGCTGGGTACGCCCTGCCTTATTCACCAACCGAGCTACAGCATGTTCAACCGCTGGGTTGAAGGTGGACTCTTGGATTGTCTGGGCGAAGAAGGCGTCGGTTGCATTGTCTTTTCACCACTAGCGCAGGGCATGCTCACTGACCGCTATCTCGATGGGATTCCCGCCGATTCACGTGCCGCCAAAGCGCACGGTTTTCTCAAGCGCGATCAAGTCGACGAGGCCAAGCTGACCAAGGTCCGCGCCCTGGCCGCCATCGCCAAGGAACGCGGGCAGACCATGGCCCAACTGGCGTTGACCTGGGTTCTGCGCCACACCACGGTGACCTCGGCTTTGATCGGCGCGAGCAAAGTTTCGCAGATCGACGACGCCATCGGCTGCCTGGCCAAGCTGAGCTTGGACGCAGGCGAACAGAAAAAAATCGAAGCTATCCTAGCGACCTGATCTGGTTTTGGTTGGGTTACGGAGGCAAGACCTCGCCGAGTAATGATTCGGCAAGGAGGCGGCGCTCGGGGTGGATGCGGAATGGCGAAAAGCATAATGTGCGCAGGATCGTACCCGGGCGCAGATGGCGACTGGCCCAGCTCAGAGGTGAATCTCCGTGCGCATCGCGCGCGTCCAGGCGCGCTCCGGCGGCGAGCAGCAGGTCAATGCTGGTTTCGCTGCCATACGCAGCGGCGCGATGGAGCGCCGTTTCGCCGCTGGTGCGGCTATCACGCATGAAGCAGCCGGTCTCTCGCCCAGGAAAGGTTGCGACGTTGGGATCGGCCCCGGCGGCAAGAAGGACCTGCAGGACTCGATCGCGGGACGGGCGATCCGTCGTGGCCAAGGCCGCGTGGACACTGGCGCCGTGCTCGATCAAAAATCGGGTTCCTCGACCCAGGCGGTGGGTTGCTCGACGGCGACGCCATTGGCGAGATACAGATAGGGCTCCATATCCAGGCTGGCGGGAATAATGAAGGAATGGTCAAAGCCGAGCTCATTGGGTCCGTGCCACAACGGTCGGGGAAAATCGATCTATTGGACATCGCCGTCGACGGTAGTGTCCGAGGGGACCTTGCGATGGCGCTCGTGCCAGCCCAGACCGAGGTGCCATTTGCCGACGCAACAGGTGCGATACCCCGCACTTTTCAGGGTCGAGGCGATGGTGGGGCGATCCTTTTCGATCAGTGGCCGACTGCCGCCCCACAGGACGCTAATTTTTAATCGCGTGCGCCAGCAATTGCGTCCGGTTAGCAGGCTATAGCGGCTCGGGGTGCACACTGCCGAGCTGCTGTGCGCATCGGTAAAGGGTCAGCTTTCGCGCGCGATGCGATCCATGTGCGGGGTCGGAATGCGCCGGTCTGGATTATAGGCGGCGATATCGCCGATGCCGAGATCATCAGCAAAGAGGATGACGATGTTGGGGCGTGGCGCAGGCATGGGTGGAGGATGGCAGTGAAGGCGGAGCAGAGCAACCGCCGCGCGGCGCGCTCACATCCCTGTGCCTGGCCAGGCGGCGATCACTCGCCGCTGGCGGCTTCGAATTTGCGGTGCAATTGCGCGAAGCGACCGCCTTGCCGGACTAATTCGTTGTAGCGTCCGCGTTCGATGATCCGGCCATGATCCATGACCAGAACCTGGTCAGCGTCGCGGACGGTGCTCAAGCGGTGGGCGATGACGAAGCTGGTGCGGCCTTGCAACAGACGCTTAAGCGCGATCTGCAAACGGGATTCGGTGACGGTATCGATCGAGGCGGTGGCCTCATCCAGGATCAGGATGCGTGGATCGGCAATCAGGGCGCGACAGAAGCAGATCACTTGGCGTTGCCCTAAGGAAATGCCGGTGCCCTTTTCGCCGACCACGGTGTCGAGCCCGTCGGGCAGCGATTCAAGAATATCGCGCACGCCGAGCTTGTCGGCCGCAGCCAGGATCTCGGCGCGATCGGCTTCGGGTTTGGCGAAGCGGATATTATCGTAAATGCTGCCGGTGAAGAGAAAATTGACCTGTTGCACAATGCCCATGCGCCGCCGCAAGGCCGCGCCAGACACTGCCGACAGATTCTGGCCGTCCACCAGGATGACGCCGGCATCGGGCTGCCACAATTTGGCAATCAGACTGACAACAGTTGATTTGCCGCAGCCGGTGTGACCGACCAGCGCGATCGTCTGGCCGGGTTCGGCGACAAAGCGGATATCCTCCAGAACACGATGTTCGCCATCATAGCTAAACGACACATCGACAAATTCGATCCGCCCAGCAATCGGCTCAGCGGGCGGTTTCACATCCGCGGGCTCATGCCAGTCTGGTTCGGTATCAAGCAGACGGAAAACCCGTTCGCAACCAGCCATAGCCGCGAGGGCTTGATTGTACTGATTGCCGATTACCCCGATGGGGCCAAAGAAGAAACTGGCGAGAAAGAAGAATTGAATCAGATCGCCCAATTCGCCATGGCCGCCGAGCAACCGCCAGCCGCCAATGGCGAGCAGGCTAGCGATAAAGGCCTGACTATTGAAATCCAGCAACGGCAAAAAGGTCGCCGACGTCCGCGCCATGTTCATATTATAGCGGGCGTGGTCCTCGACCAGGGAGCGAAAAAGACCGGCGTTCACATCTTGCCGCGCGAAGCCCTGGGTCACGCGAATACCGTTCACCGATTCCGCCAGAGTGGCGGTGACCCGTGAAAAACTTTCCTGGGCTTGGCGCGTCGCCATGCTCATCTGGCGGCGGAAATGGCGGTTAATGATGGCCAAAATCGGGGCTAGGCACAACACCACTGCGAACAGCAGCGGTTCCAGCCACGCCATGATCGCGGCGGCGACCAGGGCCTGACAGGCCTGCACAGTAGAGACGAAAAACACATCCTGCACGCCCACACGCACGCTTTCGATGTCGGACGTGACCCGTGACAGGATCCGCCCCAGGCGCATGCGGCCGAAGAAGCCCATCGGCATGGTCATCAATTTATCGAACACCGCAATACGCAGGTCGTGGACGACACCTTCGCCCAGTTCCAGGGCGTTGCGATGGCGAAAATGAAAACAGAAATCGGTGAATAGGCACATCGCGAAATACGCGGCTGCGCCCCACAGAACTCCGGGGAGATAACCGCCGGCGATAGGGCCGGCGATGATCGCGCCGAGCAGCCAGGCGATGATTGGCAGCTGGATGCCACGCAGCAGGACCAATGCGATCAACAAACGTAGTCGCCCGCGATAGGGCCGCGCGTACGAGAACAGGCGCCGTAATAAGGCCAGTTCAAGCGGGCGTTGTTCCTGTTCTGCATCGTGCTTGGCGACGACCACCAAGCGCTTCGACGGAGTTGGCGCAGAGACCCGGCTGTCAGGCAGGGGGCCGCTCATGGCTGTGACTCCCGGCTACTCAGCTGTAATTCGGCGATACGGGCGTAGTACCCCGCGCCCTGCATCAATTCCGCATGGGTGCCGGATTCGACGATGCGGCCGGAATCAATCACCACGACCAAGTCCGCATCGCGCACTGTGCTCAGTCGATTAGCGGCGATCAGGGTGGTGCGGCCTTTGGTCGCACTGCGCATAGCGCTGAGGATTTCTGCTTCGGTGCCGGGATCGACCGCCGCGGTCGGATCATCTAGAAGCAGGATCGGCGGCTCCAGCAGCAGGGCGCGCGCCAGGGCCAAACGCTGGCGTTGACCGCCCGAGAGGCCGATGCCGGCTTCGCCGAGCACGGTCTCGTAGCCTTTGGGCAATTCACTGATGAATTCGTGGGCCTGGGCAATGCGCGCCGCACGTTCGACCTGGGCGCGCGTCGCCTGCGGCCGGCCAAAGGCGATATTCGCGGCGATGGTGTTGGAAAACAAAAAGTTTTCCTGGAACACCACCCCGATATTACGCCGCAGATGATCGAGATCGAGCTGGCGCAGATCGACCCCGTCCAGCAGCACCGCGCCCAGGACCGGATCGATGAAGCGCGGCACCAGACTGAGCAGGGTGCTTTTGCCCGAGCCGGTAATTCCCACCACTGCGACTCGCGAGCCGGCGGGTACCACCAGTTCGATGCCACTCAAGATCGGTTCTTCGGGGCGATAGCCAAAGCCGACGTTGACGAAGCGTAATTCGCCGCGAATCCGCGGCAGGTCGACCGGCTCCGCCGGCGAATCAATATCGATCGGCGCATCAAGAACTTCGAAGACGCGGCGGCTGGCGATCAGACTCTGTTGGATGCTATTGGTGATGGTCGAGATGTTCGCCACCTGGCCAGAGAATTGCTGCAATAGGCCGGCAAAGACGATGAGCCCTGAGCCCAAGGGCAATTCGCCCTGCAGGACCAGCCAGCCGCCGTAGCCGAGCAGAATCACCAGATTGATTTGCGACAGCATGGAAATGCCCGGGCCGAAAATCGACACCATCCAAAAGATACGCTTTTGTTGATCGCGCAGAGCATCGACGGCGGTGGTGAATCTGGCGCGTTCATCATCTTCACGGGCGAAACCCTTGACCACATTGATGCCCTGTACGGTTTCCGACAGACGTTCGATCATCCCATCAGCCAATTCGCGGTTCCGCGCGTACTGGGGTTTGATGTGGCGTGAAAACCACGACGAGGCGATGACCATGATCGGCGTCGTCGCCAGACAGGCTAAGGTCAGACCGGGGCTCAACGACACCATATAGACCAGATAAATCGCCAGCGACAGGACCATGATCACGCTCTGGATCAGCACCCCATCGACGAACAGGCGCACCGACTGTACGTCGCCGGTTACCCGGTTGATCAGCGAGCCCGAAGCGTGCTCATCAAAAAAGCGAAACGACAGGCGCTGGAGTTTATCATACACCGCGCCACGCAAGTTGGCGACAATGTCATGATGGATCAGCTTTTGCACCGCGATGCTGTAGCTATAATTCAAGACCGCGCGAAACAGCGCCATCACTAAAATACCGCCACCGATGGCGCCGATCACCGTCGATGCGGACCACTCCACCGGTGGATTCAGGCCGAGCGGCCAGCGCGGAGGCTCTCCGCCTTGCAGGCTGAATCGCAATTGGTCGATGCCCAGACCAGTGAGGGACAAGCCGCCGACGCCCAGGACCAGAAGGACGATCTGTAAGCCCAGCACGCGCAGGCAACTGCCACGATGCTGCCAGCCGAGGGCCAGCAAGCGCCGGACGAGTTCGCCGGTGCTGTAGTCGGCTGCTTTGGGATGATGCGTCGGGGATGCCAAATCGGTCGCAGAGCGAGTTGGAATGCTGACCCGGCTCCAACGCATCGCAAGTGGTGCTGCCCATTAATACAGATGCTGGGGACTTACTGGGCCCAGATCCCGCGATGGGCCGCCTGCGCGTCCTGCTCAGCCGCCTGCAAACGCTTATGATAGCGGGTGGCGATGCCATACTTGGTCTCGTAGCGGCTCCAACCGGCGCGAATCAAGGTCTCGTTGAACAGCGTTTCGCCCGCGGGGCCCGGAATCCACACATAGCCCAAAGCGCGCCCGTACTGATCGCAGGTGATCAGCCCGCCGCGATCCTCGAATTCGATGCGCACCGGGACGCCGTCCAAGGTCTGATGCGCAAAGGCACTGGCGGCATCGCCAGCAGCGGAATTGCGACTGGGATCGACATGCACGGATTCGGCGGTGTCGACGCCGCGCAAGCGCACCGCTAAGCGCAAATCCTGATAGCGAATTTCCACCGTGTCGCCATCGCGGATCTTGAGTAGGGGAGCCGCTTCGCCGCTGGTCAACGGCGGCGGCAACAGGCCGGGAAACCAAGCATAGACCCAGCCGCTGCGTTCCAGCCACGCACCCAGGCCGCCCAGGCCGAGCACGGCCAGCAGCAACGCAACGGGACCTTGCGGACGACGACGGCGGGCGGGCATGGACGCATTCCATGGCCTGGACGCCAGCTGCCAATCCCCCGCTGACTCCTCCGCAGTACAGAAGTCGGCGCCCGAAATTCTGAGTGAATACCAGTCCCCGGGTCCGACAGTCGCGCGAGGAGATCCGTATGCAGATCAAAGGCATGGAACAGCTGTCGTTAGAAGAGCTCAGTGACGAACTCGACCGCGGAGCCAAGTTTGTCATCTATTCGTGGACGATCTCCATTCTGGTCATGACCTTCCGTCGCCCGAGCGAGATTTATTTCATCCCCGCCGGCAAAAGTCGATTTACCAAAGGCCTGCCCTTTACCTTGGGTAGCATGGTGGTCGGTTGGTGGGGCTTGCCCTGGGGCCCGATTTACACCCTGACCTCCATATTCGGGAATGTCCGGGGCAAAGATGTGACCAAAGAGGTCTGTCTTGACATTAAACAAAATGTCACCCGCCAAGCCGTGCAGGCCCGTCAGCAGGCGGCTGCTCAGGCGGAATGAAACCACGTGGCAGCGCGGTGATCCAGGGCCAGACTGCGCCCATGCGGGCGCTGGTCAGTATGGTCGTGCTGGTGTTGCTGCTGCCCAGCGTCGGCTGTTCCGCACGGGAACGGCACCGTCACCGCGATGATCTGCGCGTGCAGATTCGCGTCGAACGCACGGATTTGCGGACGTGGGCCGAACCGGACGACTTGGAAATGACGGTGACGAACACCCTGTTTGAGGGCACTTTTTCACCCCACAGCGGTGAGGACTTCGTCGCCAGCATCGCTTTCATTCTGGTCTGTGCGACGGTCGAGATGACGATTGAGAGATCATTATCCGCGATGCGCGGAACCACCCTGACGCTGAGCGTGCCCGAATATCCGCGCTACCGCCAACGTCTGGTGTGGGGCGACAATCGCGTCTATTTGCCCGCCGAATTGGCCGGCACCTCCGCCGGGGTGATCATCCGCGCCAAAGGCGCCTGGCGCGGGCGGCAGAGCGTGCAGTTGGATCTCGCACCGCAAGTCGCGCCGCCGGTCGAACCCTAAAGAGCCAACGGCGCCCGATCCGCGTTCAGCGCTTGGCGCGCGCCTTTTTCCTGACTGTGCCTGCTTTGCCAGCGGCGCCGCTGCCGAGACGCGCTTCGCGACGTGCGGCAACGCGCAGGGGCAAGGCTTGTAGGCGAATGAAGCCGGTGGCATCGCTTTGGTCATAGGCGCCGCCGTCGGCTTCCATCGAGGCAATGGCCGCGTCGTAGAGCGAATGCGCGCTTTCGCGGCCAGTGACGATGACGTTGCCGCGATCGAGTTCGAGATGGACGCGACCGGTGACGTGGCGCTGGCTGCTGGCCAAGAAGGCCTGCAGTGCGTCCATTTCTTCGCAGTACCAGAAACCAAAATACGCCATCTGGGCCCAGCGCACGGCCAAGGTATTTTTGGTATGGAGCAAGTCTTTGCCGACCGTGAGCGCCTCTAAGTCCTGGTGCGCGGCGAGCAGGATGGTGCCGCCCGGGGTCTCATAGACGCCGCGGCTCTTCATGCCGACGAATCGCGATTCGACCATGTCGATGCGGCCGATACCATGCTTGAAGCCAAGGTCATTGGCGGCGGTCAATAATGCGCCGGGGCTCATGCGCTTGCCATTGAGGGCAACGGCCACGCCTTGTTCGAAATCGACGGTCAGCTTCTGGCGCTTGGCCTTGACCTCGCTCAGCGGCAGTGACTTCTGGAACATGCGATCGAGCGGACGCGCTGCGGGATCTTCGAGCATGCCGGCTTCGAAGCTAATGTGCAGCAGGTTGTCATCGCTGGACCAGGGTTCCTTTTTGGTCGCCTTGATCGGAATGCCCCATTTCTGCGCGTATTCGATGCATTCGGTGCGGCCCTTGAGTTGCGAATTGAATTCTTTGTCGCGCCAGGGGGCGATGATTTTCACCCCGGGCAGTAGAGCGTACGCGGTCAGTTCGAAGCGGACCTGGTCGTTGCCCTTGCCGGTGGCGCCGTGGGCGATGATCTGGGCGCCTTCTTTTTTGGCGATGTCAACCATGTGCTTGGCGATAACCGGGCGCGCCAGTGAGGTGCCGAGCAGATAACGACCTTCGTATTTGGCATTCCAGGCGATGGCCGGAAAGACGAAGTCGCGGGCGAACTCTTCCTGCATGTCAATGATGTAGCATTTCGAGCCACCGCTGTTCAACGCCTTCTTTTCCAGGTCCTTGTACTTTTCGACTTGGCCGACATTGGCGCAGAAGCAGATGACGTCGTAGCCCTTTTGTTCCAGCCAGCGCACGATCACCGAGGTGTCGAGTCCGCCCGAATAGGCGAGAACGACTTTCTCCTTCTTCTGCGACCCCGTCGCTGTGGCAGCGACCTTGGGCTTGGAAGTAGCGGTGGCACGGGCGGGACGGGACTTAGCCATGGAAAGCTCCTGCGGGCGGGGACGTTACCGGCGTCGGCAGGCATCGGAAGGGGGGTTTCGGGTTGCATCGTGAGGGATTGATTCGTGAAGGATCTTCGTGCTCTTTTCATGTCCTATGTCCTATGTCCTATGTCCGAGGTCCTCGCAGGGTCGACTTCATGAGTCGGGCGCGGTAAGAAGTGCATTTTATCTTCATGCAATATTCTTGGCGTGAGAAGCGAGCCATTGGTACAGGGTGGAGATGAGTGCGAGAAGAGAGGATGGCGGAATTGATGACATCGCATCAACTATTCCTTCCGAAATGAACAATGCCGCCACACTCCGCATTCAACAACACGCCCACCATAACGGATACCCAGGCACAAAGTGCGAGGACCTCGGACCTCGGACCTCGGACCTCGGACCTCGGACCTCGGACCTCGGACCTCGGACATTCCCCATGAAACAGATGACGCCGGATACAGAACGTCTTCAATGAACAAAAA
>Ga0209490_10005223_pt1 | contig 11860 bp, 10 predicted proteins | sample MAT06_FD_187209 | JGI IMG/M metagenome (GOLD analysis project Ga0209490, IMG submission 187209) | Freshwater microbial communities from Lake Fryxell liftoff mats and glacier meltwater in Antarctica - MAT-06 (SPAdes) (version 2) | ecosystem: Environmental > Aquatic > Freshwater > Ice > Liftoff...
TTTAGTGGCCGACAAACAGCGCAGCCGGCTTTTGTTGTTTGCCGAAATGAAACTTCCTGGCGAAGCGTGGCTGGAGTTTCGCATCATGAAAAAACATCAGCAATGGCAGTTGAGGCAAACCGCCACATTCAGGCCCAAAGGGGTTTGGGGAAGGTTATATTGGATAGCAATGTTACCCTTCCATTATTTTATTTTCAATGGTATGATTCGAAATATTGTAAAAACTGCACAAAAAAACCCCGAATAAATCGGGGTCTTATTATGTTAGGCTCTTTGTTTCACCGGAGCTTTTTTCTTTACTTTTTTAAGCGCGGCTTCAATCGCTTTACTTAATTCGTCATAAGTGTTTTTAGTCATGCGCTCCCCGTTTACAAAGAAGGTTGGCACGTCTTTTACACCACGATTGATACCTTCTTTCAGATCACCTTGTACTTGCCATCCGTAGGTAGCGTTTACCAGATCATCCAGAAAACGTTTGTTGTTTACCCCGGCTTCTTTGCTGTGCAATTTTAAGCTGGTAGTTCCCAGGTTTTTTCGGTTAGCAAACAGGATGTTGTGCATTTCCCAGAATTTGCCTTCTTGTGCAGTAGCAACCGCTGCTTCACCTGCTTTTAAACTGCGCTGGTGAATTTTTGTCATCGGAAAATGTCTGAAATTAAAACGGATCTTCCCGTCATAATCTATCAGCAATTTTTTTACAATTTCATTTGCCTTTGCGCAAATTTCACTTTCATATTCGCCAAATTCTTCTAGTGTAACTTCTGCTTTTGGGTTGCCAACGAACACATCTTTTGGTTCGATGATCTCAACCACATCTTTTTTAAATGCCATATATAAACTCCTTTTTATTAACTGTGTGCTGCGTTGGGGAGTGCCGTAACAGCTATTTGTGATTTAATATTTACCCGGTCAGTATCAGGAATTGAATGAAGATAGGTTTTTTTAGGTTCGTTTAACAATGGAATTAAAAATATTCCGTATTTAGCCACGTATCCCCTTAATTTTCATAGACTTAGCATTATGTTAACTTTTTTTAACTTTTATAAGGCACTCATTATTGACTCAGCCGCTGCTTCATTTCTAAAAACGACCACCCCATCAAAAACATCCACCAAAACTGGCCGACTTTTGTCGATATTTCCGGCTAGTATTTTTTTGCTCAACTGATTTACGATTTCTTTTTGAATCAACCTTTTTAAAGGTCTTGCTCCAAATTGAGGGTCGTAGCCATTTTCTGCCAGGTAATCAAGTGCATATTCGCTAAACTGAAGGTCAATGCCATTTTTTTGAACCAGCCGATGCAATTCCTCCAATTGTATCCGAATGATCCCTTTGATCTCTTTTTTCATCAACGGCTGAAACATAATGATCTCGTCGATCCTGTTCAAAAATTCTGGACGAATGGTTTGCTTCAATAACAACATCACTTCTACTTTTGTTTTTTCTACCACTTCCACTTTGTTCGAATCGGTTACGTCTATAAAATTGTCCTGAATAATCTGACTTCCCATATTACTTGTCATGATGATGATGGTATTTTTAAAATTCACCACCCTACCTTTATTGTCGGTAAGCCTGCCATCATCCAATACTTGCAACAACACATTGTACACATCAGGGTGTGCCTTTTCGATCTCGTCTAAAAGTACGACGGAATAAGGTTTGCGTCTAACGGCTTCCGTTAGTTGACCGCCTTCGTCATACCCTACATAACCCGGAGGAGCACCTACCAATCTGCTCACAGAATGTTTTTCCTGGTATTCACTCATATCAATTCGGGTCATCATGCTGTCATCGTCAAAAAGGTAATCAGCCAATGCTTTCGCTAGTTCTGTTTTACCTACACCTGTAGTTCCCAGAAAAATGAAGGAGCCTATTGGTTTTTTAGCATCCTGTAATCCAGCTCTGCTGCGTCGGATGGCATCCGATACCGCTTCGATGGCTTCTTCCTGACCCACAACACGTTTGTGCAGTTCATCTTCTAAATGCAGTAATTTTTCTCTTTCACTTTGTAACATTTTGGCAACGGGTATGCCAGTAGCTTTGGCAACACTTTCGGCAATATCTTCCGCATCTACTTCTTCCTTCAATAATCTTTTTTCCGCCAAAGTACCCAACGTATCGTTCAAAGTATCGATGATGGATTCTTGGTCTTTGATTTTACCGTATCGAATTTCTGCCACCATTCCGTAATCACCATTGCGTTCTGCCTGATCTGCTTCCTGCTTCAGTTGTTCAATGTTTGCTTTACCATTTTGAATTTTTTCAACCAACTCTTTTTCCTCTTTCCACTTTGCTTTGTAAGTGTCTCTTTCAACAGATAAATTAGCAATTTCAGTGCCAAGGTCTTTCAATTTCGCTTCATCACTTTCTCTCTTGATGGCTTCCCGCTCTATTTCGAGTTGCCGGATCTGACGTTCCAGTTGATCGAGTTCTTCTGGCATGCTGTTCATTTCCATACGAAGTTTGGCAGCACTCTCATCTATCAAATCGATAGCCTTATCTGGCAAAAACCGATCCGTGATATACCGGTGTGAAAGTTCAACCGCTGCAATAATCGCTTCGTCTTTGATGCGTACGTGGTGGTAAGTTTCGTACCTGTCTTTTAAACCGCGTAAAATAGAAATGGCGTCTTCGGTAGAAGGTTCATTAATATTTACTTTTTGAAACCTTCGTTCGAGTGCTTTGTCTTTTTCAAAAAATTTCTGGTATTCGGCTAGTGTGGTTGCGCCTACGGCCCTCAGTTCACCTCTGGCCAAAGCTGGCTTCAAAATATTGGCTGCATCCATGGCACCATCGCCTCCACCCGCACCTACCAATGTATGGATCTCATCAATGAATAAAATAATTTCTCCATCTGCGGATGTTACTTCTTTCACCACCGATTTCAGTCGCTCTTCAAACTCCCCTTTATACTTGGCACCTGCAATAAGTTGCCCCATATCCAGTGCATAAATGATTTTTGATTGAAGGTTTTCCGGCACATCTCCATTGATGATCCTCATGGCCAAACCCTCTGCGATAGCAGTTTTACCTACACCGGGCTCACCTACCAAAATGGGATTGTTTTTGGTTCTGCGACTAAGAATATGCAGTGTTCTTCTGATCTCTTCATCGCGACCGATCACAGGGTCTAACTTGCCGATGCGTGCCATTTCATTGAGGTTCTTAGCATATTTATTCAAGGCATTAAAGCTGCTCTCCTGTGTTTGAGAAGAAACCGTTTCGCCTTTACGAAGTTCTTTGATGGCTGTGGTTAACCCTTTTTCAGTTAACCCTGCATCTTTTAACAATTTCGCTACGGCATCATTTCCTTGCAACAATGCTAAAAGCAAATGCTCAACTGTTACAAATTCATCGTTGAAATTTTTCAGTAAAGCGCCGGCACGCAGCATAACGCTATTTGCTTCACGACCCATCGTCTGTGCCGGTTCAGCGGTGGTTACAGGAAGTTTTGCGATTAACTCTGACAGTTTGCTTTGCACCAGGTTAATAGTGACGTTGTTTTTCTTCAATAAGTATTCGATGGGAGAATCTTCCAGTTCCAGTAATGCCTTTAGTATGTGCTCCGTTTCAATATTTGGGTTCTTATTATTGAATGCAACCTGCTGGGCTTGCTGGATGGTTTCTGCCGCCTTGATTGTAAAATTGTTCAGGTTCATGTTGTTTGATTTATTTATGAATCACAAACAGTATACCGCAAATCAAACTCCAAACGGAATTTCAGGTAATTATGGCATAATTCGTTCATCAAAACTGTCTGCATTGCAGGTTTAGCAAAGCTTTCATGCTATTTTATCAGTTTTTGAGTAGCTGAATATGGTATCTATTTTCAATGCCGGTAAGCGCTTTCTTTTCTATAGTTCGTTATTTACCAATACTGCTTTGTATTTTTATGAGGAATCATGATCGGAAAAGAAAAAAATACTGTCCTTGTTCAATCAACAGCTGCACAACTTGGCTTCGATTTTTGCGGAATAGCTAAGGCTGTTCCACTAGATGATGATGCCAGAAGATTAGAGCAGTGGCTTCAAAAAGGAATGCACGGTTCTATGGCCTATATGGAAAACCATTTTGATTTGCGGGTGAACCCTCAACGGTTGGTGCCGGGAGCAAAATCCGTGATCACTTTGCTGTTTAATTATTTCCCAAAAACAACACAACAATCTGGCGTACCCAAAATTTCTACTTATGCTTATGGCGAAGATTATCATGACGTGATTCGTAAAAAGTTACATGAATTTTTGTGGCACTTGAAACAGGACATAGGTGATTTTAACGGAAGAGGTTTTGTTGATAGTGCACCGGTGTTGGAAAGAGCATGGGCGCAGAAAAGTGGTTTGGGCTGGATCGGCAAAAACGGTAACCTCATCAACAAAAAAAAGGGTTCGTATTTTTTCATTGCTACCCTCATCACGGATATCGAGTTGATACCCGACGATCCTTACGCAAAAGATTACTGCGGTAGCTGTACTAAGTGCATCGACAGTTGTCCAACTGATGCTATTCTTCCCAACAAAGTGATCAATGGCAGCCAATGTATTTCTTATTTCACCATTGAATTAAAAGATGCTTTGATACCGGATAGCTTGAAAAATAAATTCGACAATTGGTTGTTTGGTTGCGACGTATGTCAAGATGTTTGCCCGTGGAACCGTTTTGCTGAACCCCACCAAGAGCCTGCCTTTGAGCCAATACCTGCTATTCTGGATTTCATCCAAAAAGATTGGGAAGAACTCACAGAAGAGTCGTTTAAAATCATTTTTAAAGACTCTCCTATCAAGAGAACAAAATTTAGCGGCATTAAAAGAAACCTTCAATTCATTTCATCTCCATGAATAGAAACATTCAACAGCTCAGCACAATTGCTGCAAAGCCCGGCAGAAATATCATTGGTTTGATGAGTGGTACATCTTTGGATGGACTCGATATTGCCTTTTGCAACATCAGTGGTGCTGGCTTGCAAACTCAGGTCAACCTGCTTCACTTTGAAACCATCCCCTATGAGGATGATTTTAAAAATGAAGTAAGAACCATTTTTTCCAAAGAAAATATCCGGTTACAGCAGCTCTGTTTACTCAACGGATGGATCGCAACACAACATGCCAGCATGATCAATGAATGCCTGCAAAAATGGGGAATTCAAAAAGAAGAAATAGATCTCATTGCCAGTCATGGCCAAACCATTTATCATGCGCCTGTTTCACTACACGGAATGCCGAAGTACGGAAATGGCACGTTGCAAATTGGCGACGGGGACCATTTAGCGGTACAGACTGGTATTATTACCATCAGCGATTTTCGGCAAAAACACATTGCAGCAGGAGGAGAAGGTGCGCCATTGGCGGTGTATGGCGATTATATTTTGTTTAAAGAAAAAGAAAAGGATGTGATCTTGCTCAATATAGGTGGCATTGCAAACTTCACCTTTCTCCCTGCTGGCAACGACTTATCTGAAATGTTCAGTACCGATGTGGGCCCTGGTAATACGATGATGGATGCTTGGATCAGAAAACGCTATCCGGAAAAATATTTCGATCAAGATGCAGCCATAGCATTACGGGGACGGGTAAACGAGGTTTTGTTGGAAGCACTGTTGCAACATCCTTTTTTTACATTGCCTTTTCCAAGAACAACCGGACCAGAGCTGTTTAACCTATCTTACCTAGAAACCGCAATAGCTGCTACTGAATTAAATCACATTGCTCCAGAAGATGTGCTGGCAACGCTCAACAGGTTTAGCGCAGTATCCATTGTAGACGCACTAAAAAAAATAACAGCAAAAAACAACACTATCCTATATGTAAGCGGTGGTGGTGCCCACAATCCAATGTTGATGCATTATATAGGTGAACACATAAACAGTTTGATCATAGAGAGTACCAGCAAAAAAAATATTGACCCTGATGCGAAGGAAGCCATTTTATTTGCTTTGCTGGCCAATGAGGCCGTTTCCGGGAATGTGCAAGATTATCCAAAAAATACCAAAGGATTTCCAAGTATTACCATGGGGAAAATTAGTTTTCCTACTTAAGGGCTGTGTTGTTCTGTGTAATTTTTTAGTCCTTGTAATGCAGCTTCATAGCCCGGACCGGTAATCTGACTAACAAAGATGCCTGCAAATTTTTCCCAGGGATACCACTTAGAAGTATTGAGTGCACGCCACTCTACCAAAAATTCAGTTGTTCCTTCCATTGGAACGATGACAATCGAATTTTCTACGGTTCGTTCTCCTTTGCGGTCAACATTAAACCGTACATCATCTGCCGTTTCAGATGTGATCATGATACGGTTTACTTTCTTATCGCTCTTCCACGAAATGCGGGCGTTTTTTCCTTTAGATGGACTAGATACTTCAAAAGCCAACCCCGCCTGGTTAAACACGGGATGCCATTTTTCCCATTCTTTCAAATCGCTGATCAGTCGAAGGATACTGTCTTCAGGCGCATTGATGAGAACAGATTTACTGGTCATTATCTTAGAGGGAATAAGGAGCGACAATAAGGTAACCACGAGAAACAGTCCTACGGCACCAAAAGCAATTCCTCTCACAAATTTCATATACAATAATTTATTCCCATTTAAACAATTTGGTGGCGGCGATGTACACTACTACCGTCCACAACATCAATATCCCAATCTCGTTTTTAACTTCCCACAAACTGGCTCCTTCAAAAGCAACGGATCGCATTGCTTCGTTGAGATGCGTAAGTGGCATTGCACGGGAAATGGGTTGCAACCATTTAGGAAAAGCATCTATGGAAAAAAAAGTGCCCCCTAATAAAAATTGTGGCAACGTGATCAAGTTAGCAAAAGGTGGTATCGTTCCTACACTGTTGGCTACACCGCTGATGATAAAACCGAAACCCATAAAGAGTAACAGGCCTAAAAAGCTGAGTGCCATTAATTGAAAAAAAGTAATCCACCCGTTGATCAGGGTAAATCCAAAAAAGAAATATCCGGCTCCAACGATGACCACAGCAGTGATCATTTGAAAAATGACCCTGCTCAAACTTTCTCCAAGTATGATATATGTTCGACTGATTGGCGTTGCAAAAAAGCGTTTTAAAACTAAAGTGGATCTTAGATTATAAAACATAAATGCCACGCCAAAAACACCTGCACTGAGCAAGGAAAAACCAAGCTGCCCTGGCAAAATAAAATCGATGGTTTTATACTGCCTGATTTCTTTGATGTCTTTTTCGTAACCAAAATTAAAAGATGCATATGCAGGTCGGTTGCTAAACATTCCGTTGCTTATTTCGTTGATCTTACTTTCGATCAGGGTTTTTAGCTGGGGCCATTTGTCGTTGCTAGAAGTAGTACTTGTGAGTCGAATATCATAAGGAAAAATGCCACCCGAATTTTTATTGATATGGATGATACCAGCCACTTTCCCTTTTTGCTGGTCCATAACAAGGTCTGTTGCGGCCGATTCGGGAATCATTTTGATGCCCTCTGTTTTTTTCAATGACTCATACAGCAAGTTATTGGTATCTGAACCCGATGCAACAATTATATTAAATCGTTGTTTTCCACCACTGTTGCCGATAAAACCGAATACCAAAATAAAAACAAACGGAAAAATGATGCTGAATACAACCGTAGATGGACTCCGAACAATAGATCGTAAACTTGCCTTTGAGATAGCCCACATAGCTCTTAACTGGCTGTATTGCATACAGTAAAAATTTTAAAAGGCAAAGCTATTGTAAAAAAAGGATTAAAAAATTCGCATCTACAATGGGATGCTGTATTTTCATTTTTTAGGTGAACAACTCATTAATACAATAACAAGGCATAAAAGGAAGATGGAAAAAATGAATAAAACTTATTTGCTTTTGGGCAGCAATATAGAGAAGCCTGTTAAGCAACTTTCTAGAGCACGAGCATCCATCCGTAAAGAGGTGGGCAATATTTGCAGGGAAAGTAGTATTTACCAAACGGCGGCCTGGGGTAAAACAGACCAACCAGATTTTTTGAATCAGGTACTTATAGTAGAAACCCAACAATCGGCGGAAGAATGTTTGCAAACTATTCTTGGCATTGAGGAAAAAATGGGGCGCATTAGAACGATAAAAAATGCCCCCAGGGTGATCGACATTGATATACTTTATTACAACAAACAAGTGATACAACAGGTAAACCTGGTGGTTCCGCATCCGGCACTAGCCGATAGAAAGTTCGTATTAATTCCCTTGAATGAAATTGCGCCGGCATTTAAACACCCGGTGTCAAAAAAAAACAACCACCAGTTATTGCTCGAATGCCAGGACCCACTGAATGTGAAAAAAATTTAACAACGGGTATCTTCTTAACCGCTATTTTGCAGCACGAATGAAATACAATTTTATTACCATAGAGGGAAATATTGGAGCGGGCAAAACTACCTTAGCAAGTATCTTAAGCAAGCAGTATAATGCCAGGCTTGTTTTGGAAGAATTTGCGGAAAACCCGTTTCTGCCCAAATTTTATGAAAGTCCGGAGCAATACGCTTTCCCACTTGAGCTATTTTTTATGGCCGAGCGTTACAAACAATTAAAAGACCTGCTGCAAACCAAAGATATGTTTCAGCAGATCACCATTTCTGATTACCTCTTTACAAAATGCTTGTTATTTGCGAAAGTAAACTTACCGGATGAAGAATTCAGACTCTACCAAAAACTGTTCGATATCATCAACCCACAAATTATTCAGCCAGATATTTTGATTTATTTGCATACTCCTGTAAACAAACTGCAGGAAAATATCCGCAAAAGAAACCGGCAGTACGAGCAAAGCATCCCCAACGACTACCTGTTTAATTTACAAGAAACCTATACCCAATACATTAAACAACATCACATCAAAACATTATTTGTAGATGCCAGCAATGCGGATTTTATCAATAATGAGGCTCACGTAAAAATAATTATGGATGCTTTAGATAAAGAATACGAATATGGCCAGCATTATCTTGTTTTACCATAATTACAGCACAACAAAAACACCACCCATTGGCCATTACTGAAGGTTCAAAAAATCCATACGCACCGCTCAAGATTCGCGAGTTTCAGTATTTTATTGCCGGGAGGTTTTTATTCATCATGGGACTGCGGATGACGGGCACCGTGATAGGCTGGTGGATGTATATTTTAACCGGGAGTCCGCTGGCACTGGGTTTGGTTGGCCTTTCTGAAGTGATCCCGGCATTATCACTTGCTTTGTATGCTGGTCACCATATCGATAAAAGCGAAAAAAGAAAATTGTTGCTGACCTGTGTGCTGCTGTACATTATTTGCATCTGTATGCTCGTTTTTATTTCTTCCGCCTACACGTTCCAGCATTTAAATAAATGGACGATTGCTGCTTGTATTTGTGGAGTGATTGCTGGCACCGGGGCTATCCGGGCATTTAGTGGACCCACTTTCAGTAGTATGATTGCGCAGATAGTACCAGAACAACAGCTTCCAACGGCAGCTTCCATCAGTTCTGCCACCTGGCTAACTGGTTCTATTGCAGGACACGCAGTGGGTGGCATTTTAATTGGCTACCTGGGCATACACTATACATTTATTATTATCCTCAGTTTTGTGGTGACTGGATTTTTTTTATTGCGCAACTTATCCATAAAGCCCATCTTAAACAAAGCTGCCGGTAAAACCTGGCAGAGTGTAAAAGAAGGCATTGATTATGTATTTAAAACAAAAGAACTGCTGGGCGCAATGACGTTGGATTTGTTTGCGGTATTGTTTGGTGGTGCGGTAGCCTTGGTGCCCATTTTTGCAAAAGACATTCTGAAAGTAGGACCAGAAGGTTTCGGTTGGCTCAACGCTGCAGCGGACTTGGGTTCCATCATCATGGTCACCGTGCTCACCATTTATCCATTAAAGAGAAAACAGGGTAAAATTTTGTTTTTCGTAGTGGGTGGGTTCGGTGCCTGCATTATTCTGTTTGCAGTATCCAAGTTATATTGGCTATCGTTTTTTGCATTGATGCTCAGCGGTTGTATGGATGGCATCAGTGTGATCATCAGAGGTACGATTCTACAACTAAAAACCCCACCGGCACTGAGGGGAAGGGTGATGAGTGTAAGCAGTATGTTTATCAACTCCTCTAACGAACTCGGACAGTTTGAATCTGGTGTGGCTGCTAAATTGATGGGCACAGTTCCATCAGTTATTTTTGGAGGTTGTATGACGATTGCTGTTACCGTGTTCACCTGGTTCAAAGCCCCCTCTTTAAGAAAAATGGAATATTAAGCCGGCACAAGATTGAGTTTGATATAAATACTTTGAAACCCTTTCACTGCACAAAACAAAAGAGAGGTGGTCCCAAAACGAACCATCATTTTGTTACGATCAACTTTTCTAATACAAAATAAACGGCAGGACAAAAACTGGCATTTTTCAGGGTGATTTGTGGGCGCTTCAACAAAACATCTTCATTGGTATAGGGAAATCTACTACAGTCAGATGGGCGCACCTCATAAATGCCGCAAGCGTTATCTGTTTGTAAAAAGGGGCAGGGTTTCGATCGAACCACATAATCTCCGTCGGTGTCTAATGTTAAATAGGTTTCGATAAAAACACCCTCTTTTAATCGGAGATGTTTGCTGATGCGTTTGATATCGGGTGATTTAAAACGCGGTGAGTAGTTTTTACAGCAGGCGGCACAATCCAGGCAATTGATGTTATCAAAAGCTGCTTCATGTAATGCAGGCAGCTGTTTGAGCACGCTGTTTTTATTAGCCCGTTGAAGGTATTGCTGATAGAGTTTAGTATGCTCTTCGGATTTTTTTTTCCAGTTGTGTAAAATCGGATCGCTCATGTTGCAAAGATAGTTTTTGAATGAACGTTTGTTATACTTTTTGTTGCTTTAGCCAAAGATATCTATACCAATGCTTTTTCAAAATCTTAATTTAACCTACCGTGTAAATATAAATTCGTCCTTTTAAAAAATATATGGTAACTGTTGTTTAAACGATTGTCACTGTTTCATCTGCATATTTCCACAACCCTAGTGCTTTGTGCAAAGGGTACCAATAATGTAAAGGAGAAATCGTAAATTTGCGGCACTTTTAAATGTTATCCAATCGAACATATAACAATACAATTTGTTTTTCGCAACAGAGGGTATTAAAAAACATAAGATCACAATAAAAATTCTCCAAATATGAATCTTTTCGAACAGCAACAAACGGAGTTTCTACACAGGCATATTGGTCCGGATGAGATTGAAACGGCTTCCATGCTCCGGGCGATTGGCATGGGTAGTATGGAAGAACTCATCAATCTAACAGTTCCTGCTTCTATCCGTCTTCAAGCCCCGTTGCAAACAGGTAGCCCTATGAGTGAGTTTGAGTACCTCAGTTCGTTGAAACAAACGGCTGCTTTGAACAAGGTTTATAAAAATTATATTGGTAAAGGGTATTACAACACCATTGTACCAAGTGTGATTTTAAGAACAGTTTTCGAAAACCCAGGCTGGTACACCCAGTACACCCCTTATCAGGCAGAAATTGCACAGGGGAGGTTAGAAAGTTTACTCAACTTCCAAACCATGGTGAGCGACCTTACCGGGTTACCCATTGCCAATGCTAGTTTACTGGATGAAGGAACAGCAGCAGCTGAAGCCATGGCGATGTTTTTTAACCATAAAAACAAGGATACAGATCATATTACTGCACCCAAATTTTTTGTTGACCAATTCGTTTTTGAGCAAACCAAACAAATACTAATCACCCGTGCGAAACCAATTCACGTTGAATTAGTATTCGGAGATTTTGAAACAGCTCATTTGGATGAAACTTATTTCGGGGCGATCATTCAATATCCAAACAGCCACGGTGCAGTAAATGACTACCGCGAATTTATCAACA
>Ga0209490_10005227_pt1 | contig 11858 bp, 12 predicted proteins | sample MAT06_FD_187209 | JGI IMG/M metagenome (GOLD analysis project Ga0209490, IMG submission 187209) | Freshwater microbial communities from Lake Fryxell liftoff mats and glacier meltwater in Antarctica - MAT-06 (SPAdes) (version 2) | ecosystem: Environmental > Aquatic > Freshwater > Ice > Liftoff...
ACATCACCCTCAAGAGCAAGTGTCACTTTCAGAAGACAGTGACAATGAAAGCTCAGCATTTAAGCGATATTTGTATCCATTGACAATGACTTCTGGCGGTTGAAGTCATTGTCAATGGATAGTAAATTACCATAAGTCCTCTTCAATGCGTGACATTATTATTTGATATAAATGACGTCAAAACATTAGATAGCGCATGGGCTAAAAGGTGACGTTGCGAATGTTCCTGGAATGTATTGACAAGGACTTCTGGTTATTGTCATTGTCTTCTGAAAGTGACAAAACCGTTGATGAATAGTGATGAGGCACGCAGCCAATTAGATCAGGCGAGTCTTACGAAAGGACAAAAAGAAGCCTGTGAGTTAATCACAACTACAGCTGATCAATTCATTATGATTCAGGGCTACGCGGGAACGGGTAAAACAACCATGAATCGAATGGCCATTGATACCATTGAACATGCAAAATCAATGGTACCTGGTGGTATTGATATCGTTGCAGTAGCCCCAACGCACCAGGCGGTGAAGGAAATGAAAGCATTAGGCATCCAGGCACAAACCTTAAAGAGTTTTCTTATTGCAGAAGAACAAGAGCCTACGTTAACCAATAAATCACTACTACTTCTTGATGAATCATCGATGGTATCCAACCGAGATTGCGCAAGCTTAGTCCAAAAAATTAAAGATTCGGGCGCTCGTTGCGCTTTACTGGGAGATATCAATCAACATCAGAGTATTGAGAGCGGAAAACCAAGCAAGATATTGATTCAGGAGGGTAGTATTAGCGTGGCCACTATGGACGAGCTGGTAAGGCAACAAGTCGTAGGTTATAAAAAAGCCATTGAAACCTTAATTGGTGGGGATACAGACAAGGCTTTAGCTCAATTAGCAGCTCTACCCTTAGTTTCCATTGAACGAAATAAAGAGAACAGTCCTTATCATGAGATTAAATGCTCCGTTATGGAAACAGGTAAAAAGGATGATGAGCACCAACACGAACCCTCAAAACAAGAGGCTAATGAGACTCCTATGGAGCAATTAAAGCACAATAGCGCCATTGAAATGGCAGTAGGAGACTATTTATCACGTACACCTGCTTGTCGTGATAATACTATTGTTATTATTCATGAAAACAAAAAAAGAGAGATTGCAAACACTCTTATACGGGATGCTCTAATGGAAGAATCCTCTCTAGGCCCTGAAAATAAGTCATTTCCACGATTATTAAGTACGAATTACACCACCGCAGAACTTTATTATTGTGAAACCTACCGTGACTGTTTAAAAAAAGAGGGCGAACATTTTTTAAAAAAAGGGGATCACTATTTCAAAGTGGTATCAATAGACGAATCAGCTAAAGTAGTGGTTTTAAATGATACCAAAGGAAATAAAACAGTATTTGTACCTGAAAAAGAAAATAAGGATTGGAAAATCGAATTATTTCAATCAAAGCCAGGAAAAATCTCTGTTGGTGAAAAAATACATTTTAAAAAATCAGATAAAGCTATAGGACGTTTTGCTAATGAACGGGTGCAAGTGACTGATGTAGGGGATGAGTCCTTTACAGTAAAAGACAGCCATGGCGCCAATCATGTATTACTAAAAAAGGAAATGAAAGATTCACATTGGGATTATAGTTATACGGCCACGAGTTACTCTATTCAAGGCGCTTCATCTCCTTTTGTTATCGGCGTAGCTGAAACCCGAAATGCTAAAGTAAATCATTTACGTTCGTTCTACATCATGGCAACTCGTGGCTCACAGCACGCCATGATTTATACGGATAATTATAATAAATTACAAAAACAACTTCGTGTCACTCCAGAGAAAACCTCTGCATTAGAATCATTAAACCGTCTTAATACTGACAACAAAGCTAAACCACACAAACCCCCATCAATGGCTCCAAATTCATCAGGTTTTAAACCCAAAATCAAGAGCCAGGCACCTCAATATGATGCCCATATCGTGTCACAAAATTTATCACACCATGCGGAGCTGGTTATTCAATCATTGCTTGGAGAGCCTAATCGCGCGCTGTCTTCAAAAACTGAATATCGATATGGCACAAATGGCAGTTTAAGCTTTTGTTTAACTGGGGAAAAAAGAGGAACATGGTTTAATTTTGAAACCATGGAAAAAGGAAATATGCTTCATTTTATTCAAAAAACATTGAATCTAAACTTTAAAGAAAGTCTTGAATGTGGTGCAAAATTAACCGGTGATGACTTAAAAGAAAGTATTAAAGCAATGGGTAAACAGCCTTATCATTGTAACAAGAAACAACATATAAAAGAGGGTAAACAAGACGATTATGGCATGCAATTGGCACAGGAATCCAAACCTATAATGGGTACGATTGCAGAGACGTATTTAAAGGAAATTCGAGGAATACACAATACTTCTGGTGATAATATTCGTTTTCATCCCAAGGTATACACCAATAAATCTGAAGAAATAAAATACAGGCCTGCTTTATTAAATATTGCGCGAGACAAAGATAATAAGATCGTGGCCGTTGAGGCAATATACCTGGATAAAGAAACAGCTAATAAACCTTTAATGAACATAAAAGATAAGAAATCATATGGTTCAAAAACAGGTGCTGGGGTTATCTTAAATGAAGGTCAGGGAAAAGAAAGCGTCACCTACCTTGCGGAAGGCGTTGCCACTGGATTAAGTATTCGAGATGCCGTACAAAATGAACGCGTTGTAGTCTCTCTTGGAAAGGGGGGGTTTCTTAATATCCATATGGATTTACTCACTGATAAAGTAGTTCTTTGTCTTGATAATGATGGCAAATCAATTAAAGAGGACACAGTAATCATTCAGGCCATTGAGCGATTAAAGCAGCATGGGAAAAGCGTGGAGATTGCCATACCAAAACGAGAAAAAGATTTTAATGATGTAAATAAATCCAGCGGGGTACAAGGTGTCATTGATACGCTTAACAAAGCGATTAGTATCGATAAAATAGGTGTAAGTCCTAATAAAATAGACATGAATCAAGACCAGATTAAGAAGTGTCTTGAGACCATTTCTCAGAAGATGAATCTTGAAATTCCAGAGAACAAAAATCAATCCATTGAAAAAATTAAAGTGTTGCAACGAGAAGAAATGGAGATTTATTAGCTGGTTTTTAATTGAAAAATAAACTTAATTCACCATCTTAACGTCATGCTACAAATCAATTAACTACTAACAATAAGGTTTATTATGCGCGATACCCTACATTTAATTCTGGCATTTATTTTGGCTGTAATAGGAACTTTTTTTATGATGAATGGCCAACTCATTCGCTTCATTATTTATATGCCTCTTGATGGAATTTTTATTATTGTACCCTTGATTATAATGGCACTAATTTTTTATAAGAAACGGTGCAATGGTTGAATAAAATCAACCGATATTCATGGCTAATCATCGCCCGTTATCTTTCTGGAGCTCTATCTGTGGAATATTACACCTATCAATCTGTGGTGCATTTCGAAGGGTTTTTTATGACACTCCCTTTGGCATTGGCGTTCATTTATTGGTCGCAGAAAAACAATAACCTCTTGTTATTAACCGGTTCGGAAATCAAAAAAACAGATGGATTTAAAATGGATTTATTTCTGATTACCACATCCTTTGTATTGGCAGTATTTTTATCATTAATGATGGATTTGAATAATGTAGATCTTAGAGGAGCATGGCCATTTTTAATCTTTTTTATCAGTATCTATGGATACTTTTTTTCATTGATTTATTCATTAATGGGGCTTGTTTTCATTGAAAACCATAAGAAATACACTCTATATTTTGCATCATTCATCATGCTTTTCTTCAGCTTATTAAGCTGTTTTCCAAGAAAAATTGAAATTTTTAATTTATTGGAAATTGAACCTTTTTATGCAATGCCAATCCTTTTATTATCGTTTAATCTGGTTGTCATTTTAGCGCTCCATTTAAAAAACTGGATATCAAAAAAGCAAAGCCCATAGGTTAAAAAGTATCATTGGACTTATTTATTAAGCCCAATTTATAACAAATATGGATATTGTATGACTCCCATAAATATCCTAAAAACTTAATTATTAAGGTAGCCATCAACGAAATTGTCTACTTTTTTCTTAAGAGAAGCTATATGATCTTCCGCATTTCCTGGGCTATCTGGAAGCTTATTTTTATCATACACACAACGAAAGATATCAGCGCTTATCCCTAGTAGTCTTAAAAGGTGAGTCGTGTGCTGACGATTCAATTCCTCCTCTTTTTCCTGTCGTCTTTTTTCATCCTCACTTACCGATGGATTCTCTTTATTATGAAGGTAAACCTTAATACCTAACTCGATTATTTCTTTCATGGTTTGAGATGATGAATCATGCCCCTCCTCTTTTTTTATTGATTCGAGCTGGTCGATTATTTTTTGATTTAGATAACAATAAGCCTTGGGCATGACATCCTCTTTTTAAGTTCATGATGTACGTTCACTACATCGGTTTTAACTGGGCTTTAAACTATTCTATCATTTTATTATAGGTGTCGAATAGGTGTGTTACGAGGTAAATACTGTGTTTATTCACTTTAAAATAGGTGTGGATTAGGTGTTGATATTCGATAACCTATTGATTATAATTAAAGAGTGGATGCACACCCATTGGCTGTAGGGGTGTTAGATAAAAATAAAATGCAAAATTACAGGTAACTCTATGAAAAATATATGAATTGTTTTTGGCAATGACCATTGCGAGGGGTGTGTTACTTCTTTTAAACTACTACTCTTTTCTTGTTGTATGGCATTGGCTTTCTATTTCATTTTTTATAGGGTTCATTTATTTAAATAGCGCATTTAAATTGCGTGCCTGTGATTGATTTACCTATTTATTTCTATGCGTATATTATTTGCTATATACTTAATTTGACACCTGATGAATAAGGACATTGGAATATGAATATAATTAAAATAATCTTGAAAAGAATTGCTAAAATAATTCATTTCAGGCTGCCAACAGAAGAAGAAAGAATAGAGTATGCTAAAAGACAACGTGCTTTAAATACCTATCATAAATCACATGAAACAACCATTAATCCTGCAAGTGGCCTTCCAATGATCGGTTGTCTTGATGTAAATGGCAATTCATTTGGCTCCAATAGTTCTTCTGATTATTACCGCAGAAGTCATGATGATAGTTATCGAAGCTTTTCATCTACAAGTTACAGTAGCAGTTATCCATTTACTAATCGATAGTAACAAAATTAATTTTACCCCGACAGTTGAGTTAATATTATAAGATAATTATATGTGGTACGTTATTAAAATTAATGTGATAGAAATTCGTGTTTTTGCTAAAACTAATGCAATTAAATCATCTGTCGTTTCTTTTACAGATTCATCAATGATTATTGCACTAAATGCGCGAGCAAAAGATGGGGAATCAAATAAGGAATTAATTAAATTTTTGTCCCATCATATTGGAATTCCAAAGTCATCTATTATGCTTATTCATGGTGATAGATGCCGATACAAAAAATTAAGTATTCCTTTAAATGATGTAACCAAAAAATTCATTCATCAATAACCTTGTCGGAGATGAGCCGATCTAAAATTTGAAATTTTGCATCAAGTTCAGGTATTGATGATCCGGATAAAACAATAGACATTAACGATATAATATCTATTGTTTCAAGTTTTTATTTAATGATTCATTTCTATCATTAAATAACTAGCTTTTAGTGATAAATATAATCGAATTTGATATGATTCTTGTGTTAATCATTGGAGAATTTATATGGCTTTAATAACCGCTAAAAAAATTAGTGATAAAGAAAAAATTAAACTTGAGATTAATAAAGAAATATACGCGGAAATTCATAGGTACTGTCAATGGGCTGGTATTAGCGAGATAGATCATTTCTTTGAAGAGGCAGCGGCTTTTATCTTTTCTAAAGATAAAGACTGGAAGAAAATAAATTCTCGTAAAGCTACATCTCAAGTAGATTAATTTCTAAATGTAATACATATTTGCTGATCACGTGAAGTCAGACAAGTTTTCAGATCAACAAATTGTAAATTAGACGAGAATCAAAGAAAAGCAATGATCATTAGTAAAGCTCAGGCCATACAATAAACGGAAAATGGCCGTGTACCGCTAGTAAACCGTAGGGCTTTATCAGGCATGAGTCTATTTTCTTCCCTGTTATTGATTTTTTTACTTAGGATTGACTTAATATGACACGCTTATTGAACATTGCTTTTTAATGAAAACACTAGATGAAGTTCTAAAAGGTATTGTCAGCAAAGTAACCTACCACAACGAAGCAACGGGGTGGTCTGTTCTTCGAGTCCATCCACTTAATGCACCCCAACAACAGGAAACAGTCACTATCCATCAAACCAAAGTATTCGCCGGTGCCACCATGGAGTTTATCGGCGCATGGACTATTGATAAAAAATACGGTCGTCAATTTAAAGCAGATAAAGCCATTGAAAAAAAACCTGCAACCGCAGCCTCCTTGGAAAAATACTTAGGCTCTGGTCTTATCAAGGGTGTTGGTCCAAAAACCGCAAAAAAAATTGTGACCTACTTTAAACAAGAGACATTAGAGATATTTGAATCCAACATCAAACGTTTAACTGAGGTTCCAGGTATTGCCACCAAAAAACTGAACATGATTGAGGCTGCATGGACGGAACATAAAGCAATACGAGATGTCATGATGTTTTTGCAACACCATGGAATAAGCACTCTTTTTGCAGTCAAAATCTATAAAAAATACAGTGATGAGGCAATAAAAATTGTCACTGAAAATCCCTACCGGCTTGCTAATGATTTTTATGGGATTGGTTTTTTCTCGGCCGATAAAGTGGCCTTAAGTCTTGGCGTGCCCCCTGATAGCCCGCAACGAATCATTGCAGCAATAAAGCATGTTTTGGCTGCAAGTCGAGAACAGGGACATTGTTATTTAACCCTGCCACAAATCAATGAAGGAATTATCGAGTTAATTGATATGAACCTTGATGCTCAACTCATAGAGCACCTTACATTAATGGAACAAGACCAACAACTCAAAACACGTGTGATTGAGAAAGAAAATCTGAACTGTATTGCTTATTACTCGAAAACACTTTTTTATGATGAACAAACGGTCGCTCAAAGAATTAAAGACATGGGGGGTTTAGTTGCATCGGACTCTGAGCGAATCACTTCGTGGATTAACACTTATTGCCAACATAAATCAATTTCCTTAAGTGAAGAGCAGCGTGCCTCGGTAAGCCAGATTGTTCAACATCGATTTTCAGTATTAACAGGTGGCCCCGGATGCGGAAAAACCACCACGACCCTGGTTCTCGTTAAGCTTCTAGAGGCAATGAAGAAGAATGTTCTTCTTGCAGCCCCCACCGGGCGTGCCACACAAAGGATGACCGAAGTTATTGGGCGGGAGGCTAAAACAATTCATCGTCTTCTTGAGTGGAAAGGTGGTGAATTTAAAATGAACGAAGAAAACCCACTGACTGCTGATTTTTTAATAGTGGATGAATGCTCCATGCTAGATGTCAGTCTAAGTGCCTCATTATTAAAAGCGGTACCGCATAACTGTCAGGTTCTTTTTATTGGTGATGCCGACCAACTTCCCCCAGTTGGCGCAGGCAACGTTCTGAAGGATGTGATTGGCTCAGGCGTTATCCCTTGCTTTCGCTTGACCCAAATCTTTCGCCAGGCAAAAGCCTCTTCAATCATCAAATACGCGCATGCTATCAATCAATCTCAAATCCCGCCCATTAATTCGCCGTTTCATCGGCCTGAACTATGGCGCTCAGGTGAGGATTGTCTCTTTATTGACTCCGATGAAGCCACCAAAGAACAGCTTAGGTTTGTCGCCAAAGTAAAAAATTATTTTCACTGGAAAACCACCGATTTGGAAGAGTCCTTACATGGAACCCCTTTTGAATTCAGGACAAAAGAAGAAATCACTTCCGCCTACGAACATGATTTTGAAATTCCAAAAAAGTTCAAACATGTTGACTTAGAAAAGTTACAGCACAGCGATAGTGAAGTGCAGACTTTAAAAATGCTATTGAAAAAAATTCATCCCTGGTCATCCTTACACTATGGCCTTAGTGCCGTTGATGTGGTGGTTCAATTGTATTTAAACTGGATACCGAAATACCAGGGAACCACCACTGAAATTCAAATTTTAACGCCCATGACCCGAGGAACCTTAGGCTCTGCGAACTTAAATAACGTCATTCAAGATAAAGCAAACCCCTACTCATCAGATAAAAGTCAATTAAAAGTTGGGGAGCGAATCTTTCGCGAAGGGGATAGAGTAATCCATAGGCGCAACAATTATGATTTAAACGTGTTTAATGGGGATATTGGAACAATCATCCAAATTGATAATGAAGAGCTTACTTGCATGGTCTCCTTTTTACCTGACCATCGCGAGGTTCATTACCAAAAAGAAGACATTATGGAATTGGATTTAGCCTACGCCATCACCATTCATAAATCACAAGGCAGCGAATTTGCAGCGGTCATTATTCCAGTGCTCACCCAGCATTTTAAAATGCTGTATCGAAATTTAATCTATACGGGATTAACCAGAGCAAAAAAATTGGCCGTTTTTGTGGGCACCAGGAAAGCAATGACTATGGCGATTAAACAGCAAGACACAAGCTTAAGACAAACCGCCCTGGAGTTATTAATTAAAAAAGACCATTTGCTGGCTGAATCTTCCATAGAAGTACTTTAAACCCATCAAGAAAGCCACCGCCACATAGAGTTCATTGATTTATAGGTTAAGAAATCTCTTACAAAAAATTCAGCATACCAGCCAATGGCTTATTAGCGCAGAAAAGCTATACTGAATATGTTTGGCGTAGCTGGTATGTTGACAGGATGTTGAAGCACTAGCGGGTTCATGGATGAGCTCAAATCAGTGGCATGTACAGCTGCGCACAAGCACAACGGATAAATCTTAGCTCACTTTTTATAATGAAATGAAACTTCTCTACCCCACTAACTCTTTAGCCTTATCCCAAATAAGCATCAACTCATCAAAAGGTAAACCCTCCAGGTTAATCAGTTCACGTTCCTCGGCAATTAATTTAACCGCCCGTAGCCGCCTTTCAAATTTAGTTAGCGATTGCCCAAGTGTTACCCTTGGGCTTAACTTGCAAAAAAGACACAGAGAAAATACCGCGTGAAGTAAATCGCCAATTTCTTCTTGCAACGAAGTTTGATTCGCTTTAGAAGAGTCATAGTCTAGGTGCTCCTTTATTTCATCACACTCACTGTGAATTTGACTCATGATTTGCTCTACATTTTGCCACTTGAATCCAAATTGGGAGGCTTCCTCCTCCAGCGCGCTAATTTTATCTAAAAGTTCCATGATGTACCTAAGGGTGATGTGTTAAGCGTCATAAGCTAAGCCTGATTAATCTGCATGACACTGTGTTCTAACTGAAGTCGATTTTACAACGGTTTGGTCTGCGCGTAAAATACCTGACACTTTCTTTTTCATATCAGCACTTGATGTCCAGCCCAATCAAAAAACAGCCCGCCTTATCCAGTCAGAACAACCAATCAGGAAATTGGAATCACCCAACCCCATTAACCCATGTGCTGGGCAATGCAACCCCATACCCTTTTGATGCATTACCCAATATCCTGCAACAAGTGGTTAATGCCTATCAATGCTACGGACAACAACCTCTGTCGCTGGTGGCAAGTGGAGCCTTGGCTAATCTGTCTCTGGCCTGTCAAACACTTGCCAATGTAGCCCGAGATAACTATCTGGTTAGCCCTGTTTCACTCTATTTTTTAGTCATTGCAAGCTCAGGTGAGCGCAAGAGTGCTGCTGATAATGTGTTTTCCAAAGCCATCCGCCAATGGGAAGCAGCGGTACGTAAAAAACGAGAACCTGAGCGATTGAGCGCATTAACCCAACATAAAGCCTGGCAGATGGAACGAGATGGACTTCTTACCCAAATCAAACGTACCGTCTATTCGGGTGAGGACAGCGATTATTATAAAGATTTACTCGATGATCTAGTTCATCAGGAGCCGGACATACCCATACAACCGACCCTCTACTTTGAAGATGCAACGCAAGAAGCATTGGCAATCCATCTAGCTCACGGCTGGCCAAGTGCGTCTCTTTGGTCAGATGAGGCAGGCATAATCCTCGGCAGTCACAGCATGCAATCGAACCCCATGCGATTTGTCGCGTTACTTAATCGTTTATGGGAAGGAAAATCCTTTGCAGCCCATCGCAAGACCTCTCAAAGCTTTATCATTGAGAACAGACGCCTTACCTTAAACCTGATGATGCAACCACTACTGTTAGATCAGATGATTAGTCAGGCAACCGGAATCAGCCGTCAAAGCGGTTTTTTGGCGCGCTGTCTGCTTGCCTACCCAGAAAGCTCCATGGGAACACGATTTTACCAAGAACCTCCAGAGAGGCTTGAGGGTTTAAATGAATATGAGCAACGTATTACGGATTGTCTGGATCAATCTCAACGTTTAAACCAAGCAGGCTGTATTAACCTACCCTTACTAAAAATGAATGCTCAGGCAAAGCACTTATGGATTCAATTCTTTAATAGCATTGAAGCAGGATTAACTGCCCAAGGACAATGGATGGAAATTAAGGACTTTGCGAGCAAAGCCGCTGAAAATGCAGTGCGTCTTGCCGCCCTCTTCCATCTCTTTTCAGGTAAAACAGGTGACATCAGTGTGGAGCACATCGAGCAAGCGATTACCTTGATGAATTGGTACTTAAGTGAGGCAAGGCGCCTTTTGGAACCACAGTCAACACAGCCTGATCTTGAAGATGCCAGAAAATTACTTGCTTGGCTCATGGAGCAAAGGCCGCAAATCGTAACGCCCAGGGATATTTTGCAATTTGGACCCTTACGTAGCAAGACACAAAGAGATGATGCATTGGAAATGCTAATCGAACATCACTACATACGTCTGCTAAAAGTTGGAAATAAAACAACTATTGAAATTAATCCATGGGGTAAATAATCTAAATCGAATCTCAATCTTTGCTACATTTGCTACATTGAGTATTTCTGTCTTAAATTACACCCGTGTCATATTTTAAGCACCCTATTAGCCCATAGAATAAAACGGCTTAACTCAATTAACCTAATTTGTAATCAAGGAAGAAGTGTAGCAATTACATTGCTACATATATGCTACACCATGCTACACACTAAGTTTTTTTAAAAGTGTCTGCCAAAATCCATAGATTGATGCAACACTCGAATGACTGCGATACCATAACTTGTAATTTTAAAGAAAATAATATGGGAACCGATATTAAATGCCCTCAAATTCTGGCGAACATAATCACATGTGCGCGAAATCAAGGGATCTTCTGCAAGATGTTGGAAACTGGTTTGGATCGCCAAAATATAATCTTCTGTCCGTTTGATACCAAATTCACTTATACTATATGAATAGATGGACTCAAGATCCCCTATAGCCTTTGGATAAAGACGATATCTTTTATTTGGCATGAGGTGTTTTCTTCATGCGCTCAAGAAAATCATGCGCATTCCACATTAAGGGATCGCCACTACCCTCTCCTTCATCAATAAGATGACGCAACTGTTCAAGCTTTGAAGCCGCTTGTTTTTCACGAAGCAGGCGCAGAGACTCTCTCAAAACTTCGCTATTACTTCTATAATCCCCAGATTCAACAAGAAATTGAACATAATCACGAAGTTCACTGCCTAAATCAACCGTCATTGTGCGAGCCATAAACACCTCGGGAATGTAAGATTTATTCTTACATTAATTATATAAGACATTTGCTTACATCTCAAATTGTTTTTTGCTATCACTAGAGCACACGCATATG
>Ga0209490_10005229_pt1 | contig 11856 bp, 9 predicted proteins | sample MAT06_FD_187209 | JGI IMG/M metagenome (GOLD analysis project Ga0209490, IMG submission 187209) | Freshwater microbial communities from Lake Fryxell liftoff mats and glacier meltwater in Antarctica - MAT-06 (SPAdes) (version 2) | ecosystem: Environmental > Aquatic > Freshwater > Ice > Liftoff...
AAATTTTTTACGTTATTGAGAAATAATGCACTTTAATTGTTGTAAATCCCATAAAATTTTTTACGAAATTCATATAAATCCTAAAAATACCATTTCTAAACCCTCTATATACGACTTAGGATTTTTTCAGAAATTTTTCACGTATCTCAAGTTTATTTAGGAATTTTTTATGCTAATATGACGGTAGTGAAGTTCGCAGACCAGGTTTAAGCCGGGTCGTAATCTACAGAAGGTTTTTGATCGTGAAGACAAGAACAGCCCAAGAACTGATGTTGCAGGCATGGTGGTGTGATACATTGGTCTACAGCGACCACTTTTTCGACACAACCGTTGCCATCAGTATGAATAGTCAGGCCGATGATCGCGCCGCACGCTTCAATGAACTCCAGATGATTCGCGCCAGTTTTGAACAGTCTGATTACCCCACCTTCGCCGCCAGCGCCCGTCAATATCTGCTTAACAGCATGGGCGAAGTACTGTTGAGTTTTCAGGAATTTTTTTCCGGTAATGCGGAAATCGCTCGTGTGTATATGTCCAGCGCCCAGCAAGCCCTCCACGAACTCGAAAATGAAGTCTATCGCCTCGGCTTACCGCGCCATCCTGTCAACGAGCGCCTGCACTAAAACGTCCTTATTCTGTTTAAGTTATTTCTTCAGGCTGGTCATCACCAGCTTTTTTGTTTTTAATAAGAGCCGCGCCGCATCTAAATTTGACGAGATGGGCGTAAGAGGATGGGGCGGAGTGCATCTAGGACTCTTCACTCATAAAGGATATTTACCGTGAAAGGGTGTTTTTATGATGATTTTTGAAACCGAGCGTTTGATCGTCCGGCATTTACAACCGGAAGATATGGACGCTTTTTATGCCATTTGCAGCGATCCAGAAGTGAACCGCTATATGGGCGATGGTAATCCGCTAACCCGCGCCCAAACGCAAAAATGGATTGAAGTCTCTTTAACTAATTACAAAAAGCGCGGCTACGGCTGCTCCGTCGTGATTGAGAAGGAAAGCGGCGCATTGATCGGCTTTTGTGGGCTGATTTATGCGCCGGGCAGCGAACAAGTGGAGATCATCTATGCCTTTACGCCGTCGCGTTGGGGCAAAGGCTATGCGACGGAAGTCGTCCCCGCGATGGTCAATTATGGATTTGAGCAGCATAATCTGCCGCGCATCGTGGCGACGATTGACCCCGCGAACAGCGGTTCGGTACATGTCGTGACGAAAGTTGGCTTTACTTACGACCATATAGAGGAAGACGAACACGGTCTGCCAACGGCGTGGTACAGTATCGAAAGGCAGACAGAATAATCGCGCTTTTTCTTCGCTTATATGATACTAGGACTTTCGCTCACGCATTTACCCCACCCCTAAATCCCCTCCCCATTGCATGGAGAGGGGACTTCAAGATGCGTTTTTCTCCCCCTCTCCAATACTTGGAGAGGGGGCCGGGGGGTGAGGTAAGCGAAAGTCCTGGATACGTCTGATGTGAAATGATTTGAGCAAAACTTGAAAAATATGAACCACCAAGAACACCAAGTTTAATGCAGAAGCGTCATGATGAAAATGGTTTTACTCTGTAGACTTCGTGTCTCTGTGGTTCAAAACGCATTGTTATGGACTTTCTTCTCATAACTAATTCACATAAAGCGTATGATGTAAATACAGCTAAAAGTTGATTCTTGTGGCTTAAGCAAGTTAGACTAGCTAAACGTACTAAGGCTGAACGGTTGATGTTAAAATATTAATTTCACATTAACTCATCTTCAATTGACAGAACCATCTATTTTTAGATAGAATAAATGTTCTGATATGTGAATGTCGAGGTATTTTATGAACATCACATCCAAATTCGATGCTGAGAAATCAGCAGAAGCGATTATTTTCTTAGCGCAAAGCGTCCCCGAACCAACGTTTATGGCGTTGGCTAAACTGCTCTATTTTGCCGATAAAACAAGCCTAGAAAAATATGGGCGCTCCATAACGGGCGATACCTATTATGCGATGCGGCATGGGCCAGTCCCTAGCCAATGTTACGACATGATGAAACGTGCCAAAGAGCCTGTTTCTTATGGATTTCATGTTGAATACGAAAAGCATGTTATTCCAGATCGACCTGTGAATCTAAATAAACTCAGTAAATCCGACATAAAATGTTTGGAGAAGATTGTTGCTGCTTATGGCAATTATCCCGTATGGCAGTTACGGGAACTCAGTCACGATGAGGCTTGGCACAAGGCTTGGGCGAGTGCGGGCGATGCGCTTAGAGTCCAGATACCTATAGAAGATATTGTATCTGCTCTGGACAACGAGGAAGACGAACTCTTGGTATTTTTCAAAGACACCCATAAGCCCGAAAGGGGCATTGATTAGCGGCTATGCAGCATCACGAAATTCGTATCTGGCACATCTATCTATGTCCAAAATGTAATGCCTCTGACCCGCCTAAAGATAAATATGTGGTTACAGTTTGTAGACGCAAAGATACCATCTGGGGTTTCTTCATCAACACACCCGATTCTAAATTCATACAGCGGCTTGCCGCTGGCGGAACGTATGAGGTTGGAGACTAAGGTGCTTTGTCGGCATCGCCGTGTACTCCGTAAAACGTTCAACGGTCACCACTTGACTCGCGCTGGTACTTCGGTATGCAGCGGGCATCAGTCAATGTGCCATACGCGGTGGGTGAATTGTCTTCGGACACCCCAACTGCAAGCCCCTAGCTTTAGCTATGGGGTTGTTGACTCGATCGCATCCTGAATTAGAAAAGCAGCAAGTTAAAATCAAACCCGATGATTGTCGTGTGCTGAGATATGAATCCAATATCGGCTGTGATGCGCTAAAAGAATTTTACGCATGGGAGTTATCTAAACGCGAGTGCGCTTTGAGTGATGCACTTAAACAAGCCATCTTATCTAGCATAGAGTCATCCGACACCCTTAAGACAGAAAAAGTTCAAATCATCAAAGACAATCAAGATACTCCCTAAACTTATAGCGATTGTGATCATTGATGTGACGATCTCGTCATAATTTCACATTTCTCTTATAAAAGTCGTGCTACTATGCCTATATACGACTTTCAAATTTATGAGGGATATGATGAACAAATCATCCGTGCTTAAAATCATTGCATTTGTGCTTATGCTGATGCTTGGCGTTGCGATTCTGCCCGCCGCCGCCCAAGACAGCAGCGCTCCGTTTGCCGAATACTTCCCGGCGGACAGTGCGCTGTATGCTTACATCCGTACCGACGATGCCTATATCGACCAGCTTGACGGTTTGCTGGCGCGTGTAAGTGCTGCGCTGCCTGCTGAAGCCAATATTCCTGCCGGGCTGACACTACGCTCAGGGTTGGATATGATCGCAGCGCAGTTGGGCGGCGATTTCGACAGTGTTTTCCGCAGTTGGTTAGGTGACGGAATCGCGGTAGGTGTGTCGCCTGCCATGATGGGCGCAAACAGCGGCGATGGTGAAGGTTTGATTGCTGTATCGATTACGGATCGCTCGGCACTGCTTTCGCTCATCGGCGAAATTATGGCGCGCGGCGGTGGCTCGCTCACGCCTACAGAGATCAACGGCTACACCGTATTTGATCTGGATAATAGTTCGAGCATCGCTGTTGGGGATAATGTGGCATTTGTTGCGCCCCGCCGCGATCTGCTGCCGCTGGAAAGTCTGCCGGAAAACAGCCTCGCTGGGAATGCAGCCTTTAACGAATCGCTCGATCAGCTTCCGGCAGAAAGCTATAACATCCTGCTCTATGCCGATTTGTCCACTATCCAAGCCAGCCAGTTAGCGAATGGGGAAATTGCGGTTTCCGAAATTGTCCCCGGCATTGGCGCGACAGCAGTCGGCGCGACGATTCTGGACAGCACCACGCTGACGATTGATGTGGCACAATCGGTTGACACCTCGGTCATTATGGAAGGGTTGAACATTCCCGCAGTCGGCGCGGTTGACCCAGCATTTTTGGCGCACGTTCCAGCAGATGCCACGCTAGTTATTCAGGGGACGAACTTAAAGGCGCTTTATGATGCCTTTATCGCCAGTGTTCCTACGCTGACTGCACAGGATTTTGATCCCACGACGGAAGAAGAAATTCAACTCGGATTAGCCCAAGTGGACACTTTGTTCCAATCCTTTGTCGGTGTGACGCTGCAAGATGGCGTGTTAAGCTGGCTAACCGGCGATTATGCGCTGTTCCTGACGTATCAAGTGCCAGAGCCAGGCACACCTACGCTGTTTACGTCGTCGTTGTTCCCCGATCAGCCTGTGACGACCCTCGGCTTTGAAGCCGGCTTAGTGATCAAGGCGACGGATCCAGCAAAAGCGCAGGCCTTAGTTGATGGCATCGGCAACGCACTGACGCAGTTTGGCGCGAATGCAGGCGTGACCGTTGCGCGTGAGGAAATCGCTGGCACGAATGCTGTCGTCATCACGACTCCGGCTGTTGCCCCTGCGCCTGCGGTGGAACTTGTCCTCGCGGCGAATGACAGCGTGTTCGTCTTCGGCACACGTCAAGCGGCGACGGCGGCCTTACAAGGCGATGGCGGCTTAAGCGGCGCGGCGCGGTATGTCGCTTCAACCGATAGCATTTTGCTGCCGGGTGCGACGACGGTGTGGTATGCGGATGCGAACACGATCAATCTGTTTGGTGATGCACTGGCGGCAAGTGGTCCCTCAATCAACGGCATTTTCAACAATATTGTTGGGGGCATGGATGCCCAGGCCACCCCGATTCCGTTTGACTTCGCAGCGGCTCAGGCACAAGCAGCGCAAGCACAGCAGATGTTCCGGCAGTTGGCGGGAGCCTTCAGCGGCGCGACCATCTCCACCGGAACAAGCGCGAATGGCAGCGTCCTCATTCGGATGACGCTGACGCTAGCAGAGTAAAACAGTATTTTATATCGGCAGAAGCGCCCCATGACTGGGGCGTTTTTGTTTCATCTTTTCTGTTATACGGTAAAAATAGGTGATATAATGATGCAACTGTCAATTTTTCGAGAATACGCGATGGATAACCGCAACGCACTGAATTATGTGCTGTTAACGCCAACTTCAAAAACGCAGCACACCCTAGAAAATGTCATCCAAACGACACTGCGCGAAAGTGGATTAGAGCCGCTATCCGCCGAACAAAATAATCGCACAGGTAAGCGGCAGGTAGGTGAGAGCATCAAGCGCGATATTGAACGGGCGGATTTGGTGATCGCCGATCTGACTGGGAGTAACCCAAACGTTATGTATGAAGTGGGCTATGCTCATGCGCTGCAAAAGTCCGTGCTGCCGATCATCAGCTCTAAGAATGAGATTCCTTACGCCCTAGTGGATTATCAATTTTTGGTTTATGAGCAGGATAAGCCGCAAGAACTCAGCCAAAATCTGCGGACTTGGGCGAATTATTATCTAAGCATAAAAGCTAGGAAGCTGGTCAATGAGTGAGTTTAAGGGCGTGTGTTTTGTTATCATGCCCTTTACGGCGGAACTGCACTACTTTTACCTCTACTTAAAACAGCATCTCGAAACAGCGCATCGTCTGCAATGTGAACGGGCAGACGACGCAGATACGGATGCGGATATCTTCACCGAGACCATCAGGACGAAAATTCAAAAGGCCGATCTTATCATCGCGGATTGCACCGGATGTAATGCCAATGTGATGTATGAAGTTGGCATGGCACACGCCCATAATCGCAAAGTGATCCTGATTACGCAAGATGACCCTAAAACAATCCCTTCAGATTTAAAACACTATACGTTTATCCTCTACGAACTGAGAAAGCATATCGCCTTTTTAGATGAACTGAATCACCGTCTTGAACATCTTTTTGGTGATGCCGAATTGCTTTATCAGCAAGCGGTGGCTTTATGTGCTGAATTTGAGCAAGCTACGGGAATAGCCTTAAAGAAAGTCGATGCTCATCAGTTCGCGCAGACAGTTCGTAATCATCAACTGCCTGCGGCGGATGACAAATTCGGTTTTGCCTTTGTGATTTTGCCCATCATTACTGCCAACAGCAGCGATCCGCATGTTCACAAAAGTATCTTTAACTGGATTTCCACCACTTATCCGCCGACATCATAGGTAAATAACGATTAACTTATCCCGCCAGCGTCAGCGTGAATCGTAGGCGGAAGATGCCGCCGGGGGCGTGTCCGCCGGAGACTGCCGCGCTGTCGATGAAACCCAACAGGCCGTTAAGATCGCTTAAGTCGAAGTCGAGCGGTGCGTTGGGATCAAGCATCGCGGCGATGTCACGCAGCGCCGGGACATTCACCAGCCAGATCGTTTCGGCATCAGGCAAGAAGAAGCGCTGTTCCGTTTCAAAAGCGGACGATCCTACCAACGTGTTTTCGCCCGGATCGCATGAAAAGGCCACATTATCCGCTGTACCCGCGAGAAGTAAGGTATCCGTCGCGCTGATTTGTCCATTAGTAAAGACGGGTGCGCCTGATCCATCGGTATAGATCGCATCGCCGGGGATATTCAGCGTGCCGGACTCGTAATTTGTGGCGGGGAAGTTCTCCGTCATGAGCGCGGCGAGAGCGTTCAGAAATGTTTCGCTGTGGCCGGGGTCGTCTGTTTGCAGCAGGAATCCGGGTTGCGCCGCGATTCCGCCGCGTCCCTCTCTTTCCAGGGTGGCGAAGTTTAGATAAGCGGCGAATGTGCCGTTGCTGCGGGAAAGGGTGTCCGCCAGCGGTTCACCTATGAGGTTTTCCCAAGCTGTTTCGGCATAGGTCACGGCATCGGCTAATCGTGCATTCGGCAGGATCGGGCTGATGTTGAGCGTTACGCCTTGTTCCGCGAAAATATCGGAAAACAGCGTGAGGATGTCCAAGCTGCGCTGCGTTGTGCTGCCTAAATGACTGCCGAGAAGGGTGAAGGCGGCATCGGCGGGGACTTGCTCTAAAAAGGCTGGATCAACCACCGCAATTGAATCCGCTTCGGTCTGGGTGACGCTGACGAAATCCAGCGCTAAAGTATTTTCCTCGAAGAGAGTAAAGCCTATGGCTTGCTGCCCGATATTTTCTGGTAAAGCACTAAAATCGATCTCCGGCAAGTAGATATTCAATAAAGGCACAGCGGCTTCTACCAGATCGCCCAAATCGGTGTAGATGAGGGCGCTGTAATCCTCGGCGGGGAGGGCATCGACAGCCTCTTGAAAGATGTGCGTTTCCGAAAGCGAGACAGCATCCTCTCCCGGCATGACGATTTCCTCAAATGCTCCAAAGGGCGAGGTGGGGAAGATCATCGCGTCGTCGGTGAGTATGGCGGACGGAGGCGCGAGATAAAGATTCAAATCTGCCACAGCGCTATAACCGATGGTGTCGTTGGGGTTTTCCACTTTTTCAAATTCGCCAGATACCAATAAATCAGCATAAATGAGGTCGAGGAAATCCTCGGCGGCGGCATGATTCCTGACGCTGATGACGACGATTTGTGCGTTGTTGGGTGAGGTGAATAATGTGCCTCCCGCTTGCGCGATGAAAAAGGCGGCGCTGTCGCCAATCCAAGGGTCAACCGCTTCGTCAAAGCTACCAGCCGGGGTAAAGTCATCGGCCTCTAGCCGAGTGGTTGGCGGAAAAGCATCGGGAAACGCGGCGGCGGCCCGCGCATAGAGATCGTCGAATGAGGCAATAAAGGCGTTGTCGGTGCGGATAACTGCAAACAAGGATGTGCCTCGCGGGGCATACGCTGCTAGTGTAGTCAGTTCATCGGTGGTCGCGGCGGTGGCAAACCCCATGCTGGAGAAAATCAGCGTTAGGAGAACGATGCAGAGAAATCCAATTTTACGCATGAGTTATATCCTTGCGGCAGGTCGGTTTATAGTGTTTCCATTATACGCTTTATGCGAAAAGACACAGAACTAGATTTGAAAAGAATGAACTACCGCTTGTAAGGGACATGGCATGACATGTCCCATATGCACCAAGTTAAGCGCCGCCAGACGTTGAAACGTCCGGCTTCCGAAAACCCAAGCCCACTGAAGGGGCTATGAGCGGTCATGAAAGTTCGCCATTAGCGCCTTTAGTGCGCTTGGCACTTTGGTAGCCGGATGCTTAAGCATTTGGCGGGAACTTTAGCGGTTTACAGTTGCTTGATAGTCGGGGATTTTGACCCCTGAAAGGCGAAAGTAGCGCCGAATTTTCCTTAACTTGGTACGCATGGAACATCGCATGACATGTCCCTACGACAGACAATTTAATTAAACTCTTGGTGTTCTTGGTGGTTAACAATTAAAAACAATCACAAGGGAATACTTCCGATATAATGGCAAAGGGTGACATTTTTTAAGTCAGTAATTTTAAGATTGATAACCAGATGGCCTTCGTCAATAGTTTGCGCTTATTCCTCTCACCAACAGTTATGACTCCGCGACGGTTGGCGCTGTTGGCTTGTGCCGCGATGATCGCCAGCGCGATTTTCTTCCTACCGAATGTAGAAAGCCGGACAAATTTTACGCCTGCGGTAATGGTGGCGTTTGGCTTAATGATCGTGGGTGGACTGCTGCTTTGTGCCGCGCTGCGTCGGGCAGAGCTTTATGGTGATAGCGCAGAATCCGTAGGGGTAAGTCATGACTCGCCCCGAAAAATGACGCGCCGACGCTGGATACTCTTTGGCGCAGGCGTAATTTTGCTGCTGCTGGTGGGCGAAGTCAGCGCGAATGTCTTGAATATGGCGTGGCTGCATCATGCCTCGCATCACATCCAATTTTTGACGTTGTGTGCAGGCATTACGCTGGTGACGGTGGGGCTGGCGGGAGAGAAAAATCATACACAAGCGGTTAGGCTGTACACCATCACCCGCCGAGAAATCATGATTTTGCTCGCTATCATCCTGTTTGGGGCAGGGCTGCGCTTTTGGCAGCTAGACAATCCGCGTGTGATGGTGGATGAGATGCACAACGTCAACGGCGCGATGCAGTTTTGGGATGTGCCGGATGTGCCGCTGATGTATCCGATGACCAATGTTTCGCCGTATACGTGGCTCTATCCTTATACACAGTCGATTGTGATCGAAGTGATGGGGCGCAATTTGGCGGGGCTGCGCGGACTCAGCGCTATCGTCGGGACGCTGACCATCGCGGCGGTATGGTGGCTGGCGCGGCATCTGTTTGACCGCAAAACGGCGCTGTTGGCGGCATTAATTCTGGCGACCTTCCCGCCCCACATTCATTTCAGCCGCCTTGCGATGTGTAATATCGCCGATCCGCTGTTCGGGACGCTGGCATTAGGCTTTTTGGTGCGCGGTTTCCGGCGTGATGATCGGCTGGATTACGCGCTGGCAGGGGCGGCGCTCGGCCTGTCGCAATATTTTTATGAGGCTGGACGGTTGCTTTTCCCGACGGTGACGGCGGCATGGGTGATCTGGTCATATGGGTGTTGGCGCTTTCGTCCAAACAGCTCTCGCCCACGCGGCGCACAAAGTCTACTGCCATTGACGAATTTATGGCCCGACTCGCCTCGTTCACACTTTGGCTGGCGGCGAATCGCGGTGACAGCAGCGGTATTCGTGTGTGTGGCGATGCCCGTCTACATCACCATTTATGCCAACGATCTAACCGCGACAGGACGGCGCGATCAAGCCGGGCTTTCCGGTACTTATTGGCAAAGTTTGCTGACGACGGGAACAGCGGCGGAGTGGCGTGCTTTTCTGAATCATGCGGCGGATCCGTTTTTGTTTTATATCAACAAGGCGGAAACCTTAATTACCTACGGGGGGACTCAGCCGCTTATCCTGAGTACGCTGGTGCCGCTGTTTTTACTCGGCTTGTGGCATTTGATCTGGTACTGCTTTCGGCGCGATGCACGCGGCGGACTGCTGCTCGGCTGGATTCTGATTTCCTCATTTGGGAGCGCAATGCTCGTGGAAAGTTTTGTAGCGCTGCGTTTCTTAGGGGTGCTTCCGGCGTTAGCGCTGGTGATCGCGGTTGGTCTGCGGGAAACGCTGCCGCTCCTATTAAAACCAATAATTGGGAGAACCCCTATCCCTAACCCTTTCCTCGGAAATAGGGTAAGGGAACAATACCTCCGCATTTCTCCCTCTACAAGTGAGCTGTTTAAACCTGCCGCGCTTATCGCTGCGTTGGGGATTGTGATCGCGCTCGGACAGGCGACCTATTATTTTGGGCAGCATCTGCCGTATTTTAATCAGCAGTTCCGCGAATCGCGCAACTATCGAGATATTGATGATGCGATCTTACGGGCGGCGGCTTTGCGCCCCGGTACGCAGGTTAATATCATTATGGAGTTCCCGTTTGATGGAGGGTACACGCGCAATTTGCTGCGGTTTCTGACCGATTTGGTAGATGTCGAGACATTGTATAACAGAGAGATGGGCGATGATGAGTTAGTCGGCTTGTCGCGCAATGTCGATCAGGCGTTTTTCGTCGTGCCGGATGACACGCGTACCGTCAACATGATTGCGGCGCGGTATGGACTGCCGGATGTCCAATTTAGCCCGTACCCTGATGTCGCGCTTGATGAGCAATATGCCTTGTTTGTTGTCCCGGCGGATGGGCCGCCAGCGGTTGATTTTATCCCTGATCCGACGGCGCGGCTTCATTTAGAATTGCAATATATGTTGTTCGCGGTAAGTGTCGGCGCGGTGAGTCTGGTGGGGTGGATGCAGCGGGGGCGACTGCGCGACTCGGCGTTGGTATTTTCGCGGCTGCGAGAACGGTTTGCGTTGCGTTCTGTGCGGCAGGCGGCGCTTGCGGGAGCATTGATCTTATTCGGAGTCGCCGCTTATGGCTTCCGTCCCGGCAATGAGTCCGGTGCGGGCTGGGCGGCGGCGCTGGCGATTTTGGGCGGCGCGATGGTGGGGCTTGCTGCTACCTCACCCCCTAGCCCTCTCTCCAAATTAGAGAGGGGGGAGCAAGCGCAGCCAAATGAGAATGAGATAATGTCCATCCGCTTTTTGCCGCTGCTGATCGGCATGTTCCTGTTGGCGCTGCTGATGTTGGTGAATGTGTTGGATGTGAGCGATAGTGACCGGACGTTGTTGGGGCTGCTCCAGAAGATTCCGGCTGGGCAGCAGGTCGGTCTCTTATTTGGCGGTGCGCTGCTGATGGGATGGGGATTATCCGGTTACGCAAAAGGGCGTTTAGTAATGCGGCGAGATTTCTTTCCGTCCAAAAATGAATTTATCGCGTTAGGGCTGATTCTCGTGCTGGCGTTTGCGCTGCGCGGGGTTAATCTGGAATACGCCATTCATCGCTTTATCGACGAAATGCACTCGGCGGCGGCGGTGGGGCGCTTGATGGAAATCCCGAACAGGCCGATTCTGACTCCGTATGGCGAAGTGACGGCTTTTACGTGGGTGTATCCGCAGATGCAGGTGTGGGCGGTGGATTTTTATGGCGCGAATTTGACGGCGATGCGCGTCATTAGTGTGATTTTCGGCACCTTGACCGTCGCGGCGGTCTGGTGGCTGGGGCGAATTTTGTTTGATAGGCGGGTGGCGCTGCTGGCGGCGCTGCTATTGGCGACGTTTCCGCCACATCTGCATTTCAGCCGCTTGGGGATTAATAACGCAGCCGATCCATTTTTCGGCGTGATGGCGCTGGCATTTTTAGCGCGAGGATTGCGCGAGGGACGGCAGGGGGATTTTGCATGGGCGGGTGTGATGCTCGGCCTGACGCAGTATTTTTATGAGGGCGGGCGGCTGCTCTTTCCGGCGCTGACTGTAGGGTTTTTGATCGTGACTAAATTAACCTCTATCCCTAACCCTTTCCTCGGAAACGGTGCAAGGGGACAAGAGATCGCGTATCTCTCCCCCTCCCTGAGTTCGGGGAGGGGGTCAAAGGGTGGGGTAAAAAGGGCGATAATTCCGTATGCAAAAGTTTTCACCTTC
>Ga0209490_10005232_pt1 | contig 11851 bp, 10 predicted proteins | sample MAT06_FD_187209 | JGI IMG/M metagenome (GOLD analysis project Ga0209490, IMG submission 187209) | Freshwater microbial communities from Lake Fryxell liftoff mats and glacier meltwater in Antarctica - MAT-06 (SPAdes) (version 2) | ecosystem: Environmental > Aquatic > Freshwater > Ice > Liftoff...
GATACTATTAGCTTGTCCACCACTGGCTTTGATAAATTTATCTTTGCAGATAGCTCTTTCTCTTACAGCACTCTGACAAACGGGGCATGAGTTTGTTAATTAGACATCTCCGATAATGAATGTAGAGACGCGAAATTTCGCGTCTCTACAAGGGTTCTGCATAACGCATATTTAATTTCTGGAGATGTCTACTCTTCTATCTCGTGTTTTAACCCCTAAGTCTCTAGTTGGTGTTGTTTGTTCTCAGACGATGTTTTAAAAGTCCTCAACCATACCAACCAGAAACCCCGCTTTACTCCCAACATGGTTCAGTTAAACCCAAAAAATAAAAATGTGCAGGTTGGTTTGAGGAACGAAACCCATCGGTTGCGGGGTTTGTTGGGTTTCACTTTGTTCAACCCAACCTACAAATATTATTAACCGAACTATATTGCCCCTACACCCAGAATGCAACCACTGCGTAAAGGAACACTCAACGTCAACTGCTGAGTTTCTCCTTCACCATTCCACTCAACTTCAGCAGTTCCATATAACAGCTTGTTGGGTTGAGTATGCAAACTGATGATATCTGCATTCGCTGTCACCGAACTTGTACCAGCGTTGACGGCAATTATCAATTCCTCTGTTCCCAAAGTTCGCGCAAAGATATAAAGTTGTCCTTGAGCATGGAGAACTTGGTAATCACCTGTACGCAATGCTGGGTAAGTGTGGCGCAGGGTAATTAATTGACGGTGAGTATTGAATATTTCTCGATTCCAGTTACTCTCTAAAGGAAAGCTCCGACGTGAGTCGGGATCTATAGCACCAGGTAAACCAACTTCATCACCATAATAGATGCTGGGGGCACCGGGAAAGGTGAATAGCAGTAGAGTTGATAATTCTACGCTAGCTTGATCGCCGCTTGCAATGGTCATCAATCGGGCTGTATCGTGACTTGCAAGTAAATTGAGTTGAGTTAGCTGAATTTCCCAAGGGTAAAGTTGCAGTACTTCTTGGATTTTAGTAGCGTACTCGGCAGCAAACAAGGGTGGGTAAGGTTGATAGTCACGGCTTTGGACTTGTTCTAAGACTACGCGATCGCCAGCTGCAAAGGCAATTGTCGGCCCAGTAAATAGATAATTCATCACGCCGTCAAATTGTGTTCCATCCAGCCACTGACTGGAATCTCCCCAGACTTCGCCCACAATGTAAGCTTCAGGATTGACTGCCTTAATGCGATCGCGAAATTCCTGCCAAAAACCAGGAGTTTTTATTTCAAATGGTACATCCAATCGCCAACCATCGATGCCGAATTTAATCCAATATTCGGCAATCTCCATAATGTATTCTCGGACTTCTGGATTATCATGGTTAAATTCTGGCAATGCTCGATTCCCTGCCCAACTTCCGTAGTTTGCAGGAAATTCCCCATTATAAGGCGAAAGAGGCCAGCCTTCTATTTTGAACCAATTTACCCAAGGCGAATGAGGGCCATTTTCTAGAACGTCATGGAAAAAGAAAAAGCCCCGACTGGAATGGTTAAACACCCCATCTAGAACAACTTTGATATTCCGTTCATGGGCTGCATCTAGCAATTCCTTAAAAGCTTCGTTGCCCCCTAGCATCGGGTCAACTTGGTAATAATCGTGGGTATGATAGCGGTGATTGCTGGCGGATTGAAAGATAGGTGTGAAGTAAATCGCGTTAATCCCCAAATCCTGGATGTAGTCTAAACTCTCCATAATGCCCCATAAATCGCCGCCTTTATAACCTTGGAGTGTTGGCATAGCGTCCCAATCTTCCCAACGGGCTTCACGCAGCAGCCGTTTGTGTGGCTGTTTGCTTCTAGCAAAGCGATCTGGAAATATTTGGTAGAAAACAGCGTGCTTCACCCAGTCTGGTGTTTGAATTTGCATGAATAACTTTTTGTATCTTTAGAAGCGATCGTTGTAAATATTAGCTTCTTTATGAATCTTACTTATGATAGAAAATCTGTTATTTGTCAGTAATCATTAGAAGATGTTTGAAAAGTATTGATTGATCTCGATCAATCCGTTTGCAGGTCGCTACCCGCTAAACCCGGAAGCCATCAGCCCTGATAACAGCATAGTGATATTAAAAATGCGAGAAGAAGGCTGATAGATTAAGCTGTTGGGGGGTTTTGTTGTTTTGTCATTGCGTTCGCGCAGCGTCTCGTAGAGAGGAGGTACAACGTTCGCGCAGCGTGTCGCAGACAAGCAATCGCAAGGGTTTCGATAATTTTACATTTGGTTACACAGTTAGCTTTATTCGTGCCTACCTACTTAACTAAACGCAATGTCTGCGATCGCTTCAAATACTTCACCCAAGATTGCTCTGACAACAGAGAAATGGCATTTGGTGATAGTGTTGCTGTGAAAATATCTTTATCAGTAGTAACACCACTAACGCCTAAACTTTCTAAAATAGCAGTTGCAGCAGAGTTTAAAACTGGTTCTGTATGGATAAAAACCACCAAACTAGTTTCTTCTGGATCTTGAAGATCATTCAATGCTGTAGTAAGAGCAGCGTCTAGCTTCTGATAATTCATCAGCAATTCCTTGGTAAAAAGGGTGGGCAATTTTTAACCCATCCTATAAGTTATCAAGTTTATAGGTTGTTATTGTCTACCCTTGTACAGAAATAATATATCGTGTCTCTCAGTCTAATTACAGATTAGCGGCATTAATCACTCCATAACCCCATTTATCATCAAATGTTCCGGCAGCTTTTTCGGGAATTGCGCTATTTTTACGTAGCAAGTCTTTCACAGCAGCCGGATCAAGTTTAGAATTGCGCTGCAACAGCAGTGCTACTAACCCACTAACGAAGGGTGTCGCCATACTCGTACCCGCCTGTACCACAAACTTGGAATTAATCATCGATGAGCGGTCAAAATTTGCATCGGCGGAAAGCGCGGAAATAATCATTGCTCCTGGTGCTGCTACATCCGGCTTCTGTCCATCATTCCGTAGAGGCCCTTCACTACTGAATTCTGAAATAGTATGCAATTCTAAGCCCATTTCTCGCACTTGGGCATCAATATCTATATATGTGGCTTTAGTAGTATAGGCGGCAACTGTAATTGCACTGCTAGCGGCTCCTGGCGAACCAATTTTTACCGCGTCTTTAACACTTTTACCAGTGAAAAACACTGAAGAAGTGTCATCTAGTGTCCACACATCTAAACGTATATCAGTTGAAGAAGTGTTGCGGACTCGCAGCTGCCAAATACCTCCCATTACTGGCGAGGGGCCGTTACCGCGTATCTGCACGAAAAAATTATGGTCGCCGTTAGCTTTATCTGGACCTGGTGTTACTAATTGCACCCGTGCATCCGGTAACTGGTGATCCTGTGCGGCATTACCCTCAGCAATGATTTTTTGGAAGGGGGTGACAAAACCATTAGGACTCCGCAGCGACACTTCCAACTCGCTGTCTTTAGAATACCAACCATTTAACCAAACTATGCCCACTTGATTCAAAGGAACATTAAAGCGCATACCACGAGTGCGTCCACTAGGTATTACTGCTTGACCATGAATGTTATAATTTCCTTCGTTACCCGCAGCACAGCAAACAATTCTTCCAGGGCCAGTTTCGGCATCAATGACCTTTGATAGGGAATCGCTACCATCATGAGCATCAGCGTGTCCACCCAAGCTGAGATTCACCACTGCTGGACATCCCAACTCTCTAGCAATTCGGAAAATGTAGCGGACGGCATCGGCAACATGGGCATCTTGCAAGTCTGACTTGACAACAACTAATTCCGCTTCTGGTGCGACACCGCCATAGGTAGCATCAGCACCAGCAGCAATTCCAGCGACGTGAGTACCATGACCGCTAGTATCTTGAGAAATTGTCAGTTGCGCTCCTGTAAATTCAGCCCCATAGCCGCCCTCCGTCACTCCTGGCCCTGGCAGTGTTTGATCCCAAATGTGTAAAATTCGTCCAGCAAAGGCGGGGTGTTTTGGATCAATGCCACTGTCTATAATGCCGATGATTACTCCTTTACCAGTCAATCCGGTTTGGTTCTTGAACTCCGGTAGTTTGACTGTTTCCGGTGCAGTGTCCATCCTCAAATGAAGTTTGCGTGATGGCTTAATTCGCTGAATAACATCTTCTTCAGATAAGACATCTAAACTATCTAATGGTAAGAAAGCCGTCCTCACACTCCCTGAATTCTGGTTGACTTCAATATTATATTGTGATAAATAACTTAAGTCTGCATTAGAGTCGCAATAGATAAAAACTACGCTCTTAGTTGGCTTTACCGGGCTTTTGTGGGCAATGATACCAAGCGATCGCCTGTGTGTAACTAAAGCTTGCTCTCCTTCATTTTGATAGTCTTGAAATGCTAAAAGTAGTCCGGGAGAAAGTTTTTCGCGCTTCATTTTTACCTCAAACTTTATTTATTGGCTGAAAGCAAAATAGTAATTTTACCAAGATAAGTCGCTTTAGCATTAATGCAAGCTGGAGCGGTGTACGCTCAAGCTGGAGCGGTTTACGTTCAAGCTGGAGCGGTTTACGTTCAAGCTGGAGCGGTCTACGTTCAAGCTGGAGCGGTCTACGTTCAAGCTGGAGCGGTCTACGTTCAAGCTGGAGCGGTCTACGTTCAAGCTGGAGCGGTCTACGTTCAAGCTTTTATCAAACTTAAACATACTCTTAAACATACTATTTATATAAATACCAACATCTAGTAGTTAAAATCCGAGAAATTACTGCTATGGCTGGAAAATTTTATTAAAAAAATTGCGAGTTTTGCTGAACCGGAATGCAGTTCACTTAAGGCAAGCTAGCTATAGAACCATCTTAAAGGAGTAAATCTATGACTAGGAGAAAGCGTACCTCCCGTATTCTCGAAAAAGCTGAGTTAAGATCCACTGGACTTAAATCGATTGTTCCAAACATCAAATTTAATGATGATTGTAATATTGAAAAACTCCTGGAATCAATTGAGCAGTTACGTACAAAAATTAATGTTTATAATAGCGCTCTGTCTGTGATTGACTCTTCTAAAACTGAGATTGAAGAAATGGAGAAAAACTTAAGCACTCTTTCAGAGAAGATGCTAATGGTGGTTGCTATCAAATACGGCAAAAACAGCCGCGAATATGAGATGGGGGGTGGTGTTCGCAATAGCGAACGTATTCGCAAAATCAGGTCAAGCCGTTTAAAAGCTAGTGCAGCACAAGCATCAGATGAAAATGCTAAAACTGCCTAGTATTGCAAGGCGTAATTTATAAAGCACTTCCAACAAATAAATTATCCAATGTTGTGAGGTGGACTTTGATTCTGGTTCCCCCTTTTTTAAGGGGAGCCAGAGCGGTCTTGGGGGGATCAATTTTGAGTGCAATAGACATCTCCAATAATGAATGTAGAGACGCGAAATTTCGCGTCTCTACAAGGGTTCTGAATAACGCATATTTAATTTCTGGAGATGTCTAATCGTGCAAGTTATGATCGACCTAAGCAAATCTGCAAAAGATGGAGCATTTGTTGCCATGCTGATGCTGCTAAAGCCGTTGGGTGACGGGTCAATACCTTGAAACGAGAATCATCTTTCCGTTGCTCTCTTCGCCAAAAGTCTCGGCGAGCCGCTATGAATGATCTGTATATGGTTTCTGTCTTGGCTGCGGCTCTCCCAAACTCCACTCTCTCCGATCCAACTAATCCAACTGTCAATAGCGTTTGAGATGCGCTAACCCTGGGATGAGGGGGATGAGGAAAAATAATAATTGTTCAATTGTTTATCCCACTTCCTATTAGACATCTCCAGAAATTAATTATGCATTACCTAAAATACTTGTAGAGACGCGAAGTTTCGCGTCTCTACTTTTTCGGAAATGTTTAATGTCTTCCCAAAGCTATTTCATTCTGGGCATAAACCGCCCAGAACTAAAGTTCCGCGGCTCATAGCTAAAGTCTGTTAAAACGGACTATAACCCTTTCTCAGTCGTCTTTAGACGACTTTCGCTATTAGACTCAGAATTCATTCTGAGGCGGGCTAGATGAGAATGAAATAGCCCTAAATGTTTTACTCGTGCAACCAGGGTGTTAAATGCGGTTGCCAATTGACCAATTCTTCATCTTTAAACCACAAAGCAATTTCCTGTTGTGCGGTTTCTTGAGCATCGGAACCGTGGATTAAATTGCGGCCGATATTAATCCCCAAATCGCCTCGAATTGTTCCCGGTTCTGCTGTTAAGGGGTTCGTCGCGCCAATAATTTTTCTAGCCGCAGCAATGACACCATCTCCTTCCCATACCATCGCTACTACAGGCGCGGAAATAATAAATTCGACTAAGCCAGCAAAAAATGGTCGTTCCTTGTGAACATCATAGTGTTGTTCAGCTAATTCCCGACTGACTTTCAGGAACTTTAACCCAATCAAGGTAAAACCTTTAGTTTCAAAGCGGCAGATAATTTCACCCACCAATCCACGCTGTACTCCATCAGGCTTAATTGCTAAAAATGTACGTTCCAAAGCTATCTCCCAAAACTTAATAAAGTTTTTATCTAGTCAATTGTCCTGTATCACCGAAGTTCTGAGCTAAGGAAGCCTTAGATCAGACTTCTCTCTTTGTCTTTTGTCCAAGGGTTTTGCACTAATGACCAATGACTAATGACACATGACTCTTGACCAATCAGAGTTTATCTCAGAAATTAACCTTAGGTGCATATACGTTCTCAAATGAATGCGTTAAATTGTTAATTTGTGGGTGTAACACAGAGGTTAGGAAGAAATGGGTGTTGAATCAACTGCTACATCTGACGAGGTGGTACTACCGTCCAATGGACAAAAATCTGAAGTGAAAAATCATAAGCAAAAAAAACTGTTACCACCTAGTCCTACCACAGCAGATTTACCTCGCTCCTGGAAAATTGAGGATAGCGAAGAATTATACCGCATTGAAGGTTGGGGACAACCTTATTTTTCGATTAGCGCTGCTGGACACGTTACCGTGGCACCCAAGGGCGATCGCGGCGGTTCTCTAGACTTGTTTGAATTGGTTAACGCCATGAAAGATCGCAACTTGGGACTTCCCATGTTGATTCGCTTTTCCGATATTTTGGAAGACCGGATTGAGCGGTTGAATGCTTGTTTTGCTAAAGCGATCGCTCGCTACAACTACCCTGGTGTCTACCGTGGCGTATTTCCCGTCAAGTGCAACCAAGAGCGGCATTTGATTGAGGATTTAGTCAAATTTGGCAAGCCTCATCAATTTGGCTTAGAAGCCGGTTCCAAACCAGAATTAATGATTGCTCTGGCTGTATTGGATACACCAGGAGCATTGCTCGTTTGCAACGGCTACAAAGACCGAGAATACATTGAAACGGCAATGTTAGCCCAAAGACTAGGGCAAACACCAATCATCGTCTTAGAACAGATTGAAGAGGTTGATTTGGTGATTGATGCCAATCGCCAGTTAGGTATTAAGCCGATATTAGGTGTTCGTGCTAAACTCAGTACCCAAGGCATGGGACGTTGGGGAGCGTCCAGTGGCGATCGCGCTAAATTTGGTTTGACAATGCCTGAAGTAATCGAGGCTGTTGACAAGTTACGGGAAGCTAACCTCCTCGATTCTTTGCAGTTGATGCACTTCCACATCGGCTCTCAAATCTCTGCCATTAATGTGATTAAAGATGCCATCCAAGAAGCCAGCCGCATTTATGTAGAATTGTCGATGCTGGGGGCGGATATGAAATACCTTGATGTTGGTGGCGGCTTGGGCGTAGATTATGATGGCTCTCAAACCAACTTCTATGCATCGAAAAATTACAATATGCAGAACTATGCCAACGACATCGTGGCAGAGTTAAAAGATACCTGTGCTGAACGACAGATTACCGTACCAACACTAATTAGCGAAAGTGGACGAGCCCTTGCTTCCCATCAGTCGTTGCTGGTTTTTGATGTTCTTAGTACTAGCGATGTCCCCCTAGATGCACCAGAACCTCCGCAAGAGGGAGAATCCCCAATTATTAATTATCTTTGGGAAAGCTACCAATCGATCAATCAAGAGAATTACCAAGAGTTGTACCACGACGCTGCCCAATTCAAAGAAGAAGCTATCAGCCGCTTCAACTTAGGAATTTTACGCCTCAGAGAACGAGCTAAAGCCGAACGTCTCTACTGGGCTTGTTGTCAAAAAATTCTCAACATCACTAGACAGCAAGAATATGTACCTGATGAGTTGGAAGACCTAGAGAAAATCATGGCTTCCATTTACTACGTGAATATGTCAGTGTTTCAATCAGCACCAGATTGTTGGGCGATCGATCAGCTATTCCCAATTATGCCAATCCACCGCTTGGATGAAGAACCAACGCGGCGGGGAATTTTAGCAGACCTTACCTGCGACAGTGATGGTAAAATCGACCGCTTTATTGACCTGCGCGATGTCAAATCGGTTTTAGAATTGCACACCTACAAACCCGGAGAACCCTATTATTTGGGGATGTTCTTGAATGGAGCTTACCAGGAAATCATGGGCAATTTGCACAACTTATTTGGCGACACCAACGCCGTTCACATCCAATTAACGCCCAAAGGCTATCAGATTGAACACGTTGTTAAAGGTGACACCATGAGCGAAGTTGTGAGCTACGTGCAGTACGATTCCGAAGATATGGTGGAAAACATTCGCCAGCGTTGCGAGAAAGCATTAGAAGAAAAGCGCATCACCCTAGCAGAATCTCAACGACTGCTACAAACCTACGAGCAGAGTCTTAGAAGATATACCTACTTAAATAGTTAGGATTGGGAATTGGGCATTGGGCATTGGGCATTGGGCATTGGGCATTGATTATTCTCCTTGTCCCTCTTATCTTCCTTATCTCTGTATTCCCCATGCCCTATTCCCCATGCCCTATTCCCCATGCCCTATTCCCCATGCCCTATTCCCCATGCCCTATTCCCCATGCCCCATGCCCTATTCCCTAATTTACATTTGTCCCCAACAATTCCTCTATCGCTTGTCGCTCAATAGGGGTATGTAATGGCACTGTCTGACGAGCATCGGTAATCAGCCAGTCTAAAGCAGCGGCTTGAACATCGATCGCAGCGCCAGTTTTATCTACGCAATAACGTCCAAATACCAGCTTATCAACTAACCGGACTCCCGGACCCAGGCGCGACCATTCAAAAATCACACTGTTATCTACTGTTGCGCCGCTACATATCCAACAATTGGGGCCAATCATCGCTGGTCCGACAATTTTAGCTCCATCTTCGATTCTCGTCATGCCACCAATGTAAACTGGGCCGGTGATATCCACTTTGTCCCAATTTACGGCGACATTTAAGCCAGTGTAGATGCCAGGGGCGACTTCATGACCGGGAATTTGCACATTTTTGATTTCACCCAGCAGCACACCGCGAATCGCCCGCCAATAGTCTGGGACTTTACCAATATCTACCCATTCAAAATCCATCGGGATGGCGTAGAAGGGAGCGTCGATTTCGACCAATTTCGGGAACAATTGACCACCGATGTCATACTCGACTTCAGAAGGAATGTAATTAAATACTTCTGGCTCAAAGATGTAAATACCTGTGTTGATGTTGGTGCTGAGGGCTTCTTCTGTTGAGGGTTTTTCTTGGAAAGCTTTGATGCGTCCGTCTTCGTCAGTGACAACCACGCCGTAACTAGAAACTTCTTCCTTGGGGACAGATTTTGTGATAATAGTAGCGATCGCCCCTTTAGCTTTATGCCATTTAACCGCCGCAGTCAAATCCAAGTCAATCAAGGCATCACCGCACAAAACTACAAAGGTATCATCAAAAAATGGGGAGAAATCTTGAATGCGCCGCATTCCTCCAGCCGAACCGATAGCTTCCCCAACGAGTTTACCGTCGTCGTCAATTTTCCCTTCAAAAGAATAGGCAATCTGCACGCCAAACCGTTGACCATCACGGAAATAGTTTTCTATTTCCTCAGCTAAATGACTAACGTTGACCATAATCTGGTCAAATCCATGTTTGCGTAACAGTTCCAGCAAGAACTCCATCACTGGCTTTTGCAGGATGGGAATCATCGGTTTGGGAATTGTATAAGTAATCGGACGCACGCGAGTACCTTTACCAGCCGCGAGAATCATTGCCTTCATAAAAATTTATTCCTTAACCACAAGCCAGTTTACTTTTATCGAGTGATACTTGATCATCAGTTTTTATTTCTGCTGTAAGTCATCCATCAAAACAGGAATCTAGTGGTTATTACAACCATCTGCATACTTAGATGACAAGCGATCGCTTATCTTTTAAATTTACTCGGATTTTGGGACTGAAGCACAAATCTGTAAATTATCTGTAAGGCTTCTTTTGGCTTTCTTAGTTTATCGGCTGTTCAAAAGGTGTGCAGATGTTAGCGGAATCTGTAAGTAAGCGAATTTTAATCTCGTGGTAAAACTCCTCTTGAACTAGCTCGACTTTCGATTGAGCCGAGAGTAGTAGTAGCGCCCAGAAAACGCTAACTAGGTTACTGTGTTTAGATTCATGTCCAGACTCATTTTGGTTGAGAAGCTTTGTCTGAACCCACAACTCTACAAGCTGTTCTAAATTCACCCAATTTTGTTCTAAATTTAGCTCTCTTGCTGACAAATTCAACACCTGCTCTAGTTCCCTGGCGACTTCAGTTAAATTTTCCTGGTGAGCTAACTCCAGCGCCTCCCGCATACTTTGAACACTAGGCTGACGTCTGGGACGGATAGGTTTGCTGACTTTCTCTACCAGTTTCAGCTGGTTCGCCATGATCTGCAATTGCTCGATTAACTCTTGTAGAGTCACCCGGCGCTTTGGTGGCGGCATTGCAGCTGGACGACGACGCAATTGCCGTTCTAATGGTAGACGATGACCGTGATGTGATACACCGTCTTCACCTGCTAATAAAGCATCATCTACTACATCATCCTGTGCATCTCCTACTGTTGACAATTGCATCAACGTATTTGCTTTGAATAATACCAGCATTGATGCTGACAAAAATGCTTGTCCCGATTGAGACAAGTCCGCTTCATAGCCTCTTCCTATTGCCTCCGGTGTCATCAGTTCTAAGTAACGGTCAATCACCTCAATCACTTGGACATCCCAAGGATCAACTTCCCCCTGCTGGGCTTGATAAATCAGGAGTGTGATTGTTTCTAATAGCTCGGAAGCTTCCATCAACAGGTTCTAAGTTAATTAATCAGAATCAAAAGACCGTAAATTTAACACTAAACTCATTGACTATCGGCAAAGCGTGTACTCTAAACAAAATTATGTATTGTAGCGTGTGTTAGAACGAAGTTCGTAACGCACCATTATCAAGGGTTTGTGCCGTACTCTCCTTGCTAACACAACGCCAGTGACGCTCCTGCGTCGCTAACGCTCAAGTCGGGAAACCCGCCCACACGACTGGCTCCCCTACATATCTTTTCAGAAATCAAACCGGATTCCTATACATTCGCTTGCGCTTCTTTATAATCAGAAATTATCTGCTAGCAGTATCCTCTGAAATTTGTAATCAATCACTATTGTGAATTGTGAGATTAGATTGTGCAACTTTTAACTTGGTTAGGACTTACGCAAAAGTACACGCGCTCTGGGGCAATTCATGAATTACCCCTACTTAAAAATAAGGGTTTTGGTGATTGAACATCAGAAGTTAAAACTTAATGTTTCAGCCTCAGAAGGTCAACATCGAGCCTCAGAAGGTCAACGTCGAGCTTCGGAAGGTCAACGTCGAGCCTCAGAAGGTCAACGTCGAGCCTCGGAAGGTCAACATTGAGCCTCGGAAGGTCAACATCGAGCCTCAGAAGGTCAACATCGAGCCTCAGAAGGTCAACATTGAGCCTCGGAAGGTCAACG
>Ga0209490_10005234_pt1 | contig 11850 bp, 8 predicted proteins | sample MAT06_FD_187209 | JGI IMG/M metagenome (GOLD analysis project Ga0209490, IMG submission 187209) | Freshwater microbial communities from Lake Fryxell liftoff mats and glacier meltwater in Antarctica - MAT-06 (SPAdes) (version 2) | ecosystem: Environmental > Aquatic > Freshwater > Ice > Liftoff...
GCTCAGCCAGCCCGCGGGTGAGCACGCAGGAGTTCGATAAACGCCTGGGCGGCGCTGCCCGCGCGTTTCCCCTTCAACGTGATCAGCTGCAGCCCCCTTCGGATCTCCAGGCCGCGCACCTGCACCACACGCAATTGGCACGCAGCAACTTCTCGCTCAATCGCCAATCGCGACACGAAGGCCAAACCAAGACCAGAAGCCACTGCGTTCTTGAGCGCCTCTGTGCCACCAAGACTCATTACGGGCTTCAGCACCAAGCCCTGCACGAGCAACGCTGCTTCGACCACATCGCGTGTTCCCGAGCCTTGCTCGCGGAGGATGATTGGATAGGCCGGTAGCTCAGCGACGGCTAAGGCACCGCTCTTTGGGAGCTTGCTGTGTTGGTTTGAAATCAACACGATCTCGTCGTGAGCGATAATCTCTGCCTCAAGCGCGTTCGAGTTCACGAGGCCTTCCGTTAGCCCAAAGTCGAGCCGGCCCTCCAATACCTCGGATTGAACGTGGCGTGTGTTGTTGATTTCAATATCCAGTTGGATCTTCGGATGGCGCTGTCGGAATTGAGCTAGGAGTGGCGGTAACAGGTAGTTGCCAATCGTGGTGCTGGCGCCAATTGAAAGCGTGCCGCGGGCGAGACCGCTGAGCTCGGCTAACTCAAGCTCCGCTGCTCGCTCTGCTGCGAAAATGGTGATCGCGTGCCGCCGAAGCGCTTGCCCGGCCTCAGACAAGACAATCCCCCGAGGCAGACGATCCACGAGCGACAGACCGAGGGTGGCCTCCAACTCGGACAGCTGCTTGGAGACGGCAGGCTGGCTCACACGCAACGCGCGTGCGGCAGCAGTGAGACTGCCTTGGCTGGCTACGGCTGAAAAAACCCGTAATTGGTTCAGATTCACAGGAAAAGCTTAGCATAACCTAAAGTTATGGTGAGCATAATAATTATGTCCTTTAATTATCTCAGCCGATAGCCCAGATTCGGGGAACGGACATGGGAAAACCTAGAGGAACACACCACGTGGTGACGGCGTCGCTCACGAAGACCGGCACCCCGATCTACTTCACGAGCCAGGGTGGATGGTCTTTTGACCTCCAGCAAGCTGGGCTGTTCGAGACGCCTACCGAGCGCGATCAGAAAGTCGAAGTGGCAAGTCAGAATGAAGCTGAAGCTTGCGACATCTACACCATCTCGGTCTCTGTTGAGAATGGGGTGATCGATCCGCTGAGCGCACGCGAAGAGATCCGTGCCACAGGGCCAACGGTCGCGCTGCGTCGCCCCGACGCCGGTTTCTCCCAGAAAGGAGCTTGAAGGCAATGTATCAATATGACGACTACGATCAGGCCATCGTCGATGAACGCGCCCGTCAATTTAAGGGGCAGGTTGAGCGGCGTATGTCGGGTGAGATCACGGAGCTCGAATTCAAGCCGTTGAGGCTGCAAAACGGGCTCTATATGCAGCTCCACGCCTACATGCTGCGAATTGCCATCCCGTATGGCCTGCTCTCCGCGCAGCAGATGCGCATGCAAGCGCACATCGCTAGGAAGTACGATCGAGGCTATGGCCACTTCACCACGCGCCAGAATATTCAGTTCAATTGGCCGAAGCTGGAAGACGTCCCCAGCATTCTGGCAGATCTGGCCAGCGTCCAGATGCAGGCGATCCAGACGAGTGGCAACTGCATCCGCAACACCACGAGCGATCCTTTTGCTGGAGTTGCCAAAGATGAGCTGGAAGATCCGCGACCGTATTGCGAACTGATTCGTCAATGGTCGACGTTTCATCCGGAGTTCGCTTATCTCCCGAGAAAATTCAAGATCGCAGTCACGGGCACGCCAGGCGAAGACCGAGCTGCGGTGCGTTTCCACGATATTGGCGTTCGGATTATCGAAAATGCGGAAGGCGAGCGTGGATTTGAAATCTTAGCCGGTGGCGGGCTCGGCCGGACGCCGGTGATTGCTAAGGTCGTGCGCGCGTTTCTGCCTTATGAGCACCTGCTCTCGTATCTGGAGAGCATTCTGCGTGTCTACAATCGCTACGGGCGGCGCGACAACAAATACAAAGCGCGCATCAAGATCCTGGTTAACGAAACTGGGATCGAAAAATTTCGCGAGCAGGTCGAAGCAGAATGGGAGCTCATGAAGGATGGCGCGCTCAAGTTGACACGCACCGAGCTGGCGCGTGTGGCGAAGTACTTTGTGCCGCCTAGTTACGAAAATCTTCCGAGCTCTGAGAATTCCTTGGCGGCGGCTGCGCTTTCTCCGAATCGAGAATTCGGGCGCTGGGTGGCCAACAACGTGCGCGGCCATCGGCAAGCCGGCTACAGCATCGTGGTGCTAAGCCTCAAACACGCGAAGATCCCACCGGGCGACGCGAGTGATACGCAAATGGATGCGATCGCAGGGCTCTCAGAGCGCTACGGCTTCGGTCGAATCGTCGTGACGCACACCCAGGATTTGGTATTGCCCGACGTGAAGACAGCGGAGCTGCCTCTGTTGTTTGCTGAGCTTCAGAAGCTTGATATGGCGACACCCAACTTCGAACGTGTCACCGATATTATTTGCTGCCCCGGGCTCGATTATTGCGCGTTGGCCAATGCGCGCTCGATTCCTGTTGCCGCAGAGATCTCAAAGCGTTTCGAAGATATCGACTATTTGGACGATATCGGAGAAGTGAGCGTCAAGATCTCGGGTTGCATCAACGCCTGCGGGCACCATCACATCGGTAACATCGGCATTCTCGGCATTGATAAGAGCGGTGAGGAGGCATACCAGCTGCTGCTCGGTGGTGATCCGGGGAACGAAGCCTCCATCGGAGTGATTCTTGGGCCGGCCATGTCAGAAGCCAAGGTGGTGGATGCGGTTGAGTCAGTGCTTCGCTGTTACCTGAAGTTGCGGGAGTCTGCCGAGGAGCGCTTTATTGATGCCTACCGCCGTCTCGGCCCGAGTCCTTTCAAGGAAGCTGTCTATGCAAATAATTAGAGATCAGAAGATCGTTGATGATACGTACACGACGTTCTCGGATGATGCGCCATTGCCTGCTGCGGGCAATATTATTGTTTCCAGTGCACGGTTCGCCAAGGAGCGGGCGCAGCTCCTCGCTCGCCCCGAAGGAACGTTCGGTGTGCGTTTGAAGAGCGATGAGGATCCCGCTATCTTGGCAGCGGACATCCTCGCGCTCAGTCTGATCGCGGTTGAGTTCCCGAAATTCGGGGATGGCCGCGGCTACACGACGGGGCGTCTGTTGCGTGAACGGTACGGGTTCCGCGGCGAACTGCGTGCCGTAGGAAATGTGCTGCGGGATCAGATGTTTTACATGCAGCGTTGTGGTTTTAACGCCTTTGAGCTGACGCCCGGCAAGAGTCTGGAATCAGCTCTGGGGGCGTTTGGTGAGTTTTCGGTCACCTATCAGGCAGCCGCGGACGATCCGCGCCCACTCTACCGGCGACGGGCTAGTTAGCAGCCGACGGGGGGGCGAAGCTTTGGGGATTGTCCGCGTGAAGGAAGGGCGGTCTACTTAACACCCTCATGAGCCACGAAGACGCGAGTGCCGAGCCTGTTTGCGTGATCGAGTCGATCCCTACTGGAGGCGAAAACGAGATCGACTCCACCACGATTCAAGCTGAGGGGATCCCAACACCACCCCACCTGCGGCTGTATCCCGAACTCGGACGCGGCGGCATGGGGCGCATTCATCCCGCAACCGATCGCAACTTGCTCCGGCATGTAGCACTAAAGCGGCTGGATCGGGACCTTGCTCGGGAGCCGATGTATCGCGAAGGCTTCATTGCAGAAGCGCAGATCACGGGACAGCTCGAGCATCCGAATATTGTTCCCGTACATGAGCTGGCTGTCTCTGAAGACGGTGTGCCGTACTTCACGATGAAGCTCGTGCAGGGTTGGAGCTTCGACAAATGGCTCGCACACCCGCTTCGTCGCGTTGGCTCGCACGACCGGATCGAGGAGGGTCTAGAAATTTTTCTCAAGGTTTGCGACGCCATTTCTTACGCACACCACCGTGGAGTGATTCACCGCGATCTCAAGCCTGAGAACATCATGGTGGCTGATTTCGGCCAGGTTTATTTGATGGATTGGGGGTTGGCCAAGCTCACCAAGCGGAGGCCCGCTTCAGGCGCGGATTCGCAAATGGAAACGCCGGGCCCAGTCGGAACGATCACGCACATGGCGCCTGAGCAGGCTCGCGGCAATCCTGCGGATATGGATGAGCGCAGCGATATTTTCGGCCTCGGCGCGATCCTCTACGAGATCGTGAGCGCCCGTACACCCTATGGCCGTTACATAGATTACGAGGATTGCTTGGAACACGCTCAGGCGGGCAGAGTGGTTCCGATTTCGGAAGTGGCCAATCGAGTGCCTATCCCACGGCGCCTCTGCAGCATCATTGCTCGGGCGGTGGCTCCAGATCCTGCTGCGCGCTATCAGCGGGCCGTTGAGCTTCGCCAAGATGTGCATGCCTTTTTGCGCGGTGGGCTGCATCTACCACAAGAGACCTTCGAGCCTGGGAGCTTGATCTTGCGGGAGGGTGATGTGGGGGACCGCGCGTACATGATTGTGAGCGGGAATTGTCGTGCATTTCGCTCTGTCGAAGGACAGCGTGAAACGCTGACGACCATGGGCCCAGGTGAAGTGTTTGGTGAGATGGCGTTGCTGCTCGATGAGCCGCGTGCTGCTTCGGTTGAAGCTGTCGATCAGGTGATGGTGCTCGTGCTGGATAAGAGTACGATGGCGGAGGGTCTCGGTATGGAGGGTTGGACGGGCTCGCTGGTGCGAGCGTTGGCGCAACGTTTTCGACGCTTGGAACAACAGTTTCGTGATTCGGGGCTACGCCGCCGTTGACCAAGGGTTGACGGCGACGTTTAGCTGTAACGGCGTAGCGCCAGTGCAGACATAGTGTGCGAGCCTGCTCGGCGGTGCGTGTTCCACCTAGAAGCGGACCGGAAGAGTCGTGAGCGCGAGTAGTTGAATCGCACACTTAATTGGTATTGCGTCACAAATTTCTATTGCCCCTAATTCTCTCAGCGGTCAAATTTTGAAGGATGGCTAGAGGCAGAGGTTGGTTTGCGTTGGTGCGGGCTCTGCTTTTAACGGTGAGCATTTCGTTCCTAATTGTTTCGGGTTGCACGGGTGGAGAGCTTCAGGGGCCTGGGCCCACGGGGATGGCCGGCACCACCTCGGTGGGAATCGATCTGACGCCCCCTCAGCAGATCGACCTCGGCTCCGGTTCGCTGGCAGTTACCTGTCGCACACAGTGTGGTGTCGGGGAATGTGGTCCGGTTGCAAATGGTTGCGGAGGTATTCTCACTTGCGGGGGGTGTATGAGCCCAGAAACCTGTGGCGGGGGCGGCGTGGCCAGTCACTGTGGGGGAAGCGCTGCGTGCGCACCCACGACTTGTCAGGCGCTTGGGAAAACCTGTGGCGACCAACCCGATGGCTGTGGAGGTGTGTTGCACTGCTGGCCCAATGGCGCGAGTGCTTGTCCGAACCCCGCATTCCAATGCGTGGATGGCACCTGTACAGACAGCTCGAAGTGCACCAAGCTCAACTGTTCTGACTACGGCGCAGAGCCAGGTAAGTGTGGCCGCGTCAGTGACGGCTGCGGCGGGACGCTCGACTGCGGCTACGCGTGCGCAGCTGACGAAGTGTGCGGCATCTCCGCTCCTGGCCAGTGCGCAAAGCCCACCTGTCAGCCCCTCGATTGTGAACGAGCCGTTCTCGGAAAACCGGCGAATTTTTGCGGGTTTGTAGCTGATGGCTGCGGTGGGGAACTCCTGGGCTGCATCAACGGCTGCTCGAACGGGCAGACCTGTGGCGCGGGTGGCCCGGATCTCTGCGGAGCGTACACGTCGGCGTGCGTACCCGGAACCAACGCAGATTGTGGCTCAAGTTGTGGGCTAATCGGCGATGGCTGTGGTGGAAGTGTCGATTGTGGCGGCTGCTTGGGTGCGGAGAGCTGCGGTGGGGGAGGTATTTCGGGAATATGCGGTGCGCCCGCGTGCGTACCGTTGGCGTGTGGCGATTGGGGTGCCACCTGCGGAACGATCAGTGACGGCTGCGGGGGCACTACCGCGAGCTGCGGCACCTGTGCTGGCGAGGAGGTGTGCAATGCCAACAAGTGCGAAAAGATCCAGTGCGTTCCGAAGCTAGCGAATCAGGTTTGCGTGGCGCTCTGCGGTCAGCAAAGCGACGGCTGTGGTGGTGTCGTAGATTGCGGCGGCTGCACCGCTCCCAATAGTTGCGGTGGTGGAGGCACGCCGAGCGTTTGCGGTGTTCCCCCGTGCACACCAAAAACTTGCGCCGACGTCGGCGCCACTTGTGGCGCCATCGGGGACGGTTGCGGTGGCATTGTTGCCTCGTGCGGCACTTGTTCTGATCCAGATATCTGCGGTGGCGGCGGGGTGGCGAGCGTCTGCGGTAACGCAAAGGCCAATGATCCCAATTGTACGGGTTTCTGCCAAAATCAGGCTTACTGCTCTGGCGGCCAGGAAACTCGGCTCAGCGGCAAAGTGTACGCACCGAATGGTACCGAGGTTCTCTACAACGCGTTGGTGTACGTGCCGAACGCTCCAATGCCTGCGATTCAGGCGGGAGCCAGTTGCGGTCGCTGCGAAGACGAGGCGCTGGGTTCGCCGTTGGCTTCAGCGCTCACCGGTCCAGATGGTTCCTTCGTCCTGCGTAACGTTCCAGCCGGGGTCGATTTCCCGCTTGTGGTCAAAATGGGTAAGTGGCGACGCGTCGTGACGATTCCTGCTGTCACCAAGTGTACGAACGTGAATCTGACAACGAACGACAGTCGCCTGCCGCGTCACATGGCAGACGCAGCTCCCGAGAACGTCCAGTATTTGAGTATCCCCAGAATGGCGATGGTGACCGGCAGCGTGGATGAACTGGAGTGTGTCCTACGCAAGATGGGCGTGGATGATCGCGAGTTCACCTTGCCCACAGGTGGCGGACGGATCCACATGTATCGTGCCAACGGCGCTCACTATGGTTGCAGTGCGTTCAAAACCGATGGTTCGTGTAAGACGTTCGTCTCAACCCCAAGAAGCCAGCTTTTCGCCGCAACAACGGGCAACAAGCACAAGATCGACGACTACGATGTCGCGATATTTGGCTGCGAAGGTGCCGCCAATGAGCACAATACGGACGATCTTATTTTGCGGAATTTCGCCAACGCCGGCGGCCGCGTTTTCGCCTCACACTTTAGCTACACGTACCTGCACGATACACCACAGTTCCAGGACAGTGCCACTTGGGGCGGGCCGCACAACAGTAACGGCGCCCAGACAACCGGCATCGTGGACACCACGAGCCCGAAGGGCCAGGCCTTCAATGCATGGCTCGGGAACGTGGGAGCTCAGCACCCGAGCTACGGCAGCGGTTACATGTCCATTGACGAGCCGCGAAGTTACGTGAAGGCGGCGGGCAGCGCTTCCGAGCGTTTCATCCACACAGATCCCGCAGTTCGCTTGCAACCCGGGAATGTCAAGATCAACACCGGCTCATCGATTCAGCAGTACGCGTTCAACACACCCTACGGGGCGAGTGACGCCAATATCTGTGGCCGCGTGCTGTACAGCGGTTTTCACGTGGCAGGTGCTAGCGGTAATGGATCGCAAGTGTTCCCGGCGCAGTGCGCCACGGGTCCGCTCACCGCCCAGGAAAAAGTCCTCGAATTCATGATTTTCGACCTTTCCGCATGTGTTTCGTCGGGTGCGCCCCCGCAACCTCCGACCTGCACCAAGACAAGCTGCGGCGTGTTGGGCGCTCAGTGTGGATTTGTGGCTGACGGTTGTGGCGGCGTGCTGGATTGCGGTTCCTGCACGTCACCAAGTACGTGTGGTGGCGGCGGTCTCGCCAATCAATGCGGTAGCGTCTGTGTGCCGACCAGTTGCGGCAAGGTGGGCGCGAATTGTGGCGTGATTGCCGACGGTTGTGGTGGCACGTTGACGTGCGGCAGTTGTCAATCGCCTGCAGCCTGTGGTGGCGGTGGCGTGGCCAACGTGTGTGGCTTGCCAGCTTGCCAACCGCGTTCTTGTTCCAGTGTGGGCGCCGCGTGCGGAATCATTTCAGATGGCTGCGGTGGCACGCTTTCCTGCGGTACCTGTGCGAATGGCACGAGCTGCGGCGGCGGTGGTACGCCGAATGTTTGTGGTGCTGGAAGCTGTAGTCCACGCAGCTGTATGTCCGCCGGAGCCGAATGCGGGCTGGTCGGAGATGGCTGTGGTGGTGCGATCGACTGCGGCAACTGTGCGTCGAACGCGCAGTGTGGTTTGGGCGGTCCAAACCTATGCGGGCTCAAGTGCACCCCGAGAACTTGCAACGCGGCTCAAGCGACGTGTGGCTTTATTGGGGATGGTTGTGGTGGCGTCTTGCAGTGTGGCAGCTGCGTTCAGCCCCAAATCTGTGGTGGCGCAGGGGTCGCGAATCAGTGCGGTGGTGCTTGCACCAAGACAACCTGCCAAGCCAGCAACGCCGGCTGCGGACAGCTCTCCGATGGCTGCGGCGCTAGCCTTGATTGTGGAAGCTGCCCGAACGGGCAAACCTGCGGTGGTGGTGGCGTGGCCAACCAATGTGGCAATGGCGTCTGCACAGCCACCACTTGCCAAGCAGCGGGAGCGAACTGTGGCATCATCGGTGACGGCTGTGGTGGGGTGACGAACTGCGGCCAGTGTGCCGGCAATCAAACCTGTGGCGGCGCAGGCGTCCCCAATCACTGTGGCGTGGGGACTACCAGTTGCCAGCCGCTCACTTGCCTGGCCCAAAATGCAACCTGCGGTCCTGTCGCTGACGGTTGTGGTGGGCTTCTCGATTGCGGTGTCTGCCCGAACGGGCAAACCTGTGGCGGTGGCGGAACACCCAGCCGCTGTGGCGGCACCTTGCGCTAGACGTTAGATACGAGCGGCGTTGGTGCCAGCTTCGCCGATACCCACCGAATCCGTGACGAGCGCAACCGGTGCGCCCCCAGGAGGATCAAAGGGGGCTCGCCCATATTGCTGGGTTCCAAGCCCAGGAAAGAGGGGCGCGAGAGCATATTGGCGGAACCAGTACCAGAAGAGGCTGCGCTCCAAGAGCTGGCTCGGGATCTTGCTTTCGACCGCCAAGTGCAGAGCCTTCAACTTACTCCAATGCGTGCCCGGATTTTCGTGGTGTACGAAGTGGTAGCCGTTATTGAACAAGAAAAAATTGGTCAACGCGCCGTTGAAGCTTCGGGAGTGCGCATACTCGGACCAAGGATCAGCATGCACATGCTGTTCATAGTTGAAGAGCATGATGGTGAAGAGCGCAAAGAAACCCGGCAGCCCAGAGACGACAGCCCAGGTGTAGATGCCGGTCTTGACGCCGTGCAGCGCAATCGCACCGCCCAAGAGCGCCAGATGGGCCACGATCACTGCCGCGTACTGGGCTTGGATTTGCCGATACAGCGAGGGCTTTTCCGCTTTAGCCTTGCGGATAAATTCCTTGATCGGCTCACTCTGGAACCAGCTTGAGACGAAGAAATAGCTCATGGCCACGCGGAAGATATGCCGATTGGTGTAACGCCAAGTGATCGTGGCGTCCCCCGCCTTGTTCACCAGCTTGTGGTGATTCAAGTTGTGGGTGGGGATCCACGCGAACGTTGGATACCCATAAAAAATAGAGATCCACATCCCGAACAGCTGGTTCTGCTGCTTAGTTTTGAAGGTCGGGCAATGGTTGTGGTTGTGAGCAATGACGCCGCATGCCAGCGCAAAGTAACAACTGACCCACCACAGATAGGGAATGAGGTTGGGGTTCAGATATTGAACTGCCACCACACCCGGTGTGAGGACCATGGTCCAGAGGAGAGTTCTGAGGTCCGCTAAATTTCTAAGTCCCACGTGATTGGGTGGGACTCTATAAGGGGCGAGCCTCGGGGTCTCGTGAATTCCGACACGGTCTGCGGTCGGAGGCCCCTAAAAATCACGCAAAAGATGCTGAAGCCCTCTCTTGCCGGTGATTTATGCGCTGCGTACTCCGAGTAGCGGCGGATCCTGAGGAAATCGCTACTGCCGGAGGTGCCAGGCCTTGGGCGCCAGGAATACCTCAATGCCCAGGGTCGAAAGGGTGATGCCGATCCCCGAGTTCCTTTGCCCGGACCAGGGCAGACGTGGGCTCACGCGATCGCAGCAGTTCCAGTAGGCAGAACCAACCTCGAGCGCTCCGAGGATGCTTCGCGCGCGTTCTTCGCTCGCTGAGTAAACGGAAGCGGTTAATCCGTAAGCAGTATCATTCATGAGCGCAAGAGCTTCGGCGTCGTCTTCCACCTTCATCAAACCGATGATGGGGCCAAAGCTTTCGTCGCGCATCACGGACATTTCATGCGTCACGTTCACCAGCACCGTCGGTTCGAAGAAATGCCCAGGATGGTCCGCTCGCTTGCCGCCGAGGAGCACCGTCGCGCCCTTTTCCTTGGCATCAGCTACCTGTGCTTCGAGAAACTCGAGTTGAGCGGTCCTGCGCGCCAAAGGACCGATAGTGGTCTCTGGATGGGTCGGATCTCCCAAACGAAAGCCGCGCACCGTTTGTTCGAAAAGCGCGAGAAATCGATCCCAAATCTTCGCGTGCACGTAGATGCGTTCGACTGAGCAGCAGCTTTGTCCCGTGTTGTAGAAGGCACCGTCCGCGATCCCGGGTGCTGCGGTTTCTACGTTGGCGTCGTCAGCCACGTACACTGGGTCTTTTCCGCCCAACTCAAGCTGTACCTTGATCAGGCGTTCGGCCGCCTTCTTGGCGATCTTCACGCCAGTACCGTGCGAACCGGTGAAGAAGACTCCGTTGACAGGCAAATCCAACAGCGCGCTGCCTGCTGCGCCGTCGCCAATCACCGTGCTGAAGACGGCCTCGGGGACCCCCGCTTCATGGAGCAAACCGGCAATTTCTAGACCGGTCAGCGACGCAAGTTCGCTGGGCTTGTAGAGCACCGCGTTCCCGGTGAGCAGCGCCGGGATGAACACGTTCCCACCAACGAAATAAGGATAATTCCAGGCTGAGATGTTAACGATCACGCCTAGAGGTCCCCAAGAAATCTGTTCGCTCAAGCCTTCCTCGGCGTGAACGGTCTTCTTCGCCAGGAGCCGCTCTGTCTCAGCGAGAAAGAAATCGATGCGCCCGAGGAGCCCAGCAATTTCGTTTCGGGACTGCGCGATGGGTTTGCCGACCTCAGCGGTGAGTGTCTTGGCGAGTTTGCTGGCTTGGGCCATCACGAGCGTCTTAAAACGCGAGATGATACGGCTCCGTTCGGCGAAGGGTCGTGCCGCCCAGGCAGGTTGCTGAGCACGAGCGTTCTCGAACTTGGTAAGGATGGATGTCGGGGTATCGGTTTCGAGCTCTCCTAGCACCGCATCGGTGGCTGGATTGATGATCTGAAGGGCCATGGGGTGAAGATGATAGCTCAAGACGACGCTGACTCGAAGCCTTCCCTGGGCTGCCCGGTACAGGCCCAAAGAGCCAACAGCACCAGGCTCAGCCAGAGCATCAGCGCCAGTCCTAAATGGGCAATCTGCAGCCACGCCGGCGCGCCGACCACGATGTTCAGTCCACCCAGAAGCAGCTGCGCAACGAGTACTATTCGCACTGACCTTGCCCAGGCTCGAACTCTCGGTGTTTGCACTCCCTCGGCCACGCGCGTCACGCAGCGAAAAATCGCAGCGCTCAGCAATACGGCGAGCATCGGGTGCAGGATGCGCAGCGACTGTAGAAAGTGCAGGTTACCGGCTCCGAGGCGTTCGCCGAGTGGCGTGATGGCTAGGAGAGGATAGAGGGTATCGCCTAGGGCGGTCAACGCGCCGGTCATTGAGAGTGCCAGCACGCTCAGAAGGG
>Ga0209490_10005237_pt1 | contig 11850 bp, 13 predicted proteins | sample MAT06_FD_187209 | JGI IMG/M metagenome (GOLD analysis project Ga0209490, IMG submission 187209) | Freshwater microbial communities from Lake Fryxell liftoff mats and glacier meltwater in Antarctica - MAT-06 (SPAdes) (version 2) | ecosystem: Environmental > Aquatic > Freshwater > Ice > Liftoff...
TGAAAGGAATTGTGGATTCGATTCCTAACTACTATCCGCAAATGAAAGTTGCAATGCCTAATGCAAAAGATGTTTGGCATGGCTTACGCCCATGTTCACCAGATGGCTTGCCTTATGTTGGCCGCTCTTCAAAAATTAAGAATTTAACGATTGCCGCAGGTCACTCCATGATGGGCTTAAGCCAGGGTCCGGGCACGGGAAAGTTGGTTTCGGAAATTATAAATCAAGAAAGTTCGAGTATTGGATTAGATGCGTTTTCTCCTGAGCGCTTTGATTAAGTTAATTTCTTTAAGTATGTAACAGGTCTTGTGTTTCCGCAGCCCTAGCGCTTTGCTAAGAAATCATTAGGAATTATTTTTTCTTCTTCGAAGCCTTTGCCATTTTATTGAAGGCAAGGGCAAGATCAACCCAATAGTCAAATTGTTTTTTGGATTTCATTCCTGTTTCGTCAATTAATACATAACCAATCATCGGGCGATTGGTAAAGTTCATGGTGCGGCAGCCATTTTTTTCAACTGCTTCTTCATGAAATTCTTTATCAATACGGCACATTAAATCATCGCCAATAATGCCCACACACATTTTGCCATTGTACATAAATACGAGTCCACCCATCATGGGTTTTTCTTCTATATTACGTAGTGTATCAAATCGTTCGCGGATTCTGTTTGCTAACTTTTCGCTGAAAGCCATAAGATCAAGTTATATGAAGTAACCAGCGGCAATGAATTTCCTGCTTGTCTAATTGCAATAGACTTTAAATTTTTTGAAATTTTCTATCGAACCTACAACGATTAATACCTCGCCATTATTGATTATAGTTTCTCCACCCGGATCAAAGATGAATCCATCTTTTGAATCTTTAAGTCCTATTACGGTTGCTCCTGTTTGTTTGCGAATGTCGAGTTCTTCAATGGTTTTGTTTTGGTATTTTTCTTTCAACTGACTGAAATTAATTTCCTCCAATTTTAAATCTCGTTGCGTTATTCCGGTAAGGATTTCAAGAAATTCGATCACAGAAGGTTGGGTTATTAAATGAGCCATGTGTATTCCACCTAAGGCAAATGGCTTTACTACTTTATTGGCACCCGCACGGTACAATTTTTTTTCAGCACTCTCTTCAGAAGCACGGGCAATTATATTTATATCGGGATTTAATCCTTTTGCGGTAATACATATGAGCATGTTTTCAGCATCACTTGGCAAAGTAATAATCAGTGAATTGGCCACGTTAACACCCGCTTCGATTAACACCTCTTCTTTGGAAGCATCATCGGTTATTACCTGAAATGATGGTTTATCAGGCAGGCAAGACAATACCTCCTTATCATTCTCTATTAGAATAAATTTCTTTCCAGCCTTCAATAGCTCATCGCAGGTTTTGGCACCCGTACGGCCGTAGCCAACAACAATTATATGATGTGTCAATTTTTTTGTCTTTTTATTGAAAATGAAGGTATTAAAAATTTTTCTAAACTCCCCCTCAAACATATACCTACTTATTACAGAAACGATGTAAGCAAGAATACCCAAGTTTAAAAACATGTAAATACTCGTAAATATTTTGCCCGCAGACGAAAGGGGCGAGACCTCACCGAATCCTACGGAAGACACAATAAGCATGGTCATATAGAGTCCATCAATCGGACTATAACCCTCAATAGTTATGTACCCAACTATACCAATCATCACGCTCACCAAAAGCATCAGTGCCGCGAAAACAGAACTCTTAGTAAGTTCACTCATCGTGCGATTTTAAAGCAGGGTTAAGATAGGAAAATTGAACTTTATTATGGGTTCTTTAAACATTCATCAAATGTAAGCTGGTTTTATTTTATTCTTTTTCCCTGCGTAGTAAACGAAAGGCCTTGTTGTCCGTACGTTGAAATCATAATTCCTTCAAACAAGGGCTCACTCATTTTTGAACTGGCTCGCCAATGGAAAATAAAATTGGCACCCGTGCCACCGGCCTGGTCTTGTTGATCAATTACAATCTCTACTGTTTCTAACGGCTGTAAATAGATTGGCTTATCAAAATAAGTTCGAATCAATTTCCCTTTTGTATCAAAGTATTTGGCGCTTTCAATATACAAGGTGTCTTGTTCATTGGTGTTTCGCATACTTACGGTTGTGGTTAAGTCGTGCGTTATATGTTCCGTCTGACTATAGATTTGCGAGTAGATTGATAAATAGGTTGCGCCTTGTATGAGCGTGACGCTTAATGGAGTAGTAACACTTCTCTTTTCCCAAATGACAGGATTGATTGAACTGTTTTCCTTCTTTTCAAAACAGGAAATAGTAATTAGTGCTAAGCTTAATAGTGTAACTACTTTATGCATTCTTCTTTTTCAAACTAAGATAGCCATTTTAATTTTGGTATGTGTGTGTGATTATTTAGTTGCGCTGGTTATAATATTTTTTTAATAAGAAGGCTCGATTATAAATCCAGATTATAATCTCATACTTCGCTTTTTTTAATTTTATATAATCCCTAAAACAAAAAATGCTCTCACCAAAAGGCAAGAGCATTAAAAATTCTTATTTCAAACTGATTAATAATCTTTGTTGAAATCGCCTTTGCGGAAGCCACCGCCACCACCTCCGCGGTTGCCACCTCGGCTACCACCTCCACCACTACCTTCTTCGCGAGGGCGGGCTTCGTTAACCACCAGGTTTTTTCCCATAAAGTCAGCTCCGTTCAATTCATTGACAGCATTACGACCGGCTGTGTCATCGGCCATTTCAATAAATCCAAAGCCACGGCTGCGCTGCGTTACTTTGTCCATGATGATCTTCGCAGAGCTTACTTCACCGTACTCGGCAAATAACTGCTTCAATTGTTCCTCGGATGCCTTCCAGGGAATGTTGGCTACATAAATGTTCATTTTCGTTTTTGAAATTAAGTGATAAATGTTTGCTAACTCAATAAGACCTTCCGACAAATAAACACGCGAGGTGGAGTACTTTCTGGTGGGATTTATTTTATTAACTAACCAAAGGTAAGGGTTTTTTTGAATTATCCTCAAATGAGGCCATTTTAAGCCATTTTTAATAAGTGATAATTCAGCCGCTTAGGCATGAAGCTACAAAGAAGCCGTATTACCCTAAAAATGGCCTTATGTCTTGGTGTCTTCGTGGCATAAACAAGCTACTTATTGGATCGGGGTTTTAAACTTTCCAAGACTTTTACACGCATTTTCGTGGATTTTGTCCTGCATAAAGCCCGACCATCCCAATAGTATTCCGGGCATACCCAACGCCATTCGGCTCCATTTCCAAAGATCAAACTCATCGCGATGATCGAAAATTAAACCGTCTTTAAATGTAAAGGTCGCCTTAATCTGATTGTGAACTTTGCGCCCGGTTTTTGAAAATGAATAAAAAGCTTGCCATTCGGCTGAGCCCAAGTCGCCATCTGTTTTCACATTTGAAAAGGTTAATTCAAAATCCTTTGCATTGAGGCAGAGCATGTGCCACATCGACTTTAAGTCTGCACTATCAAGTTGACGAAACGCAGGATCGTAAAATGTGGCGTGTGAATGATAGCAACTGTTCATCGTTTGCCAGTCGCGATTTTGAAAGGCCGAATAAAACTTAGTAATCAGTTCAGTGTTCATATTTAATCCGTTGGTGGAACTATGCATCCTTCAGGCCGGCAATACTTTTAGTATAGTAGTTTTTAAAGTACCTTGAACCTATTACTATCTTATTAATTCGCAGGTGATCTTTTTGTCAACTAATTTCCTATTAATAATTTAGATGTCAACTATCAACTTTTTTTGAAGCTAAGTTAAATCCTATGAAAATAAAACAACTCCTTCTCGGCATGGTAGTGGCCGGCATCAGTTTCCTTGCCACCGCCCAATCGTTTAACAACTTTCCGGTAACAACTCAAAAGCCACCCTTGCATGCAAAACATTGGATGGCCATTACGGGTAAACCATTAGCTGCAACTGCAGGAGCTATGATTTTCGCTAAAGGGGGTAATGCCATTGATGCTTCGTGTGCCATGCTTGCCGCCACTTGCACCATGTGGGATGTACTCAGTTGGGGTGGTGAAACACAGGCGTTGATTTACAATCCGAAAACGAAAAAGGTAATTGCTATCAATGCATTGGGTGTAGCACCAACCGGAGCTACAGCCGATTTCTTTAAAGGCAAGGGAATGAATTATCCACCCGAGTTTGGTCCACTGGCTGCAGTAACTCCCGGCACACCGGGTGGTTTAATGACTATGCTGGCCGAGTATGGCACTATGAGTTTGAAAGAAGTGTTGGCACCAGCGATGGAGTTAGCGGCTGGGTATCCTATTGAAGCACAAACAGCAAATTCGATTGAGCGTGGTAAAGAACAAATAAAGCAATGGCCGTATTCTAAAAAAGTTTTTCTACCGCACTTAGGTTCAAAGCGCGAAGCTCCCGATGCGGGTGAAGTTTTTGTTCAAAAGGATTTGTTGGCGACACTTCAAAAATTAGTGGACACAGAACAGCAGGCACTTAAAAAAGGTAAGAACCGGAAGGAAGCTATCTTTGCCGCATACGATCGTTTTTATAAAGGTGATATCGCGAAAGAGATTGCCCGTGGTACACAAGAGCAGGGTGGACTAATCACAGAACAAGATCTGGCCAATTGGAAGGTGAAGATTGAAGAACCAACTATGACTAACTATCGAGGCATTGATGTTTACAAATTGCAGCAGTGGACACAAGGTCCGGCTATGCTTCAAACGTTGAACATTCTTGAAAACTTTGATTTGAAAAGCATGGGCTATAACTCCACAAAATATATCCATACCGTTTATCAGGCAATGAATCTCGCTTTCGCGGACCGTGACTTTTATTATGGCGATCCGGCATTCGGCACTTCAGCACCCATGAATGTGCTGCTTTCAAAAGAATATGCGAAAGAGCGTATGAAGTTAATGAACCCTGAAATGAATGACCCTAAGATTGGCCCGGGCGATCCGTATGCCTTTGAAGGCAAAACAAATCCTTATTTAAATCTCTTGCAAAAATGGGGCACCTCGCAATCAGCTTTGCAGCGAAACAATCTTCACCCCGATTCTAAATTTATGGAAGAGTTCACTGCGGGCACTACTTCCGTAGAAGCTACTGATGCGGAAGGTTGGGTTGTGTCAATTACGCCTAGTGGTGGTTGGGTGCCAGCTTGCATTGCAGGCACAACCGGTGTTGGCTTAAGTCAGCGGATGCAATCATTTGTTCTTGATCCAAAAGAAAATCCATTTAATGTTGTTGAACCCGGCAAGCGACCACGTGTAACGCTTACACCCAGTATTGCATTGAAAGATGGCAAGCCCTTTTTATCATTTGCAAAACAAGCGGGCGATGAGCAAGATCAATTGCTACTTCAGTTTTTCTTAAACGTGGTTGAGTTTAACATGACCGTGCAGGAGGCTTGTGAGGCGCCTAGTTTTAAAACCCTTCAGATGTATTCAAGCTTTGGTGCGCACGAACGCAGTGCAGGCGGACTTATACTTAATAGTGAAATGCCACCTTGGTCGCGCAAGGAGTTATCGCGCATGGGGTATAAGTTAAGTTATCAGGACAGAACGAGTGGCCCTATTAATGCAATTTTCTTTGATTGGCTGCACGGCACCTTTTGGGGAGGAAGCAGCAATCATGGTGAGGATTGTGGAATTGGGTGGTGAGGTTAGTCCGGTTGCTGGTCACCAGCGACTAGTAACCAGTTTTAGTAAGCTCTATCAACAGAGCCAGCCCCGTAAACTTTTTTAGTTACATTTTTAGTATTGCCTTTGTGCTTAACTATGCCGCTTCCCAAAACAACAGCATCAAGTGCAGCCGATACGGTAATCTCGCAAGTACCCGAGCCACTTATTTTTACTTTAGCTGATTCCAGTTCGCAGCTATAGGCATTCATGCTTCCGCTGCCACTCATTACTATGTCGTTTGTAGCCGCATAACCCTTCAAGGTTACATTACCAGAACCACTTATTTCCGTTTTGAGGTTATTACCTTTTATGTCTAAGTCAATGCCGCCACTACCTGATACGGCAAGACTCATATAATCGGAGGCAATAGAGTTTTCGGAGATAATTTTTCCACCACCGTTTACCTGCAATTCATTGATGTTCTTAACACTCACCATCAATTTCATAGTAGGTTTTAATTTGATATCGTCAATTTTAGCCCAGATACTTTTGTTCGGAGTTTCTGGTTTGCGTTCAACGTTTACCAATAAGACCCCATTTTCAACTTTTACGGAAGTAAGCTCCCAGATTTCGGTAAGGGCTTCAACAGTAACTTCTTGTTTGTTGGTTTGCTTTACATAAACTGTATAGTTGGAGTTTACATAGATGCTTTTGAATTCTGGAAGATCCAGAGTTTTCTTGGTAGTCTGAGCAAACGTAAAGGATGCTATGGAAAGAAGGACTAGCGAAAAAAGAATGATAGCGAAGATAAAATTGATTTTTCTCATGTATAAAGTATTGGGGGAACTAATGTGTAAAGATTACCCATCATTAGAGTAATCGATTCGATAAAAGTACGGACTTAGCGATGAAAAGACTAAACCGAAGTTAAACTAATCTTTCAATGTTATTTTTTCTTGAAAAGGTATCGAAAAACAAAAACGAAAATTGCCAATCCAAGACACATTACGAATAATACGGTAGGCGTGATCAACTTAGTGGCATGCATGTTTTATACGATTATATGCGAATTCGAGCCTGTAATTTAAGATCATTCCTCGTATTTCCATTAATCGTCTCGCTTCCAGAGCCAATTGTCTCGCGATCGGTGTAACGAACGTGCGCCCAACGGAACCAGAGATCTATTTTTTTGGAGACTGTGTATTGAACGAGCACGTAGTTACGAACACCAACCCCGGAGTAGGCCGGGAACGAAAAGGCAAGCCAGACGTCCCGCTCGTATATGTAGAGTCTATTGTCATAATCATCGGTGTCAAACAGCGCGTACCGTCCACTTACTGAAAATTTATGATAGCTCCAGGTTACATCCTGCAACAGCATCATGCCATGGGTAGTGTTACCTCCAAACTTGTATGAACTAAACTGCGCTCTGGTTTTGAAAGAGAGTTGCGGAGTAATCACGTAGTCAACATTAATCCAGTAGCTGCGTTTAATCCCGATCCCGGTTTGGTAAAGGTTGGTATCAGTCGATAAATTTCTCACTTTACTTTCCTCCCGAGCCTGAGCGAACAAGTAAATACCTTTAGATGGTTTGTAGTTGAATCTAAATAACCATTCGCTTCCCTGCGAAGGGGAATAACTTCGATAGCGTAGCCACGGAAACTTGAATAGATCGATATATCCCGAGAAAGAATATTTTTTGTTGAATTGATATTTCCATCCCCAATACATGCCACTCTCATTTTGTGGAGTAGAACTTTCTGCCAAAGCGTTGCTATAAAAAGTTTGAAAATCACGATCGTATTTTCTGAAGTGTAACGCAACATCCAATGAAGAAGTAAGACTGCCTATGATGCCTGCAGCAATACCCATTCCTTCACCTATAGTTTTTGCCACTTCACTAAAGAAGGAAAAATTTTTATAAGCGTAGTTAAGAAATAGACTCGCGTTGGTGTTTTGTGAACCCTGAAAGTAATATTGATTGTAAGGTGCAGGCGTTCGAATGACAGGAACATTAAAAATTGTTTGATGAAAAATCATGCCCGCATCCAGCGCCTTGTATTTATAATTAATGACTCCCGCAATATTTTGCTCGCGCAACGTATTCCGCTTTTCAATTTCATTTGTGGTACGATGTAATCCGGTATAGGTGAGTGACGACACGGAACCAGTTTCAAACGTTGAATCTTGAACCGCATTTCCATCGCGCCAACGCGAAGAGAACATTCCATGAATAACAAGTCGTTTGGTTAGGGAGTATGATACTGCGCCACCACGAAAGTGACCCGCTTCATAAAGCGATGTATATGGCAGAAAGCCGATGTTTGCTCTGCGAATGGTAGTTACCGCTTCAGCATTTTTACCAATTCCAAAAGCCGAACCCAATACTAATCCTTGTGCGAATTGTGCCTGAAAATCTCCAAGGATTAGATTCTTGATTTTGCCTTTATTAAGAACTTGCGCGTGAATAGAAAGGAAGTCGGCTCCATACTGCTTTTTATTTGGTGCCCAGACAAAACGTTCGCCAGCGTCTTTTTCGGCTGTGAATCCGAAACTAAAATCTCCCGGTCGACTGGTGCGAAAGCGCGCGTAGAGTCTGTCAGGAGAACCTACGTATCTGCTAGCAGGCGAAGCGCTCTCAAGATATCCTTTCTTGTCTTCAAGCGCGCGATCGTATCGCAACACGAGGTAGTTATTTTTCTCTAAGATGACTCGTTGCAATAGTGATCGATTAAATCCGATTGTTTGATCGACTACGGTTACAAAATTTGTTAGCCGTTGAAATATATCTTTATTAAACCCGGGCACAGCTTGCAATTCGTAAACGGAAAGGATGCGCCCGGCTTCCGCCCGATAATTAATAAAAGCTTGGATTTGAGATTCATTGAGAATGTACAATGCGCGCAATTGTTCAGCAGTAATTAAGTTTAGATCGGCAGGATTAGAAAGTAGTTGCGCAAGATTTTCATACAGCTCTTCATAATTTAAATCCTCATCTTGAACGGCTAAAATTTCATCGATTAAAATTTGAAGATCAAAGTCCTTTCGGGGATATGTCTGCGCAAGCACCCAGCAAGGAAGTAGCACCAAAGCAAAAAGGAATACAAGCCGATTCATCGCTTTATTTTACTATTGATATAATACGTTGCTGATGCCTGATGACATGAACCAGTCAACAAATTAAGTTGAACAGCATAATCAGCTTTTATATTTTTTCGCTTTGCACCTAATCCAAAGAATCCGCTTTGCGGTTTTAGATTAAACCCGGTTCGAATGAAAAATTTCTTCTTGAATGAATACTCTAGCCCGGTGCGCCAGGTTGGTGAATAATCAAGGTCTTTATCAAGCTCGGATGTGATGAGAATATTTTCTTTTGGTTTGAAGGTCAGCCCGGCAGTTAACCGCGTGGGTATCTGTTCCGAACTAAAATCGGTGTTGATATGTGCTTGATTCAAATTGGTGATGTAGGCGCCAATTGAAAGTTGATCAGTCAATTGTGCTACTCCGCCAAAGTCTACACTGAAAGTTGATTGTGTGCCGAAGCCATCAGCATGATATTGAATGTAGTTTACTTTTACACCCAGCGAGGCAATACCAAACTTGTTTCCAAAACCGGCTGAGATAATTTGTTCATTATACAATTCATCGCCAAATCTAAAAACACCTAACGAGCTCACGCCCCAGCGCACGGGTGCGTTAAATGCAAAGGCCATTCGGTTGGCATTTTTTAGTTGGGTACGAATTTCATAGGCAGCGGCCACGCTCATATTCTCTTGCGAGCCGATGGTGCCAATATTATTGAATAAACTCCACTCATCGGCCAGACCAGAAGAAGCGAAGCCCATTCCGGCCGACCGCGCACCCATGAGTGTGGAGATGCTCTGGGCATTGCCTATTTTTACTACGGAGAGAATCAGGAACAAACCAATTGATCTCAGCATGACTTATGGTTAGGTTGACTAAGTTAAAATATTTATCTGAAAGTTTTTTACTGGCATGGCTGATGGCAATGCCATTCGCTGCCCAATCACAGGAGAAAAGGGAATATTATGCGTCTGGAGAATTAAGGTCAATTGGTTTAATGGCTGGGGAAAGCAAAATAGGAGAGTGGAACTATTTTTACCCTTCCGGTAAAAAGAATGCCATTGAGCATTATCAGCAGGGTCAATTGAGTGGCGAGGTTTTATATTATTATCCAACTGAAATTTTGCAAGGCAAGGAGGTCTGGCTGAACGGAAGTCTGGTTGACTCAGCTTGGTATTATCAGCCGAGCGGTAAAATTCATAGAAAGGGTGTTTATAAGAATAGTGAGTATGCAGGAATGTGGATTCATTTTTTTGAAAATGGAGTAAGGGAACGCGTGGTTAGTTATGAGCATGGTTTACCAAATGGTGTTACTAAAGTTTTTAACGATTCTGGCTTAACAATACAGCAGGGCGAATACAAAAATGGAAAGGAGCATGGGGACTGGAAGTTTTATTCGCAGGCTGGCGAATTAGAATTTGAGGGTCGGTATGAAGAAGGGAAACCGACAGGTGTTTGGTATCAGTTTGTGAAGGGAAACAAGAAGGTGTATAAACGGTACTAAAATTCTTTTTTCATGTGAATGAAGAAGCCATTGGTTCTTTCGCGAGTGAATGTGTATTCAAGTCGAATTACGGCATCGTATGAAATTACAATATCGAGGCCTGCACCAGCGCCAACCAAAAGTCTGTCCGAAAGCCTTGTGTTTAAATCCCGCTCTTGGTAGTAGGGGTAGTTTTCGACATATCCAACATCCATGTAACTCTTAAGATAAACTGTTAGCGGAAAATACTTAAATTGTTCGATGGGCATTTGATCTAAATTCCAGGTTCTTGAAAAAATCTTTTTACGAAGTGTGGTTTTGTTCAAAAAAAATTTAGGCCCTTCAATTACATAAATCTCATACCCTTTTACTATTTGTCTGCGGTACCCCAAGGCATTATACAAACTATAAGGCTGCCTTGAAGGTGTGCTCACGAAACCAGAGCTAAAATTCGATAAATAGAAATTTTTCGTGAGATCAAAGTATCGGGCATACGTGATATTTGCCTGCCATTGGTTTACGTTGGTTCCAAAACCTAATCCTGCTCGCTGGGCATAGGCCGTAAACTGATATCCCTTCAGGGGATAAGCAACAACATCGCGGTGCTCAGAATTAAACGTGTAGGTGATGGCTCCATAAATTTGACGTACCTGATTGTTGCCGTAATAATTCGGATTTAAAATTGCAATGCTGTCGATCACCTGATTGTTTTGGTAAGTAAAGTTAAAGCCATGAGTTTCGTAAAATGATTTGCGAAACGTATAGGTGATGCTAAATCCATTCGTTGACCTGAGAACCTCTCTTCCTTGTTTAAAAACCAACTTATGATCTTCAGTGTTGTAGCTTATGTTTTTGGGTTCGCTCAGATTAAAATCAAAAATCAAACCGTGCTTCTGACGCCTGTCTATGTAAGGGATGCGGTAGGTCAAGTCAAACCGTCTGGTAAATCCAAACTGAGCGGTGAATCGGAGTGTTTCGTTCCGACCCCGGAAATTATATTGATATAAGCGCAATCCGTAGTTTATACGCCTGAAATCATGATCATAATTTTGCCACCACTCATTAAAATTGCGATCGGACAATTCAAATATTGGCACCGGGAATGTATACCATCGTTCATTGACTTCTACTAGTAGATCTACGTCCTCAGATGTAATTTCTAACCAGCGCAGCGTAACCGAATTAAATAAGCGGAGGTTATAGATTTTTTGCTGATCAAGGAGCAGTATATTTTCGATACGCGTTGTACTTATGGTATCGCCAGGTTTAAGGCTTAACTCCCGGGAGATTATTCTTTCTTTCGTAACCTTATTGCCAATTATGATTACCCGATTTATGTTAACAACACGATTGTTTACAACTATGGGTCCTATTACGGTGTCAGCTTTCGGTGTTGCTGAGGTAATTCCAAATAGTCCAAAAATCAAAACCCACATGCCGTTTCCTTGCCTCCGTTAATAGAATTTCAATCAAGCCTGACCGATGTTTTTTGTTTGATTACGATACGACCAAATTAAGATCAAAACGCCTGCGATAAATAATGGGATGCTAAGGATTTGCCCCATGTTGATAGGAAGGTCGTTTTCAAAATCAACCTGGTTTTCTTTTAAAAATTCATAAGCAAACCGCAAGCTCCACAATATGATCATGAAGA
>Ga0209490_10005242_pt1 | contig 11846 bp, 10 predicted proteins | sample MAT06_FD_187209 | JGI IMG/M metagenome (GOLD analysis project Ga0209490, IMG submission 187209) | Freshwater microbial communities from Lake Fryxell liftoff mats and glacier meltwater in Antarctica - MAT-06 (SPAdes) (version 2) | ecosystem: Environmental > Aquatic > Freshwater > Ice > Liftoff...
CACCACGCCCCAGAGCGCGATGACCGGCCCGGCCAAGGCGGGCCCGATGAAGCGGGCCACGGCGAAGCACAGCGAATTGGCCGCGACCGCCGCCGGCAGGTCGGCGCGCGGCACGATCCCTGGCATCAGCGTCTGTCGTGCCGGCTGCGCGAAGCTGGCCGCAATGCCGCCGATCACCTCGAGGCCCAACAAGATAAAGATGGTCATGTGGCCGCTGGCGGTGATGCCGGCCACGGCCAGCGCCTGCACCGCGATGGCGAGCTGCGTCCACATGGCGAGCTTCACGCGGTCCACCCGGTCCGCCATAGCCCCGGCGAAGGGGCTGACGATGACCGCCGGCGCCAGGTCGCAGAAGGCCACCATGCCGACCCAGAAGGCGCTGCCAGTCAGCTCCCAGGCCAGCCAGGAGACAGCGATTCGCTGCATCCACAGCCCGGTCCAGGCCAGGGCCGAGCCGCCGAAAAAGATCCGGCTGTCGCGATGGGACAGCGCGCGGCCGAGGGCGCCGAACGAGGCCACCCTCCGTGACCGTTCAACGCAGCCCTGGCGGCGGCAGGGCGCGGCCTGCGGCGGGGGGTGTGGCGACGCTGCCCGGAGAGGCCCCCCCCGCAGCGGCCGGCGTGGCGCGGTTGGCGCCGCGCAGGCATTCCTCGATCAGCCGGTCACGCGACATCTGCTGGCCCATCCGCTCGGTCTCGACCCGGCCGAAGGGGGCGGAGCTGAAGGTGCCGCGGCTCGCTTCGGTCTCGTCGGTGCGCATCAGCTCGCCACGGTCGCGGAACTGCACGACGCGCGTCGCCTCGGCGCGGCAGGCCTCCAGTGCGGCGTTGTCCTGGCCGCCCGGCAGGGCCACCGGCGCCGGGCGGGGCGAAAAATTCGGCGCGGAACAGGCCCCCGCCAGCAGCAACAGCAGGGGGACGAGGCGGGCCGGGCGGGGCATGGGATGGGCCTTTGTCACGTGGCTTGAGGGGCGGCTTAGGGGGCGCAGGGCGGGCTCAGCCAGCCTGCGGCGTGGGCAAACGATACGACGCAGTCCGCGCAGCGTGCCGGGATCGGCGGTACGGTCCAACGCCGTTGACCAGCGGCAGGCGTCGCGATCGGCGATGGCCAGGCGAAGCGGGCCGGACTGCGTCTGGAACGGCAGCCTCCAGGGTGCGCCCCATTGCCCGAACGCGGCGGCCTGGCGCGCCGCCTCCCAGGCGGCAAGCAGCGCGGCAGGGGCAATGGCGGGCAGCGCCTCGGGCGGGAAGGGCACGAGGTGGGCGAATCCGCCATCAGCGGCGGGCGCGGCGAGGATGGTAGAGTGAAGCATGATGCCAGAGTGTGGCCGCAATCTCGCGCGGCTGCTACCCGGGCGGCACGTCCGACGGCTTCGCAGCCACGCGCAGTTGTGGCGTGATGCGCGGATGACCGATCCCGCCGACCTGACCGCCTCCGAAGCCGCCGCCGCGATCGCCGCCGGCCGGCTTACCGCCATCGACCTCTCCGAAGCCTGCCTTGCGCGGGTCGCCGCGCGGGAGCCGGTGGTGAGGGCCTTCCAGCATCTCGACCCGGCGCAGTTCCGCCGCGCGGCGGCGCGGGCGAAGCCGGGGCCGCTCGCCGGGATCCCCTTCGCCGTGAAGGATGTGCTCGACACGGCAGACATGCCGACGAGCTACGGCTCGCCGATCTGGGCGGGACATCGACCGCGCAGCGATTCCTTCGCGGTCAGCGCGGCACGTGCGGCCGGCGCCGTGATCATGGGCAAGACCGTGACCACGGAATTCGCCAGCCGCTTCCCGGGCGCCACGACCAATCCGCACAATCATCAACATACGCCGGGTGGCTCGTCTTCCGGCTCGGCCGCGGCGGTGGCCGCGGGCATGGTGCCGCTGGCCTTCGGCACCCAGACCGCCGGCAGCATCATCCGCCCGGCCGCCTATTGCGGCGTGGTCGGCTTCAAGCCGAGCTTCGGGACGCTGCATCGCGCCGGCATGAAGGTGTGCTCGGAAAGTCTTGATACCATTGGCATCATGGCGCGCAGCCTCGCCGATTGCGCGCTGGCTATGGGGGCGCTGAGCGGGCGTGACTACGGCGACCCCGAGGCCAAGCGTCCCCGCCCGCCGCGGCTGGGCCTCACCTTCGGCCAGGCGCCCGGCGAAGCGAAGCCCGAGACCGTGGCCCTGATGGCCCGCACTGCCCAAGCAGCCCGCAAGGCCGGCGCTGATGTGGTGGAGTTCACCCTGCCGCAGCCGCTGCTCGAAGCGGCCGCGCTGCATGTCTGGCTGATGAACATGGAGACCCGCCAGGCGCTGGCCTGGGAGATGGCGAATGCCCGCGCCCAGGTCTCGGCCGTGATGCGCGAGCGCATGGATTGGGCCGCCACCTTCCCCCCCGCCAAGCTGGACGAGGCGCGCCGCGCCGCAACCATGGCGATGGGCACCTTCATCATGGCGAGCCAGGGCTTCGACGCGATCCTCACGCCCTCCGCCCCCGGCGAGGCGCCGGAGGGCATCCTCGCGACCGGCGAGGCCACCTTCAACCTGCTTTGGACCCTCCTTTGGGGCCCGAACGTCACCATCCCGGCCGGCACCGGGCCGAAGGGGTTGCCGCTCGGCGTACAATTGGTCGGGCGGATCGGCGAGGATGCCGGCCTGCTCGGCACCGCGCGATGGCTCCAGGCCGCGATCGATTGAGCGACGCGCCGCCGCTGGCCTGGTCGGCGGCGCTCGCCGAGGGGCAGGCGCGGCTGCAGCGCCCCGACCCGCTCGGCGCGCTGCCTTATCTGCTGCACGCGGCCTCCCCCGAGGCGCCGCACAATGAACAGGCCGACGCACATGCCGCTTTGGGTCGCATCCGCACCGGCTTCGGGCAGGATTCGCTGGCCGCGGAGCATTACCGCGCCGTGCTCGCGCTGCGCCCGACCCAGCCGGAGGCGCGCTTCTTGCTGGGCCGCGCCCTGCTGAAGCTCGGCTGGCCGGATTTGGCGGTAGCGACGCTGGCGCGCCTGCCGGGGCCGGTCGGTGGCTGGTGGCGCGATTTGGTGCGTCAGGCCGGGCGGCGTCTATCCGAAGCCCGGAACCAGGCACGTCAGGGCATCGCCGTTCTGCGCCAGGGCGATGCAGCGGGCTCGCCGGATACGCTGGTGCGGGCCCTGCTGCGCGCCGGGCGGCTCGGCCCGGCGCAGCGCCTGCTCGCCGCCCTGCCGCCGACGCCCGAGCGCCGCTGGCTCGCCGCCGCATTGTTGCTGCGCCGCCGGGAGGGTTTTGCCGATCAGGCGTTGCGCGCGGCACTGCGGCCACCGCCCGGCGCTTCCCCGGCGCTGCGCCAGGAAGCCGCGCTGCGGCTGATCGAACTCGGCGAGACCGACGCCGCCGCGGCGGCGTTGGGCGATGCGGTGGGCGGGCGGCTTGGGCAGGAGCTGCAGGCCAAGCTATTGTTGTTGCAGGGTAGGCTGCCCGAGCTTGCCGCCCTCAGCTCGGTCGAGCTCGCGCGCAAGCCCGATCGGACCGAGCCAGCCCGACGGCTGCTGACCTGCCAGGTCCTGGCCGGCGAGGTGCCGGTCTGGCGCGAGCCGGACCCGCGGGCAGGGGCCGCGCCGCGGCTCGCCCTCGTGCAATTCTGGCACGATGCCAACCCGCCCGAGGATGTCCGCGGCGTGATGGACAGTTGGGTGCACCACCATCCTGACCTGGAACTCGCGCGCTTCGACACGCAGACGGCGCGCGACTTCATCCTGGCGCATCAGGGCCAGAAGGTCGCCCTGGCTTATGACGCCTGCCACAATCCCGCGCTGCGGTCCGATATGCTGCGCCTCAGCTTTCTCGCGGCGCAGGGCGGGCTCTGGGTCGATGCCGACGAACGTTGCCTGCGGCCGATGTATGAGGTGCTGGCACGCCTGCCTGGCATCGGGCTGGTCGCGCCCTTCTCCGACGAACTTCCCTTCTACGTGCACAGCTACATGCTCGCCGCCCCGCCAGGCAGCCCCGTGATGGCGGCGCTGCTGGAGGCACAGATGCGCCTGCTGCGGGAGGTGCTGCGCGGCCGCGCCGGCCTGGAGAATTGGGTGAGCAACGGCCCCGGCCTGATCACCCGGATCGCGGCGCGGATGCCGGGGCAGGTGGCGCTGCTGGCGCCCGCCTATTGGCGGAGCTTCGCGGGCGACGCCGACGACCTCGCCTACAAGCGCGATGAAAGCTCGGACTGGCGGCTGGCGCCGCGGGCTCGCTCAGCCCGGTAGTGGCACTTCCAGTCCGCTGCCGGGCTGGCCGAACCACGCGACATGCTCGGCCACGAGGTCGAGCGACAGCCGCGCGCCTGGTGGCGGTTGGCAGGTTACGCGCGTCGCGACCTGCCCGCCCGGCGGCAGGCGCTCGGCGATGCAGGGGTGGCGTCGCCAGTTGCGGTTGCTGACGGCCCCGGCCGCGTCCAGCAGCAGCAGGCCGAGATTGACCTGCCCCTTGGCGGGCCCGGAGGGGCTCCAGGTGCGCTGACCTGTATTGGTGATGACGAGGTCCACCACCAGGGCATCGCCTTGCCATGCGACGCGGCGCAGCTCGATCCGCGCGGCCAGACCCTCGGCGCTGCGGCTGTCATCGGGGTCGGCTACGGGCGCCTCGGCGTGCAGCACGAACATGCGAAAGCCGCCGATCACCGGCAGCAGCGCCTGGCGGTAGGTCTCGGCCGGCATGGGGGCGGGTGGCACCTCGCCGTGCCGTTCGTGCCGCCATAGCGCCATGAACCGCTCGATCGGCAGCATTTCGGGCCGCACGGTGAACAGGCCGACCTGCATGGCGGCGAAGCCGGCGCGCTGGGCCTGTTCCCAGACCTCCTCGACATGGATGTCGCGCTCGATGATGCCGTGGCGGCGCATTTCGTCCTGCGAGGAGGTGGCGGCCGAGTGCTCCGGCCCGGGTTCCATGAACACGGCGCGTCCACCGGGGGCGAGCAGGCGGCGAAACTCGGCGATGGTCGCTGCCTGGTCCACCACGTGGTGCAGCGCCTCATGGCACATCACGCGGTCGAGGCTGGCATCGGGCAGGTCGATGCGCGTGCCATGCAGCCGCAGGTAGCGCAGCCGCCCGGCCAGCTCCGGCCGGAAGCGACGGTCATGCGCCTCGGCCACCGCCAGCGCGGTGGGCGCCACATCGGCCGCCACCACCTTGCAGCCTGCGGCGGCGAGGGCGCGGCCAAGCCAGGCGATGCCGCAGCCGAAATCCAGCACGCGCAGCCCGGGGTAGAGCTCCGCCGCCTCGAACATCGCACCCAGGCGGGAAAGGTTCGGCCCGGCCTTGGTCAGGGGGGTGAAGGGGCGCTGGAAGCCCGGGTCTTGCGCGTCCAAGCCGGCAAAGAAGCGGTCGGCGCGGGCGGCGTGTTCCTCGAGGCTCGCCGAGGCCAGCAATTCGGCGACGTCGATCGGCGGCAGGCTCACCTTTTGGCAGTGCTGTCAGGCAGGCCCTTCAGGCTTTCCGTCGTGTCGAAATCGCGCAGCACGGCATCCTCGGGCATCTCCACCTCGACGCGTCGGTCGGCGTGTTTCGCGGCGAGATGGCGGGCGCCGATGTCGCCGCTGATGCCGAGCATCTCGTCCAGGAACTCCCGCGCCCAGAGCATCGGGTTGCCCTGTTTGCCACGATAGGTGGGCTGCACGATGGCACGGCCCTCCTCCGGATCGAAGGCGGCGAGCAGGCGGTCCAGCATCGGCGCCGTCACCAATGGCATGTCGCCGAGGCATACCATGATGCCCTCTGACTCCGGCGGCACGGCGGCGAGCCCGGCCTTGAGCGAGGCGCTGAGCCCCTCGGCGTAGTCCTCGGCATGGGCGAACAGCACGGGCCGGCCGGCGAGTGCCTCCTCGATCCGCTCGCGCTCATGCCCCGTCACCACGATGACCGGCGAGGCCTGGGAGGCGAGCGCATTGTCCACAACCCGGACAATCATCGCCACGCCCTTGCCATCGGGAACGAGCAGCTTGTTGAGCGGCGCCATGCGGCGGGAGCGGCCGGCGGCCAGAACCAAAGCCGCCACCTGGCGCGCCCGGCGCGGCGGGGCGCCGGTGGGCACGCTGCGCGGCGCCTCGGCGCGGGGCAGGGGGCGGATTTCGATCTCCTTGAGCAGGCCGCCGACGCCCATGCCCATGACGTGCCGGGCCGTGACGCGCTCACCCGCGAAGAGGCGCTGCAACACCCAGTCGAAGCCGTTGAGCTTCGGGCTGCGGGCGCAGCCGGGCAGGACCAAGGCGGGAATATCGCCGATCCGGCCGAGACAGATCAGGTTGCCGGGATCGACCGGCATGCCGAAATGCTCGATCACGCCGCCGGCGCGCACGATGCCGGCGGGGCCGACATCGCGCCGGTCCACCACCGCGGAGGCGCCGGCGATCAGCAGCAACTCCGCGCCGGCGCGCTTGAGGCGCGTCAGAGCATCGGCCACCGGGCCTTCTTCATGCCGCGCGCGCTCCACCGGCAAAAGCGTGCCCATCAGGCCGCGGAGACGCGTTTCGGTCGCCTCGACGGCGCCCTCCATCACGCTTTCCTTGATGCCAGGCAACTCGGTGAGCACCAGGCCGACCTGCAAGGGCTTGAAGGGCTTCACGGCCAAGGCAGGGCGCGAGCGGGCCATCGCCTCCACGACGGAGAGCACGCGGCCGGGCACGGCGAAAGGGATGATCTTGATGGTCGCCAGCATGTCCTTCACCGCGACGATGCTGTGCGGCGCCAGGGTGGCGATGGTGATGCTTTCATCCACGGCGTTCAGCCGGTCGATCAGCGCGGCCTCGACGGTGAACAGCCCAGCACTCTCGGCCAACAGATTGACCCGCCCCGTCGCGGCGCGGGAGCGTGCGAGAAGGGGCGCCATCAGCGCATTGGCAATGCGATCGGCGGCCTCATCCTCGGGCACGTCGCCCGCTTCGAGGCGTACGGCGATGACCTCCCGCCGCCCGGCCTCGCGCAGCGCGGCGAGGGCAGGGTCGTCCAGCACGGTGCCCTTTTTCAGGACGCGCCCGGGCAGCCGCACCGTATGCGCGAGGATGGCGCCACGGGCCTCCTCGATCGGGGTGGGACCGAAGATCATGCGGCCACCTTCCCGCCGCGTCGGGCGGCGACGATCTCGGCGATGATCGAAACGGCGATCTCGGCTGCCGTCACCGCGCCGATGTCGAGGCCGACGGGGGCGTGGATGCGCGCCAGCTCCTCGCCCGTGCAGCCGGCCTCGACCAGGCGTGCGAGGCGCTTGGCGTGGGTGCGCCGGCTGCCGAGGCAGCCGATGTAGAAGGCGCCGCTGCGCAGCGCCACTTCCAGTGCCGGGTCGTCGAGCTTGGGGTCATGCGTCAGCGTGACGACGGCGGTGCGCGAGTCAGGGGATAGGGAGGCTATCGCCTCATCCGGCCAATCGGCGGAGATGGCCACCTGCGACCCCAGCCGTTCCTCGGTGGCGAAGGCGCGGCGCGGATCGACCACGGTGACGGCGTAGCCCAGCATCGCCGCCATCGGCACCAGGGCCTGGGCGATGTGCACCGCGCCCACCACGATCAGGCGCAGCGGCGGGTTTTCGGGGGCGATGAACCAGGTCTCGCCCTCGATTGTCACGTTGCGGGCTGCGTCGAGGCGCAGCGCATCCTCGGCCGCCTCGGCCAAGGCGGGCGCCAGGGCATCGTCAGGGTGCAGCGCCTGCGCACCATCCGGCAGGCGGGTCAGCAGCGCGACCGGGCGCTTGGCGGCACGGGCGCCGGCGAGGCGGGCGAAGGTGTCGGTCTTCACCCGAGCTTCTCCACGAACACTTTCAGCTTGCCACCACAGGCGAGGCCCACTTCCCAGGCGCGGTCATCCGAAATGCCGAAATCGAGCAATTGAGGGGCGCCGCTTTGCATGGTCTCGCGCGCCGCATCCGCCACCGCGCCCTCGATGCACCCGCCCGACACACTTCCCGCCATGCGCCCGGAGGCCGTCAGCGCGAGGCGCGAGCCGGCGGGGCGGGGCGAGGAGCCCCAGGTCTCGACCACCGTGGCGATGGCCACCTGCTCCCCCTCGGCGGCCCATTGGCCGGCCAGGGTCAGGATATCTTCCGCATTGCCGCTCATGCTGCCGGGAGCCTCCTTTGCTGGACCCCGCGCGGGTCCGCCCTTCTTGGATCGGAAAGGGCCGAGACCAGGTCGCGCAGGCTGGCCAGATTATGCACCGGGCGGAACTCGTCCACATGCGGCAGCATCGCCCGGATACCCTGGGATTTGGGCTGGAAGCCGGCGTAACGCAACAGCGGGTTCAGCCAGATCAGCCGCCGGCAGCTTTTCGCGAGCCGATCCGTGGCCTCGGCGAGGCCCTTCGCCCCCTCGCGGTCCAGGCCATCGGTGATGAGCAGCACCACCGCCCCCTGGCCGAGCACCCGGCGCGACCAATGCCGGTTGAACAAATCGAGGCTCTCGCCGATGCGGGTGCCACCGGACCAATCGGGCACGGCGTGGGCCACCATCTCGAAGGCCACTTCCGCGTCGCGATAGCGCAGCTGGCGGGTGACGTTGGTCAGGCGCGTGCCGAACAGGAAGGTGTGCACGCGGTCCCGGTCATTCGCCACGGCGTGCAGGAAGTGCACCAGAATTTGGGCGTAGCGCGCCATGCTGCCGGAGATGTCGCACAGCGCCACCAGCGGCGGCGGGCGCACCACGCGGCGGCGGCGCGCGATGTCCAGAATCTCGCCGCCCGTGCGCAGGCTGGCGCGGACGGTGGCGCGCAGATCGGTGACGGGGCCGGAGGAGTCGGGGCGGAAACGCCGCGTCGGCCTGGCATCGAGCGGCAGGACGAGCTTGCGGATTTCCTGCTTCGCCTGCGCGATCTCGGCCGCCGACATCGCCTCGAAATCCATGGTCTGGAGGCGCTCGCGCTCGCTGACCGTGAAGGTCATGTCGATGCGGTCTTCGGGCTTTTCCTCGGGCGGCTTGGGGGGGGTGGGGCGGTCGCCCTGCATGGCTTCGGCCATGCGCCGCGCGGCGGGGGCGGCTTTGGGCTGTTCCTTGAAGCCGTCGAGCAGCGCCATGGCGGTGGCATGCGCCGCCGCATCCGGGTCGCGCCAGAACATCGAGAAGGCGTGGTCGAACAGGAAAAAGTGCTCGTGCCGGTGCACCAGCGTGGCGCGCAGCGCGGCATGCACCTGCCGGCGGTCGCCAATGTCGATCACCTGCAGTGCCGCGGTGGCGAGCAAGGTCTCGCTCGGGCCGACGGGGACGCCGGCGCGGCGCAACAGGCGGCCGAAGGCGAGCAGGTTGGGGGCCAGGGCGCCACCCGATCCACCCCTCGAAGGCAGCGAGAGCGCCGCCTTCGGGGGGATCATGCGGCGGCCTGCTTGGCGTCGGCCACCAGCCGCGCAGCCTCCGCGCCCTGGATTTTCACGATGTCGTCCTGGTATTTCAGCAGCGCGCCGAGCGTGGCATCGACCAGCGCGGGTTCCAGCTCCGTCGCGTCCAGCGCGCTCAGTGCAGCGGCCCAGTCGATGGTTTCGGCCACGCCGGGCGGCTTGAAGGTATCGGCGCCGCGCACCGCCTGCACGAAGGCCACGACCTGGGCCGAGAGCTTTTCCGAAATGCCAGGCGCGCGGACCTTGAGGATCGCACGCTCCCGCGCCGCATCGGGGTAGTCCACCCAGTGATACAGGCAGCGCCGGCGGATCGCGTCATGCACCTCGCGCGTGCGGTTCGAGGTGATGACCACCACCGGCGGCGTCGCGGCGCGGATGGTGCCGAGCTCGGGAATCGTCACCTGGAAATCGGCCAGCACTTCCAGCAGGAAGGCCTCGAAGGGCTCATCGGCGCGGTCGAGCTCATCGATCAGCAGCACCGCCGGCGCGCCTTCCAGCGCATCCAGCAGCGGTCGGGATTGCAGGAAGCGGCGATCATAGATGCCGCGCTCCATCGCGGCCCGATCCTCGGCCTCGCCACTGGCCTCGGCAAGGCGGATCGCCATCAACTGCTTGGCGTGGTTCCACTCATAGGCGGCGGAGGCGAGGTCCATGCCGTCATAGCACTGCAGCCGCACCAGCCGGCGCGGCAGCTGTGCGGCCAGTACCTTGGCGATCTCGGTCTTGCCGGTGCCGGGCTCGCCCTCGAGGAAGATCGGCCGGCCGAGGCGCAGTGCCAGGTGGACGGTGGTGGCCAGTCGCCGATCCGCGACATAGCCCCCCGCCGCCAGGAGAAGCTGGGTGGCCTCGACCGTCTCGGGCATCATGCGCGCTCAGCCTGTGGCATACATCATGAGCAGCACGAAGGCGAAGGCGGCGAGGCCGAAGATCACCTGTGGCGGGAAGCCCATGATCGGCTGGAACAGCCATCGGCCGGCCTGCTGCCAGATGTCGGGACCCACCGGGCGGGCGGGTGCCACCTCGATCGGAACCGCCACCGGAGCGGGCACGGCGGGGTTCAACTGCGCCGCGAAACGGTCGAAAAACTGGTCGGACATGCTTTTCGCGGTGCTGTCGATCAGCCGGGCCCCGAGCTGCGCCATTTTGCCGCCGACCTGCGCGTTCACGCTGTAGCGCAGGATTGTGTAGTCCGGCCCATCAGCGGCCAGCGCCACATTCGCAGCACCCTTGGCAAAGCCCATCGCACCGCCCTGGCCCTCACCGCTGATGGTGTAGGATTCCGGTGCCACGACGTTGCTCAGCGTGACCTTGCCGGCGAGCTTCGCCGACATCGGGCCGAGCTTGAGGGCGAGCTTCGCGGTGAACTGGTCGTCGCCCACCCGTTCCACCGTCTCGCAGCCCGGAATCGCCTTCTGCAGCACGGCGGGATCGTTCAGCGCGGCCCAAACCTGGTCGCGCGTGGCGTTGATACGGCGCTCGCCGGTCATTTCCATGAGGGGGCATCTCCAAGAATGTGGCGGCACACTTAAAGGCGAAGCAGCGCTTCGGGAAGGGCCGCCCCGCCCGCCCCGGGGTACGTGACGCAAGCGTCATGGCACGCTAAGGGCAGGCTAAAGCACGCAGGAGATGGCCAGGGATGCGGTGGACGGCGGGGCTCGGGGCGGCGGCGGCGGCGATGCTGCCGGGCCTGGCGCAGGCCGCGGGCGGGGTGCGGGGCGCCGAATTGTCGCTCGCCTGGGGCATTCCCTTCATCGGGATCCTGCTCTCCATTGCGCTGCTGCCGCTGGTGGCGGCTTCGCTCTGGCACCACCATTACGGGAAGATCGCCGCGTTCTGGGGCGTGGCGCTGCTGCTGCCCTTCGCCGCGGTCTTTGGCGTGGACATCGCCTGGTATGAGCTGATGCACATCGTTGTGCTGGAATACATCCCCTTCATGGCGCTGCTGCTGGCGCTCTACACCGCCGGCGGTGGCGTGCTGCTGAAGGGATCGCTGGTCGGCACGCCCGCCACCAACACGATTCTGCTGGCGACCGGCACGGTGCTGGCCAGCCTGATGGGCACCACGGGTGCCGCGATGCTGCTGATCCGCCCGGTGCTGCGCGCCAACGCCTTTCGCAAGCAGAAAACCCACACTTTCGTCTTCTTCATCTTTCTGGTCGCCAATATCGGCGGCAGCCTGACGCCGGTGGGTGACCCGCCACTTTATCTGGGCTTCCTGCGCGGCGTGTCCTTCTTTTGGTCGACCACCCATATGTTCAGTGAATTCCTGGTCTGCGCCGTCATCCTGCTCGCGATCTATTGGGTGCTCGATACACTGGCCTGGAGCCGCGAGAAGCCGGTGGGACCCGTCATCGAGGTGAAGGAGCCGCTCTCGATCGAGGGCTGGGCGAATGTCTGGCTGGTGGTCGCCATCGTCGCGGTGGTGATCGCCATGGGCTATGTGAAGCTCGGCAACATGAAGCTGCTTGGCCAGACCATCGCGATCGAGCGCGTCATCGGCTGCGCGCTGGTCTGCGGCA
>Ga0209490_10005246_pt1 | contig 11842 bp, 8 predicted proteins | sample MAT06_FD_187209 | JGI IMG/M metagenome (GOLD analysis project Ga0209490, IMG submission 187209) | Freshwater microbial communities from Lake Fryxell liftoff mats and glacier meltwater in Antarctica - MAT-06 (SPAdes) (version 2) | ecosystem: Environmental > Aquatic > Freshwater > Ice > Liftoff...
ATTTTGCGAAAGTATTGGAGCTGGCGCTTCAACTTCAACAATACGAGTTGGAGGTGTAGGTGCAGCAAATCTTTCTACTGGTTTAACAGTTTCTTCTATCTTAACGACAGAAGGCTCAACAATAGAAACAGGTTCAGGAACAACAATAGGCTCTGAAACTATAATCGGCTCAATAACTGGAGCCGTTTCAACTGCAATAGGATTTGGAGCAGTAATTGGGGCAACTACAGGGGCTTGAATTGGTTGAGCTGCAAATATTGGTTGCTGAACTGGTAATGGAGGAATTCTTCCAGCTTTTTTATCAGCTACATATTGTAAAATATCTTTTTTAGAAACTCTACCATCTCCACCTGTGCCTGGAATTCTTTCCAATTCACTTAATCCAACGCCTTCGCTATTAGCTATATTTAAAACCAACGGAGAATAAAAACGATTGCCAGCTGGTTTCATCATTAATTCGATTGCTGGAGCCGATGGAGTATAAGGTACTTCATAAACAGGAGCAGCTACAGGAACCGGAACAGGTGCAACATGAACAGGTGCTGCTATAGGAGCAGGTGCAGAAACTTGAACAGGTGCAGCAACTGGAACAACTATAGGCACTGGTTTCACAACCGGTGTAGGAATTGGTGTAACAGCAATAGTTTCAATTTTTGCAATAACAGTACCTATTGGAACTACATCATTTACATTAAACAATAGTTCAGTAATAATACCTTCAACAGTAGATGGCACTTCGCTATCAACCTTATCTGTAGCAATATCTAAGACGGTCTCATCTAACTTTACATGATCGCCCACCTTCTTATGCCATTTTAGAATGGTTGCTTCCATTATACTCTCGCCTAATTTAGGCATGACCAATTCAGCTATTGCCATACTGTAATTCTGTTTTTAGTGGGTAAAATTGTTTTGATCACCCCGACAAATAGTTTCATTTTGCATACACAAAACACTACTAATCAACAAATATACCTGTAAACCTTAAATATTTATTCAACTATTATCCACAATTATTGCTCTAAGCATATTCAAAGCATTTGTAGCTGTTAATTCAATATTTCGCCTTCTATCGAACCTGAAATTGAATGATTTTGTTACTAATTTATTAGCAGAAGCTACTGCAATCCACACTAAACCAACTGATTTCTCCAAAGTAGCACCTCCAGGCCCCATTATACCACTTACTGAAATGGAGTAATTCGTTCCCATAGTTTCTCTTACAGATTTGGCCATTTGTGTTACTGCTTCCTCACTTACCGCTCCAACTGTGGTTAAAGTAGTATGTGAAACATTCAGCATGGTTTCTTTAATAATATTGGCATAAGAAATAACCGAACCGGTGTAGAAAACCGACGAACCTGGATGAATACTCAAAAGATGGGCAATATATCCACCTGTACAACTTTCTGCTGTTGAAACTGTTTCATTTCGAGCTATTAATAATTTGCCAATAGCAACTTCAATCGGCAAATCCTGGTCAATAATTAAATAGTCTTTTACCTGCAATTTTAGTGTTTCAAACAAACTGAATAACTCATTATTTAATGCAGTTTTATCGATGCCCCAAGTAGTTAATCTTAAACGAACCATTCCATAATTAGGCAAATAAGCCAATTTAATATGGCTCGGTAAGCCTTCTTCAAAATCCTTAATTATTTCTGCTAAAAACGATTCTCCAATTCCAGCAGTTAGTAATGTTTTATGCTCAATAAATCCTGTTTTAAACAATTGAGGAATCATTGGCAGAATATGGTTGCCCATTAACCATTTCATTTCATGCGGTACTCCAGGTAATGCAATTATGATCTTTTTATCTAATTTAAAAAGCATTCCAGGCGCAGTTCCTTTTTCGTTTTTTAGTACGGTACAATTGTCTGGAACTTCCGCCTGCTTTGCATTTCTATCTATCATTGGTCGCTTCAATATATGCTCAAATATATACTTCACATGATCTAATGTTGGTTGATGAACCACCATCTTGCCATTAAAATATTTACACAATAATGGTTTGGTTATATCATCTGCAGTAGGTCCTAAACCGCCAGTAATAATTATAATGTCTGCTTTACTAATTTCTTCATCTAATGCATTCCATATATCATCCCAAATATCTCCAACTGCCACTCTATGTTTTACTTGTATACCAATTTTATTAAGTTCTTGGGCTATCCAACTACTATTTGTATCTATTACTTGACCTATTAATAACTCATCACCAATAGTAATGATTGCAGCGTAAACTTTACTTATATTTTCAAAAATCATATTTCATGTTTCATTTAAAGGATTTATATAATGCCATTTTTAAATCTTCTGGCATTCCAATCCATTTTCCTGTTTTAATATCAATAAAAAATAAAGTCACTTTGCCTTTAGTAATTATTTTTTTTCTTTCATTATACACTTCATGATGAAAAGTAATATCATGTTTTAATGGTATTTCTTTTAAAACAGTTTTAATTGTGATCAAATCATCATAATGTGCTGGTCTTAAAAAATTGGCTTCCATGTGCACAACGGGCATTCGAACGCCCATTTCTTCCATCTTTTTATAAGTAAATCCTAAAGCCCTTATCCATTCTGCTCTACCAACTTCAAAATATTGAGCATAGTTACCATAATACACAATATCCATCTGATCGGTTTCTGCGTATCTAACCCTAACCGTTGTTAAATGTTCGTACATTTTAGCAATTTGTTGACAAACTTACAACCTTCTCTTGTTTTTCCACATATGCATGCTTAACAAACTGTTACAAAACTGTACTAGTATCTTTATAAAGCATTGTAATTCTATTCATACCATGAACAAAGTCGTCTATTTATTTTTTGGATGTATATTTTTAGTTTGTTCTGTTTCGCTAAAAGCACAATTAACACAAACATTTATTGAGCCTGATGCTTCTTTTAAACAAGCTAAATTGATGTATCAACAAGAACAATACAGTCTTGCTTATCCATTATTTAAATTATTTTACAGTAATGGAATAAAAAATAGCAATCTTCCCGTTCAAGTTCTTGTTGAGTGTAAATACTATTATATTATTTGTGGTTTACAATTGAATGACGAATCTGCAGTTCCATTGGCAAAGTCTTTTATTGAGTTAGAACTTGATATTGCACATACCCAATTAACTGCTTACTACCTTGGAGAATATTATTATAAAAAAAAGGATTTTGGAAATGCATTACAATATTTTGATAAAACGAATATTGCTAATTTAAATAATCGACAGATTGCTGAAATGAAGTTTCATCAAGCTTATGCTTATTTTGTTAATCAACAATTTGATAAAGCAAAACCTTTATTCAATAGTATTCGTCAACTACCCAATGACCCAAATTATATTGATGCAAATTATTATTATGGTTTTCTATTATTTAACGAGCAGAAGTATGATGAAGCAATTAAATGTTTTGTAATAGCAGAAAAAGAAGAAGCTTATAAAAACGTGGTTCCTTTTTATTTGGCTGAGTTGTATTATTTTAATGGGGAGAGTGATAAAGCAATAACTTACGGCGAAAAAATTCTAAAAGATTCTAAACAATATTATGATCTTCAATTGCAACAATTGGTTGGACATATTTTGTTCGAAAAAAGACAATTTGATCGCGCATTGCCCTATCTGGAAAAATATGTAGCTGCAAATGAAATGGTAAGGAGAGAAGATTTATATGAATTATCGTACTGCTATTATGAAGTCAAAAACTGGAACAAATCAATAGTAGGGTTTAAGCAGTTGGGTGGCGCAGCAGATTCATTAGCTCAAAACAGTATGTATTTATTGGCCGATGCATACTTAAAAGTAAATGAACTTTCTAATGCAAGAAATGCGTTTCAATTTTGTGCAACTAATAACAGCAATCCAACACAAAAAGAAGTTTCTTCTTTTCATTATGCAAAACTTTCTTATGATCTTAGCTATTTTGGGATAGCTGCAAATGATTTTAAATTATTTATTAGCAATTATCCAAACTCAAAATACCTGTCTGAATCTAGGATTTTGTTGATTAGTTCTCTTGCAAATACAAGCAATTTTAAAGATGCATTAGCTATTTATGTGCAATTGCCAAGTAAATCTGATGAAGTAGAAAAAATCTACACTAGAATATTATATGGAAGAACCGTTGAGTTGATAAATGATCAACAAATTGCTGAGGCTGAAATTTTATTAGATAAAATAGTTGTTGCTAAGTTCAATGAAGCACAAATGCCATTGGTGAATTTTTGGAAAGGTGAATTAAATTATAGAAAAGGAAAAACAGACATTGCTATAGTTTATTTGCAAAATTATTTAAAAAATCCAGTAAAGAATGAGGAAGTAAATTCTACCAATGCTAGATATAATTTAGCTTATTGTTATTTAAAATTAGAGAATTACAATTTGGCTAAAGATCAGTTCGAATTAGTTTATAAAACGGTAAACGGTTCTATTACAGATATTCAAAAAGATGCTTATTTACGAATTGGGGATTGCCATTTTATGGCTAAGGATTACAATCAAGCATTAACAGTTTATAATGAAGTAAGTCAAAATAGATGGCTAACTGCTGATTATGCATTATTTCAAAAAGCAATTATTGCGGGTGCAATGAATAAGCAAAATGATAAACTACAGTTATTGGGATTACTAGAACAGCAATATCCAAACTCGGCATTACTACAAAATGCGCAATTAGAAATTGCCAATACTTATTTAGCAGAAGAAGCATTTGAAAAATCTTTAACGCCTCTTTATAAAGTTGTAAATAATGATAAAGCAATTTCATTAAGACCTCAAGCTTATTTAAAGCTAGGAATTGCTTTATTTAATTTAGATAAAAATGATGCTTCATTAGATCAGTTTAAAATATTAGTAACCAAATATCCAAATAGTGTAGAAGCGGATGCTTCTGTAGATTATATAAGAAATATTTTTATTGGGCAACAAAAGCCAAATGAGTATATTAATTTCATGGAATCAAATGGAAAAACGCTCAATGTAAATGAAGCCGATTCGGTAACCTATAAATCTGCAATGATTCGTTATGAAGCCAAAGATAATTTAGGAGCTCAATCTGGATTCGCAGAATATATTTTAAAATTCCCTGATGGGAAATATAAGGTTGAGGCAAATTATTTTTTAGCAGAAATTAATATTGCTCAAAAAGATTATTTAAATGCACTTCCTTTTTATAATAAAGTTGCTGATTTAGCGCCTAATAAATATGCAGAAAGAAGCATTTTGCAATCTGCAAGAATTTACTTTTTCGATTTAAAAAATTACACTGAAGCTGCCAAGTATTATGCTTTGTTAAAGCGAATTGCTAGCCAACAAGAAAATCGCTTAGAAGCAATGAGAGGCTTATTGCGCTGTCAATTTAAGTTGCAACAATTTGCTGAAGCTGCACTAAATGCAACTGAGTTATTACAACAAAAAGGCATTGCTACGGACGATCAATTAATGGGCGAATTTGTTGTTGCTAAAAACGACCAGTTAAATGGCAGAAATGATCAGGCGCTTTTGGGTTACAAGGTGCTTTTAAATAAAGGCAAGTCGGAAATTACTGCTGAGTCGCAATATCAAATTGCTCAAATTTATTATCAAAGCAACAAATTGGGAGAAGCTGAAAAAGCAGGGTTTGAAGTAATTAAAAAATATGGATCTTACGATATTTGGGTAACCAAAAGTTATTTATTAATAGGAGATGTGTATTTTAAGCAAAACGATTTATTTAATGCTGAAGCTACTTATAAAAGTGTTTTAGATAATGCTGTAATACAAGAATTAAAAAAAGAAGCTGGGGAGAAACTAATTCAAGTTATAGCAGCTAAAGAAAAAGTAAATAAAGTTCAATAGATATAAAGTAATCATAGAAATGAAAAAAACAATAAAAATATTTTTACTTATTCTTTTTGTTGCTGTTTTAGTAGAAGATAGTGTTGCGCAAAAAAAGAAAACTCTTGCTAAGAAAAAAATAAGCACTTCTAAAAGCAAAAAAAATGTAAAACCATCTAATAAGAATAATATTAAAACTTCTTCTGTAAGTATAAATGAAGTACTGCTTGATACTTCTGCTCCAAAAACAGTTATAATTACTTCGGCATTTAAGCCATCATTGCAATATGCTGCTAAAATTAATTTTACTGCTGCAACTGAAGTTATTGATAGTACTAAAGTTTCAATTTCATACAAGGTTCCTTCTTCTAATTTATTCTTTTCTTATCAACCAATTTCTATTCAACCATTGGCACTACCAGCTGATTCAATAAAAGAATGGGTTAATCATCAACGAATTAAAATTGGTGCTGGTAATTTGAATTCAATTTATGGAGAAGGAAAGTTTTCTATTGGAGATGGTAAAAAATCTATCACTTCTATACAAGCTGACTATATAACTTCAAAGTCAACGATTTTTGCTCAACAGTATAGTAAACTTAATTTTGATATACTTTCCATTTTAAATACATCAAATGATATAGAATGGACAGCCCACGCGTTTTTTAATTCAATAACTCAATATAAGTTTGGATTTAAACCTTCAACACTTAATTATTCAAAAGATCAATTAAAACAAACTTATAATACAGTTGCTTTAGAAGTTGGATTTAAGAATAAGAAGGTAAATGAAGCGGGTATTAGCTTTCATCCTCAATTAAGTTTTTATCGTTTTACAGATAATTACAGCAGCTCCGAAAATAACTTGGTTTTAAAAGCTCCTATTGAAAAGGAATTAACTAAACTTCTTTCTTTTAAATTAGCGTTTGATGTGGATATAGCTAACATTAATTTACAAACTACACCATCAAGAAATATAACTAACAACTTATTCTCTATTAATCCTGCTATTGTATTTACAACACCAAATATTAAATTAAATATAGGGCTGCGTCCAACATGGGACAATAGTGCATATAATATGTTACCAGATATTACAGCAGAAAGTAAACTTAAAAATACCAATATTAGTCTTGAAGCAGGGTGGGTAGGTTATTTTAATAAAAATAACTGGAGATCATTAATTGCTTTTAATCCTTGGATTGGTTCTTTTTCAACTTTATTAAATACTAAAATACGAGAGCAGTTTTTTGGAGTGAAAGGGGTAGCTGGAAATCATATTTCATATAATTCTAGAATATCATTCATTAAAATGGATAACCAACCGTTGTTTTTAAATGACCCAATTGATGGCAAATCATTTGTAACACTCTATGAACCTTCAATGAATGTAATAAAACTTCATGGAGAATTTGGGTATAAAGTACAAGAAAACCTTTCTTTTTTGGCTTCTGCTAATTTTATTCAATTCAATACTCCTTCAATTAATTCAGAAGCTTGGGGACTAATACCTGTGGAAATTACGGCATCTACTTTATGGAAACCCATAAAAGATCTTCAAATTAAAGCCGACTTGTTTTATTTAGGTGGTAGTATGTATAAAACAGCTACAACTCCAATAAGTAGACTTTCTCCAGGGCTAGATTTTAATATTGGAGGGGAGTTTAGCTTTAAAAAGAACTTGAATATTTGGCTTCAAATGAATAATTTGTTTAATAATACTTATCAAAGATGGAATCAATATCCAGTTTTTGGGTTTAATATTATGGCAGGAGTTGTATATTCGTTTAAGTAAATAACTAGAGGCATGAACCAATACCTGCATAAATATCTGGTGCTCAATAAAAAATTAAGCATCCCCGATGTAGGAAATCTTGTATTAGAATCAACTGGCGCACAATTGGACTCAATAAATGGGCTTTTATATGCCCCATCACAAATGATTGTATTTAAGCAAGATGCTGCCAAAGCCGATAAGTTCTTTTTTGATTTTTTAGCTCAAGAAATGGGTACGGATGAAGTAGTTGCAATTCGCAATTTTCATGACTATTTATATAAAATCAAATCAAATTTAAACACTTCTCAAGGATCTGTAATCCCAGGAATAGGACGATTAAAAAAGGAAGAAAATGGATATATCTTATTCTCTCCAGAAAAGAACCTACAAGAATTATTGCCACAAGTTAGGATAGGGGCTTCCTATCCAATAGCTAAAAAGGAAACTCTTTTTGATTACGATAAAGATCATGAACTATCTGCTCAAGAAGAAGATGATATTAGAGAATTGATGGGTAAAGATTCAGAGGAAGCAGGTGCTGATAATTGGTGGGTTTATGCGCTTATCTTATTATTGATTGGGGTGGGGGCACTTTTATTTTATTACGTGTAACGTATGTCAGTATTAATTAATCATTCAGTTTGTCCTGCTTGTTCTTCTTCCTCAATTCAATCTGCATTTTCCGCAGTTGATTATACTGTAAGCAATGAGTCATTTACTATTTGGAATTGTAACAATTGCTCGCTTCAATTTACACAAGATGTTCCAAACTTAAACAATATTGCTGCATATTATCAGTCTATTAACTATGTTTCTCATAGTGATACCAAAGACGGTTTAATAAATAAATTGTACCATTTGGTTAGAAATTATACTTTAAAACAAAAGTATAACCTTATTAAAAATTCTACAAAATTATCCAAAGGTAGACTACTCGATATTGGCGCCGGGACTGGTGCATTTGCTAATACAATGAAAAAAAATGGGTGGAATGTAGTTGGTTTAGAGCCAGATGTAACTGCTAGAGAACAAGCAATAAAAAATTATCAATTTCAGCTCGATTTGCCTGATAGTATTAATTTTTTTGACGCAGCTTCTTTTAATGTAATAACTCTTTGGCATGTATTAGAACATGTACACGATTTAAAAGGATATTGGAATCATTTCAAAAAATTATTATCAACCCAAGGTCAATTAATTATTGCTGTACCTAATTATACTTCACTAGATGCTAAGCATTATGGCCAATTTTGGGCTGCATACGATGTTCCTCGACATTTATACCATTTTTCTCCTCAGTCAATTGAATTAATAGCATCACAATATGGGTTCATATTAAAATCGATACATCCAATGTGGTTCGATTCGTTTTATGTTTCTATGTTAAGCGAACAATGTAAAAATGGAAGGTCTAATTTGTTTAAAGCCTTTTGGAACGGACTTCTATCTAACTGCAATTCAATTTTTAATAGGCGCAAATGCAGTTCAGTTATTTATGTTTTTACTAAGAATAATTAATTAAATTTTACTTCTGCAATAAATGGCCATCTCTTTCCAGTTATATAAAAGCTTTTCTTTTCTTTATTATAGGCAATGCCATTTAAAACATAACCTGCATCTATAGATCTTGGATCGTAACTAGCTCCTGACTCTTTTATTAAATTAGTTAAGTCTACTTTCCCTTCAATTATACCAGTTTGAGGATTGATTTTTAAAATTAAATCGGTCAAATATTTATTGGCATAAATAGAACCATTTACATATTCAAGCTCATTAATACTATCGATATATCCATTATTGTCTGACACGCCTACTGTACGTTCTATTTTAAATGTTGCTGGATTTACAAAGTACAAATTACTACCTCCTGTACTTATAATTAATGAGGAATCGTTGTGCGTAATTCCCCAACCTTCAAAAGGCCATTCAAATTCTTTTTCTTTTTTAAAAGTGTTGGCATCATAAACATATACTTTATGATTCTGATATGTTAACTGATAAATTTTATTATTAAACAATGTAATCCCTTCGCCAAAAACAGAACCAGCCAAGGGTATTTTTTTTTCTGCCTTGCCAGTATTTAAATCAACAATTAATAACTTACTTTCTTTTTCCATTCCAGTTCCTTCATACATTTTATTGTTGTGAAAAAACAATCCTTGTGTAAAAGAAGAAGTATCGTGCGGATATATTTTAATAACAGTATATGATATAGCTTTTGGCGCTACAATCGCATTTGACGCATTTTCTATTGTTTCTTCTGTATTCTTACAACTAACAAAAACAATGATTGATAAAAAATATACAATGGCTTTTTTCATATAAATGCTTCAATTAAAAATAATAAATAATTTCTCAATTATTAGTTAAATAACTAGTTTAATAATTGATTGGCAACTTCTTCGGCAATAATAGGTGTTAATGCAACTCCCATACCATTGCAAGCTATTACAGCCAATACATTGGTTCCAACTTTTTTAACTAGTGGAGTTTTAGTTGGAGTAAAGCCCATTATTCCACTCCAATATTGTTCAACTAAAATTGGTTGGTTGGTAACCAAATGATTCTTTAAAAACTCAAGTAGTTTATTTCTGATAGAATCGGATCCAGATAAATCAGTCGTTCGTTCGTTTTCAAATTCACTATTTCTTGCGCCTCCTAATAAAATTCGATCCCCAATATTTCTCCAATAATAAAACCCTTCATCAAAATGAAATGTTCCTTTTGTTTTTAATCCGTCAATTGGAGCTGTTATTATAATTTGACCTCTCGCTGGCTCTATATTTAATTCGGGTAATAATGAATTGGTGAATCCATTGGTACAAACAATTAATTGGTTGGTTGTAATTGTTTTTTGTTGATTTGTTAGTACAACTACTTTGTTGCTTAATTCTTCCCAACTCATTACTTCAATTCCATTAAGCACTTGAATTCCATTATTGATGGCAACTTTGATTAATGCATTAACCAGTTTCCCACTGTGTATTCCAGCTTCATGAGGATTGTGAATTAATTGATCAATATTTTTTAATCCTATTGTTGATATACGATCAGTAGCACAGGCGAATGCATTTTTTGAGCCAATAATTTTTGCTAATAATTGATTGAGATAATTTATTTGTTCATCAATTTCATCAGCTTCTTTATAATTTTTTAGTACTTCATATCCACCACATTCATCTAAATCAATTTCGCTAGCAGTAAAATAAGATCTTATTTTCTGAATGCCTTTATATCGCATTTCAACAACTGAAAGCATTTTTTCAGTGCCCATAGTTGCTTCATCTGCTAATAATTCGGTTAGGCTCCCAAAACATGCAAACCCACCATTTCTAGTAGATGCGCCGAGTGGGGTAGTGCCACTTTCTAAAATAGTTATAGATAATGTAGGAGATTTTTTTTTGAGTTCAATAGCAGTCCATAAACCCATAAGTCCACCTCCAATGATAGTTATATCTGTATTGGCATAGAAGCTATCTTTTTCCCAAAATGACATCATGTATTAAACATTGAACCTAAAATGCATTACGTCGCCGTCTTTCACAATATATTCTTTTCCTTCAATTCTTAATCTGCCATTTTCTCTACAAGCAGCTTCGCTTTCATATTTTACATAATCTTCAAAAGCAATAACTTCAGCTTTAATAAATCCTTTTTCAAAATCGGTATGTATCACACTAGCTGCTTGTGGTGCTTTCCAGCCTTTATGTATGGTCCATGCTCTAACTTCTTGAACACCTGCTGTGAAGTAAGTATCGAGATTCAATAATTTATAAGTAGTTCTAATTAATCTGTTTAAAGCAGGTTCGGTCATTTTATATTCTTCCATAAACATCTGCTTATCATCTGCATTATCCATTTCGGCAATTTGTGCTTCAATATTGTTGCACATTACAATTACATGAGCGCCTTCTGCTTCCGCAACCGCTTTTAATTTATCGGAGAATGCGTTACCAGTATGCATAGATGCTTCATCTACATTTGCAACATATAATACTGGTTTATCAGTCAATAAAAACAAATCTGCAATTGCTGCATTGTCTTCTTTACTTAATCCAAGTGAATGAATACTTTTGCCAGCATCTAAATGTGCTTTGCATTTAGATAAAATTTCAAATTCGGCTTTTGCTTTAGTATCACTTCCTACACGCGCCATTTTTTCTACACGTTGCAATTTCTTTTCAACACTTTCAAGATCTTTCAACTGCAATTCTGTTTCAATAATTTCTTTATCACTGATAGG
>Ga0209490_10005249_pt1 | contig 11838 bp, 8 predicted proteins | sample MAT06_FD_187209 | JGI IMG/M metagenome (GOLD analysis project Ga0209490, IMG submission 187209) | Freshwater microbial communities from Lake Fryxell liftoff mats and glacier meltwater in Antarctica - MAT-06 (SPAdes) (version 2) | ecosystem: Environmental > Aquatic > Freshwater > Ice > Liftoff...
CTCGCTTTCTCCGGCAGGCCGCGCTCCCTTGAGCGGCGCGCCCCGCTCGCCCCCGCCGTTCACCAACAACGTGCTGACCAAGGTGCCCTATGAACAAACTCTCCATCGCTGCGGCTGGCATCATCGGTTCAGTCGTCGCAGCCTCCGTTTCAGTCTTCACCCTCGCCCAGCAACCAACCCCCGCGCCAGCTCAGCCGAACCAGCCAGCTCAGCCCAACCAGCCCACTCAGCCCAGGCAGCCGCAGCCCTCGCAAACGCCCAGTCAGCCCACTCAGCCCAACACAATCCCGCCCGAGCGGCCCAACCCCAACCAGCCCGTCCAGCCCAACACCTCAACCCCGAACCAGCAGAACCCGACTGAGCCGCCGGCCCAACCTGTCCAGCCCGGAACTGGCCTTCCCGGAACCGTTCAGCCCGGTCAGCCTTCAACCGGCCTTCTCCCCGACCAACTTCGCCTCCTCGACCCGAACGACCCCAATATCACCCCCGACCAGCGCGCTTCCCTCATCCGCCTCCGCTCTCAGCGCCCGTTCCCCTTCCAGTCTGTCGCCCATGAGGCCCAGTTCAACCAGAACGCCCAAGGCCTCCTCCGCGCCGAACAACGCTTCGAGAAATCAACCCAAGACCATCTCCGCCGCCTCGGCGAAGTCCGCAACCTGAACGGCGAACGCCAGAACGCCGCACTCCTCGACCTGCTCCAGCAGATGCTCCAGGACCGCATCGACCTCCAGCGCTACCTCGCCGACTCCCGCGCCATGTACACCGGCGATGTTTCACTCCCCCCAGACTCCTCGCCCTCCAGCGGCGATAATCGATCCAAGCAAGTGGCAACCCCGGCCGATGCCAATAGGCAGACGAACGTTCCTGCCCCCGGTTCAAACTCGAACCCGCCGCGGTAAACGCCTTTCGTCTTATTCGTTCCGGTCCTCGCAACTTGCTTGGAAATAAACACCGGTGCTCTTCCGCCCCCTCACACTCCAAGGGCGGAGGCGCACCGGCTGTTTTTTTTGCGACTACGAGCACGCATAGCGGCCCGGCCTTTCCGTCCAACCTTGTTAGCCGTGATCGCCCCGAAAACGAAAAACCCCAGCGAATGCCAGGGTTTATGCGTGATTCTGCCGGATTATCTGCAAAGCGGGCGAAGGGATTCGAACCCTCGACGTACAGCTTGGAAGGCTGTCACTCTACCACTGAGTTACGCCCGCGAGGAACCACAGTTTATGCCATCACACCCCGCCGCGGCGGTCTCCGCCCCCGGCGCACTCGCCCCACCCCGGCCCACACCCCACTCGTCTTGTCGCTCACCGGCCAATGTCCCATCACGATTTCCATCACCATCACCTTCACGACATCACCAGTTCCTTCGGCCCCAGCGTCACCACCGTCAAGTTCCCGATCGACCTTCGGCCCAGATACGCGTTGATCTCCGGCAGCGAGACGGCGTTGATCTGGGCCGCGATCTCGGCCAGTGAGCGGGCCCTGCCCAGCCGGTAATAGTCCGTCGCCAGCGAGGCCGCCCGCGCCGCCGTTGATTCGCCGCTGAAAATGAGCTTCGTCTTGAACCCCACCACCGCCCGCGAGAACTCATTCTCCGTCGCTCGCCCCGCCTCGGTCTGCATCTTGCGAAGCTGCTCGATCATCACATCCAGCGACTGCTGCGCCTTCTCCGGCGTCGTGCCCACATAGCCAGTCACCCGCCCGTGCGATTTCTCCGCCGCGTACCCGGCGTGCACGCTATAGCACAAAGCCCGCTTCTCGCGAACTTCCGTGAACAACCGCGCCGACGACCCGCCTCCCAGCACCGCCATCACAATCCGCTCATGGATCGAATCGGCATGAATCTCAGCCGGCGCATCGTGCGCCAAAAAGATCTGTACCTGGCTGGCATCATCATCCTGCTTGTGGTGATACGAATCGCGCTGCGGGTTCCGCGTGAGCGAAAGCAGCGGCGACTCGCCCTCCCAACCCTGAAGAAGCCTGTTCAGATGCGCGGCAATCTCCGTCGGATTGACGTGCCCCGCCACCGCCAGAATGCTCCCCCGCGGCCGAACATGCCTGGCCCACGCCGCCACCAGGTCATCACGCGTCACGGCCGCAATGCCCTCGGCATTGCCCATGCCGCTCCTGTTGAGCGGCAGCGGATTGAACCGTTCACCCAGCAAAATCCCCGCCTGCGTCTGCGGATCATCCTGAATACCGCTCAGCGCCTGCTGCGCCAGGTCCTTCGCGGGCGGCAAATGCTCGGCATCAAGCCGAACGTGCCGAACAATGTCGGTCAGCAGCGACAGCGCAGGGAGCATCTTGTCGCTCACCATGCTGGCCGAAAGCCGAAGAAAATGCCCGCCGTTGTCGCACCCGCGCGAAAGCCCCAGCGCGTCAAGGGCATCAGCCTGCTGACGCGACGTCATGCTCCCCGCCCCGCGGAACACCAGCTCGCTCAGCAGCGTGCTCAGCCCCTCGCGGTCGGCCGTGTCATGCCCGCTGCCGATAGGCAAAAACCACGTGAGCGCAGCCGAGCGAACCCCGGGCACCACTTCGGCAATCAGCGGCATTCCGCAATCAAGGATGGTGGTCGAAATCGAGCTTGTGTTCGAGGGAGCGGAAGCCATGTGGAGCAACAGTACGGCAGCGAACCCGCGGCCAAGTTCCCGCCCCACCCGCGGTATCATGTTGCCCGTGCCCGACCTGCCCGAAACAGCCTCCTCACCCCCCGACCCCACCGCCCCCCCCGACCCGTCAAACCGGCCCCTGTCGCCCGCTCTGGCGGTGGGGCAGATTCGGGCCCTGCTCAAGGCCGGCGAATCGGTCCGTGCCTTCGACGTCGCCAGCCGGGCCTTCGGCCAGTTCCCCGGCGATATCGAACTTTCCGCCCATTTCGGCCTCGCCATGCGCCGCGCCGGGGCCTTGATCGAGGCCGTCACCCACCTGCGGGCCACGCTCGCCCGCTGGCCCGCAGGCCCCGAACTCGCCACGCTGCGTGACGATGTCGTCGGCGCCCTCGCCGCCTGCCACAAGGCTCTCTGGCAGCAGCACGCCTCCGATGCCCCGCACCACCTTGCAAACGCCGCCCAGCTCTACCTCGACGGGTTCAAGAGTGCCGACGCCCAGAACCGTCATGCCGGGGCCTACTACCTCGGGATCAACGCCGCTTCGCTCCTCATGGCCCAAGGCGATCGCGTGCAGGCCATTGCCGTCGCCGCCGCCGTCATCAACCACGCGACCGCCGCCGAGCACGCCGCCACCGCCCGTGCCTCAACCGCCCGTGCCTCAACCGACGGTGCCTCAACCGACGACGTCTCAACCGACGACGCCCTCTGGCGAGCCGCTTCCGTTGGCGAAGCCCACCTCCTCCTCGGTAACATCACCCAGGCCGCCGCGGCTTTCACCCGTGCCGCCAGGCTCGCAACCGAGTCCACGCCCCCTCGCCTCGGTGACTTGGGAGCCATACGCAAACAGGCCCGCTGGGTCGTGCCGCTTTCGCCGGCACACTTGCCGACCCATATGCCCGCCCTCCTGCCCGCCGACTGGATCGACTCCGTCATGCCCCGCCCCAGCGTGGTTGCCTTCGCCGGCCACATGATCGACGGGCCCAACCGATCGACCGAGCGCTTCCCGGCGCGAACCCAAGCCCTCGTTGCTGAGGCCATCAAGCGCTGGCTCAACGAGCACAACGCCATGGTGGGCGTAACGGCGCTGGCCAACGGCGCCGACGTGCTCTTCGCCGAGGCCATGCTCGCCCGCGGCGGCCGCGTTGAAGTGCTGCTGCCGCTCGAAGAGGCGGAGTTCATTCGTGTCAGCGTGGCGCCCGGCGGGCCGAGTTGGGTGGCCCGCATGCAGCGCGTCCTTGCCCAGGCAACCAGCGTACAAGTCCTCGGCGATAAGCACGCCGAAGACTCCGGGGCTCCGTTCCATATGGTCGCGCTCCTGATCGACGGGCAGGCTCGCCTGCTCGCCCACGAGCTCGACCTTGCACCGCTCACCTTGACCGTGTGGGACGGCAAGCCCGGCGACGGTCTGGGCGGCACCGCCTCGTTTGTTGTCCACGCCTTGGCCCAAGGGCGAAGCGTCCACTCGATCGACCCGCTCACCGGTTCGCCGCGGCACGTGCTGCCCGATCAGCACGCCGTGATCGAAACGCACGACTGGCTCACACTCGGCGGCGGCCCCGGAGCGAAGGCCGGTGCTGGCGACATGATGAAGCACGCCATCGTCTCGGTGCTCTTCGCTGATGCCAAAGGCTTCAGCGGCCTGAGCGAGACCCAGATCCCCGCCTTCGTCCGCGAGTTTCTGGGAGCCGTCAAGGTCGGCATCGACGCAGCGGGCCAGCCCGTGATCGCTGTCAACACCTGGGGCGATGGCCTGTTCGTCGTCGCGAGCACCCCGGCAGCACTTGCCGCCATCGCCCTTTCAATCCTCGATGCCGTCACCAAGATCGACTGGCCCTCGCGCGGACTGCCCGCCGCCCTCGCCCTGCGCATCGGTCTTCACAGCGGACCCGCCTTCGTCTGCGTTGATCCCGTGACCGGTCGCCCCTCGGCCATGGGCGTCGCCGTCAGCCGCGCAGCACGCATTGAGCCCATCACGCCGCCCGGGCGTGTCTTTGCCAGCCGCGCGTTCGCCTGCCTCGCCGCCGCGACCGGGGCCGACGACTTGGCCTTTGAGTATGTCGGTCCCCGCACCCTCCTTAAAGATGCGGGCGAACTTCCGCTTTACGTCATGCGGCGCGCATGAGCCGCGAGTTGGCCCATCGGCCCCCCACCGCCGGGGCACCCATTAGGCACCCATCATGAGTTGATATTCAGCACGATCTTGATGCCCTCGCCCGTCTGCATCAGCCGGAAACCCTTGGCAAAGTCGGCCATCGGCAGTTCGTGCGTAATGATCTCTTCGAGTTCGAGCCGGCCCGAGAGCAGCAGCGACTCCATCTGATACCACGTCTCGAACATCTTGCGGCCGTTGATGCCCAGCACCGTCGCGGCCTTGAACACGATGTGGTTGGTTAGATCAAACGCGAACGGTGTCGAGGGAATGCCCAGAAGCGCCGCCGTGCCGCCCATGCGGAGAGCTGTGAAGCCGTCGTTGATGGCCGCAGGGTGGCCAGACATTTCGAGCAGAACATCAGGGCCGTCGCCGCGCGTCCGCTGGCGGATATCGGTGATCCACCCCGGAACGGCCGTGGGCTCGGAGGCAGGCTTGCGGGCTCCGCTGGGCTCGCGCTGCGGGGGCGGTACATGCACGTTATACGCCTCGGTCGCGCCCAGTCTCTTGGCGAGCGCGAGCCGCTTGGGGTCAACGTCGGTCACAAAGATGCGCGATGCGCCCGCGGCCTTGGCCACCGTGACGGCCATGAGGCCGATGATGCCTACACCGGTAATGAGCACCGACTTGGCGCTCACGTTACCAGCCATGACCGTGTGTACGGCGTTGCCCAGAGGATCGAGAATGGCGGCGACTTTGTCTGGAATGTCCGCGTGCACGGGCCAGACGTTCTCTTCAGGAACGCAGACGAACTCGGCAAAGCAGCCGTCGCGATCGACACCGAGAATCTGCATACCCTCGGCGATGTGCGCGTTGCCGGTGCGGGCGTTGTAGCCGGTGCCAGGAGAAATATGCCCTTCGGCGCTCACGCGCTGGCCCTTCTCAAAGCGCGTCACGGCATCGCCAACTTTCTCGACGATACCGACAAACTCATGGCCGGTGATGATGCCGACAGGAATCCGCGAGGCGGCCCACGCGTCCCACTCCCAGATGTGCCGGTCGGTGCCGCAGATGCCGACCTTCTTGACGCCAATGAGCACCTCGCGCGGCCCCGGCTGCGGCACCGGCCGATCGACAAGTTGAAGTTCCGTCCCGGCGTGATGCTTGATGAGTGAGCGCATGGTGATGGTTGTGGTGGAGTTGCGGGCGTGACTGGGGAGTGGATCGGTCATGGCACTCGTTCCGGGAGGTGTCACGACCACGGGCGAGTTGGCACGACGAAGGCGAGTCATGGGCCCAAGCGTAGCGACGGAACCCCGGCATTTGGCGCACCCCGCCGCCTCCAGGCGAACGGCCGCGACTGTCGTGCGGTGGTTCGAGCGGTCATCGCGGGTCGTGGAAACCCCCGTTCTACCCTCTCCCGCCATGAAGCCCGCCCTCCGCGAGCACATCCTGGAGATCGCCGCCACGCTCTTTACCCAGCGTGGCTACACCGCCACCGGGGTGGACCTGATCGTTGACGAGGGCGGCATCGCCAAAAAGACCCTCTACACCTACTTCGGCAGCAAAGAAGCCTTGGTGGTCGCCGTGCTCGAACGCGCTGCTGAGCGCGAGCGCGCCGCGCTGCTCACCACCATCGCTGAGTACCCGGGCGACCCGCGCGCCGCCCTGCTCGGTTTCTTCTCGCGACTGGCTGAAGAGGCCGAGTCGGGCCTCTGGACATCCTGCCCGATCCTCGCCGCCGCGTCGGAGTTCCCGATCAATCCCCAGCCCGCGCGGACGTTCTGCCGTCAGCACGCCGCCGCCATTGACGCCATCTTGCTCGACCAGTGCAAGCGGGCGGGCGCGCCGCGCCACAAGGAACTTGCGGCCGATCTGGCCCTTACACTCCGCGGCGGAATGGTCTGCGCAATGCTCGCCGATGGTGCCAAAGAAAAGGCCGCTCGCCTCTGGCTGGCAGAGGAAGCGGCCGATCGATTGCTCGAGATGCACGGCGTGTCACGTCGCGATAGCGGCGTGCACATGCCCGATTGAACGGCCAGGTCGCGGCTGCTTACCGCTTCTGTGACTGGTTGATCTTCAGCGTGGGCGTGAAGTCCTTGATGCCCTTGTTGCCGATGGCGTAGCTCTTGATCTCAACGCCAAGCGAGACACGGAACAGCAGCACGATTTTCTGGTCCGTCCGGTTGGCCGTGACAGAGGGCAGGTCCTTGTCGCCCTGGATCGGGCTGCCGGGCATGAAGCGGATGTGCGTGAGCAGCGCGTCTTGATAGACGAAGCCGACCGCCTCGTAGGTTTGGCCACGGTTGTCGATGAGGGTGGGGGCGCCGCCGCCGGCTTCTTTGGACTCGGGCGAAACGATCGAGAGCGCTGACGACGGGCTCACGTCAAGCTGGACGATGGCCGTCTCACTATCAACCAGGAACTCTTCGAGGCGCAGGGCACGATCCATGCCGACCTGGCCGAAATCTTCCTTGCGGAACTTGGCATCGCCGCTCTGGATGTAGTTGGTCTTGCCGTCCTTCACGACGACCAGCCCGTTGGCGTTGCCGGCGTTGAGCGTGATGCGGAACGGCATCCGGTTGCTGGCCTGAATCGGGCTGTCGGCACCGTCAGGTTTGATGGGTGGGCTATCGCTGTTGGCTGGTTTGACAGCGTCCTTGGCAACCGCCAAGATCGACCCATTGCGAATGGCTCGATCGCGTTCGGCCACATCGTCAAAGGCATCGAACGCCGCCATCGTGGTCTCTGTCTCTTCGTCGGTGAGCGACATCCGCACACCCTTGACATAGAGGTAGAGCGGAATGGCGTTCGCAGGGACGACGAACTCAACCGCGACGGGCGGATTGGCCGCGGCGCCCGCCGAGCCGAAGAACACACCCTTGCCATCAAAGCGCCAGCGGCCCAGATCGGTGTTGTCGCCCTTGGCTTGGCTGATCAGGGCGATGGGGTGAGCCGTAAGCGGCCCGTCTTCACCTTCAAGAACAAGCTGCACGCTGCCGGGGCCGAAGATGACCTGGCCGTTGGCCTCACGCATGCCAGCCTTGGTGGCGAGCACATAGCCCTCGATCTTGTATTGGCCCGTGAGGCTCTCGCCGTCAAGGTCTTTCACGGACTGCTTGACCGTGCTGAACGTGTCTTTAAGAAGGTCGTCAACCTTGATGCCCTTCTCGCCCACGGTGTATCGGCCGGCGAGGCCGACATCGCTGCCGCTGCCGGTGACTTTCAGAGTCGCCTCATCGGGCATGATCCGCATGACGTGGCCGCGATAGGCAATGTCCGGATAGAGCGTTGCCAGCGGTGAGCCGACACGCAGCGAGGTGGTCGAGAGTGCACCAAATCCTTTGGCGACCAGCGAATCAACCGGGAACCACAGGGCCGAGCCCTTGGTGAAATAGCCGTCTTTCTCTTGCGAGATGGGCTCGTGACCCATGAAGTCGTTGTGCACGCGAACGAACGAGAGCGAGATCACAAGCAGGCCCACCGAGATGGTGCCGGTGAGAAGCCCGCACACGCCCCCGCCCACATAGTCAAAGGCGCTCTCGCACTGGGCGTTGGCGCGAACCAGCATGTTGGTGATGCTCGTGAGCGCCGCCAGGGCCAGAGCAAAGGGAACGATGAGCGACAGACACAGCGCGAGGTCCTGCATCCATTGCGAGCCACCCTTGTTGATGATGGCCAGCGAGATCGGCTCCCACAGGGCAAACGCGATGGCCGCCGCCGCGATCGTGCAGCACAGGTGCAGCAACGCGGAGAAGAACCCGCGTGCCGACCACGCATACGCGATCACACCCACCAGCACCAGCACAGCAATGTTCATGAACATGGGAAGACCCCAGTAAACCGGCTTGAAAACCCAACACAGACACGACCGACACGTTCAAACCACCTTACTCGCCGCGCGAGACTGCCCACGCCGCCAAAGAGACCCAAATCAGGCCGAAGGCCCGGGCTTTGGCGCTGCCGCCGCCGCGCCAGGCCCTGCCGGCGCCGCCGGTGGTGCGGTCACCCGCATCACCTCCTCAACGCTCGTGATACCCGCGATGGCCTTCGCCAGGGCCGACTGCTGCAGGCCGCGAACGTTCTTCTTACGCATGTTGGCCTTAAGCGCCTGCAGGTTGCCCTCGGCGATGGCGGCACGATCTTCATCATCAAACCGCACCACCTCGAAGATGCCTTCCTGGCCGATGTACCCAACGCCGTTGCACGCCGGGCACACCTCGGGCTTGTTCTTGATCAGGACCTGTCCGCCCTTCTTCATGAGCGCGGGCACCTTGCTCGGATCACTCACGCCCATCTTCTTGAGCATCTCGGCGGTGGGGGGGTAGTTCACGCGGCAGTTGGTGCACAGCTTGCGAATGAGCTTGTGCACGATCACACCCCGCATGCCTTTGGCAGCAAGCTGGTTGTCGCCCACGGCCTTGAGATACTGATCAACCGCGCCAAGAGCGCTATCGGCCCTGAGGGCAATATAGACGCGGGTGCGATCGACATCCGACTTGGCGGCTTCCTTGGCCGTCGCGGGGTCAACCAGCTCGCCAATGGCCAGCACGTCCGGGTCGCGACGCAGCAGCGAGCGAACCGTGGTGCCAAACTCGGCGCCTTCCGCTGCGGGGTCAAACGCCTGATGGCGAATGCCCTCAAGCACCGCCTGCGGATCAACCTCGAGCGTCTGAATGCTCTTGGTATAAGCGTCGTGCAACTGCAAGATGCTGTAGAAGGTGGTGGTCCGGCCGCCATCAGGCATGCCGGCGATAAGCACGAGGCCCGTCCCATCGTCGACCAAGGCCTTGAGCTCGGTCATCTGGTCCGGCAGCAGACCCAGATCGGTCGGCTTGCGGAGCACGGCCTTGGTGGGCTCAAAGAGCATCGTGAGCCGCATGCCGCCCCGGTCGCCCACGCTGGTGATGCGGGCCAACGTCTTGTTCGTGCCATGCTCGACGTTGGTATCGGCCATGAGCTTGCGGCGGCGGTCGTTCACATCGAGGCCCGCAGCCGACTTCCACAGGTCGATGATCTTGATGGCCGCGGGGACCGGCATGGTGCCGGCCTGAGTACGAAGACCGTCCACCAGGTACGACAGGCCGTACGCGTCTTTGTTGGCAACGGCGATATCGACTTGCGAGGCGCGGGCGGCGATCGCGTCCAGGAACACCTTCTCGGCGGCGACACGCGTCTCGAACTCGGGTGCCTCGGCGCTGGGAACTTCAACCAGTGACTTGTCGGGACGTCGGATCGCCAGCTTGGCCGTTCCGGCCTGCTTGCTCTTCTTCTTGTCCTCGCGCGACTTGGCAAGCTTGGTGAGAATATCGAGGCGGATGCGGAACTCGTCGGGGACGCGCTCGTCCTTATTGGCCGAGATGGCGTACGCCGCGAACGACGCGCCCAGCATCACCAGCATGAAGCCCCAGCCAGCCCAGAACGCGCCCTCGCCCCGGATGGGAATCAGCGCCGGAATCGCCAGCGCGCCCAGCAGCCCTATCAGGGCCAACGTGCAATGCACGAGGTTCCACGTCTTGCGCGGCAGGAAGAATCGCGCCGCGTGCTTGTCGTAGACCGTGGAGATGATCCACGCCCACAGGCCAAGTGTGACAAGCAGGATGAGCGGCTTCCACGGCGAAACCAGCATCGCACCCGCGGCAAGGACGACAAGGTGATCAAGCCCCGCGATCAACATGCAAGCTCCCAACGGCTAAGAGGAGGTAGGACCGGACCATGGAGACTGCCGGTGCGCGGCGCACAGTGCCCGTTTCTCGGGCACGAACCGGACATTCCCCAACCAAACCACCAACCGAACAAACCGCCGACGCTTCGGAAGCGACGCGCAGGGGTGAAGGATACCGATATCCGAACACCTTAGCGCGGTGGTTGCGGCGAAATCGTTCGAGCCGCCAATGTCCCTATGATGTTGGCGCGGGGCGGCCTTTGCATAAGGCCGTCATTTCAGGGATTCGTGACTATGCCATTTCGTTTTCATGCCTTTCTGACTGCCCTTGCCGGTTCCTCTGTCGCTGCGCTCGCCATCGGAGGTTGTTCACCGACCGCTGACCAAAGCCCGGCTCGACCCGCTGCCTCAACTCCACCCCAAGCGCCAGCCAAAGGACCAGCCACAGCGCCAGTCGCGGTCTCGCAGCCCGCCACCTCTGCGGCCCCCGCCAAGGCGGAGCCCGCCCCGGCCGTGGCCGCGGCGCCTGAGGCCAAGCCCGAAGTGAGCCCGGCCCAAGCACCCAGCTTGAAGCGGGTCGGCGGCGACCTCACGGCAACAGTTGAAGGCACCGACGGAAACTTCCGCGCTGGCCCGGCCAAGATCACAACCCCGCTGCCCCTCGGCTATCCCGCTCCCACGCCGCCCGGTGCCATCGATATGAAGAGCTATCCCTCCGTCCGCCGGGCCGAGGTTTCCGGCGCGATGGCCCCCGACCTGGGCATGAACTTCGGGTTCTTCCCGCTGTTTAACCACATCAAGCGCCGCAACATTGAAATGACCTCTCCGGTGGAAATGGACTACACGAAGGCGAGCAAAGAAGCAGCCGATCGGGGTGAGCCGGGCCGATGGACCATGTCGTTCTTGTATCGCACGAGCGACCTCGGCGCCACCGGGACCGACGAAGTGAACTCCGCAGTCAAGATCATCGATACCGCGCCGGTGACGGTGCTCTCGCTCGGTTTCATGGGTCCATATGGCATCAACCGCGTCCGGGCCGGGGAAGAAACGCTCCGGACGTGGCTTGCCGGGCAGACTGAGTGGGAAGCCGCGGGTGATATCCGCACCTTCAGTTACAACGGCCCCGATGTGCCCAACCCGCGCAAGTGGGGCGAGGTCCAGTTGCCCGTGAAGCGGGCGAGCCGCTGATGGCGCGTGTGGCTGTTGTTGGCGCCGGAATCTCAGGCCTCGCATGTGCCCGGATCCTTCAAGATCACGGCCACAACGTGTTCGTTTTTGATAAAGGACGCGGCCCCGGCGGCCGAACCAGCACCAGACGCGAGGGCGAGTGGCGTTTTGATCACGGAGCGCAGTTCTTCCGCGTGCGCGATGAACGCTTCGCTCGGGCCGCCGCCGAGTGGCTCGAGAGGGGCGTCATTGCGCTCTGGAAGCCCAACCTCGTGCGAATTACCGGCAGTCGCGCCGCACCAGAACCG
>Ga0209490_10005252_pt1 | contig 11833 bp, 9 predicted proteins | sample MAT06_FD_187209 | JGI IMG/M metagenome (GOLD analysis project Ga0209490, IMG submission 187209) | Freshwater microbial communities from Lake Fryxell liftoff mats and glacier meltwater in Antarctica - MAT-06 (SPAdes) (version 2) | ecosystem: Environmental > Aquatic > Freshwater > Ice > Liftoff...
GTCATTCGCCACCTCGCCCGCGAACCGTGGGAAGGCTGGATCTGAAGCGTCAGCCTGGACGGGGGCCACAGCGTATGCGCACGTCGAAGAAAAAGTCACGCCCCGCGCGCGAAAATCCTCCCGCATCGATTCGTATCCGCCGCGCGCGCGCCAGCGATGGCCTCGTCCTGGCCGCGCTGGATGAACGCTGCTTTCCCGCCGCGGATCGATTTTCCCGACGGATCTGGCGCCATCTGCTGGGATCCGCCGCGCGCAATCATTCCGCCATCACCGTCGTGGCCGAACGCGACGGCCAGCTCATCGGCGCTGCGAATGTGCTGCTGCGTCGCGGCAGCCGGGTCATCCGTTTGTATACGCTGGCGGTCGATCCCGCCGCGCGCGGCCTAGGTTTGGCGAATCGTTTGGTCGCCAGTGTTCTCGCCCTCGGTCCGGCGCGCTGCGACCTTGTCAGCCTGGAAGTCCGCGCCGCCAATCCCGCCCGCGGCCTGTATGAACGCTGGGGCATGCAGGTCACTGCCGATCTGCCGGGCTATTATCACGACGGCGCTGCCGGCGTCCGCATGCAGGCCAGCCGGGAACACGTCACCGCCGCCTGTCAGCCCTGAACCGTCCGTACCCACAGTCGCGCCCAGCGCCTCGCGCGCGTTAGGCCCGACGTGCCCCCAAAACGACGCCTGGGAACGCCACTCTCCGAGTGGCTCGAACGAGAGCCCCCCCGTCCCCAGACCGGTGAGCCCAGCCCGTGACCCCGCCCCGTCCACAGAAGTCAGCCCCGATAATTCTGTTGGGAATCCGGGCCGTGCCTGCCCATAGTGCGCATCTATGTTCCGGCCCTCAGTACATTTTGCCTTCACTCTCGTCGAGCTCCTGGTTGTGATCAGCATCATGGCGGTGCTGACGACCCTGACTCTGCCGGCGATCGGTGGCATCCGCTCCGCCGCGAATCGCACCACCTGCCTCAGCAATTTACGCCAGGTCGGCATGGCCGTACTGACCTACGCTGACGACTACGCCGACCTGCTGCCCGCCGAAGGCCACCTCGGGGCGCAACCCGATGTGAGCTCAGCCTGGTTCACCCGGCTGCCGGCGTACTTCGGTAGTCCAGCCATCGCCCCCCAAGGCGGCGTCTTTCAATGCCCGGCGTGGCGCTACCGCCCCAGCGGCCAATTCGCCAATGCCCTACCCAAAAGTTATAAATGGAATGGCCGTCTGCTGCCCACCCTGGGCCAGCCGCATTACCGTCTGGGGCGTTGGGCGAACGAAGCGGAAGTCATTCTCATTGCAGACGCCACGGCCGGCGAAACAGGAATGGGCCAATGGGGAAAACTCGTGCCCAGCGGCGTCGATCGCAAACGCCATCGCGGCAAAGCAAATATGCTCGCCTGCGACGGCCATACCCTGTCCACCGTCACCTTAGGTTTTGATCCCCTGATGGCCGACATCAAGCTGCGCTGGTGCGGCGAATAAAATCTTCGCAAGCCCGAGGCTAAAAGCGGATCAGGTGATTGCCCAGTATCGACGGGCCTTCGATTTCTCAAGGTCTGACACGTGCGGTATCGTGGTTTATTTATTTCCGCCACACCTTAAACGCAATATGGCGCTGAAAGGTCGGTACAGCAATCAGCGCAAAGCCGGCTTGCGGCTGAATAGTTTCCTGGCTTAGAATAGTGCCCGCATCCGCGTCCCACCATTGGATGATGAGTGGAGCGGTTCCCGCGTCGGTCAGACGCAAAATGGCGTTCGGCCATGGCTGTTCACCTTCGCCGAGCAAACCCCACATCGGATCGAGAATATACCCCAACCAGCGATCGCCATGGCGCCAGGCGCGGCACCAGCCGCGCTGGCCACCGGCCTGGACGAGCAGAGCAACACTTTCGGCGTCAGGGTGGCGCGGATCTTCGCCACGGATGAACGCGGAAAGGGCGTGGTAGACGCCATAGTGTTCACCTTGGTCGATCCATTCAAACCACCACAGCAGTGGCGACGCGGCATGGCCGGTTACCAGACCGACCCATGGACCTAATGTGTGTTCGGCGCGCAGGCGAACTTCGCTGGCGCCAAAAGCATCGCCGCCGAATTCAGTTACCCACACTGGTTTGCCGTAACCAGCTAGGCCTTGGCTCGGCGCTAGCGGATCGCGGGTGCTGCGGGCGAGCAGGTCGGCGAGTGGCGTTTCCGGGCCATGATACGCATCAATGGTGAGATAACCGATCCCTGGTAAAATACAGATCGCGGGATCTGCGTTGCGCCAATCGCCGCACCAGTGCGTGGCGACGGCACGACCATACGGATCAAGATCACGCAAGGCGACAGAGGCCTTGGCGTGCCAGGCGGCGATGCTCGATTTCGGGGCGTGCGCGAGATCGACTTCGGCCCACAATTTCCAGCCAATCAGCGCCGGGTTGTCGCTATAGCGCGCGGTGAGATAACGGAATAATCGTTTCTGGGCGGCAAAAGCACGGTCGTCGGTGAAAAGACCGGGGGGACCCGTGAGCCAACCGCCATTACGTTGGCTCCACGGATGAAATGGCCATTCCATTTCCGCGCCGTCACCATCGCGAGCCATGCCATGATTGAAGATACTGACATTGACCGAGACGCCGAGTTTTTCCGCAAGATCAAGGAATTGATCAATGGCCCAGGCATGACCGGCGTGATAGCGGCCGGTGCCGTAATAGCCGGGCCAAGCGGGATCCCATTCGAGCCCTAAATTCCACGCACTCAGCCAGGTCTCGCAACCCGTGCCGCCGGCCGCAGCAAGCCGGCGCAATAACGCTTCCCGGGTGAACGAACCCCGATCCACGTTTTGCCGCGACCTGACCGCGCCGGCGCCACGGGTATCATAGGTCGAATGGAGATTATGACCGAGGGGCCAGACCCACTGTCCATTGGCGCTGAAAAATCGCGGGTCACCCGCATCAGGACGCACAATCGGGTCGGTCGCCGCCCCGCTGACCACCAGATCCGGCAAGACATGGACGCTCTGTCCACTGGCGCTCACGATGGTCAGGCTTAGCTGGTGCGGACCCGGCACTCGCGGCCGGAAACGCACGGAAAAGTGTGGAGCGCCCACGGCCCGGAATATTTCGGCATCGCCACGGTCTTCACGCTCCATGTCCTGGTCATGGAATCCGGCGAATGTGCGTTTGGCCCCGTCCGGTTCGGTGACCGCGAGATCGAGGCGAAACAGTTCCGGATCAAATGGGTTCTCTGGGTAGGGGCTGGGGCGCACCCGCATCTGCCACCGATGTCCGGCCACGGCGTGAGCAGCCGTACCTGTAAAACCGTCGAGCTGGAAATCGGTCAATTGCAGCGCAGGTGTTATGGTAGGCCGGGCATTGACCCGGCGTGCCCGCAGCAGAATGGTGCTCCGTATCGGGCTGCCATTTTCCTGACTGCCATTTTCCTGACTGCCAAACAGGAACAATCCTAAGCGATCCTGCTCGGCGAGCATGGCCGCAGTCCACCGTCCTAATTGCTGCTCGGGGGTCAGGGCACTCTCTGCAGCCAGATCCAAGCGAATGGTGTGCTTTCCCGGGGATAAGGGGCCTGGGGCCAAGGCTTGAAACCAACGCCCATGGCGATCACAGCGATACAAGCCGACCCCTAAATCCGTGGGCGCGTCATCCGGCACCAGCAGGTCGACTTCCACCGCAAAGGCGCCGCGTTGACTGCCAGCAAAGGGAATCGTCCGGGTGAGGGTGGCCGGGGCGGGGATCCGCGCCGCGACGCTGTCGCGGCTGCGCACCACAAAGGTCTCGCCCAAGATCGTTATGCTGTCATCCAGAATATCGACGGTCAGCTGCGGTGTTTGCGGCTGCAGGCGACCCGGCCCGCGCAGAGTGCAATCCAGCGTATCCGTACGCGTGATCACCGTCCCGCCTTGCAGGTCGATGCCACCGGCTCCGTCCGCCGTGCCGATGGTCACGACGTGCCCGGCCAATCCCAGGCTCGCGTCGTCGCTGTCGAAACGCAGGTGAGACTCATGAACTTCCAGATCACCGGCCAGCGTGACCGTGCCGGCGATATCCAAGCGGCGAACGGCAATTCGTCCGCCCAAGCGCACGCCCGCGGAGGCGATGACTTCGCCGTCGCCAACCACCGTCGCATCCAGAGTGAGTGGCCCTTCCACGGTGAGCCTCGGCATAGGCCGGAATGCGCTCGCCGGCACCGTGATCCACGCCAAGCCCGCGCTGCGCCACAGCAAGCGACAGGCATTGCCACCGTTACCCTCTTCATATTGCACGCGGATGGCATAACGCCCCGCGGGCATCCCCGTGTGCACCGTGCGCGTGGTCGTCCCTTGGCCGCCGCCCCACCCATTATCGCCCCACTCATTGGCGCTAACCTGGCCGTCTTTATTGCGATCCAGCCACACGCGACTGCCATCGTCCGATGCCGTGGCCAATTCCATATCCGCCTGCGGAATATCCAGAATCCCGTCCCATTGCACGGAGACATTATCCCAGTTGCCGTCGCTGCCACCGATGCCGAAGCGCGCCCGTTCGGCAGGAGCACCCAAGGACGAAGCAAAATTGATCAACGCATCGTGGCGGGTGCCGACGCTGTCCGGCCGCTGGCGCCAATCATCGGCGGTCACGTTGCGCAGCGAGCGCGCGAAGAAGGTTGCAGTCAAGCCATCGTGCAACAAAGGTGGAAAAGTAACTCGCCCGGTCGCAGTGGCGGGACCGTCGGCACGCAGGATCACGCCCTGCTCAGGGACGGTCAGGCTCAGGACTGAGCCATCCATGGGAACCTGGATGAGCAGCGGCTCAACCGCCGCCAAACCGCAGAGACAGCCATACAAAACGAATACACGCAGAATCATGGCGATGGAACGGCTGACCCTGGGTACGGGTGACGGCCAGGCAAGCCTCGACGGGGTGATTGTGGCGGTCCTGATCAGCGCAGCGGCCAGGGCAGGACCCCACACCGATCAGCCCAGCGCTACCAGCAGGCGCCGGTCAATTTCGGCTGCGCAGTCGCACAGTCCTGTTCTTCGACGCGATCGCGGCTGAGATCGTAGAGTTCCCAGGGCCGTCCGTGCGCGCGCACGGCCTTCCATGTGCCAGCATGTATGGCGGCATGACCTTGGTGTTCCCAGCAGAGGAATTCTGTGCGCGTCGCTTCCGCCACAGTTCCGGACCAGGCGCGCCACGTGTTGGCGCTGCTGCATGGGGATCTTCGTCGTCGCCATCAGGATGGCGGCGACGGACCGTCGGGCGGCCAGGGGCGCCAACGTCGCCTCGCTCTGCTCGATTGGGTCGAAGCGCACCTCCATCAGCGCCCGACGCCTGCTGAATTAGCCCAGGTGGTTGGCTTGTCGGCAGATTGGTTCCGCCGTGCCTTTCAGCGTAGTTTCGGCAGCAGCCCGCGGGCGTGGCTGGTGCAGCAGCGGGTGCGCCGGGCAGCACACCTGCTTACCGATGATCCCGCAGTCACCATTACTCGCGTGGCTGAGATGCTCGGCTACGAGGATTATCGCCTGCTTGATCGGCAATTCCTCGCGGTGTACGGCATCAGCCCGCAACGCTGGCGCCAGTCCTCAGCCGCCGCACAGTGGCGCGGATGAGCAGCGATCCCGCGTGGTGGCAGGCTGATTTGCGCGAACGCCTGGTCCGGTTATTAGAAGCCGACGGTGATCCCCATCTGCAACGCCTCGATGATCGCACGCTGCGTTTGGTGGGCTGGCGGGCCCAGCCTGACGAAACGGTCATGATGGAATTAACCTTCATCCGTTTGACCTACGGCGGCTGCGGCGCTCCGCCCGGTTGCGTTCCCGAACGGGTGCGCGTGCGCGGCCGCTTGCACGCGGGGCGAATGGGCGATCTGCAATAATGCCACTCGGCTTAAGTTTGGCGTGCGCGCAATCGCAGGCGCATAAACAGCAGTATCGCGGCAAAAATCCCGAGCCCAGAACCGAGCCCACAACCACCACCGCTCGAACCGCCGCCGCTGCCGCCTCCGCCACCACTGCCCGTGTCGGGTGGCAGCTGATCAATCCAATCCGCGATAGTCTGGGCAGCTACTTCGTCACGGGTATAACGACCGATGGGCGGCATGCGCACGGCGTTATCCGTGCTGTGAACGCGGGCATGCAGGATCGATGTGCTGACGTCACCGGGCACGACGACGCGGGCTCCGCTGATGCCCAGAGCATTATAAACGCTGCCATTGATCAGACCCTGGTTGTTTAAAGGTGTTTCGTAGCGGGCATCGAAGGTCGCCGGTGCTCCGCCGGGGAGGTGGCAATTCGCACAATTGGCATCGAGGTACGAGCGCACGCGCTCCTGCAAGGATGCGCCGGAATCGCCCAGACCGGACAATTTTGCGGTGCCCGCAATCGTGCCGTTCCCCAGAGTGGTATTGAACAGCCCAATGGAACTCCAGGTGCGTAGCTGATTATCGCTGCCCGCGGCATAGGCATACGCGCCATTCAATTGCCGCGCGTTGACGCCCAGTACGCGATTCGAATTTGGCGTATGGCATTGCAAGCAATCTGCGGGTCCCGGGTACAGCCAGGTCTGATTGCGGCTGCCGCCGCTAGCGGGGGTGAAGGTCACGGTTTCGGTTTGAGGGCTATCGACGCGCTCAGCGTCGCTGCCATTCCAGCGATACGTCGTGCCATAAACGTAGCCATCGTCTTGCACCACCAGGACGCGGGTTTCCAGACGACGCAGATTCGTGACAGCGCCCTCATCCAGATCGACGCCAAAATGTTTGACCAGCACGGTCCCCGCCGGAAAGGTCCAGGCGCCGGTTGCCGCATAGCCGATAGTGCTGCCGTCAGGAATCGCGACCCAGCGTGTTTTCAGCGCCCCATCCGCCCAGAATGGCGCATTGACGCCATAGGGAATCATCGCTGACGACGGGGTCATGGTGGCGGTATTGGCAAAGGTTCCCGTCTGCGACAACAGCGCCGGTTTGGCCCCCGCGCCGGTGGTGGGCATATTCAGATACGGGGTTGCGGCGGGCCGGGCATTCAAGCCATGGTCATGCACCGCAATGACAAACGTCTGCGTCGCATTCGGCAATACTCCATTGCTGGCGCGTACCGACACCGATTGATTGCCAACAGTCGTCGGCGTCCAGGTGATGACCCCGGTATTGGTATTCATTCCCATGCCAGCCGGCGGCGACAGCAGACTAAAAGTAGGCGCCGGATTGCCAGAAGCGTTGGCATCGTAGGTATAGACGGAATTGACGCGCACCCGCAGCGGCGCGGTCGAGGTAAATGTTGGTGCCAACGGTGCGGCAGAAACCGTGATCGACAGGGCCCGCGTCGCCGTCGCGCCGACGGTATCCGTAGCGGTGATGGTGAAGGATGCGGTTTGCACGGCGCTGGGCGTACCGGAAATCACGCCACCGCTGCTCAAGGAAAGGCCGGTGGGCAAGCCACCAGCAGTGACCGCAAAGGCTTTCACTCCGGTGCCGCCACTGGTGGCCAGCGTCTGATTATAAGCACTAGTGATGGTGGCGTTTGGAAGCGTGGTGGTGGTGATCGCCAGCGCGGGATTGATCACCAGGCTCACCGCTTGGGTTCCGGCGGGTCCGCTGGCTGGAGTCACCCGGACCGTGAAGGAAAAGGCGCCACTGGCACTCGGGGTGCCTGCCAGCACGCCCGCACTGGACATGCTGATGCCCGCCGGAAGCGTGCCCGTGCTCACGTCCCAGGTGTAAGGCGTCGTCCCGCCGCTGGCGGCAAACGTCAGGCTGTAGGGTCGATTGATGGTGCTCGCGGGCAGCGGCGAGGTGGTACTGATGACCGGTGAGACCGGTGCGGCAGAAACCGTGATCGATAGGCCCCGCGTCGCCGTCGCGCCGACGGTATCCGTCGCGGTGATGGTGAAGGATGCGGTTTGCACGGCGCTGGGCGTGCCAGAAATGACGCCGCCGCTGCTCAAGGAAAGGCCGGTGGGCAAGCCACCAGCAGTGACCGCAAAGGTTTTTGCTCCGGTGCCACCACTCGTGGCGAGCGTCTGATTATAAGCACTAGTGATGGTGGCGTTTGGAAGCGTGGTGGTGGTGATCGCCAGCGCGGGATTGATCACCAGGCTCACCGCTTGGGTTCCGGCGGGTCCGCTGGCTGGAGTCACCCGGACCGTGAAGGAAAAGGCGCCACTGGCACTCGGGGTGCCTGCCAGCACGCCCGCACTGGACATGCTGATGCCCGCCGGAAGCGTGCCCGTGCTCACGTCCCAGGTGTAAGGCGTCGTCCCGCCGCTGGCGGCAAACGTCCGGCTGTAGGGTCGATTGATGGTGCTCGCGGGCAGCGGCGAGGCGGTGCTGATAACCGGTGAGGCCTGGACGATGCGGTACACTTTGCCGCCACCGAGGGTGCATAGATATAATTCGCCAGCGTTGTCTTCGCCAAAAGAACTGATCGCCCCGACGGTATTTCCGGGATTAAGCAAGTTGGTGATCTCATCAGGGCCATCGCGGGTCGCTGTCGCGGTATTGTAGCGCAGCGCCCATACCCGTCGGCTGCCATAGTCCGCGTAAAAATACGTTCCGGTCAGCCCGCTGAGGGCACTGCCTCGATACACATAGCCGCCGATGACGGTGGTGCCGAGCCCGCGACCATAATCCACCACCGGTACGCTATGCGTCCCCGCTTGCAGGTTTTCTCCGGCAAAATTCCGGTGTATCCCTTCCCATACCCGCCAGCCAAAATTCAGATCTTTTTGCCCGCTGGGACACACATTGACTTCTTCGCGATTGACCTGGCCGACATCACCGATCCATAAGTCGCCGGTGTTGCGATCAAACGAACACCGCCATGGATTGCGCAAACCCCAGCACCAAATCTCGTCGGAAAAACCATCGGTGGTCGATGCATACGGATTCCCGGCTGGAATGGCGTAAGGCGTGCCGCCGTCGACATTGATGCGAAGGATCTTCCCCAAGAGATTAGCGCGATTCTGTGCATTGCCAAAATGGCCATACGGATCATTGCCGCTGCCACCGTCGCCAGTGGCGATATACAGGTTTCCATCCGGGCCAAAGCCCAGCCAGCCACCGTTATGATTCGCATCCGGTTGGCTAAAGGTCAGTACCGTGGTTTCTGTACCCGCCGTCGTCGGGGTGGTCGGTGAACCATTGCCGCTGCCACCGTCGCCAGTGGCGATATACAGGTACCCATCCGGGCCAAAGCCCAGCCAGCCACCGTTATGATTCGTCGCCGGTTGGCTAAAGGTCAGTACCGTGGTTTCTGTACCCGCCGTCGTCGGGGTGGTCGGTGAACCATTGGCGACAAATCGCAGAATCTGGGTCTGGGAACCGCGCGTGCAATTCACGTACAGCCGACCGTTGCTCGCATACTGCGGATGAAAGGTCAGACCGAGGAGACCTTGCTCATCCCCCGTCGCCAAGCCGGTGACGGTCAGGAAGGGGGTCGCGGCCACGGTCTGGGTTGCTGGATTGAGGATGCGGATCCGGCCAGTGTGCTGTTCGATCACAAAGAGCAGATTGTTGACCCCGGGAGCAGCGAACACCCCGACAGGACGAGCAAAGCCACTACCGACCTCGGCCGGGGCGATGTCGTAGGTCACCGCCTCGAGGGCGACCACATGCGTAAGCACGAGCAACAGAAGCAGGCGCAGCGGCATGGCAGGATTCCGATGTCGGACAGGGGCCAATCAGTGGACAAGGAGTGGGGGAAGGCCACTCGCACACAGGAGATACCAGCCGCCCCGCTGACGTTGAGAGAATTAAAGCAAACCCTCACTATGTGCGCCACACGCTGCCGGCCTTAACTTGTTGCGAAGGCCCTTCAAAGATACCAGCTAAAGAATATCGAGCATCCATCACCCGGTTGTGCTGGTCACGCCCGTGCGCGAGTGCGCGAAGCCATGCAAGCCGCCGCGCGTGGGGCGGTGCTGCCCCCGGGTGAACGCACCCGGCGCAGCGTCGACGAAGAACTCGCCGCCATCGCCATGGCGACCTTGGCCGCCGATCCCGCTGTGCGTACGGCCAGCGCCGCCGCGTTCGCCACGGCTCTGCGCGATTATCGCCACCACGCCGAAGCCCTGCAATGAGTGCGCGAAGCCTGGCGGCGGAAAAAAGCGCTGGACCCCGAGGCGCTCAAGGCCGACGAAGTCTACCGCCGCACCATGTCCGCCTGCGAATAGGCGCTGGCCTTGTGGCCTGAACATCGTGGGGCGCATGCGTTGCTGCAGCGCACCGCAATCGCGCATGCCGAGCAGGCAATGCGGCACGGCGCCCACCGGGTGGCGCGAAATATGGCCACCACCGCTCTCCAGCAGGCAGAATGGCTTGGCGATGCGGCGGCCGCGACGCAGGCACAGCAGCTCGGTCGCCGCGCCGTGCAGGCTGAGGCGCACAGCCGCTCACGCGACCGTCGTGACCGGCGTTTGCGTTTGGCTCTGCATACCGGCGGACCGGTACTGACCGTGATTTTAGCCCTGGGTGTGGGCGTGGCGCGAATCGACCGCGGCACAAACCCATTTGCGCGAAGCCGAGCGCGATTTATCCCGCGATTTATCCCGCAATTTAACCCGCAATTTAACCCGCAATGAAGCAGAGCGCGATCAACGGTTCGATCGCGAACGCTTGGCGGTCCCGGCCTTGGTGGCGTAGGCTCGCGAAGCGATTGCCGGGCGAACGCTTGGCGGTCCCGGCCTTGGTGGCGTAGGCTCGCGAAGCGATTGCCGGCCGTCTTTTTCCAGAGGCTCTCGCTAGCGTCGATGCCGCCCTGGCCTTCGTTCAGCAGATCAACGGTGTGGCCGCGGCAGATTTCTGGGTCGTGCGAGCAGTGGCCGAAAAATTGGCACGCAGCAACCCCACGTTTACCTGGAACCTCACCGGGGTGGTGGTGAATGGCGCCGTGGTGGAATTGGCCTTCCCCCATGCCCGTCTGAACGACCTCAGCCCTCTGCACGGTCTCGCCTTACGTCGGCTAACGGCGTGGGGAAATCGCATCAGTGATGGCCGACCTCTGCGGGGAATGCCTTTGCGCGAAGTCAATGTGGATGGCAATCCCCTGACCGACATCCAGTGGTTGGATCAATCACCGATCGAGGACCTGCGGATGAGCGGCACCAAAGTCAGTGATCTGACCGTATTGAAAAAGAAGAACCTGCGGGTTCTGCATACCGCCGGCAGCGCGGTACGTGATGTCCGTCCGGTCCTTGGGCTGACTATCGCGGAAATGACGGTCACCCCAAAGGATCTTACCGCTGATGCCCTCAAGGCGCGCTGCGCGCGGCCAAGGATATTCAACGCTTGGGTATCGCCTGGAATCAGATGTGGCCCGCCAGCGAATTCTGGCAACGTGTGGATCGCGGCGAATTCAAATAAGCGTTTGCCCGTGGTCGGGACGGATTTCTTGGCTGCTCAGGCTTTTTCCGAGCGCCCTTTGCGCACCGGCGGCGCGGTGAGGGGATTGTCGGGCCAACTGTGCTTAGGATAGCGGGCGCGCAGATCTTTGCGCACCTGGGGATAGGTATTGGCCCAAAAACTGGCGAGGTCCTGGGTCACTTGTTCGGGGCGATAATTGGGCCCCAATAAATGGAGCACCACCCGTACGCGACCATCAAGGACGGTGGGGGTATCGGCACAGCCGAATAATTCTTGTACGCGCACCGCCAATATCGGCGGGCGCTGGGGATCGTCGTAGGCCAGGCGAATATGACTGCCGGTGGGGACTTCTAAACGTTCGGGGGCCAGCAATTCAATGCGGCGCACGGCGTCGTAACCCAAGACGCTTTGGACCCAGGCCAAGCGGCCTTTTGCGGCAGCCTCGGCGCGACTGCGGCAGCCATGACAGAGATCGCGGACAATTCCGCTGCAAAAGGCATCGTCGGTGTTTGGG
>Ga0209490_10005258_pt1 | contig 11829 bp, 6 predicted proteins | sample MAT06_FD_187209 | JGI IMG/M metagenome (GOLD analysis project Ga0209490, IMG submission 187209) | Freshwater microbial communities from Lake Fryxell liftoff mats and glacier meltwater in Antarctica - MAT-06 (SPAdes) (version 2) | ecosystem: Environmental > Aquatic > Freshwater > Ice > Liftoff...
CCCGTCGCCCGCGAAAAAGTTGTAAAGGGCGATCGACCTTTCGATGCCAAAAAGAGCGATCGCCCGTCGCCCGCGAAAAAGTAGTAAAAGGCGATCGACCGGCACGATGCAAAAAGTGCGATCGCCCTTGGTTGAGAAAAAGGAGTCAAGGGCGATCGCTCTTTCTATCCTTAAAAAAGCGATCGCGTGGAGTGAGAAACCGATTCCTTGCATAAGATATCCGTGTATAGGGAAAGGTGATCTGAAAAACCCGGTTTCTTTTGTTTGGGCAAAGGGCGATCGCACTTTATTTCGGGAGGAAAAATAAAGGAGATCGCTTTCTTTTATCAAAAACTAAAGGTAGTTGACCTCCAGATTTTTGACTAACGGTTTAAAACTGAACCTTGCTCAATAATCAGGAAAAAACCCTTTTGTATAGCTTGAGTGTTATTCCAAGGCCATAAATTGTTACTTCCTGCTTGATCTTGTCCGTCTCCCTGTTTAGAGTTTTTAGTTTTGTAACCGTAGCCTCCATCTGTAGCTCTACCGTATGGATCGTCAACAATGAGTCCAGAACCATTATATCCTTGATAACGCACAATATGTCCTAAACCATTGGCTGTAACCGATCCAAGAACTGCCGCACCTCTGTCTAAAGCAGCCTTAATTTTCTCGGCATCAAATCTATAAGGTGCGGTTGTTCCGTAACCACTATCATCAAGAGGATTAGCACCGAAGTCCTTAGCAATTTTGGCAAGCGTAATCCAATGTTCTCTGCTGCCATAATTCTTAGAAACCCGATATTTCTCTAAATAGTCTTCAAATTGCATCCTTGGATCTGGATTTCGTACCCCTAGATAAGTTAAACAATTTGCAAGAGCCGTTAGGTTACACATTATGTCCCCACTAACACCAGGAGATTGATTATTTCGTTGATTAAAGTAGGGAGTTTTATCTTGCAGCTTGCGATACCAACCAGCACGTTCAGATTGAGGTAGTTGACTGACGAGTGTTCTGTACGCTCGAATTTCGTCAACTGCCAAGCGAGACTTCTTATCTAGGTCAACAAGTGTACTGCTAGCGCCTCCGCCGCCATTTGGCAAGTTCAGTTTCCACAGATGGAAGGGGTTCCATGATAGGGGAGTGGGATGCATATAGATCTGATTGCCATTATCACCGCCTGAATCTAAAGCTTTTCCAGTAGCTTTGTTGACGATCATATAAGCATCACCCACTTGTTGCAGATTCCAGAGATGGAAAGGATTCTGCGTATTAGGGTCAGGATGGATGTAAGGTAGTGTATTATTACCTCCACCAGCATCCAAGGCTTTCCCCGTTGCTTTGTTGATGATTATGTAGTAATCACCTACCTTCTCAAACCCCCATTGGTGAAACTCATTCCCAGCATTAGACGATGGATGTGGATAAACTGAATTGTTACTGCCGCCCGCATCTAGTGCTTTGCCTGTTGCCTTGCTGGTGACCGTTGAGAACTGCAACCCAGGAAAACGCTTTAGATTTCTATCAGGAGTTGGATTAGTTACCGGAGTTTGTGTTACCGGATTACCCGTCCCAGATTGATAACTCACAGGCAGATAAACTGATTGACCAACTCGTAATTGTCGCGCTTCGGCCTCTGTAAAAGTCCCACCAGTTGGAGTTTTCACGATCTCACCCCAGCGGTTAGCATTCCCCAGTTCGCGTTGAGCGATCCCAGTGAGTGTATCACCAGCTTTGATAATGTACTGTCGCTGTTTTCCTGATGTTGCTGGAGGTGAATAAGAGTTGGAATTATTACTCGTTGTACTGGCCGTCACAGATCCCTTGTACCGGAAGTAATAGCGAGTTTGTGAACCAAACCCCGTGTCTACACTCATATCCTTGCCATTTGTAGCACCAGCTTGGGCAATCCGCACACTGGAACCAGATCCCCCTGGGATGACAACAGCGACGTGACCCGCATTACAGGCAAGCACAACTTGACCGTTATTGGCACTAGATATTGCATCCGTAGCACTCACTTTTTCCCACATCCCATTACCGCCACCATTAAAGAAACTAAGTAGCCGATCAGTACCGAAGGGCTTACTAGGGGTATTAGTCCCGTAAATTGGGTGTGGTTTAGTGTATGCGCCCGCACTACCGTCCCGAGGAATGGGAACTCCTAGTTGGTCTAATACATCAGCAGCAAACCAGTTGCAAAAAGTTTCGTTGATTCGGTCGCCAGTAATGTCTCGTGGTCGGTAGTACCACTGGTCAGGATTGACCCGGTTAACTGCATCAATGATGCGCTGCCCATTGCCAGTTTGCGGTTGTGGTTGCGGTTGCGGCTGAGGTTGTGGCTGTGGCTGTGGCTGCGGTTGCGGTTGTGGCTGCGGTTGTGGCTGTGCCGGTGGCAATAGTGATGGACGACTCGGCGGATAACCATCAATCCAAATACTGGGAACCCAGTAAGCTTTCCCGTTGTACCAAGTCCGGTAATACAACGCATCCTGTCCTCCGGTGACTGGATCGATGTTTACATTACCCCACGTCCAAGCGTCAAAGTTAAGCCAAGTGTTCTTGGGAAGAGAAACTGGGCTGCGATCGTCAAAGTTTGGACTGTTCCGCAAATTCACGCCATCATCCGGCCAAACACGCAACCGGAAGCTTTCACTTGTCTGGCTGGCACGCTCTGTGGGCGTTACCTTCCCTTCACCACTCCAAGTATCAGGAATCATGGTAGCTGCCACATCATACTCTTGCGGTATCGTAGCTAGAGCCAAAGCCACAGCAGATTCCATATTCAGCAATCCACCACCCGTTTCATCATCCCAATTGGCAGTCTTCAAATCAGTCGCAGTATCCTTGATAATCTGAATCACTTGGCGATAACTCAAACTAGGATTCGCCGCCCAAACTTGAGATACTGCACCCGTGACTTTCGCAGTCGCTACCGAAGTCCCCGCCATTGTCCCAACACCATTACCCACTGTGGATAATTCGGGATTCCGAACAGTTCCTCCCGGTGCCACAATATCTAAACCTCGACCGTAGCTGGAATAGTCCGATCGATCGTAAGCCTTAGAAAGCGCAATTTCATCATTAACTCGTTCCGCCGCACCCACAGTAATAATGTTGTCAAATTCCTGCGAAGCTTGACCCAAAACTGACATCACACCGCCATCGTTACCAGCCGCAACTACCAGCAATACCTTATGCTGACGCGCATATTCGATCGCACTTCTTTCCTGCGGCGTAAATTCGTAGCGAGTCGTAACACTACCATCCGGGTTAACCTGAGTCAGATCCAAACTGAGGTTAACAACCCCATTCGGCTGTGCCGACTCCCGCAGCTTATCCACAAATTCAACCAAAGATTCCGCCCACTGTCCAGAACCGATCGCCCGCCCCACCCACAAAGGCGCTTTATCGTTCACCCCATCAATGCCCACACCATTGTTTTGAGTTGCGCCAATAATCCCTAAAATGTGCGTACCGTGTTCGCTGCCTTCACCTGTCGCCAGTAAAGGGTTAGCATCATTAGAAACGCGATCGCGCCCTAAAATAATCCGTGAATAATTAATATCAGGATTATTGCCGCTGAAACCCGTATCAATTACACCCACTAACGGCTGATTTGCTACAGGAAACTGAAACTGTACTGGTTGAACGGGTTCGACTGGTTTAGGTGCGACTTTCACCACCATATCTTCCAGCCGCGAAATCAACGCCCCTGTGTTATCCGAGATAGGAGTCGCTTTTGTTTGCTCCCTCAACTTCTCAGTCATGGTTGCCAAACGAGCAATCAAAGTGCGATCGATCGCATTTTCAGCAACAACATCAGCACTACCCAAATTACTCAAAAGTTGTTTAATGCTTTCCAATCGCGCTATCCAATCAGCATTGACATCCTGATAGTTTTGTGCTAACTCCTCCTTAGCCGGTGCTGCGATCGCAACAGGTAACTCCGGCGTAACTTCCGTAGTTTCCTTACGCCCAATAGGTATTGGCAGACTTTCCTTCACCCCTGAACCGACACTATTTCCAGGTAAAACAACTTCCGTTGTCACAGGTTTAGCAACTTCCGTTTCCGTCTTACTTTCCACTGGCAAAAGTTGTGGTTTTGACTCTACCTTCGGAGTCAAAATTGCTACAGTTTCCGGCTCATTCGTAGATTTAGCAGGCATTGCAGGAGGAGTTTCAGCAACTTTGTTTTTTTCCTCAGTCACTGCTGCCGGAACAGGCGTTTTTGCAACAGGTAATTTAGTGTCTGGAGTCTCGACAATATTTCCAGGTAAACTAACTTTCGGATTTTCAGCTTGTGCAACTTCCGTTGTCACAGGTTTAGCAACTTCAGTTTCCGTCTTACTTTCCACTGGCAAAACTTCAGTTTCCATCTCAGCCGTAGATTGAGCAGGCGTTACAGGAGTAGTTTCAGCAACTTTGTCTTTTTCCTCAGTCGCTGCTGCGGAAACAGGCGTTTTTTCAACAGGTAATTGATCCGTCGAATCAACCGCAGTATCTTTGACTTTTTCCTCAGTTTCTACCGCCGCAGCCGGATTTGCATCTACCTTATCGGTTGCTTCAACCTTAATCGATTCAGTCGTATTTTTGTCGGTAGTCGCCGTCGCAGTATCTTTGACTTTTTCCTCAGTTTCTACCGCCGCAGCCGGATTTGCATCTACCTTATCGGTGGCTTCAACCTTAATCGGTTCGGCAGTATTTTTGTCGGTGACAGCCGTCGGTTCTGGTGCTTTCGGAGTTTCTTTCCCAGGAGTTGATGGATTGAGAATCTCCTTTTCTAAATCATCAAGTAAGTCGGATACTTCCCCTTCCAAATTCGGTTTTGGTTGCGGTTCCGGGGTAATGTAAGGTTTGGCATAGGCAACTAAAGCCTGACCTAAATCAGTTTTCCGCCAATCTTTATCCGGGTCTACCAAATCATCCATCAAGGCCGCCTTACCTTTAGCGCCCCGCACTTGAAAGATAAGATCATTGTAATCCTTGTCAGTCCCTGAATCAAACCGCAAATCCTCCATCGCAAAGGTATTACCTTCTCCCGTAATGTCGGCAATTTGACCCAAATGAAATGCCTCGTTAGGATTCGCTGTCACCATCGAGAACAACGGACGTAAATCGCCGCCAGAATTGGGATTGTCATACACCGATTTTACAGTGCCGTTCGGTATCAGCATGATGCCAATTTCATCCCCAGCCGTCATCGCAAAAGTCTTGACTCCTAAATACGCTCCCTCGTTGGGATCATCTTCCGATGGTAAACCGAAAAACCTCGAACCTTCCGTCAAGTCATTGATAACTATGTGACCTTTTTCTGAGTTGCTAAGCGCCCTCGAAGCTGCTTCTTTGATAAACTCTTCCGAACCGGGAACAAACTTCTCCATCCCTTTGAGGCTGATCATCGCTAGCTGACCGCGATACCTTCCGCCATCTAATAGGTAATCTATGCTGACTTTACCTGTTGCTTCAACAGTAAATATTCCTGATGTAAAGGGAGATCCTAGTTGTTTTTCGGGAGTGGTTTCTAGTTCTTCATTAGTGTCAGAAGTCGGTAGGGCTGTGGTCGGGTCTTCTTTTTTAGTGTCTTCCTCCATGCCGTCGGCGGTAGTTGATTTGTCGCTGGTTTTGCTAGCATCAGATTCTGCGGTTAAAACTTCGCTGGTTTTTGGTTCTGTGGTGGCAATTGTTTCGCCTGTAACTGCATCTTTTTCAGTCGCAGTGGCAGCATCAGTGATGGCTAGAATCTCGGTTTTAACAGTGTCGTCAGATTGGTCGGCGGCGAGAGTTGCCGGTGCGGTTGATGTTTCGGATTCTGTGGCTAAAACTTCGCTGGTTGTTGGTTCTTTGCTGACAATTTCGCCTGTAACTGCATCTTTTTCAGTCGCAGTTGTGGCGGTATCAGTGCTGGCTAGAATGTCCGTTTTAACTGTGTCGTCAGATTGGTCGGCGGTGAGAGTTGCCGGTGCAGTTGGTGTTTCGGATTCTGTGGCTAAAACCTCGCTGGTTGTTGGTTCTTTGCTAGCAGTTTCGCCTGTAACTGCATCTTTTTCAGTCGCAGTTGTGGCGGTATCAGTGCTGGCTAGAATGTCCGTTTTAACTGTGTCGTCAGATTGGTCGGCGGTGAGAGTTGCTGGTGCGGTTGGTGTTTCAGATTCTGCGGTTAAAACTTCGCTAGTTGTTGATTCTGTGCTGGCAATTGTTTCGCCTGTAACTGCATCTTTTTCAGTCGCAGTTGTGGCGGTATCAGTGCTGGCGGGAATGTCGGTTTTAACTGTGTCGTCAGATTTTTCGGCGATGAAAGTTGCCGGTGCGGTTGGTTTTTCGGATGCGGAAATTGCCGCTTCAGTGTCGGCTACGGTTTTTTCGGTTTCGGTTTGAGTTGTTGTTTGAGCGGTGGGATTTGCTGTTTTTTCCTCCGCAACTTGACTGTTATTTGTAGGTGCGTCTGTTTTCTCTTCAGCTAGAGTCCCTGTGATCGGATCTTTGCTGGCAGTGGATTTTTCAGCAGGGCTGGTGACAGGTAAAATTGTGGAATCTTTGGCGGCAAGTGGCTCATCGGATGTCCCACCTGTGAGGGTATCAGTGCCTGCGGGGTTTTCGCTATCTGCTGTTGCTGTGAAACTTAGGTTGTAATTAGTGTTGCCGCTAATTTGCAAAACTTTGACTGCATAGTCTCCGGCAATTAAGTTGTCAACACTAATTGTTTCTGCACCGGTTCCCGTTTGGGCGGAAGCGTGCAATGTTGTGCCGCTGCTGTTGAGTAGCAATACGTCGGCATTGCTGGTTAAACCGTTGAGGGAAAGTTGGAAACTTCCGGGATTTGTGATGTTAAATTTGTAAAGCTGAAAGATATTTGTACTGTCAACAGTGCCTGTGTAGGTTTTGCTGCCAGTTAATGCACCCATGTTGGTTTCAGACATTTGTACGCCTCAAAAGTAGTTGCTTGAATACGCTCTCAAGTATTTATCTGGAGGCGGCTGAGGTTTTTATGCAAATTAGGGCAATTTGTTATATTTCGTTACAATTGGGTACGATCGCCCCAGCAGTTTCAGTCTTGGACGCATCAGTAGCGCAGAAACTGGGTTTTTTACCTAATCTGTGATGAGGAGAGAAGATTTTCGTCCATCAAACCCGGTTTCACCAGTCCCCGCCCGCCCCAGCTAAGGCCCCTGCACTCGCACAGAAACCGGGTTTTTTACCGGGATTAAAAGCTATGGCCCAGTTTTGTCGCGAAAAAACCCGGTTTCTCAGTCATGGACGCATTATGACGGTGTAGCAAGGCTTTGAGATTGCTTCACTACCTTCCAAATGACAGAAATACGTTAATCGAAAATCGCAAATCTAAAATCTAAAATCGGTTATCCCGTACAATAAACAAGCAATTATTATATTTTGAGTTATCCTGTGAGTCCTACTGCCGAAGTCAGCAATACCGTAAATGCGGGCGCTCTGCCAACCGTTACCGCAGCCCGCCGCGCTGTTTTTCCCTTCACCGCAATTGTTGGCCAGGAGGAGATGAAACTGGCGCTGCTGTTGAATGTCATCGATCCGAAAATTGGCGGAGTGATGATTATGGGCGATCGCGGTACGGGCAAATCTACCACAATCCGCGCCCTCGCTGACTTGCTGCCAGAAATTGAGGTGGTGGCTGACGATCCTTTTAACAGTCATCCCACCGATCCGGATTTTATGAGCGATGAGGTGCGCGATCGCACTTTGCATCACGGTACAATGCCGATCGCCCGCAAAAAAGTCCAAATGGTAGACTTGCCCCTCGGTGCCACCGAAGACCGAGTTTGCGGTACGATCGACATTGAGAAAGCTTTGTCCGAAGGTGTGAAAGCTTTTGAACCAGGCCTGTTAGCCAAAGCTAACCGCGGCATTCTTTACGTCGATGAAGTCAATTTGCTCGACGATCACTTAGTCGATGTTTTGCTCGACTCCGCCGCCAGCGGTTGGAATACTGTTGAAAGAGAAGGCATTTCAATCCGCCACCCGGCTAAGTTTATTCTCATCGGTTCCGGGAATCCAGAAGAAGGAGAATTGCGGCCGCAATTGCTCGACAGATTCGGAATGCACGCCGAAATTCGGACTGTCAAAGACCCGAATTTAAGAGTAGAAATTGTCGAACAGCGATCGAGTTTTGACCAAAATCCCTCAGAGTTTCTCGGCAAATATCAGCACGAACAAGATGATATGCAGCAGAAATTGGTCGAAGCCCAGGAAAGGCTAAAATCCGTAACTATCGATCGCGATTTGCGAGTCAAAATCTCCCAAGTCTGCGCGGAATTGGACGTAGACGGGCTGCGGGGCGATTTGGTCACAAATCGGGCCGCCAAAGCTTTCACCGCCCTAGAATGTCGCACAGAGGTCACTGTGGACGATATTCGCCGGGTGATGACCCTGTGTTTGCGGCACCGATTGCGGAAAGACCCCCTAGAATCGATCGATTCGGGCTATAAAGTGACTAAAGTGTTCGATCGGGTATTCGGTCTAGAAACAACTGAGGGGTAATTAATAATTGGTAATTGGTAATGGGTGGTGAGGAAACATTTCCCAAATTTTTAATGCCTCCTTCCCCAGTTCCAATTACTAATTCTGGCAATGGAAAAACGAATTTTAGGATTAGATCCGGGCTTAGCAAATCTTGGCTACGGGGCAATTTCCTGTCAAATTGTACCGGGGAAACAAGATAAAAACAGCGTTTCCATGATTGATTGCGGCGTGATAAAAACAACGCCAAAACAGGAAATGGGACAGCGGTTAAAAACAATTTACGACGATTTGCACGAGGTAATTGAACAGATTAAACCTGATATTGCAATTGCCGAAAAACTGTTCTTTTACAAGATGGGAAATACCATACTTGTAGCCCAAGCGCGTGGCGTTTTGACGCTAGTATTGGCGCAGTGTGGAGTGCCGCTATTCGAGTTTACGCCGGCTCAAATTAAGCAAGCTTTGACAGGCCGCGGTAATGCGGATAAGTCCGAAGTGCAAGAGGCCGTGGCGCGGGAGTTGGAGTTAGGTTACATTCCGAAACCCGACGATGCGGCCGATGCTTTGGCGGTGGCTTTGACGGGTTGGTACGATGATGATATTTGTCCGAAGAAAATACACTTGGAAACAGGAAAAATTTAATCTAATCTTTAGCCCGCGTGGGCGAAGCCAGCGCGCCAGCGCTTAGGCGGACTTTGTTTGTGTAGTAGCGATTTTAATCGCCGATTCCTAATTCCCGTTCAAATCATGGGCAAATTAAGAACAAATCCCGGCAACACATCTTCCCCCGATAAACTCACAGGAAATTGTAGAATTTCTACTTCGCGATTAGGGCGATAAATTTCTACTTTTTCGTCTAGAGGATTAATCAGCCAACCCAAGCGTAAACCACTGTTTAGATACTCCTGCATTTTCTCATGAAGCGGCCGCAGCGGATCTGGGCGCGATCGCAATTCTATGACAAAATCAGGACAAATTGGCGGAAATTTTTCTTGTTCTTCTGTTGTTAAAGCCGACCATCTTTCTAAGCTAACCCAAGCGGCATCAGGGGCTCGATAGCCATTATTAGGCAAGCGAAAAATTGTAGATGAACTAAACACTCTGCCTAGCTGCGTTTTACGGTTCCACAAGCCCAAATCTGTAATTAAATAGGCTTCTCGATTGCCGTTAACTTCGCCTACGGGTGACATAATAATGATTTGTCCTTTAGGTGTCCGTTCAAATTGCCAATCTCGATTCATCTGGCACAAGCGGTAAAACTGTTCGTCTGTTAGTTCGACAGTATCTAAGTTTAAAGTAACGGTTGTCATTTTCTCTAACTCCCGATAAATATGAGTCCTACAAACCTATTTTAGTCGCACTTTTTGTCAATTTCAACATCAGTCCTCATCGCCCGGACTTAAGCTGTAAGATGGGGATTTAAACCCCAGCGGACTATTGCGAAGTGCAAAATATCATTTGGAAATGTAATTAAGTTCGATCGCGCAATTCCCACCTCAATCAAAAAAATGCTATAATATCCACTTTAATTGCTAAGCTAATCCCACCATCAGAGAACACAGGAAAATAATATGGTGATTATTACCTCACAACAAATTGCCCAATTTCGCTCACAATTAGCCGAATATCCCGAAGCCCTAAAAGCCCTAGACGCAATCGAAGATTGCGAAGGTAACATCGAAGATGCAGCGATATCTCTAGCAATTCAAGCCGGACAAGAACCGAATATCTCGGAAAATTGGTTAGACGGATTGGCTAAAAGATGCCGCGTTGCTATCTGCAAATCAGAGGTTAAAGAAGAGTTGACAAACGGACAATTGAATGCAGCATTTAGAGATTTAGTTGCAGCAAAAATTTGCCCTGATATTTTGGTCACTTCGGTGATTATTTATGTATTTAAAACTGGGGTGAATGGGTTTTGCGAGCCTCTCGAATATAAACTGTAAAGCCATAGCTGCATTTAAAAATTAGGTGAAGCAAAGCTATCCCGAAGGGTACGGAATCGCCCTTATTTCCCAAAACATCATACAACGAGGCGATCGCAACTCTTCTCTACCCCTTTGCGCTACTGTACCCAGCAGGCACGATATCCGGTGACAAACCCAAAGATTTCCCCAGCAAACGAGCAAGTTGCACTAAAAAATTAGCAGTATCTTCGTCACCTTCGCGCGCCATTGAAGCCGATATCTGGATTAGCATTTGCACAAATCCCGCATCAATTAAATCGGAACACGAACTCAAAACCTCTGGCTCTTGGCCGTTGGGACAGGTAAGCACTCGCTCGATTAAGTTCAAATAAGCCTCTTGACGTTCTGGATTCATTTTGGCAGAAGCTGTACAGTAAATAATTTATTATTACGTTTAACTCAGTCCTGTCAATCAGGCGATCGAATAAGCGATCCCCGTTTTTACTCTAGAAACTCCATTCAGTCAGGAATAGACAGAAGCTTAAAGAAAATCTTAAGTTTCTCAATGCTAGTTTAGTCGAGGTAAGGTGTTATTTGGCACACTCTAATATTAGGTAAGGTGCGCCTAGGGGCACCCTACGATTCAAGGGACATAGGAATATAAAAAATGAAAATAGGAATATTTTTAGGAAATCTAGGAAATCCCGCCATCTACTATCCCAAACTCGCCCAAATTACCGGGGGAGTCACGGCGAGTATTTTTCTTTGTCAATTATTGCAATGGCAAGCACAACAGTCAAACTCGGACGAATGGGTGAAAACTAACAGCGGCGAAATTGAAAAAGCCACTGGTTTAAATCGCGAAGAACAAGAATTCGCGATCGAATTGCTGAAAGTGCGATCGCTCCTGAAAGCAAAATCCACAAATCCCAACACCGAAATCCTCGAACTCTGGGCGGATATTGACGCTTTTGAGGAAAAAGTTAATAACTTGTGGACAACCAATTCCGATGATATTATAACACAAACAAGCCGCGAAAACAACAATCGTCCTGTAGAAATATTATCCGAAACTTCTCCCCCACAGCGTGCAGTTAAAACCGACAAATATTTCGGTCAACCGCGCCAGCAAATAGCGGTTGCTGTCACCCCGAATTACCAATTTAGCGGCCCTTGGAATTCCCAATCAGAATTGCACAACTTTCAGCGGGCTTTAGAAGAATATGCCAGAGTTCGCAATTTAGGATTTGGCAATCCTTCGGGATGGGCTTTTAAAGTTATTGACAGCATGACAAAAGGCTTAACTTCTTCTTATTGGAAGGATTTTATCGAGGGAAAAGCTTTAGGAGAAAGTCAAAAAGTTCAGCGAGAGTGGGAAATTGAGCCGGAAGTGCCTTATCCTGCCTTTGAAGAGGAGCGCATCCAGTATTATGTGCACAAGGGCGAA
>Ga0209490_10005261_pt1 | contig 11827 bp, 12 predicted proteins | sample MAT06_FD_187209 | JGI IMG/M metagenome (GOLD analysis project Ga0209490, IMG submission 187209) | Freshwater microbial communities from Lake Fryxell liftoff mats and glacier meltwater in Antarctica - MAT-06 (SPAdes) (version 2) | ecosystem: Environmental > Aquatic > Freshwater > Ice > Liftoff...
ACGTTAGTGAACCGCCATTCCTCATCCCGTGTCGTCGGAAAGCCCAGCTCGGCGAAGCGCAGGGCGGCACTTTGGCGGATTGTTTCTAGACCGGTCATGCCGTAACAGCCTCCTCTAGGCCAACGTATCCCGATTGGTCCAGTTCGAGCGCGAGGTTCTTGTCACCCGATTTGACGATCCGTCCGTTAGCCAATACATGCACGAAGTCCGGCACGATGTAGTTCAACAGACGCTGATAGTGCGTGACGACGATCATTGCTCTATCCCGTGTGCGCAACAGGTTCACTCCGTTGGCAACGATCTTCAGCGCGTCAATGTCCAGGCCCGAGTCGGTCTCGTCCAGGATCGCCAGCCTCGGCTCTAGTACCGCCATCTGGAAAATTTCGTTCCGCTTCTTCTCACCGCCAGAGAAGCCCGCATTGACCGGCCGGTTCAAAAACGCCGGATCCATTTCCACCAGCTCCATTTTCTCCTTGACCATCGTGAGGAAGTCCATGGCATCCAGTTCATCAATGCCGCGTTTCTTGCGTATCGTATTTAACGCTGCTTTAAGGAAATACATATTGCTGACTCCGGGAATCTCCACCGGGTACTGAAACGCCATGAAGATCCCTTCCTGAGCCCGCTCTTCAGGCGGCATAGTGAGCAGATCCTTCCCGTCATAAAACACCTCGCCAGCGGTGACCTGATAGAGGTCGCGACCGGCTAGGACTTGCCCCAACGTGCTCTTGCCCGAGCCATTCGGCCCCATGATGGCATGCACCTCGCCCGCGTTCACGGTCAGATCGATGCCGCGCAGGATCTCCTTGCCGGCCACACTCGCGTGTAAGTTTTTGATTGTAAGTAAAGCCATAATAAGTTCCCTTATCCCACGCTGCCTTCGAGGCTGATTCCCAACAGCTTCTGCGCTTCAACGGCGAACTCCATCGGGAGTTCCCTGAAAACTTCTTTACAAAACCCGTGGACAATCATCGAAACGGCGTCTTCTGCGGAGATGCCCCTCTGGCGGCAGTAGAAAATCTGGTCTTCGCCGATCTTGGAAGTGGAGGCCTCGTGTTCCACTTGTGCCGATGTGTTCTTCACTTCCAGATAGGGGAACGTGTGCGCGCCGCACTGGTCGCCCAAAAGCAGCGAGTCGCACTGCGAGTAGTTACGCGCACCCGCTGCGCCCTTGAGGATCTTGACCATGCCGCGGTAAGTGTTCTGCCCGTGGCCGGCGGAGATGCCCTTGGACACGATGGTGCTCCGCGTGTTCTTGCCAATATGGATCATCTTCGTGCCGGTGTCCGCCTGCTGGTAGTTGTTAGCCAATGCCACCGAGTAAAACTCACCTACTGAGTTATCCCCCATGAGTATGACGCTCGGGTACTTCCAGGTAATCGCCGAGCCGGTCTCAACCTGGGTCCACGAGATCTTCGAATTGACGCCCAGGCATTTGCCGCGCTTGGTCACGAAGTTGTAAATCCCGCCCTTGCCTTCCTTATCACCGGGATACCAGTTCTGCACGGTCGAATACTTGATCTGAGCGTTGTCTAGGGCGACCAACTCCACCACTGCGGCGTGCAATTGGTTGTTGTCCCGCATCGGTGCCGTGCAGCCTTCCAGGTAACTGACGTAGGCCCCTTCGTCTGCGATAATCAGCGTGCGCTCAAACTGCCCGGTATCCTTGGCGTTGATGCGGAAGTAAGTGGAAAGCTCCATCGGGCAGCGAACGCCCTTGGGAATATAAACAAACGAACCATCGCTGAAAACAGCGGAGTTCAGCGTGGCGAAGAAGTTGTCCGAATAAGGAACCACCGAGCCGAGATACTTCTGAATAAGCTCGGGGTGCTCTTGGACGGCTTCGGAGAAGGAGCAGAAAATGATGCCCAGCTCCCCGAGCTTCGCCTTAAAGGTCGTCGCCACCGAGACGCTGTCGAAAACCATATCCACTGCAATACCGGCAAGCACTTCCTGTTCTTTAAGCGGGATGCCAAGCTTTTCGTAGGTTCTGAGAAGTTCGGGGTCCACCTCGTCCAGGCTCTTAGGCCCAACCTTGGTCACCGGGGCTGAGTAGTAGATGATGTCCTGATAATCGATGCGGGGATAGTGGACGTTGGGCCACTTGGGCTCTTCCATCTTAAGCCACTGGCGATAGGACTTCAGCCGCCATTCCAGCATGAATTCGGGCTCGTTCTTCTTTGCCGAGATCATGCGAACGACGTCTTCGCTCAGTCCCTTGGGAATCGTATCCGCTTCGATCTCAGTGACGAAGCCCCACTTGTACTCTTGATTGGCGAGTGCTTCGATTGATGGTGCCGTTGTGCTCATGGTGACCTTGGCTTTCCTGGAAATGTCGAACCTGCCAAAACTATAGCCGGTCTTGACTAATCTGTCAAGACCGGATTTGCGCTTTTCGAAATCCCGTTGCATTGCCGACAGCGGCGACGAGGCGGGCGCGGTGAGCCGACGCGTTTCGCTTGGCCGCCCAAGCTGTGCATCGAAGCGGGAGATGTCGTAGTGTATGCTGAGCGGCATATTGATCATGGTGGTTAAAGTCCATTCGGCGCGCGAACGAGGAGCGCTGTATCCGAACGCGCGGGTAACGTCTCGCAGGCCAGAGAAAGTAGAAGGCCAGGAGAATCCTAAACGGGTACGAAAGCGAATGCTGGATTTAGTGACAGGCCTGACTCGTCCCGCGCGAAATCCCCAATAAAATCAGACCTCCGGTGTTTGTCTCACCATCCAAAACCCTAACGCAACCACAAACGGCCCCTATCCCAAATGAAACCTATCTCATTTCAAAACAGCAACTTCCGGCAATTCTAGCCACTATCCCGATTTCTCAAAATTTCTCAGATTTCCGCCTGGGACAGGTCAACCACTTGAGGCCAACCAACCCGATCTTCTCACCACTAAGCTGACCATTTGAAGCACTAACAGCCCAGGCGACTGCACACCCTCCATCGGAAATGACTTCAATACGTTATAACGCAATCAGCTTGAGTCACAGCAAACCTACGGGCTGATCTCCAACCCTCAGAAACTTCATATTGTTTCGGGAATCGTCGATGCGTCGAATCCAGTGGACATCATCGAGCGCATTAGTGAGCCCCTTCAAAATGAAGTCGTTTCGCATTCACGCACGTTTGGTTCGGCTAAACATCGCTGCATTAAAGGGTCGAATCGAAATCGATCCCCGCCTCGAGTCATCGCGTTAAAGACACTGCAAACAATGGCTTCCAGGCAATGAAAAACTCTTGCTTCGTTCCTCAATGGCAAACCCTCGTTGGAAAAGTCCCATCGCTACTGGGTCATTCCAGGAACTTCTCACTGGATTGCGGGATGAACACTCCGATTACTAAGTCACCTCGACTTCGTACTCCCGCATCCGCGCATCGGCTGAAAGCATTCGCATCTTTTCTGCCCTCGCCTGCGCAACCAGCAGCCGGTCAAAGGGATCGCGGTGCAGGGGAGGCAACTTCTGTAACTCCGCCAGGTGAGCTATCCGGATTGGCAGCAGCGTAATCCGGTTTTTCTCCACCTGCTTCACTAAATATTCTGTCGCTGGCGCTGGGAGCGGTAATTTCCCCAGCCCCGCCTTGATCGGCATTTCCCAGATGCTTGCCACGCTCAAGTGCAGGTCATTCATCTCATCGAGAAACATCTCCCGCTGCTCCGCCGATAGCCGTGGAGCGGCGGTGATCGCCCACAAGAATACGTGCGTGTCCAGCAGGATCTTCACCGTTCGAATTCCGCAAGAACTTCCTCGGGCAACGGATCGTCGAAGTCGTCCGGCACTACGAAGTCGCCCTTAGCCGTGCCTAACACCCGCCGCGACGGCGCATCCTCTACAGGAACCAACCGCACCAGCCGCCGTCCAGAGCGCATAATGATTACTTCTTCGCCTGACATGGCTTGGTCTAACAGCCGCGAAAGTTGCGTTTTTGCCTCATGGACGTTTACTTCTACCATGACCATATTATTGACTAAGTCTTATTTCGGGTAAACCTATATCCTTCCGCCTGCACCTTGCAAAATCTCAAATAAAATTAAGCCTTCGGCCACAGTCTTGACCGCCAAGTTGCATAAATGTTGCTGTCTGCTGCCTTAGCGGCAACTGAAGCACGTCCCATTCGAACCACGAGATTCGGTGACGATTTGGCGACAGCCCTCAATCTTAGCGTCACAGCAACGATCGGCCCCGCCGCCCAGCCATACACCGCGAATAGAAGGAAAATCAAATGGGTTCGCACGGAGCTTCCCTACATCGATCACAACCTCAGTGATAGCATTGCTGCTCATGATCGATCCAGCCGGGCAGCAATCAAACCGCCAGATCTACCTCTACTTCGGCACAGCCACGATGCTCGGCTTCCTCCTGACGCCGGAATTCCTGCTCGATATCCCCTCCACTTACATCCTCAAGAACCAACTCAACGCCTCCGCCTCGCAGGTCTCCATGTTCCGGCTCCTCACCGGCATCCCGCTCTACCTCTGCTTCATCTTCGGCATGATTCGCGACCTCTGGAATCCCTTCGGCTTGCGCGACCGCGGATACTTCCTCCTCTTCGCTCCCCTGACTGCGGCAATCTATTTCTGGATGGCGCTATCGCCGGTTTCCTATCTCGGAATGCTCATCGGAATTTTCCTCGTCAATTTACTCTTCCGATTCATCTAGGCCTCATATTTGGGGCTATCGGCTCTGATCGGACAAGAAAACCTGATGTCGGGTCGCCTTTCTACGGTCTACAACATTGTGGGCAATCTTGCGGCCGTATTGGCCCTCTTAGCCTCCGGCCCGATGACCGAGCGCCTTACTCCCCGGCAAATCTTCTTTCTTGCGGCTGCTCTCATGCTTTCTCTCTTTGCCTTCGGTTTCTGGAAGCCATCATCGGTCTTCAGTCACACCTATGACAACCCGCTCGCCCGAGGCTCAACCTTTCTCGGCGATGTCCGGCGTCTCGTCCGCCACAAGGCCATCTATCCGGCCCTTCTCATCAACTTCCTTTGGTTCTTCAACCCCGGCCTCAATACGCCGATGCAATTCCATCTCACCGAACATCTTCATGCCTCCGATGCCACCTATTCCTTCTACCTCGGCGCTTTTATTGCAGCTATTATTCCTATGATGTTCGTGTATGGGTTCTTGTGCACACGCGTTCCGGCGAAGAACATATTGTGGTGGTCAACCATTGTGGGCGTGTGCCAGCTGATTCCGCTCGCCTTCATTCGCACCGCTGATATGGCGGTTCCCCTTGCCGTGTTGATGGGGCTCTCCGTAGGAATGGCCGTAGCGGCATACTATGAACTTGCCATGCGATCCTGCCCTCCAAGCCTGCAGGGAACCATGATGATGTTGACCATCGCCCTGGGCTTCATCTCGCAACGGGGCAGCGACTTGCTCGGCGCAAAAATCTACGAAAGCAGTCCGGATTACGGCTTCCTCTACTGCGTAATCGCAACGACGGCTGTTTATCTGCTCATCCTGCCCACGATTCCCCGGATTCCAAAACACCTCATCGCAACCGCCGACGGCCAGCCCAATCCTGCCCTGGACGCCGCCCTCATCCCCTAATGCAGCGCCGGCAAATACCCCGTAATCGCCTCGCTCTCCCGCTTACTAAACTTATAAGAAGGCATCGTAGAATCCGGCTCAAACTTCTGCCGATTCTTGAAATGCTCCTTCACCCAATCCGCCTTCCGCCGCTCCGCCAATCCGATTTGGCGACAGCCTACGCTTCACTCTTCATTTTATTGGCATTTTTGCTGTTTTTCCGCGAACCAACCGCCAGCCATCCAAAGCGAACTTCTTCAGTCCAGTGCTGCATATGTGCGGCTAACCCGCTAATAAAAAAGCCCATACTCGGCAAGGTTGCAGAACCCAAAGATGTTCAGCCGGTGGTTGATGGAGACGACCACAACGTCCCCCCAGCGAGCGAAATTGGCGCCGTCATAGACCCGGAAATCATGTCCGGACCCGGAGTGGAACCCCATGGAATGAAGCCAGAACAGCACAGGCCGCTTCAGGTTATCGTTGATTCGCGGAGTCCAAATCTTCACGTGCAGTAAGTCTTCCGGCTCCTGTACGAACTGGCGTTCAGACTGAACCGGAAGCTCCGCTCTCCGTATTGGTGGGCCAGTTCCGCGAGCTTGCCATGCGCATGGGGCGCTTTTCAGAACTCCTGACGTCGGGAGCACTGCCTTCGCATGATTCGGCAAACCGGAGATCATCTCAAATCTTGCGGCTCGCGCAAAGTGCGAAAGTGGTCAGCCTGACGCGTCACTGTGCATTTTGTTGGCATTTTTGCTGTGTTCCTGCGAACCGACCCCAAGCCAGCCATCGCGAGCTTCTTCAGTCCAGCGCTGCTTATCTGCGGCTAACTCGCTAATAAAAAAGCCTTTACCCGGATTTCATTCTCCAACTACGATCTCAACCTCTCTCCACTCTGCGGCCCAAATTTCCAGAAAAACGCAAAGGGACGGGTCAACTTTCCCAAGGATTTGTCACGGGAACACGGGCCTTGTCGAACTGGTTGCGGTCGCGGGTTACTACCGTCATTCCGTGATGAGCTGCGCTGGCCGCGATGATAAGGTTGGGTTGAAAAAAGTGTGGCCGGTTCTCCTCCCCTCTTCCACCAGAAGCCGCCACTTAACCATGATGTCCTCGGTGATCTCAAAAACGCGTTGGCCGAAGATGGGGCGAATGAGGTTGCTTAGCCAATCATTCAAATCAGCCCGCCGGAGAGCGTCGGTCACGAGTTCGATGCCGTAACGAAGTTCTGCTTAGGTAGCGAAGTTCGGCCATGGTAGCGACGCTCACATATACCTGGTCAAGCGGCCGAGTTTCAAGGAAAGAGAGAACTTTGGGCTCCGGTCTTCGCCTGCGCAGTTCCGAAAGGATGTTGGTGTCGAGCAGCCACGCCATTAGAGCGAAACGTCTCTCACGTGCATGGGACCACGAGAAGCTTCGATCTCAATTTCCTTGTGGGGAGAGGCTTGCATGGCGGAGATCAACGCCGCGTCCGTGCGATGTTCCGCTTCTGAGCGCACAGGCCGGTTGCGGCCCCCATCAATCCCGAAACTCTCCCCATTCCGAAGCCGCAACCGAGTCCGTTGTGCGCGAGTTCCTGGAGAGAAATAGCGCTTGATGCGCGCCAGCACTCGATCACTTCTTCGTATACGGCGACATTCTGTTTATGAACCTCCAGAATCGCAATACTGGACGACAAGCTGGCACCCCAGAACATGTAGACGCCAACCACGCCTAGAAGACGAACGGAGAAACACTCCAGTCTTTAGGACATGTACTCGCGAAGGGCCGAGACCGTTTGCGTCAAGCCTTGCCGCTCCAGCGTGGCGAGATAGTCGCCGACAGATTTGGGCGGGTTCCTCAGACTGAGTCGATGATCCTGCGCCGCTGACACCACCGCTCCTGGTGCCAAGTTGAGTAGGTGGAGGACGAACGCATCTGGATGTTGCACATCAATTCCGTATGGGCTGAGGACGTCCGAAGGAAAATCGCGCAAGTTCATCGTGACGATCACGTCCGCATGGCCACGAATTGCAGCAGCGAGCACATGTCTGTCGTCCTGATCCGGAAGTTGCAAGCCTGGGATTAAATCCTCATAGCCAGTTACGAGCGCGTCAACTGCGTGCCGGTCCATCAGCTCGCGCGTACGTTCCAGCTTCAGTCGGGTGAGGTCGGGGCGCTTTTGAAGAAGGTTGGAAATCCACTCCTCATGAACGTCCGCCGACCACTTCGCGCAGAATAGCCCCGAGAGAGCCAGGTGCATGAGCAGGTTCCTCAGCTCCGCCGGATACAACACGTTTGCATCATAGAATGCGGTGAACGCGCGCATGCGCTTTAGAACCCAATTTCCTGATCGTAGGCCGCGAGTTCCGAGAGGACGGCTCGGCGCTCTGCGTCGGCTCGGCGCTTGTAGGCCATCAGCGCGTCGAATCGCACACGGCGATGCGTGCCGACGCGCCGATATTCGATTTTGCCCTCGGCGAGCAGTTGGATCAGGGAAGGCCGTGAAATGTGAAGCATGTCGGCGGCTTCCTGTGTGGTGAGTTCCGCATGGACAGGGATCAACGTGACAGCGTTGCCGCGCGCCATCTCTTCAAGAATATGGATCAACATCCGGACAGCGGAGGCCGGAAGTGTCACCGTTCCCGCGCCCGGATCGTCAAGCATTTGGAGTTGCAGCGGGTCGGCTGTTTGAGGGCGAGCGGCGAGAACCCGGCTGGTCTCTTTGGCCAGGATCGCTTCTGCCTCAGACGGCAAGGTTGGTACGAGTGTTACTTGTGCCATGGGTGGTTTCAACTCCTGATGTAATCCTAGCACCATCGAAGTACTCGAAAGCATTCGAAGCTACCGAAACGGATTGACCTAAAGTTTTTGGCTTCATTCGGAGTTGGTGACAGCCTATAGTGCACCCCTTGACTGACACAAACAGCTAGATACGAAACACACCACCAAAGCCCAAACTATGCTTCGCGGAAGACCCTCTGCGAGGCATAGGGCATGTGCGCTTCCCTGCTCATCCAGCACAACAAGGTCTTCAAATTCAAGCAGTCAACCTCTCACAGGACTATCGTAATAGATGCCCCATGCCAGAGCTCCCAGAAGTAGACGCCGTAGTCCGCCGCCTCCGCGAAGCCGCCGCAAACTCGCAGATCCACTCGATCCAAGTCGAGCGCCCCGGCACCGTCCTCCCCCACCAACCCGGCGACTTCAAGCCCCTCCACGGCACAAAAATTCTCGACGTCCGTCGCCGCGCCAAACACATCTTCGTCCATTTCTCAGGGCAACTTCATCTCCACATCCACCTCCGCATGACCGGCAACCTCTACATCCTCCCCGACTATCGCCTCCGTCCCCACACAACAAGGATATGGGGCCGCCTCACCGACAATCGCGTCCTTATCTTCGACGACTCCCGCGCCCTCGGTAAAGTCCACCTCGTTACCGACGAAGACATCCAAAAAATCGAGTCCAAACTCGGCCCCGAACCCCTTGAACCCACCTTCACTCCACAACTCCTCAAAACAATCCTCGCAACCGTAAAGTCTCCCATCAAGCCAGCCCTCCTCGACCAGACCCGCATCGCCGGCATCGGCAACATCTACGCGAGCGAAGCCCTCTGGCACGCCCGCATCCACCCAGCTACCCCAGCCAAAGACATCCGCCCAACCAAAATCAAACCCCTCCACGCCGCAATCCAGAAAGTCCTCACCGAAGCCACCGCCAGCGCCTACACCGAATACGCCATGCCTGGCACCCAAATCGCCAGCGAAGAATTCGGTGTCGCCGCCTACGGCCGCACCGGCGAACCCTGCCCCCGCTGCAACACTCCCATCGAGCGAATCGTCCAGGCCGGCCGCAGTACCTTCTTCTGCCCACGCTGCCAGCAACTGTAGACTCTCCATCGCTGCTAGAATCGAATGTCTCCACTGTGATCACCGATCTGATTGAAGTCAACCTCGAAAATCCCGATCCGTCCGTAATCCGTCGCGCTGCCGACAAGATACGGCAGGGCGGCGTCGTCGCCATCCCCACGGACTCTCTCTATATGCTGGTGGCCGATCCCTACAACCTCAAAGCTGTAGGCAAAGTCTTCGCCGCCAAGGGCCGCGAAACCACCCGTAGCCTCCCTCTTCTGGTCAACGACATCATGATGGTCGAAGACCTGGCCAGCGAAGTTACCAAACGCTTCCAGGTCCTCGCCCGCCGCTTCTGGCCCGGCCCCCTCACCATCATCGTCCCGGCCAACTCCAGGATCCCCCTCAAACTCACCGGCAACACCGGTCGCTTGGCACTAAGGCATAGCAAAAGCCCCATCGGCAACGCCCTCATCGAATTCCTCAATATGCCCCTCATCGCAACCAGCGCGAATATGAGCGGAGTGCCAACCTGCCGTTCCGGCATCGAAGTATTTGGCACCATGGATGGCCGTCTCGATTTAGTCGTCGATGGCGGTCACTGCGTCGGTGAAGGCGCAACCACGATCGACATTACCGAACCCTACTGGCGCATCATCAAACAGGGCGCCATAGAAGAAAAGGAACTCGCTGAAGTTCTGAAAGGCAACTAGATGCAATACACCCGCCTCGGCTCCACCGGCCTCACCGTCTCCCGCCTCTGTCTCGGCATGATGACCTACGGAAGCAAACAATGGCGCCAGTGGGTTCTAGAAGAAGCCGAAAGCCTCCCCCTCATCGCCAAGGCCTGGGAACTCGGCATCAACTTCTTCGACACCGCCGACATGTACTCCCTCGGCGTCAGCGAAGAAATCCTCGGTCGCGCCATCAAGACCCTCGGCATCCCCCGCGACAAAATCATCATCGCCACCAAACTCTTCAACCCGATGAGCGACGACCCCAACCACAAGGGCCTCGGTCGCAAGCACCTCCACCATTCGATCGAGAATAGCCTCCGCCGCCTCCAGACCGACTACATCGATCTCTACCAGATCCATCGTTACGATTACGCAACACCCCCCGAAGAAGTCATGGACGGCCTCAACGGCGTCGTCAAACAAGGCAAAGCCCTCTACCTCGGTGCCTCCTCAATGTTTGCCTGGCAACTCGCGAAGCTCAACTACGCAGCAGACAAAGCCGGCACGGCGAAATTCGTCTCCATGCAGAATCACTACAACCTCGCCTACCGTGAAGAAGAGCGCGAGATGATCCCCTTCTGCCTCGATCAGGGCCTCGGGATGATCCCTTGGTCTCCCCTCGGCCGCGGCCTCCTCACTGGCAGCCTTAAACGCGACAGCAAAGACAGCCTCCGCGCCCAGACCGACCTCTACGCCCAGCAAATCTATAGCCGCGAAAACGATTTCCAGATCGCCGACCGCGTCGCCGAAGTCGCCGCAGCTCGAGGCGTCTCCAGAGCTAGCCTCGCCCTCGCCTGGGTCCTCTCGAACAAAGCTGTCACTGGTCCCATCATCGGAGCCAGTAAAGAACAACACCTTCTCGATGCCGTCGCTGCCCTCGACCTCAAACTCGACCCCGCCGAAACCACCAAACTCGAAGAACTCTACGAACCCCATCCCGTTCTCGGACACAGTTGATGGACGGTCTACTCAACTACCTCACTCTGTACGGTTACCCGATCCTCGCTCTCATCGTCTTCCTTGAGGCCATTGGCCTCCCGGTTCCCGCCGCCCCGGCACTGCTCGCTGTAGGTGCCGCCTGCGCCAAAGGCATCCTCGACCCCTATACCTCTCTCACTATCGCCATCATCGCGATGCTCTCAGCCGACACGATTCTCTTCATGCTCGGTCGATATACGGGATGGTGGCTCCTAGGCCTCCTCTGCCGCCTCTCGGTCAATCCTGAAGCTTGCATTTATTCCAGCGCCTCATACTTTCACAAGCGTGGTCGCACCGCCCTGCTCTTCGCAAAATTCCTCCCCGGCATCAACACGATGGCCCCACCGATGGCCGGCAGTATGAACATGCACCCTTTCGTCTTCGCTAGATACGACGCGGCTGGAGCTCTCCTCTACATCCTCACTTACTCAATCCTCGGCTACACCTTCAGCGGTGCCATCGGTGCCATAACCGAATGGCTCGCCACCCTCGGACGCGCCGCCATTTTCCTGCTCGCCACCGCCGCTGCCTTCTACATCGCACAACGAATCTTCCGCGCCCGGCGCAACCGTCGTTTCAGCGGCATCTCCCGTGTCTCGGTAGACGAACTCGCCGCTCGCCTCAACGACGACATCCTCATCGCCGACGTCCGCAGCCACGGCTATTACGACTCAAACGCCGACCGCATCCTCGGCTCCATCCGCATCGAACCGAACCGCCTCCCGGCACTCCTCCCCACTCTACCC
>Ga0209490_10005266_pt1 | contig 11820 bp, 9 predicted proteins | sample MAT06_FD_187209 | JGI IMG/M metagenome (GOLD analysis project Ga0209490, IMG submission 187209) | Freshwater microbial communities from Lake Fryxell liftoff mats and glacier meltwater in Antarctica - MAT-06 (SPAdes) (version 2) | ecosystem: Environmental > Aquatic > Freshwater > Ice > Liftoff...
TTCTGGCGGCCATCGGCGACCCGGCCTTTGCCGGGTTTGACCGGGGCTCCCTGCCGAAATGGGCCGCACTTCTGGGCATGGTGGATTACTCCACCGCACATGACGCCTGGTTCAGCGCCGCTTTCCCCAAGCGCACCGTGGTCAACACGCTTGGCGCGTGGGTTGCCGCCCATGGGTCGAAGCAGTTCCGTCTGGCCGAAACCGAAAAATATCCGCATGTCACCTTTTTTCTCAACGGCGGCCGCGAGGAGCCGCAAGTGGGCGAAGTGCGCTGCATGGCACCCAGCCCCAAGGTGGCGACCTATGACCTGCAGCCGGAAATGTCATCGGTGGAGGTGACGGATCACTTGGTCGCCGCGATTGGTGCGGGCTACGATCTGATCGTGGTCAACTATGCCAACCCCGACATGGTCGGCCATACCGGGTCGCTGCCTGCCGCAATTCTGGCGGTGGAATCGGTGGACCGTGGTCTGGCGCGGGTGTTGCCTGCACTGCAGGCGGCGGGCGGCGCGATGATATTGACCGCCGACCATGGCAACTGCGAGTTGATGGTGGATCCGGTGACCGGCCAGCCCCACACCTCGCACACCACCAATCCGGTGCCGGTCGCCCTGATCGGTGGCCCTGCCGGGGCCCGCCTGCGCCCCGGGCGGCTGGCTGATCTCGCACCAACCCTGCTGGATCTGATGGGTCTGCCATTGCCGCCGGAAATGACCGGCCACAGCCTGATTGTGCGATGATCCTGCGCCCCCGGCTCCCCCGGCTCCTCTGGCTCCTCTGGCTGCTGTTGGCGCTGCCCGTCGCTGCTGAGACCGATGCCACCGTTGATGCCCGCGCCGCCGCCGATGCGCTGCGGGTGGCGATTGATGCGCTGGACGCTGCGCGCGGCGGGCAGGATCAGGTGGCAGCACTGACCCAGACGATACAGGCTTATGAGCGCGGGCTTGGCGCGCTGCGCGACGGGTTGCGCCGCGCCACGATCCGCGAACAGGCGCTGAAGCGGCTGTTTGATGCCAAGCGCGAACAGGTCGCGGCTCTGCTGGGTGCCATGACGGCGATGCAGACCACCGCCGGCCCCTTGCTGCTGCTGCATCCGTCCGGACCGCTGGGCACCGCACGGTCCGGAATGATCCTGTCCGAAGTCACCCCGGCCGTGCAGGCGCAGGCCGACATTCTGCGCCATGATCTGGAGGAGGTGGCGCTGCTGCGCCAGTTGCAGCAAAGCGCTGCCGATACCATCGCCGACGGCCTGACCGCCGTGCAGGACGCCCGCACCACCCTGAGCCAGGCGATTGCCGATCGCACCGACCTGCCGCGCCGTCTGGCCGAAAGCCCGGAAGAGCTGAAACAGCTGACCGACAGCGTGGAGACGCTGGATGGCTTTGCCGACCTGCTGTCAGACACCGCGATTGCCCCGGAAGACACGGTTGCCGACTTTGCCGGGGCCAAAGGAACCCTTGCACTGCCGGTGCTGGCCAGCCTGCTGCGCGGTTATGGCCAACCTGATGCCGCTGGCATCAGCCGCCCCGGTCTGGTGCTGGCCGCCCGCCCGGCTGCATTGGTGACGACGCCATGGCCCGCCACGATCCGTTACCTTGGCCCGCTGCTCGACTACGGAAACGTGATGATCCTTGAGCCTTCCGATGGGTACTTGATGGTTCTTGCCGGTCTGGGTGTCGTGTATGGCAAGGTTGGTGACGTGTTGCCGCAGGGCAGCCCTGTCGGCCTGATGGGCGGAGCCGATGCCGTTGGGGCCGAGTTTCTGGCATCAACCCAACAAGGCAGTGGCGAAGGCCGGACAGAAACGCTTTACATGGAACTGCGGCAGGGTGCAGAACCCGTCGACCCGACAGACTGGTTCGCTGACACAAGGAAATAGCGCGCATGAGAAAATTCGTTATGGCCGCTCTTGGCGGCACCCTGGCTGGGGCGGTGCTGACCACCCAGATTGCCGGGCCGCTGGTCGCACAGGAAGCCAAATCGGAATCGTCGGTCTATCAGCAGCTTGATCTGTTCGGCGACATCTTTGAACGGATCCGCTCGCAGTATGTCGAACAGGTCGATGCCGAAAAGCTGATCGAGGCAGCGATCAACGGCATGCTCACATCGCTTGACCCCCATTCCAGCTACATGCCCCCGGCCGACTTTGCCGACATGCGCGAACAGACCAAGGGTGAATTTGGCGGCCTTGGCATCGAGGTCACGCAGGAAAAGGGCTACATCAAGGTGGTGTCACCGATTGATGGCACCCCCGCCGCCGAAGCCGGCATCCAGTCGGGCGACTTCATCACCCATGTCAACGGCGAAGCGGTGAACGGGCTGACGCTGGATCAGGCGGTCGACATGATGCGCGGCGAAGTGGGATCGGAGATCCTGATCACCGTGGTGCGCGAAGGGGTCGACGACCCGTTTGACGTGTCGATCATCCGTGACACCATCAAGCTGACGGCGGTCAAGGGCAAGGTTGAGGGCCATACCATCGTGCTGCGCGTGACCACCTTCAACGAACAGACCTTCCCCAATCTGGAGGAAAGCCTGACCAAGGGCATCGCCGATCTGGGCGGCATCGAAAACGTGAATGGGGTGGTGCTTGATCTGCGCAACAACCCCGGCGGGTTGCTCAATCAGGCGATTGCGGTATCTGACGCCTTTCTTGAAACCGGTGAGATCGTCTCGACCCGGGGCCGCGATTCGGCGGACGGCGAGCGGTTCAACGCCACCCCCGGCGATCTGACCGGCGGCAAACCGATGGTTGTGCTGATCAACGGTGGCTCGGCCTCGGCGTCTGAAATCGTGGCTGGTGCGCTGAAGGACCATCACCGCGCCGTGGTGATCGGCACCAAGAGCTTTGGCAAAGGCTCGGTCCAGACGGTGATGCCGTTGAAGGGCGACGGCGCAATGCGGCTGACCACGGCGCGCTATTACACGCCCTCGGGCCGCTCGATCCAGGCTTTGGGGGTCGCCCCCGACATCGTGGTGCAGCAACCCCCGGTCAAGGTCGAAGACCCGGCACCGGTGGAACCCACCACCGCCGTTCCCGCCACCCGGTCAGAGGCTGATCTGCGCGGCATCCTCAGCAACGATTCGATGACCGAAGCCGAACGGGCGCAGGCCGAGGCAGAGCTGAAGGCCGCCGAAGATGCCGCCAAGCTGCGCGATGAAGATTACCAGCTGGCCTATGCCATCGACGTGCTGAAGGGCCTGTCGGTGCTGGAACAGAAATGACCCGCAATCGGGGCCGGGTGTTATCCGGCCTCAGCCACCTGCAAGGGGCAAGATGACACCCGAAGCCATTGCTGGCCTGCCCTATCGTCCCTGTGTCGGGGTGATGCTGCTGAATGCCGATGGCCTGATCTTTGCCGGGCAGCGCCGCGACAGCAACGCCCCGGCGTGGCAGATGCCGCAAGGCGGGATTGATCCGGGGGAAACCCCGGCCAGCGCTGCGCTGCGCGAGTTGCACGAGGAAACCGGCATCACTGCCGGACTGGTTGCACCGCTGGCCGAAGCGCCGGGCTGGATCACCTATGACCTGCCGCCGGACCTGGTCGGCAAGGTCTGGAAAGGCCGCTTTCGTGGCCAGCGCCAGCGCTGGTTTGCCCTGCGCTATCTGGGCCGCGACGATCAGATCGACATTGCCACCGCCCATCCCGAATTCAGCCGCTGGCGCTGGATCGGCGCCGCCGAAATGCTGGCGGCCATCGTGCCGTTCAAGCGCGCGATCTATCAGCAGGTCGTCACCGACTTTGGTGCGTTTCTGAAGTAGCGCGGCACCACTGACTACCTGCAACTGCATTCCGCGCAGGGGTCAGCCGTTTTCACCGGCTAGATTGTTTGGGGCTGTCGCCGCTTTGGCCCGGCGCAACCGCTTGCGTTCTTTCAGTGCCAGCCGGTCCTGCCGCATCAGTTTCAGGCGTCGGAACAGCGTTCCGGGATCGGTATCCAGTGCCTGCAGCAAATGCAGTGCCAGCGGCGCAATCACCTTGTCGCGCCGCGCACCCTCCCAGATCGGAGCCAGCAGGTTGATGTCGAGCCCGCCGGTTATCAGCGAAAATGGTTCCATCCCCATCGGTAACGGCACCACGATCCGCTTGTCGTTGCCAAAGGCATGATGTGGCGGGGTGCCGGTGTGCAGCCGCTCATATTCGTAAAGCTTCATCAGCGAAAACAGCACCGCCAGCGCCTGCCCGGTGCGGCGCTGCGCCTCGTTGATGCCGTGATCGGAAAAGGTGATGGCCGATGAGATCAGCCAGCGGGGGTCAAGCTCTGCCAGCAGTGCCGCGCCCTGTTCCGCCCAGATGCGCTGAAACAGCGCCGGGGCATGGGCAGGCCAGCGGCGTTTGCGCAGGTTGGCAATCAGCAGGGCATTCAGCAGCGCCAGTTCCGATTTGCCGGCAAGGCTTGGCAGAATATCGGCGCGCTTGGCAGCATAGCCGCTGGGCCTGGTGGCAGGCGCAACAAGGGCCGGTTCGCTGATCTTGGTTGCCGCCAGCGCCGCCAGGTCGGTTTCCAGCGGTGGCATGGCTTCGCCCGGGCCATAGGTGATCGCCTTGCGGCGGCGCTGCCACAGCGTCACCATTGCATCAAACCCGCCGTCGTAGGTGGTGGTGGCCGGTTCTGCGGCACCGGTGCTGCGTATCGTGCGGTTCATCGGCACCTCTGGCTTCATGGTGGCAGGGTAGCCGGAACCGGCGATATTCTCAACGGGTCAGGCAGGTTCGCCGGGCAGCGGCAGAATGAGACTCGCAGACGGAACAAAACGTGAATATAGTGGATGCCACCCGCCCCCCTTGCCACATGATCGTCCCATGGCCTTTGTCGAGCTTTCCGCCACCAGCAATTTCACTTTTCTGACCGGCGGATCACATCCCGAAGACTATATCTGCCGTGCCGCCGACCTTGGGCTGGCGGCGGTGGCGGTAGCGGATGAGAATTCGGTGGCAGGCATTGTCCGCGCCCATACCCAGGCGCGCGAAGTGGCGCGGGCGCTGCGGCTGGCCGCAGAGGCGGGCGAGGCACCGCCCCATGTCAGTGCGCCTCGCCTGATCCCGGCGGCACGGCTGGTGCTGGATGATGGCTTCGCTGTCACGGCGCTGCCGCGCGACAGGGCGGCCTGGGGCAGGCTTTCCCGCCTGATCAGCCTTGGTCGCCTGCGCGCTGCCAAAGGCAGCTGCGATCTGGGGATCGGGGATCTGCTGCTCTGGGGTGACGGGATCGAGCTTTTGGTCCACCCGCAGCCCCAGATCCCGGCCCCGGCACCGCCAATCCTGCCGGTTGCGGGCGGCGCGGCGGTAACCTCCACGCATATACCGCAGTTGGCGCGCCGCTTCCCCGGGCAGGTGTCGCTGGTGATGGCACCCGCCTATGATGGCCAGGACCGCGCCCGTTTCGATGCCGTGGCGGCGCAGGCCATGGCGCTGGGTCTGCCCACCGTCGCATCCGCCACCCCCCTGATGCACCATGCTGCACGGCGCAAGCTGACCGATGTTCTGACCGCGATCCGCCTTGGCCTGCGGATCGAACAGTTGGGCCGCCGGGCGCAGGCCAATGCCGAGCGCCGCCTGCGCTCGGAGGCCGAAATGCTGCGGTTGTTTGCCGACCATGAGGCCGCCGTCCACCGCTCCGCCGAGATTGCCGCCCGTCTGCGCTTCAGTCTGGATGAACTGAAATATGAATATCCATCCGAACTTACCGGCACTGAGACCGCCCCTGAACGGCTGGCGCGCCTGACCATGACCGGGCTGGGCTGGCGTTACCCGCAGGGCGCGCCCGACCGGGTGCGGGGCATGGTGGCGCATGAATTGGCGCTGATCGGCAAGCTGGGGTATGAGCCCTATTTCCTGACCGTCCATGACATCGTGGCCTTTGCCCGCTCACGCGGCATCCTGTGTCAGGGCCGGGGCTCTGCCGCCAATTCGGTGGTGTGCTATGCCCTTGGCGTCACCTCGGTTTCACCCGAGATCGGCACCATGGTGTTTGAACGCTTTGTGTCCGAGGCCCGCAACGAACCGCCCGACATCGATGTGGATTTCGAGCATGAGCGCCGCGAGGAGGTGATCCAGCATATCTATGAGCGTTATGGCCGCCACCGCGCCGGCCTGTGCGCCACCGTGATCCATTATCGCGGCAAACGGGCGGTGCGCGAGGTGGGCCGGGCGATGGGGCTGACCGAGGATACCCTGTCGGCGATGTCGAGCCAGATCTGGGGGTTCGGCAGCATGAAGGGGATGGAAGATACCCGCCTGCGCGAGGTCGGCCTTGATCCGACAGACAAGCGGTTGCGCCAGACGATGGAGTTGATCCAGGAAATTCAGGGCTTTCCCCGCCATCTTTCCCAGCATGTCGGCGGCTTCATCATCACCGAGGGGCGCTTGGATGAACTGGTGCCGATCGAAAACGCCACGATGGACGACCGCACCGTGATCTGCTGGGACAAGGATGATATCGACAGCCTTGGCATCCTCAAGGTCGATGTGCTGGCGCTGGGGATGCTGTCGTGCATCCGCAAGGCGTTTGATCTGATCGAACGCCACCACCAGACCGACTATACCCTTGCCACCCTGCCGCCCGAAGACCCGGCGACCTATGACATGCTGTGCAAGGCCGACAGCATCGGCGTGTTTCAGGTGGAAAGCCGGGCGCAGATGAATTTCCTGCCCCGGATGAAGCCACGCTGCTTCTATGATCTGGTGATCGAGGTGGCGATCATCCGCCCCGGCCCGATACAGGGTGACATGGTCCACCCGTTCCTGCGGCGGCGCAACGGGCAGGAGGCGGTATCGTTCCCCTCTGACGCGCTTGGCCGGGTGCTGGGCAAGACCCTTGGCGTGCCGCTGTTTCAGGAACAGGCGATGCAGATCGCCATCATCGGCGCGGGTTTCACGCCAGAGGAGGCGGACCGCCTGCGCCGCGCCCTTGCCACCTTCAAGAAACACGGCAATGTCACCGAGTTTCAGGACCGCTTCATGGCCGGGATGCGCGCCAACGGCCATCCCGATGATTTCGCCGCGCGCTGTTTTGCCCAGATCGAGGGCTTTGGCAGCTATGGCTTTCCCGAATCCCACGCCGCCTCCTTTGCCCTGCTGGTCTATGCCTCGGCCTGGATCAAGCGCCACCATCCCGGCATCTTTGCCTGTGCCCTGCTCAACAGCCAGCCGATGGGGTTCTATGCCCCGGCGCAGATCGTGCGCGATGCCCGTGAACATGCGGTGGAGGTGCGCCCCGTCTGCATCAACGCCAGTTTCTGGGACAATGTGATGGAACCCGATGGCCGGGGCGGGCTGGCGCTGCGGCTGGGGTTTCGCCAGATCAAGGGGCTGGCCGAAGAAGATGCCCACTGGATCACCGCCGCCCGCGCCAATGGCTATCCGGCGGTCGAGGATCTGTGGCGGCGGGCGGGGATTGCCCCCGCCGTGGTGACGCGACTGGCCGAGGCCGATGCCTTTGCCAGTCTGGCCCTTGGCCGCCGCGATGCCTTGTGGGCCGCCAGGGCGCTGGCCGGGGATGCGCCCTTGCCGCTGTTTTCCGGCGATCTGGATGGTGAGGGGATTGTCGAACCGGCGGTGCATCTGCGCGCCATGACGATGGGCGAGCAGGTGGTGGAAGACTATGTGGCGATGCGGTTGACCCTGAAAACCCACCCGGTCGCGCTGCTGCGGCATCTGCTGACGCCAGAGGGGATGGCGGTGACACGGTGAGGGGGGAACATGAAAGCAGAACCGACGCCCGTCATCGCAGACCCAGAGGACCGTCTGAGCGACTTGCCAGTGGCAAGTCGATCGGTCCGATTGCCCGGGAGCGCAAGCGAAGGGCAAGGGCGGTTGGGGCGATACCACCGGTTGGAAATTCGGCAGCGCCTGTCCGGGCTGGTGCGCCCTATAGCACCTGCCCAAGGGCGGGCAGGTGCTGCCGAATTTGACGCGTGTCAAATCCGGCAAGAAGCCGAAGGGCAAGACCATCTCCTCTGCCCCATGGACCTTGCCGCCCCACCCGTTTAGCCTGACCCAGCCAACGAATCCCGAAAGCCCGATGTCCGACGCCGCACCCCCCGCCTATCAGGTTCTTGCCCGGAAATACCGGCCGCAGACCTTTGCCGATCTGGTCGGACAGGAGGCGATGGTGCGCACCCTGAAAAACGCCTTTGCCGCTGACCGCATCGCCCATGCCTTCATCATGACCGGGGTGCGCGGGGTCGGCAAAACCACCACGGCGCGGATCATTGCCAAGGGGCTGAACTGCGTTGGCCCCGATGGCAGTGGCACCCCGACCACCGAACCCTGCGGCCTCTGCGAGCCCTGCCGTGCCATCGCCGATGGCCGCCATGTCGATGTGATGGAGATGGATGCCGCCAGCCGCACCGGGGTCGGCGATATCCGCGAAATCATCGACTCGGTGCATTACCGTGCCGCATCGGCCCGCTACAAGATCTACATCATCGACGAAGTGCACATGCTGTCGACCAACGCCTTCAACGCCCTGTTGAAAACCCTGGAAGAACCGCCTGCCCATGTGAAGTTCATCTTTGCCACCACCGAGATCCGCAAGGTGCCGGTGACAGTGCTCAGCCGCTGCCAGCGCTTTGACCTGCGCCGGATCGAGCCGGAGGTGATGATTGCCCTGCTGCGCCGCATCGCCAGCGCCGAAGGGGCGGCGATCAGCGACGATGCGCTGGCGCTGATCACCCGCGCCGCCGAAGGCTCGGCCCGCGATGCCACCTCGCTGCTGGATCAGTCGATCTCGAACGGTGCCGGGGAAACCAGCGCCGATCAGGTGCGCACCATGTTGGGGCTGGCCGACCGGGGCAGGGTGCTTGACCTGTTTGACCATATCATGCGCGGCGACGCGGTGGCGGCACTGGGCGAACTGGCGGCGCAATATTCCGATGGGGCCGACCCGGTGGCGGTGCTGCGCGATCTGGCCGAGGTGACGCACTGGATCTCGGTGATCCGCATTTCTTCCTCTGCCGCCGATGATCCGACCGTCGGGCCGGATGAACGAACGCGCGGGCTGGCCATGGCCGCCACGCTGCCGATGCGGGCGCTGACGCGGATGTGGCAGATGCTGCTGAAAGCGCTGGAAGAGGTGGCGCTGGCCCCCAATGCGATGATGGCGGCCGAAATGGCGGTGATAAGGCTGACCCATGTCGCCGAATTGCCCGACCCCGAAACCCTGATCCGCAAGCTGCAATCGACCCCTGCACCCGCTGTCAGTGCCGCCGCCGCGCCAGCCCACGCCCCACCATCCGCCCCCCGGATGCAGGCACCACTGGTCACTCGCGCCTTTGCCGGGTCGGCCATGCCTGCCGTTGCGCCATCGCCCGATGGCCTGACCGCCTTTGGCCAGTTTGACGATGTGGTGGCACTGATCCGCCACAACCGCGACATGAAGCTGCTGGTCGAGGTGGAAAGCCATCTGCGGCTGGCGCGCTACAGCCCGGGCCGGATCGAGTTTCAGCCCGGCCCGAGTGCCCCACGCGATCTGGCATCGCGCCTGTCCCAGCGCCTGCAAAGCTGGACCGGGCAGCGCTGGGGCGTGACGCTGGTGAATGAGGGCGGCGCTGCCACCATCGGCGAGACCCGCGACGCATCGAAGCTGGCACTGGAGGCCGAGGCGGCACAGTTGCCGCTGGTGCAGGCGGTGCTTGCCGCCTTTCCAGGTGCAAGGATAACCGAAATCAGAACCCCCGAACATCTCGCCGGGCAAGCCGCCGAAGTGGCATTGCCAGCGGTCGAAGATGAATGGGACCCGTTCGAGAACGACTGAAAGGATGACGGATGCTGAAGGGATTGGGCGGATTGGCGGGCGGGCTGGGTGGTCTCACGGGCCTTGGCGACATGGGCAAGATGCTCCAGGCCGCGCAGGAGATGCAGGCCAAGATGGCGGCGATCCAGGAAGACCTGACCAACCTGACGGTAGAGGGGGAAAGCGGGGCAGGCCTCGTGCGCGCCACCTCCACCGGCAAAGGCACCATCACCGCGCTGACCATCGACCCCTCGATCCTCGTCGCCTCGGAGAAAGAGGTGGTGGAGGATCTGATTTTGGCCGCGATCAAGGACGCCCAGGGCCGTGCCGCAGACCGTTATCAGGCCGAAATGGCCAAACTGACCGACGGCATGGGCCTGCCGCCCGGCATGAAACTGCCGTTCTGAGGCGCAATTGACCGACGCAACCAAGGAAATCGCAGCGCTGATCGACCTGATGGCAAAGCTGCCGGGGCTGGGCCCGCGCTCGGCCCGGCGCGCCGTGCTGCATCTGATCAAGAAGCGCACCTTTCTGATGGCCCCCTTGGCCGAAGCGATGAAACAGGTGGCAGCAACCGCGCGCGAATGCCTGAACTGCGGCAATATCGGCACCAGCGATATCTGCGACATCTGCACCGCCGACAAACGCGCCACCGGCGAGATCTGTGTGGTCGAGGATGTGGCCGATCTGTGGGCGATGGAACGCGGCGGCAGCTTCAAGGGCCGCTACCATGTGCTGGGCGGCACCCTGTCGGCGCTGGATGCCGTGGGGCCGGAGGAACTGCGCATCCCCCGGCTGCTGTCGCGGATCGAGGCCGAAGGCATCACCGAGGTGATTCTGGCGCTGAATGCCACGGTTGAGGGCCAGACCACGGCCCACTACATCGCCGACCTGCTGACCGGGGCAGGGGTCGTGCTGTCGTCGCTGGCGCAGGGCGTGCCGATTGGCGGCGAGCTGGATTATCTGGACGATGGCACCATCACGGCGGCCTTGCGGGCGCGCAAGCGGTTCTGAGCATGCCTCACAGTTTGGGCAGCACCCGGGCGATCTTTCAGAAAACTTTCACCGCGCCTTCCTGACTGGCTGTCCCACCTGCGCGATCCTTTCGGCATCGGGTTTCACACCGGAACCCCGCCCGACCGGAGATCACAGCCATGCCAGCCCGCCCGAACAGTGCTTATTCCGGCCAACGCTCACTGCTTTGGTCCGATCTGGCGGCCGATCCGATGCCCGACAACCATGCCGATGCGACCAGGGTCGACCGGCTTGATTCGGCGCAGAAGGGCTGGAACCGGGTCGATCTGGGCGCATCTGTCCATGAGATGTCGGGTGACCAACTGGCGATGGCCTGGGACACCAACCCCGAGGCCTTCTTCGGGCCGGCCCCCGGCCTGAACCCCTTGCCTGCGCTGCTTAGATTGCTGCGGAGGGCTGGCGCAAGGTTGTTGACTTGGCAGGCCGGTTCCACCGACACTCTGCCCACGCAGGGTTGGGGGGTGACGGGTGCCCATGGGCACGCAGGGAACAATCTGCCTGGGTGACTGCACGCTGGACTCCGGCGCAGCTATCCTGCTGCGGCAGGGTCAGCCGGTGCATCTGCGCGCCAAAAGCTTTGCGCTCCTGCTGTATCTTGCCAGCCATCCGGGGCGGGTCATTGCGAAAGCCGAACTGCTCGATGCGGTCTGGCCCGATGTGACGGTCACCCAAGACAGCCTGACCCAGTCGATCCGCGACCTGCGGCTGGCGCTTGGCGATCAGGGCCAGACCCTGCTGCGCACCGTGTCACGGCGCGGCTACATGCTGGTGCCGGATGCCGCCCCGCTACCTGCGACCCCGCCTGCGGCACCGGTCCCCACAATCGCGGTGCTGCCATTCCGCCTCAACCCGGCAGACAGTGCTGACGGGCCGGTGATCGACGGCATTGTCGAAGAGATTACCCACGGACTGGCCCGCTATGGTCAGGTGCAGGTGATTGCGCACCATTCCGCCTTTCAGTTCCGCCCGGATGCGACTGTTTCGCCAGCGGATGCCGCACGGCAATTGGGGGCAACCTATTTTGTCACCGGCGCGGCTCAACGCCAG
>Ga0209490_10005270_pt1 | contig 11817 bp, 17 predicted proteins | sample MAT06_FD_187209 | JGI IMG/M metagenome (GOLD analysis project Ga0209490, IMG submission 187209) | Freshwater microbial communities from Lake Fryxell liftoff mats and glacier meltwater in Antarctica - MAT-06 (SPAdes) (version 2) | ecosystem: Environmental > Aquatic > Freshwater > Ice > Liftoff...
ACCGACATCGTATCCAGCGCGCGGAGATTCGCTTCGCTATGGTAACCCGAATCGGCGGTGATCAGCGTGGTGGCATCGCGCAGCGGCTGCAACGCCTCGACGATCGGCACCAGGCATCGCCCCCCCCACTGGGACCGCCGTGCTCACGGCGCTCACGGCGCACGAGCACTGGGACCGCCGTGCTCACGGCGCTCACGGCGCACGAGCGAGATGGAGGGCACGCCGCCACCCGTCTCGCGGCGCTGGCGCGGTCGGCAATCGCGCCGTATGCTCGACGGATAGTCGACCCACCCCGATTGAAATTCCTATCCCGCGACATCCCGACGGTGAGTTCCCGCTCGCCGGTCTACGTGCGAATGGCGGCCGTGACGGTGCGGGCGGCGACGCTGGCGATATCGCCGAGCAGCCGGCGGCGATACAAACAGTACGCGCGCAGCCGCTTCGGGATGGTGAGCACCACTTGGTCGGTGCGGCACCGTCGCGAGGAGCGTGGTGTCCAGCCACTGCGTCCAGATGGCGAGGCGCTTGGCGTGGCAGCTCGGGCAGAAATACCGGCACTTGCACGAGAACGCGAGCAGGTATTCGTGCCTGCAGGTGTCACAGCGGATGCGGGCGAAGCCGTGCTCCAGGATCCCACAGGCGAGGAACTTGTCGGCCACTTGCGCGACGACGAACCGCCAGGGGCCGTACTCCCGAGCGAAGCGTTCGTCATAGACCGTCTGGTGCCGCCCCTTTCCCAGGGGCGCCAACGCTTGCGTGAAACTTCGGAATCGTTCGGGGCGTACTCGGCGACATGAGTGAGAACGCCGGGCACATTGCCGAACGGTGCGTCACGCTCAGACCCGCCCTGGACGGCAAGCTCATCCATTGCCGCCTGGGTGGCCTCCTTCAATCCGCGAAGTGAACGCCATGGCGCGCCACCGTTCGTGCAGGCCGACCCGGTTCCCACGCGCGAGTAGCGCGGCCACTCGCACGATTGGGCTGACACTGCTTGCGGTCAGTGTCATGGCGATCTCAACGCGCACGCTGTTGGCACAATCGGGTGCGCCATCGCGCGCCGCAACCGCAGGGTGTACGTGGGAGCGTGCCTCCAGTGCCACTGCGGGGTTCGCCGCATGGGTGCAGCGCTGCACGGCTGGTGCGCGCACGATTCGCGTCTACCTGAAGGGCACGACCCTCCTGCAGGAATACAGTGACGCGCGTGCGGCGCCCGATACGCTCATTGAATCGTTCGTACTGAAGCCCAATGAGACTGCGGAAGCCGGAGTGCGTCGCCTATACCTCGCACACACCAACCCGGCGATCAGCGATCGCTGCGTGATGGCGCCGTACGTGTCAGGGAATGCGCCCACCGCGATGAAGCGATTCACATTCGTGCCTGACGCCGCGTACGCGAAGGCGCTGAAGGCAAAGCAGGACCCCAACGACGTGCCGGAACCCCCGTGCGGCGAGTGGGGCACAGCGCCCGATGGACAACAGTTCTTTGCGGTGTGGCCAACCGGCGTGGCGCGGCGATTGTTGTTTGTCCGTGTGGGGCAGGACGCGCCGTTGTTTGATGAAATGACGTTGCAGCTGTTGCCGAGTCGTCGTTGAAGTCTGCGCCCAGTGGTCGGTGGACTGCCGCGCCATAATCACACTCGTCAAGGTTCTCTTACGCTATGCGTATTCTGCTTGGACTGTTCTGGGCGCTAGTTGGCGGCGCCGTCGGCTTTGCTCTTGGCGTAGGAGCCGCGTCGGCGTACGCGAGCTTTACGAACATGAGCGGCCGCGAGGGTGCGCGCGGATTCTTTGCCGTCGCGATCGGGCTGGTTGGCGCGATCATCGGCATTGCCACAGCGATCGCGATCTACGGTCGCTCGGCGCCCAGTGGACAGAGTGCCGCGTACTCGGCATCGGGGCTGGCCGGAATCGTTGGTCTCATCGCGGTGATTGTCCTGTCCGTGTGGGCCTACATGCAGTTGATCGAAAAACCGCTCGAGTACGGCGGCGCGCGAGCCGATCTCGAGATGGAGTTCCGCACCCAGACGGCAAACGTTCCCACCGCCAATCCGGAAGGATGGCTCGCCGTGGAAGTGCAGACGGCGAAATCACGACCTGAGGGAGATGTGGGCTGGAAGTCACGTCGCATAGACGGTGCCTATACCATCATTCCCGTCGTGCAAAGTCAGCTCGTGCGGGCCACCAGCCGCGTCATCGTCGTGCGCGTCGGAGAGCAGCAGGTGGAGTCGTTCGCACCGCCCATGAAACGCACACCGAATCCGAAGGCGGATTGGAGCGAATGGTCCGCACCGCGAAACGTGGACCCGCCGTACGGAGTCACCCCGTCCGCGCCTCTCAAGTCCGTTCTGGAACTCCGGTACCGGGTGCGCGCGTGGGGAGACAAGGAGTAGCGGTCGAGGATCCATACGATCGCGCTCACTAGTGACGGTTCAGATACTCCACGACTTCGGCGACACCCGCGCTATCCCCGTATACGCGCGCGTGCGACTCAACCATCTGCGCAAACGATTCGCCGTTGACCGTGCGACCCGTCTTGTAGTCCACGCCACGCTGCAGCAACAGCAATACCGCACGCCAGTTGTTGCTCAGCGCGGCATCGAATACCACGGAGAGACCGTCCCTGTTCCTGATCGTGAGGTCGGCACCGTTGTCGAGCAAAGCGATCAGGACTTCCGGCGGCGCACCAACATTCGTGCCCGCGTAGAATACCGGCTTGCCGAACTGATCCGTCGCATTGGGATCTGCGCCGGCCTTGAGAAGCATCACCACCGGCTCGGCGCCCGCATGCCGGCTCTGTTGAATGGCCACAGCGAGTGGCAGCTCGCCTGCCGCGACGAGGTTGGGGTTCGCACCGGACCCAAGCAGTGTGTGCAGGATCGCGAGATCCGCTGGCGAATGCTCGAGCTGGCGCAATGCGAGCACCAGCAGTGTGACATCCATGAATCCGCGTGCATTCACATCAACCGTTGGCACGAGTCTGGCGACGGTTGCCGAATCGTTGTTCGTGATCGCACCGGCAATTTCACGAAGCGCCCCCTCGCGAAAATGCGCGACTTCGCCGTTGCTGGTGGTGTTCTGACGAACGTCGAGTGCGGCCGACCCGCGCAACCAGATCAGGAGCAACGCGGGCGCAGCCGCCAGCAGCAATCCAGCAGTGCGTCCGAGCACGGATGGGCTGCGCGTGAACAGCAGAATCGCGGCAATCAACACGAGCACCGGTAACACAAACGGCAGCGAGGTCGCCACCGCGAGGCCACTCTGCCTCGTACTCGTTGCGGCGGCGAGTCCGAGCACAAAGAACATCAGCACCGCGGCGGTATCGGCCGCGATCAACAGCCAGAACAGGATTTTCATAGGTCCCGGTTAGCGCCAGAGTGACTGAGAAGTGTTGTACAGCGTCCGTTGTAGATCCGGATCGGCCTGGATGGCCAAATGCAGTCGCGCTTTGCCCACCTCGCTGCCCCCGGCGTCACGTATGATGCTATGTCCCGTATACCCGTGCTTCACAGGCGGTCCGTCTTGCACGATGTCGTAGTTGAACCAGCGCTTGAGGAGCGGTGCGACGTCGGGCACGCAGTGTGGATCGCTCACGAGTTGCAAGAAATCTTGATAGGTGACTTCGTAACCAGTCCGGGTCATGTTGTACGGTTCACGGTGATCGCAGGATTCACATGATCTTCGCTCGCAGTGCGCCAAAAGCGGTGGCGCGCTCCACCGTATCCTCCGTGTGAAACTGCAACAGGAACGGACGTTGATCCCAGTCGAACGATGTTGTCGCCTGACCATGGATAAACAACAACATGGCCGCGAAATGCATGGCGGTCGCGCCGTTTCGTTCGATCACGCCGCGGAACAGCGCGTCCACGACTGGTGGTGGGTGAAACACCGCGACCTGGTCGAGCACTTGGCTGAGACCGGAGTCCATGCCTTCACGTTCAAGGGCGGCCACGAGCGTGGCGATGCGCACTTCCTCGCTGACCAAATCGGGCGCATGTTCCGCGACGGCCAAGGCCACCACGCAATCCGTGCTCTGGCTGGCGTGGCGCAGCGCCTCCCGCGCATCTGGAGTATTGAGCAGTGCCAGCGCTTCGACATCGCGCCAGTCGCTGATAGCACGGCTCAGCAGTAGCGACTCAATTTGCGCGCGCTCGGCCGGCGTCGCGTGGGTGATGGCCTCCACACTATATCCGATGCCGTCGTGCCACTTCTCGAAATCCATCGCCATGCTCGCGCGAAAACGTTCGACCGCCGAAGAAGGCGCTTCGGCGGAAGCGGATGTCGCGATCGCGGGGAGCGATGCTGGTTGCGTTGCTGCACCTGCGCGCGCGCGTATCGAGTCCATGTCCGGTTCTTCCGGCGGCGGGTCTGGGGGTTCCATCACGAAGAAGAAACGCTGCTCGTCTGTGAACTCCCCCGACCACAGGGAACTGTTGCGCTCGCGAAAGTACACCCCATCGCCGGAAGCACGCACGCGAGTGGTAACGCGCCGAGCCAGTTTGAGCAGATCCCCCGCTGGCGGGGCCGGGAAGCCTCCGGACATCTCGATGATTTGATTACCGGCCGCCAGTTCGCCGAACACCAGCTCTCGGAGCACGTCGGGAAAGGTGGCGAGCCGCCGGATCTGTTCTGCTGACAAGTGTGGCACTTGCGATCCGTGCGTTGGCAGAAGGTGGGAGGAGAAGGGCCGGGGCCTTGCTCCCGTTGGTGACTGGCCACATGCTTTGCAGATCCGTAAAATTGCACGCCAACGGGTTCGAGCGCCAATGACTCTGGGTCCAAAACCTTTCGGTATCTGGAGTGGGAACACGGGGCCAAACGACGACATGTCGTTCTTTGTCTCGTTCGACGATCGGCAAGAGTGGCTCGTTCGACTCCAATGGCGACCAGAGGAACAAGGCGTGGTGTTGGACAACTTGGCAGAGTACATCGGTGCGATCTAAGCCGAGCATCACGTCGACGTTCGGCGTCCTCACCCACCCTTTCGAACGTGCCCGTGGATGACCGATCGATTGCACAATTGGGAACGCCCGATCTGCAAGTGAGCGCCTTCAGCTGTGGGTACACGGTCTCGCGTATCCCGAATCCAGTGACCCCAATGACCTTGGCTGGCTCCGTACCACCGCACATGTCGGTGCTTCAGGTGCCAGTGTCTGGGTTTCCGGCGTGTTTCTCGAGGCGAGCGATATCCAGCGTTTTCGAGATCAGCTTGCTTCGGCATACCGAGCACATGCGGACGACGCCATCTTGGCGGGGCACGAACCACATCTGGAATTGCGCATCACGAACTGGGATCGCCTCGGCAATTGTCGCGCCCTGGTGGATCTCACGCCCGCGCCACCAACTCAACGGCATCGCGTGGAATTCGCTGTCGACCAATCACTCGTGCCTGCGATCATTCATGATTGCGACGGCATCGCGCGAAGGCTGCGATGACCCCAGTGGTGATGGTATCCATGTGCTGTGAAGGCAGGTGACACACTACCCTGAGTTCAGTTCCCGTATTGTCGCCAGTGATACCGGCCTTGCACCATCGCAATAATCCCGCCGCCCGCTTCCTGCTTCTCCACCAGCAAGGCGGCACGAGGCGACTCGGTCGTTTTGCTGGACGTTCCCAGCGTGGATGCTACCACGGCCCAGTGGTCCATCCACGCAAAGTCGTCCCCACCATTGCCAAAGTCGACACCGGCGCCGACCAGCAGAGGCGGCGTCGTGGACCGATGCAGTATGACTATGCCGCGTTTGTGTTGCTGTGCATCGTCCACCAACACCGCCACGTCGTCGCGTAGATCGCCATCGAAGTCTCCGGTCAGAACGGTTGGCATGAGCACGTCGGTCGACGTCGCACGCACCACCGCGCGAGACTTTGCAAAGCTCGTCCATTGTGCCTCGGCCCAGGACGGCAACTGTGATGATTGATACGGAGACGCCGGACAAGCCGAACCGCTTGCGCTGAATACGATGGCCGCTGCGACACCCGCGAAAGTTCGGCTGATGAATGGTGGTGGCATTGGGAAGGGCGCGGATACGTAGGAATGACAATCGCGACGAGGGCTTCAAAGCCAGCGTCAATGCTACCACCATTTTGCGAGTCCCGCTGGCGGGCCCCCGTGGCGCCATGCAACTTCCCGCGTATGCCGCCCACCATCGCCGATCGACTTGGATCTGCGCTCGCCGGACGCTACGTCCTCGAGCGCGAACTCGGTGCCGGTGGCATGGCCACGGTGTGGCTCGCACGCGACCTGCGACACGATCGGAGCGTTGCGCTCAAGGTGCTCCGCCCCGAGCTCACGGCGGTCCCTGTCCGGCTCGGGATCCGGCGGACCACGGCACCGCGATACGCCTGCTGGGTCGTGCGCGCGAAGCCACGCAGCCGCATGTCGTCGCCCATCCGGTCGGTGAGCGTCTGCATCGGAACCTCCGTCAGCGGGGGAAGCAGGACCTGCTCCCGCGACGTTACGGCCGCTCGCCACCACGCAAAAGGACGGTCCCCCGCGGAGAACCGTCCTCAACAACAACTACCGCGTAGCGGTTTCGTTCAACGCCATAGCTCAGCTGCGGGCGAGCGCATAAAAGCGCGCGAAGCGCGCCCTCCTTCAGTCGCCCGTCTGCTGCAGCGCACGTTGGACGGCGCGGCGCGACTCAGCTAGCCCGACGTCTCGCGAGAAGTTCTCGAACCGCAGGCACCAGCTCGACCGGAATCTCCATCGCGGTGTGCGTGGGCGCCTCGAACGCCGCATCGTCCTCCGCCGCGGCCTCCTCGTCGGTCTGTTGCTCGTAGTGGCGCAACACTCCGTTGACGCGTGGGGTGTCCCAACCTTCGGGATAGCGTGATGGAGTCATGGTTTCTTCCGGCGTCGACGACGCAGCGCGTGCAGGGCCTTAGGAGTCAGATCGAACGCAGTGATGCAAAACAGACTGTCCGGCTCGGGATCCGGAACGTAGATGGCTCGAAGGTACCGCCAGGCACGGGTTTGGCCAATGGCAACGCGCGCCCCGTCGTGCCCGGGACGGTCCTCGAGCGGACTCCTGAGGGCATCTTCCGCCTCGTCCTCGCGCACGCTATGGCGATGCAAGTGAGGTTCGCCTGTCTCGGGGTCGATGTAGAATCGGATGTTCATGGACATGTCGGCGGGAATCTACTGAACGACGATGCGCGACCGTGGAATATAGGCGGCGGCACCTGGTGCCTTCCGATCAGCGCGAGCCCGCTAACCCGAAGTTCGGTGGAGAAGAATGCGCGTAAGCGATTGCGTGGCTACGCGTTGCATGGATTCGACGCGTGCACGCTACTGGGAACATTCGACGTCGGTGGTGACACGCGCACGTCGAGCAGTTGGAAGACGCGTTGTTGCACAGCGGTGGGCGTCGTGAGTTGCTGAAACCGCGCCTCACCGAGACGCACGGTATTGCGCGTGAGCGTCGCGAGATCGCGCAGGAGCGTGCGAAAGCTGTGCAGCGGCGTGCCGTCCGCCGCGTGGCGCTGCGCCACTTGGCGGCGGGCCGCGGGTGAGCGCACGGCGGGCGCGACGATTGAGACGCGCTCGGCGCGGGCTGCCGCCGGCTCGGCATCGGCGAAGAGCACGGGGGCGAGCGCGCGCTTCATGTGCCACACGACGTAATAGGCCAGCATGCACACGAGCACGTGCGCGCGAATGCGCGCGTCCTTGCGGTGATAGATCGGCCGCACTTCCAGCTCGGGCGACTTCAGCGTGCGAAACGCCCGCTCGACGTGCGACAGACTTTTGTAGGCCGCCACGACGTCGGGCGCGGCCAGCGTGGCCGCCGGCACATTCGTGCGGATGACGTAGATCCCATCGAGCGCGGCTTCGGCCGCGATGCGCGCCTCGTCGCGCGCGGACGTCAAGCCGTCGTCGGTGATCGTGTAGGTGAAGTGCTTGGCCATCTTGAAGCGCCCGAGCACGCGCCCCACGCGCACGCCGATGCGATCTTGGCCCGGAGCGGTCCCCGCGCGCGCTGCGTGGCGGCGGTGATCAGGGCCAAGTCCCGCTCGGTCGCGGCCAGCAGTTCGACGCGCTTGCGGGCCCGCTCCACCGCGAGGAACGGATTGCGACACGCGATGAGGCGCTCCCCCGGATACGCGGCCGAGGTGATCTCGCCCAGGTCCTGGTGATCGAAGAGCGAGAGCTGGAGGTCCGCCTCCTCGACCAGCGCCCGAATCGCGGGGGCGCGGAGCGCCGTGATCCACGCGAGGCCGTCGGGCGGCGTCGCGTCCGTCCCCTGCAAATCCGCCGTGATGCGCGCGTCGGTGATCAGCCCGCGATCGCCGACGAACACCATGCGCGTCAAGCCGAAGCGCTCCCGCGCTTTCGTGACCGCCGCATGGAGCGTCTTGGGATCACTCGTATTCCCCGGAAACACCTCGACCGCGACGGGACAGCCCTCGGGCGTGCACAACAGGCCAATCACAATCTGCGGATGCCAGCCCGTGCCATCGCGATTGTGACCGAGCTTGGCGAGCGCGCTCGTGTGGCCTTCGAAGTAGCTTGACGTGACGTCATAGAGGAGCAACGTGCCGTCGGCCAAATGCTTGGTGGCGAGTTTCGCTTCAATGCGCGCCTGCCGCGCCTCCACCCAATCGAGCGCCGCATACAACGCCTCCGCGTCGACGTCCGTGAGCCCGAGCTCCTGGCCCAACGTATTCCCGGTGGTCCCGGGATAGGAATTTCAATCGGGGTCGGTCGACTATCCGTCGAGGATACGGCGCGATCGCCGGCCTCGCCAGCGCCGCGAGACGGGTGGCGGCGTGCCCTCCGTCATGGCGATCGAGGCGAAGAGGAGATGAGGAGATTGATACCCGACAGATTCTGTCGATATTACAATCCGGTCGTGCGAATGGCGAGGCTAGATGAGAACAGTTCTCATCTAGCTCCCACACCTCCATCAGACCTGCCACTTTACCTCTCACAGCCTTCTTTCAGACTTCTCACACGCCGAAGACACGTCCTCGCCGGGTTGCCTCGTCCGGTCTTGCGCGTCGAGTATGAAACGCTACTGCCGCGTCCAACATTGAGGAGCTGTCGTGACTGACTCGCCGAGCAGCCAGCCGTTTTTCGAGCGTCCAATGTATCGGCGTCTGTCCGGTGTCTTTGGCATCTTCCTGATGGGCGTCGGCGTCTACGTCGCGCTGTACGGCTACACATCGATGCTCGTCCGGATGGCCGCAGGAGCGCTGCTGGTCGTGAGCGGGGGGAACATGGTAGTCTCGGCGTACCGCGCGCGTGAAGCGTGGCTCTCTCGATTGGGGCCATTGCCCTGACGCGGTCGAACGGGACATCAACGGACACGACGGGCGCAACCGATGATGCAGGTGCACGGCTCGTGATCGTCTCGTTCTGAAACATCATCGCCGGACGCGGCTCAATCGCGATGCGAACGACGCCGGGGGCGTTCACCACGTCAACGAGCGTGTACGACGCCAGGTAGTCGCCGACGGCCACATGCACAACCGCAGCAGCTGCGGCCAAAGTGGCTGGTGGTGGCTACGCAGCGATCCCGCAGCAACACCACATCCACGGAATCGCCGACGGCCAGCACGATGTCGTCCGTGTGCGACGCGCGCAAATCCGAGACGAAGTAATCGGTCGGTCCCAACGATGGATCCGCCGATGCAATGGGCGTCGGCTGCTCACGCAGGCAAAGAGCATCAACCGGAACGCGGCGAGCGCCGCCGACGCAGTGACGAGGCCGAGGCCGGCGTGGGCTACCTCCATCCAGTCGGCCTGCTGCAGACCGTACACGCCAGCGCGGGCACTGTCGGTTGCCCAAAACAGCGCGAGCAGGCCGGTGAGGCCGCTGCGTATCGGGCACTCGCGATCCCACGTCTACCAGCCGAAGTCGGCATGCGCTCCTCGGGACGCCCATCGGTAGTGTAACAAGAAAGAGCGGGGTCAGCTACGCGTTTGGTGGCGTCACCGCCGCCACACCGCGGAACCCGGTCAGCGCGCCGAGGGTTGGCTCAGTAACCCCTTACGCGAGCACGCCGGTGACCCATGCGCACATCATGCCCTTTCGTCCGTCCACGTGGCGCCTGCCACGCGCCACACGGAGGCTCCTGCCGTCGTTGCTGCTCGTGCTCGGTATCGACGGGTGGCCCACGCCCGCTCCGGCGGCGGTTCTGATGCCGATGCCCGTGACACTTTTTGCGTTCGACCGCGCCGACGAAGCGGACTGGGACGTGGTCAACGACGGCGTGATGGGCGGTCGCTCCTCGGGCTTCGTCGCGGTGGAGGAGGGCAGCCTCCGCTTCACCGGCACGCTCGTGACGCAAGGCGGCGGGTTTACCTCGGTTCGGGCTCGCCGCGACATCGACCTCACGAACCATGTCGGGCTCGAGCTGCGTGTGCGCGGCAGTGGTCGCCCGTTCGAGGTCGAGCTCGATGACGGCCTGCGAAACTACGGTCGCAGCGTCTCCCGTCGCGCCGCGTTCCCAACCTCAACCGAGTGGACGCTCATTCGCGTGCCCTTCAGCACGCTCCAGAGCACCATCTTCGGCCAGAAGGTGAACGCCGCGCCGATTGACCTGGCAAAGATCCGTGGTGTGGGGATCTACATCGCGGATGGCCAGGACGGGCCGTTCCGGTTGGAGGTGGACTACATCCGCGCGTACGGCGCGGGATTGGAGTAGCGCTCCGCCACCGCGAACCGACAACCGCTGGCAGGCACGACTTACGGTTTTACCGCCGCGCGCGCCTGCTTAAGTATCAACCCAGCCGCCGTTCCGCGCTTGAATCCGTTCCAGTACGTATGCGTTGGCTGCGCTCGGCCCTCGCGATCCAGCGCGTACACGCCGTCCTTGCCGTTCGGCCCGACGTTTATGTATTCGAGGCGCGCGGTGTCGCCCTTGAGGCGTGCGTCGAAGTGCGCGGTCACGAAGTGCGCGAGGATGTTGTTCATGCGGCGCGTGTCCCACATCGGATCGGCGTAGTGCGTGAACGGGAATGACTTGAGTGTCTCCGAGAAGGCGTAGCTTTCGGCCGGCGCGGGCATTGGTGCGGCCGCGTTGTGCCCCGCGCCCAGGAACGTGAGCAAATAGCGATCGGCGTTCACGGCGTCGCGAAAGATGGCGCGGGTACCGTTGTCATAACCGGACACCTCGTCCGCGCTGCCGGCAACGAACAGCGTTGGCGTACGGATACCAGCCAGCCCTGCGGCATCCCAGAATCCCGCCTGCATGCCCCACAGACCAATCGCCACGGCGGCCTTGATGCGCGGATCGATGGACGCCTGATACGCGGCATTGCCGGCGCTGCGCTCCAAGAGGAGACCGTTGGGTGGCGCGCCTGGAAACGACGCAGCGGCCGCGCGATATCCACCGCCAATCACGTTGACGAGGCCGTAGCCTCCCATCGAGTAACCCACGAGACCCGTGCGTGCAGCGTCCACCCGACCGGCCAGTAAGTGCCCCGAGTTCGTCGCGCCGAGTCGTGCCAGTTCGTTGAGAACGAACAGCTGATCGTACGAGCGGTTGTAGAGCGTCACGGCAAACGCCTGGGCGTTGTCGTACGTGCTGCCGGTGTGATCGATAGAGACGACGATGTAGCCCTTGCTCGCGAGGTTCTCGCCCAAGTGACTGAGAAGAAACCGATTGCCGGGATACCCGTGCGAAATGATCAGCAGCGGGAACGCGCTGTCGCTCGCAATCGGTTCAGCGTCACGATGCGCGCGGCCACGGAGCGTCATCATAACCGACGGCGGGATAGGATTTTCAATCGGGGTCGGTCGACTATCCGTCGAGGATACGGCGCGATCGCCGGCCTCGCCAGCGCCGCGAGACGGGTGGCGGCGTGCGACGGGATT
>Ga0209490_10005273_pt1 | contig 11816 bp, 9 predicted proteins | sample MAT06_FD_187209 | JGI IMG/M metagenome (GOLD analysis project Ga0209490, IMG submission 187209) | Freshwater microbial communities from Lake Fryxell liftoff mats and glacier meltwater in Antarctica - MAT-06 (SPAdes) (version 2) | ecosystem: Environmental > Aquatic > Freshwater > Ice > Liftoff...
TGGTTTTGGATAAGATTCAGTCGGGCGGTTGCCAGCATACACAGACATAACGACACAATCACAGCTCGTATTGTACACAGGTGCCGCTGATGCAACAAGGTGTTGTTTTGCCAGGGGCGCTCCCCAATTTTTGGCGATTTTTCGCGGGGATAAATCCCGCTTCTGACCGGAGCTGCGTTACAGTTCCCAGCAGACTTTGCTCATCCTTCTAAGTGGATCATTGCGCATAAAAAAGTGAGTATGGCTTGCCAATTCAAAACCACGAAAATAGAACATTTGTGTTAAAATCCTCGATTAGGGGCTTGACTCTCAAGCCACTTTGGGGTTTATACTAGAATCAAACAGTGCAATAAATACAATAGGACTTACGCAGCTTCACCTGGGAGCGCCGGCATCTTGCCGGCAGCCGCCAGGGATGGCGGCGTTCCCGGTGCGTAAGTCCTATACAAGATAGAGCAAGGGTGCATCATGTTCAAGATTGGTGAATTCTCAAAATTGGTGCAGGTTTCGGTGCCCACCTTGCGCTATTATGATCACGTAGGACTGTTGAAACCAATCGAGGTTGATCGCTTTACCGGCTACCGCTACTATTCGGTGAGCCAATTGCCCCGCCTACATCGCATCCTGGCGCTGAAGGGGCTAGGCTTCTCACTGGAACAGATTGGCATCGTGCTGGCCGAAGGGTTAACCGCCGAACAGATGCGGGGCATGCTGCGACTCCGTCACGCCCAGATCAGCCAGGCGCTGGCCGAAGTGCAAAACCAGCTTGTCGAAGTGGAGGTACGTTTGCAACAGATCGAACGTGAGGAGCAACTATCGGTTTATGATGTGATCCTAAAACCAGTCAAACCGCTGCTGATCGCCGCCGTGCGGGCGATTCTGCCCAGCCACAGCGCGGTTGGCGCGTTGTTTGGTGAAGTTTACGAAGCGATTGGCCCCCATGTAGGTGAAGCGTTGGGTCCAAACCCGGGCGAAGGCGGGACAACGCTGGTGCTCTGCTACGATACCGAATTTAAAGAGTGTGATGTCGATGCGGCCGCGGCTTTTATGCTGCGCTGCCGCGTGCCGGAACGGGGCCGCATGCAAGTTCACGAGTTGCCCGCCGCCACGATGGCGGCCACCGTCCACCATGGCTCCTACCATACCATTGGCGAGGCGCATACCGCGCTCCTCAAGTGGATCGAGGCGAATGGCTATCGGATCGTTGGGGCGGACCGCGAAATTTACCTGTACAACGCACCGCCCATTCGCTTGGATGACCCCTCATACGTCACGGAGATTCAATATCCGGTCGAAGGATAGCAAAGTTTGACATCCTGCTGTTCTCACATTTGATAGCGCAGGATGTCAAACTTCGTCATTCCTCATCCGCTCACCACAGTCCCCACCACAAAATCATGGACACTGCGGCGGCCGCGTGTGAAAGCAGCGACGACCCAATAGACTACGGTCAACAGATTAGCGACAGTCAGACCGATCATTTGAATAAGGGAGAATTGGCTGAAATCGCCAGATAAGGTAAAGGCAGCAAGATGCACCACTTCCCAAGGCAATAGCTTGATGGCGGTGCGCCCCACCGCGGCTAGCCCCTCATAACTTATCCAACGCTGTAGAATTGTGGTGATGCCGCCAAAGTCGCCAAGCTACAGCAAACTGCCAGGCCGAAAAGGTAATGATACTGGTGCGCTGGATAAGGCCCAGCCACACGTTAAGCGCATTGGGTGCGCTGGCCAGCGGCGCCGACCCTACGATGAGCAGGCTGCTTAACACTGCCGTAGCAATCCCTGTGCATAGTGTCCAGCCGGCCAACGGCCGCCAATTTGGATCAACACGAAAGCGGCGGTAGAAGACAAAGCAGGTGAGCGGCCAAAGCACAAACGCACTCACCGCTAGCCACAGATGGAGAGTACTGTGCCAACTCATAGCCTGGAGCGGCGTGGCCGCCGGATCGGTGACGAACAGACCGACGCCAATTGTGCGGATTCCGTTGAGGATCAACAGGATGAGGCCGACACGCGACGCCGGTCCAGTCATGAATTCTGTGGCGATGCCACGCGCAAAGATCAGAAAAAGCAGCCCAGAGACGAGAAAATTTGTGATCTGGATCCAACCACGCGCACCCAGCGCCAGTTCGCTCACAAACATGCGGAGCGGGTCGTAGCCAGGGCGCAGCCAGCCCTCAATCAAGAAGGTCGTGACAAAAAGCAAGGGGCCGACCATGCCGGCTACCCCGCCCCAGCGCCGCCAAGTTATCCCGTTCACAACGCCATTCCACCTTGGATGATCTTTATTCATTAGCCACGTTGATGAATTCGTCCAAAACACCGGTTTGCACACTTTGTACAACTAATGGCAAACCATTTAAAAGTCGCACCGATCATGCGAGCTGTACACGAGAGCAATTGGGCGACTTTTAAGGGTTTTATCTATAAGCCCAATCATAGCTTTTAGCTGTAGGCTTCGTACCGAACCAGTACATTTCCCGATCTATCCCATGGATCTGTATCGATCAGCCGAAGCAAAGTTGGCGGTTGAGCGATGAAGCGTGGTGCACCTGCGCCGCCCACAACAGGGTCAACTATACTCAATAAACTTCTGTTAGATCCAGATAGTCCATTGTGGACGAGTATTGAAGAGATTAATCAGAGTATTAGAGCCGTCAATCAGGCAATAGAGAACTTTGGGCTTAATCAAGCCACATTAACAAGGATTGATGCCCTGACTTCCAAGGTTGATCCACTATTGCGTGTGTTGGAGTATGGAATCGCGCTAAGCCCTCAATTGCAAAAAAGCACTGACGAAGCAATTCAGGCTTGGCGCGATACACCAGACGAATGGAAGGGGACAGGCATAGCGCTTGTCAACCAATATAAACAAGCCAACACAGCGATCAGCAGAGCGATTGCCGCAGATTTGGAGAAGCTGATCAACGATACTTCTACTGAGGCACAAGAGATGGCCGCCTGGCTAGGTGAAGGGGTCAGTTGCAGAAAAGATGAGGCCTTCCGCAGCTTGGATGCATTTGTCGGAGCTACAATATTTGATGCATCCCAAATCGAGCTATTTGGTATTATCAAACTTTTTGATACAAATCAGTCCCAGCCTAAAGCGCAAGATGATCAGCCTTGGATTTGTCATGTGTTGCCGGATGCAGTTGTTGTAACACAAATTGGCAATAAGGTTGTGGCACAAGAACCGCTCGTTCGAATTATTGGTTATAACTTTCAGTCAAACAAGTTGTTAAACAATCTCCCCAAACGAGTGACCATCGTGCTGGAATCAGGCGAGCGACAGGATATTACACACCTTTTAAATCGCGCCTCTTCCTATCGCGTTAGCCTGAATCTCTCAGACTACAACATCAAAAACTTTGATACAATCGGTAAGATTGAATTTGATTGGCCAATTATCGGCCTTTCTGCAATTCCTTTGATTTTGGACAATCCGAGACCGGTTGCGAATTCAGGTGAGAACATTAAAGTCGTCGATCAAGATAACGATGGCAAGGAAATCGTCAGCCTAGATGCAAGTGAAAGTGCTGATGATGGAATGATTGTCTTATATCAATGGCGTGATCAAAATGGAACAATTCTGGCTCAGACTGAGAATGCGACAACCTTACTTGAATTCGAGGTGGGAGTTCACATCCTAGAATTGGTTGTTACCGACAATAAAGGTGCAACCAATACAGTCAGAATGCAAGTTCAGATTGCGAATCCTATTGATTCACTTCCTATTGCTGATGCAGGACAAGATTTACTGAATATTGTGGATTCTAATCGAGATGGCATAGAAATTGTTACTGTTGACGGCTCAGGAAGTTTTGATGCCGAAGGACCAATTTTAAGTTACACTTGGAATACAGATGTCGGCCAACCTCTTGGCGAGGGTATGATCCGCGATCTCGAACTACTCTTGGGCAGTCATGTTATTGAATTAGTAGTAAAGGACGCTGCTGGACAAACTGATGTTGATACCCTGCAAATAATTGTAGCCCCAAATCCTAATCTCGCCCCAGTACCCGCCATTGGCGGCAATACGGTTTTCACCGATAAAGAACGGGATGGAAAAGAGGTTGTGACGCTCGATGCATCACTGAGTACTGACCCTGACGGACAGATTATAAGTTACAATTGGTACAAAGAAGGGCTGTCTCTCTCAAGAGCGGTTAAACCTCAAATAGAGCTAAAAGTTGGCACTCACACTCTGGAGTTGCAAGTTCAAGATAATGATGGGGCTATTGCTGCTATGAGTGTTATTGTAATTGTAAATCAGCCACCGGTTGCTAACGCTGGACCTGATCTTACTTTCACTGATACGAATAACAATCAGCAGCATACCTTCAATCTGAACGCTTCAGACAGTTCAGATGCCGATGGAACAATTGCAAGTTACCAGTGGTTAATTGGCGATAAGGAGATCGCTTCGGGGAGAAATCCTGAGGTTGTGCTAAAACTGGGTGAACACAAGATCACTCTCGTAGTCAAAGACAATCATGGCGCTGCCGCCAAAGACACCCTGATTGTAAATGTGGTCGCACCTCTTCCGACAACTACACCACGGCCCTTAAACTCTTGTTCGGGCAACCGACCTTACAGTGACGGCTGTGGCAATTGTTACGCACAGCGAGTTGTACAAGAAGTTTGTGAGAGGCCTGAATAGAGTTGGCGTTACGTTAAGGTTATTGTCGCATGCATTATTTTTTGGATTGAGGTTGCCTGCAAGAGTACTTATTTATCAAGCTTAATATTATGGGTTGCGCTGAACACCCCCTGCACCAGATTCGTCGCGCTCAGGAGTGATCACGGCTTGTTTCCTTCGGTTTTGTGGTCTCGTCGTCGGTATGGTCCTGCTTTCGTCGCCCACTGGTGATGCTCGTGTCCGGCTTATCTTAGGGATCTTCAGCTCACGAAGCCGTCTCCCACTACAGTTTGATCAATTCAGAAAAACAGGATATAGTGCAGAGGAAAGTACGAAAACAATTAGTCAAGTCGATGGAGTTGAACGTGTGGCTGCTATTAATCCAAGAAGGATTCCTGGGAACTGGCGGCAGGGGTATGTACTCGATTTTCATACACTGAGTAGCGAATTTTTAGGCTATGACGAATATGGGCGACCCCAGTTTGAAACCAAGCGAACCGAAATCGGTGAACTGCTTTACCGCTTGAAATATAAATCGGATCGCAGTGCCTTTACGTCCCTGGTCGAAACAGCGGCTCAATTTCTGGTGTCACGCCGTCTTGCGCTTGACTACGTGCTACCCGTACCGCCTTCAAAATCAAGAGTTTTTCAGCCAGTTTTAGAAATTGCCCAAGCGGTGAGTAAGCAGTTGAATGTGCTTTATCGCGATGACTTGGTGCAAAAAGTGAAAGAGACGCTAGAACTGAAGAATGTTTATGATTTCAATGAACGCTTGAAATTGCTGGAAAATGCCTATGTGATTCAGCAACCTGCCTTGCTCAACGGCAAAACCATCTTGTTGTTTGACGATCTCTACCGATCTGGCGCAACGATGAATGCCATTGCCGGCGCATTACAGACGCAAGGTCAGGTAGCGAATGTGTATGCATTCGCTTTGACGAAAACGAGAAGCAACGTATGACCAACATCTTTATTGGCGGATCAAGAAAAATTGCACAACTAGCACAACCAGTTTTGCCGCGCTTAGACAATATTATCACCAACAAATTCACGGTGTTGGTCGGTGATGCAAACGGGGTTGATTTGCAGGTGCAAAAATATCTGTTCTCCCAAAGCTACAGTAATGTTATCGTGTTTTGCACTGGGAACACATGTCGCAATAATGTCGGCAAGTGGGAGATCCGTAAGATAGCAGCGGAGAAGAACAGCAAAGGCTTTGACTTTTATGCGATCAAAGATTTACAGATGGCAAAAGAGGCAACCTATGGTTTTATGATTTGGGATGCCAAAAGCAAAGGAACGCTCAACAACGTGCTCAATTTGCTTCGCCTGGAAAAGAAAGCCTTAGTTTACTTTGCTCCCACCCAATCCTTTCAAACCGTGCGAACTGCGGATGATTTGCGTGCCCTCCTTGCGCTGTGTGAACGCCAAGATGTTGCAGGTTTTGAGCAAGACCTCTCGCTTCAACAGTTCTTCAACACGAAGCATCCTCAACTAAGCTTTACGCCACTTGAACCTGGCGTCGATTCTAAAAAGGTTGTTGCCCTATAGCTTTCTTGAGGGCCTATCGTTTTGGCTATTCTCTCGGAACCTGTCGCTGAATATTGCGTGGTGCTGACCGGGCTAACCCGTTGCATATTTGATGTTTTTCGCCCGCTTTGACCTTGTTTCGATTACAGCTGTTATCGGTCCGCACCCGCCCGGCAGCACACGCGTGTGTTCGGCGGCGCGTTGGCGTCTGCTACAGAGGCCGAGGGCAGGAGCTATCAAACTGTAGGTACAATCAGAGAGAGGCAAAGATGAACAGAAATACAACGCCCGAACCCTGCGACGTGATTATCCTCGGTGCTGGTATTTCCGGGATTGGCGCGGCCTGTCACTTGCAGCGTGAGTGCCCGCATAAAGCTTATGTCATCCTCGAGGCCCGGGATGCTATCGGCGGCACATGGGATCTCTTCCGCTATCCTGGAATTCGTTCTGATAGTGATTTGTATACCTATGGCTATGACTTCAAACCGTGGTACGGCAAACCCATCGCGACGGCCGCTGAAATTCTCCATTATTTGCAGGAAGTGGTGGATGAAAACAAGCTTGCGCCGCACATTCGCTTTGGTCAGCGCGTCAGTCGCGCGGTCTGGTCGACGGCAGACGCGCGGTGGACGGTCGAAGCCCAAAGCAGCGACGGCGAGACCCGCCGCTTCACGGGCAACTTTCTCTTTATGTGTCAGGGTTACTACAATCACCAGGCCGGTTATCGTCCCAGTTTTCCGGGTGAGGAAAACTTCAAGGGGCCGATCATCCACCCACAACAGTGGCCTGAAGAACTCGACTATACCGGTAAACAGATGGTGGTCATCGGCTCCGGTGCGACAGCCGCGACGATCGTCCCTGCGGTTGCGGAACGCGTGGCCCACGTGACGCAATTGCAGCGTTCGCCCAGTTACTATATGTCGATCGACAATCAAGCAGAAGATGACATGATCAAGGCGTTGCGCGCCCTGGACGTGCCGCAGGAGTGGATCCACGGGATTAAGCGCCGCAAATTTCTTGAAGAGAGTCGCGTCTTTACCGAGCGCGCCCGCAATGAGCCAGATGTGGTCAAGCAGGAGTTGCTTGATATGACGGCGGCCGTGTTGCCGGCAGATTACGACCTTGCCACCCACTTCACGCCGCGCTATGCGCCCTGGAAAGAGCGGTTGTGTTTGCTGCCGGATAATGACTTGCTCAAGGCAGTCGCAGCAGCCAAAGTATCGGTGGTGACCGACCACGTCGCCTGTTTCGTCGCAGATGGCATCTTGCTGGAATCGGGACAGACCCTGAAGGCCGATATCATTGTCTGCGCCACGGGTGTTGAACTCTGTGGCCTGGGCAATATCAGTTTCACGATTGATGGCAACCCGGTTAGCGTCCCCGATACTTGGACTTACAAAGGCATTATGATCTCGGATATGCCCAATCTGGCCTGGACTTTCGGCTACATTCGTTCAGCATGGACATTACGGGCCGATCTCATTGCACATTTTGTGTGTCGTTTGTTAAATTATATGGATGAGGCCGCGGTGCGGCAATGTACGCCCCGGCTGCGACCCGAAGATCAGCACATGGAAGCCAAGCTATTCATCGACGCCGCCGACTTTGCGCCAGGTTACATGCAGCGCGGCGTCGGGCGTCTACCCAAACAGGGTGATCGTGAACCCTGGATCAACCTCCAAAATTACTATCTGGAGAAGGATACCCTACCCCAGGTCAGCTTTGATGATGGCGTTCTTCAATTTGACAACCCAAAGCGCAGCGAAGCTGATTGAGAGAAATCAAAAGAAGTAGCCTTTCGGCTGGGCTAGCCGGAGCGCAGCCAGCAGCATCTGGTGCGCCTGGGGCCACTGGGTAGCCGTGCTGTATGCCAAACTCTGGAGAATGAAGTGACATACAAACGAGGATATATACGGTTTGAGGTGACGACTACACCTGGGAGCGCCGCCATCCCTGGCGGCGCTCCCAGGCGTTACATCTCTTGCGGCTCTAGATGCACAAGCGCTTCGCTCACATTGGGGACGTTGGCGCGGATATTCTCTTGTAGCCGCGTGCTCAATTCGTGTGCTTCCGTCACCGACAGCGTGCCATCCACGAGCACTTCGACGGTGATAAAGAGGCGACCTTCGACCTGGCCCACCTGGATATCGTGCGGATCGCTGAGGTAAGGAATCGTGTCGACGGCGCGCTCAACGACGCCGGTCACCCGTTGCCGTAGCCCGCTGCTGACCGGCGCGCTGGGCAAAATGTCGACGGTAGTTAGTTCGATGTGGCTGTGTACCGATTTAATTTGGGGCAGTCGTTCGATAATTGTCCGTTCCAACTGATCGACCAATTGATGCGCCTCGCCCAGTGTCAAGTTGGGATTGACGCCCACATGCAAATGCAGACGGAGCTGACCATCCAGCGACTGTACTGACCATTCGTGAATCGTGACGCCAATCTCTTGGGCGGCCAATTTCGTGGCGGTGTAGAGATCGGAGGCGCTTTCCGCACCCCGTTGCGCCTCGGCATGCACGATCACATCGCCGACGCCGGGCAGGATGAGGAGCCGACGCCGGACCTCATCCGCAATCGCGTTGGCCTCTTGCATGGAAAGTTTGGGCGAGACGCGCACATGCAGATCGATGGCGACATCGTCTGCCGGACCGCGGCTGCGGATGCGGTGAAAGCTCTCCACACCACTCACGCCAGCCACTACATTGCCAATCTGGGTGGCGTCCAAAGGCGCGCGATCGACCAGCGCCGGCACATTTTCGCGCACGGTGTCCACGCCGACCTTGGCGATCACGCCGGCGACAAGCAGGGCGACTAACGGATCGGCCCAAGTGTAGCCAAGCCAGACCAAACCCAAACCGATTAGGACGGTAATGCTGACGCCAATGCTGGCAATGGTGTGGCGGGCATCGGCCAGCAGCACTTCGCTACCTAATTGGCGAGCTTTGCGCAATTCCCACCACCCAGTGATGGCCTGCACGATTGCGCCAAAGATCAGGGCGCCAATGCTCCACTGGTTAACCTCGAGTGGCGGCGGATCGAATAAGCGGCCAATGGCGCCAGTCGCCAATTCCCAAGTGGTAACAAAAAGCGCAGCTGCAATAAAAAGCGCAGCCAGTGTCTCAAATTTGCGATGACCGTAGGGGTGTTCTTCATCTGGTGGTTGGCTGCTAATACGCACTGCAATCAGCCCGATAATGTTGGAAAGGCCATCAAAGAGGGTATCCAAACCGTCGGCGATCAGACTGAGCGCACCAGTCCAGAGACCCACGCCCAATTTGGCGACAGTCGCGAGGACGTTGAGCAGAAAAGTAACAAAAAGAACACGTTGAATGGCAGAATAGTTTCGATTCATAAGGCTGGGGGACAAAAGAAGATAATTTCTCCTACTCTATTTCTCATCCTTGCTCATCATAGAACAGTTGGCGCTGTTTGTAAAATAGTTATACTATTTTTACACGGGCGCGACTAATAGACCAAAATGACACCACCCAATGATAATCCGGCACCCGTGCCCACCAACAGCACTTCATCACCGCGTTGTAAATGCGCTTGGCGAATGGCGACGTAGAGCGTAGCTGGAATGGAGGCGGCAATGCAGTTGCCCAGGTGGTCTAACGTTGTCACAATCTGCTCGCTCGGCCAACCAAATTTGCCCAACGTGCGTAAGGCTAGTAAGCTGGCTTGATGGGGCACTACCAACGCAATGCTGCCCAATCCACGGGAAAGCCCAGGCCGCAGCCGATCCAGAAAATGAGGCGTGTGCTGGAATGCAAAGCGGGCGACCTTGCTGCCTTCCATGCTGAAAAGATTGTCGACGGCTTGCGCGCCCGGCTGATTCGGATGTTTGCGCGCGCCGCCACCGGCCACTTGGGTCAGATAAGCGCCATCACCATACGTCTCCAGGCGCGCTGTGCACAGACCAGATAATTCGCCAGCCGGCGTTGCTCCGAGCACAACCGCCGCGGCGGCATCGCCCAGCAGTGAAGCGCTTTCCGGCTGGGCTGGATTCAGCCCAACCGAGGCAATTTCCGACGTTACTAATAAAATCGTGCGGTAACGACCACTGGCAATCAAGCTAGCACACGTGTCGAGCGCCACCAGAAAACTCAAACAGGTAGCGTGGATCGTCAGGCACGGGATGCCGGATGCACCCAAGCCTAGCTGGCGTTGGATCAACGGGGCAGTATCGGGGATCGGCTGCTCATAGGAACCAGATGCATTGATGATCAGGTCGATGTCGCTGCCCGCGATGCCAGCGTCGGCAATGGCTTCGCGGGCGGCAGCGGCGCCCATCAAAGAATTGGTCTCCTCCTCATCCGCCCAGCGCCGCTCACGCACCCCGCTGTTACGCTCGATCCAGCCAGCGGGCAACGCGCAGAGGGTTTCCACTTCGCTGCTCGGCACAATTCGCTTAGGCAAATAACGACCGATTCCCATAATTTTAAGTGGCAAAGGGTGCTGCATTGGGTTCCTTTACAATGTTCCAGATTCATGGGTAGAGAGGTAGACAGGTAAATAGGTAGACAAGTAAACAAACCGATCCACCTGTTTACTTGTCTACCTGTTTACCTATCTACCTGCTCCCTATCTACTTGTCTACCTGCGCATCGTGCCGTCAAAAACCATATTTTTGGATCACGGGAATCGCCAACCGATCCAGCAAAACCTTGAGTATGCACCACGGGGTCTGTCGCGCTTTGGGCAAATGGTGATAGTAGACAGCGTTGTACTCAATCGCCGGCACTGCCCCGCGCAGCCGTTTGAATTCGCCAACACCTGCGCACAAACAACTGTACACCGATTTTTCAAATCGGTATCCGCCGATTTGAAAAATCGGTGTACAGTTCGCTTAATGGCGGAAATGGCGCGTGCCGGTGAACGCCATCACTAGCCCTAAGCGATCAACGGCAGTGATTACTTCCTGGTCGCGCACCGAGCCCCCGGGTTGCACCACGGCGGCAATACCGTGGGCGGCGGCCGCTTCGATGCCGTCGGCAAAGGGGAAGAAGGCGTCGGATGCCATCACCGCGCCTTGCGCCCGCTCACCAGCTTTGTAGCCAGCGACCATCACCGAATCGATGCGGCTCATCTGCCCTGCGCCCACGCCAACGGTGGCCTGATCCTGGACATAGACAATGGCGTTGCTTTTGACATAGCGGGCCACACGCCAGGCAAAGGCCAGATCGGCAAGCTGCGCAGCAGTCGGTTGGCGCTGGCTGACGATCTGCCACGTGGCCGGATTCATATCGGCCTGGCTCTGGTCGATTTCTTGCACCAGCACACCACCATAGATGCTGCGCACGGTCAATGGCCGTAGTTCAGTGCCAGTGGCCTGGACAATACGCAAATTCTTCTTCTTGCGCAGCAGGGCCAGGGCATCAGCTGCATAGGCCGGCGCGGCGACAACTTCCACGAAAAGATCGGCCATACGTTGGACCAGACTGATATCAAACGGCCGGTTCACCGCAATAATGCCGCCAAAAGCGCTTAACGAATCGGCGGCAAAGGCCTTGGCATATGCTTCGGCCAAGGTCGGCGCGCTGGCCAGACCACACGGGTTGCCGTGCTTGATAATGGCAACGGTCGGCTCGGGAAAATCTTGAGCGGCCTGCCAGGCGCCATCCAAATCCAACCAATTGTTGTAA
>Ga0209490_10005282_pt1 | contig 11802 bp, 10 predicted proteins | sample MAT06_FD_187209 | JGI IMG/M metagenome (GOLD analysis project Ga0209490, IMG submission 187209) | Freshwater microbial communities from Lake Fryxell liftoff mats and glacier meltwater in Antarctica - MAT-06 (SPAdes) (version 2) | ecosystem: Environmental > Aquatic > Freshwater > Ice > Liftoff...
TACGGCGGCGAGGCCGATAAAACTCCCGACCTCGATGTGATCCGGGCCGATGCGGTGCGTACAGCCATGCAACCGATCAACACCGTGCACCGTGAGCGTGTTGGTCCCGATTCCTTCGATCTTCGCGCCCATTCCGACAAGGAAATACGCCAGATCCTGCACATGCGGTTCGCTGGCCGCGTTGCGAAAGATCGTCGTCCCTTTCGCGAGCGATGCGGCACACATGGCGTTCTCGGTCCCGGTGACGCTCGGCTCATCGAGGAAGATGTCGCGACCGCGGAGTTCCCTGGCGCGCAGCGTGAACTGCTCGCCCGCGGTGAACGTGGCACCGAGCTGCTCGAAGGCGAAGAAATGTGTATCGAGCCGACGACGACCGATCACATCGCCACCGGGCGGTGGGAGTGTCACCTCGCCGCACCGCGCCAGCAGCGGTCCCGCGAGCAGGATCGACGCCCGAATTTTCTCACACAGCGCGGGATCGAGTCTGGCCGGATGAATATCCCTGGCGTGGATCCGCAACGAGTTGGGGCCGGTCCATTCAGCGTCGGCTCCCACGGAACGAAGGAGCAGCACCAACGTTTCGATGTCCCGAATGCGCGGCACATTTTCGAGGGTGACTTCATCCTCAGTCAGCAACGCGGCGGCCACGATCGGCAGGGCGGCGTTCTTGTTGCCGGCCGGCCGAATCGTTCCGGACAGCTGTTGTCCACCTTCCACCACATACCGCAGTGCGGCCATGCACACGCTCCCGATCAGGGTCATTGAACCCGTGAAGGTGCCGGACTCATGGCGGTAGGTCAAGGCGGTGGGGTACGCGACATCCGACACGGGACGTACTTTCCGGCATGATTCTCACTTCAGCATTCGCGCTCGCCGCCGATACGGTGCTGTTCCGTCCGGTGGCGGTGCCAGCGCCCTGGTACAGCGTCGCGACCGGCGTGCTCTCGATTGTCGTGACCGTGCTGCTGCTCGGAATCGCCGCGGGAATCCTCGGCATGGCGAGAGCGTTAAAGGGCGCGGAACGCAACCTCGGCGGACGGCTGCAGGGGCTGAGCGAGGAGCTGATCCCACTCGCGCGCAACCTGAATCAGATCGCGACCCAACTGGCCGATGTGACGACGTCGATGCGCGGGGATCTGAAACGGCTCTCAGGCACTGTCGGCGTCGTGGACGACGCGGTGCGCGACGCAATCGATGCGAGCGAGGCACGGCTGCGCCAGTTCGGCACGATGCTCGACGCAGTGCAGGACGAGGCGCAGGCGACCGTTGCCTCAGCCACCGGCGCAATGCGCGGCGTGCGCATGGGGGCGGGATCGTTGATCTCGAGTCTGTTTGGTGCCAATGACCGCGCACGCGATCGTGGGCGCAGGCGGCGGCCATCGCGAGCAGGTGTCGAGCTCGAAGAGCGGGACGTGATGGCACGATTGGCAGCGTTGGAGGCAGCGTTTGCTGCCGCGGATGACGATGAGGAGGACGACGAGGGCAGTTTCACTGATGATCGCAAATTCCCCGTCGACGGCGACCGCGACGATGAAAGGGACGATGAACGTTACGACGAAATCGATGATGACGACGCTCGCGACGACGAGGACGATGACGGTGAAGCGGATACCGACGACGACGACGATGAGCGTGAGGATCAGGACGACGACGACGATGAGAACGACCTCGAGGACGATGAGGACGATGAGGACGAGCTTGACGATGATGAGGACGAACTCGACGACGACACATCGACCAGGCCCGGGGAGGACGCCGATGCATCACCGGCAGGTGTGCCACGCAGCGGCGGCCCCCGCATCAAATCACGTCGGCGGCCGTGAGACACGGATTGGTGTCACGCGGTCTTGCGCCGATGGTGCTGGCGCTGGTCTGGCTGGCGCTCAGCCCATCCGATCTGTTCGCGTGGACGCCTGCGACACACATACATATCGGTGAGGCGGTGCTCCGATCGCTGGCGCTGCTCCCGGCGGGTACCGCGGCACTCCTGCGCACCTTCCCGGCGGATTTTCTGTACGGGAGCATTGCCGCCGACACCTCGATGGCGAAGAAATACGCGCCGACCGGTCGGCATTGTCACTCCTGGGTCGTGGGCTTCGAGATCTACGAGCGGGCGCGCGACGAGGCCATGCGGGCATTCGCCCTTGGCTATCTGTCACACCTCGCCGCCGACGTTGTCGCACACAACTTCTTTGTCCCGCGACAGTTGACGGTGACGAGCAGCACGTCAGCGCTGGGCCACAGTTACTGGGAAAGCCGTTTCGAGACGCATCTCGGCGATGCCGCGGCACGCCGTGCGCGCGACGTGATTCTGTTGGATCACGCTCGGGCCGATGCGCATCTGGACGATATTCTGAGTCCGACCATCTTCAGCACCCGGACCAATCGCCGCCTGTTTCGCGGCATGGTGCACGTTACGGACAGCGAAAGCTGGCAGCGGATCTACCGCATCATGGCCGACAACAGCCGCTGGGGGCTCTCCCGCCCCGAGGTCGAAGTGCACCTCACGCGGTCGTTCGAATATGTGATGGACCTGCTGGAACGGCTCGATCGTTCCGAGTCGTACCAGTTCGATCCAAGTGGGGACGACGCCCTGCGATTGGCGAAGCGCCTGCGCCGTGCGTCGATGCGTCGCGGCGGCGATCCGTTCGTGCGCGAAGAGGCAGAACGACAATTCGGCTTACCAGCGTCTCAGCTGCATCACGCTGAGACGCTGGAGATTGCGCTCTATCCGGAAGCGCGGGTCGAGAGCAGCTGATTGACGAGCCTGGGGTCGGCACGCCCCTGCGATTTCTTCATTACCAGACCGACCAGCAATCCCTGCAGCTTCTTCTCGCCGGCGGCGAATCGTGCTGCTTCCTGCGGATTCTCGGCCAGCACTTCGTCAACCCAGCCGGCGAGTGCATCGTCGTCACGCACCTGAATCAACCCATCGCGTTCGGCGATCACTTTCGGTGTGTCAGCAGACGTCAGGAGTTGAGCGAAGATCTTTTTCGCGGCGCTGCTGCTCACCGTGCCGTCGCGAAGCAGGTTGAGCAGTGCCGCCAGCCGCGCCGGCTCGAGCGGCACGGCGGTCCACTCTGCACTGCGCTCGTTCAGCGCTGCGCGGACCTCTCCGGTCACCCAGTTGGAAACCGCCTTCGGATCGGCGTGCAACGTCAACACCGCCTCGAAGTACGGGCCAGTCGCAGGATCGGAGGTCAGCTCCTGCACATCGTACTCGGAGAGTCCAAGAGCGACGTACCGCGCTCGCCGGGCGACGGGCAGTTCAGGCAACGTGGCGCGAACATGCGAGAGCTCGGCATCGGTGACGATCAGCGGCGGCAGGTCGGGCTCGGGGAAGTACCGGTAATCGCTCGACCCTTCCTTGCTGCGCGCGGGACGAATCTCGCCCTTGTGGCCGTCCCACAACAGCGTCTGCTGCTGCACCGTGCCCCCGGCCGTCAATACGCCGCACTGACGTCGGAACTCAGTCGCCAGGGCCTTCTCGACTCCGGAGAATGAATTCATGTTCTTCACTTCGCACTTCGTGCCGAGCGTCGTCTGTCCGAAGGGTCGCGCACTCACGTTCGCATCGACGCGCAGGCTCCCCTCCTCCATGTTGCAGTCGCTGACATCGAGGTAAAGCAGGATCTGCTTCAGCGTGCGAAGGTAGGCGCCCGCTTCTTCCGGCGACCGCATGTCCGGCTCGCTCACGATCTCGACCAACGGCACGCCGCTCCGGTTCAGGTCCACGGCCGTCGCGCTGTCGTAGCGATCGTGAATCGACTTCCCGGCATCCTCTTCCATATGCGCACGTGTGATACGAATCACGCGTGGCGCACCACTCACAACCAGACCGATGTCGAGTGCACCATGTTCAGCAATGGGCTGATCGTGCTGCGAGATCTGATACCCTTTCGGCAAGTCGGGGTAGAAGTAGTTCTTGCGGGCAAAAACAGAACGGTGATTGACCGTGAACCCGAAGCCGAGTGCGATTCGAAGCGCCAGCTCGACTGCGCGTGCATTGAGCACCGGAAGTGCGCCGGGCAGCGCCAGGCAGACCGGGCAGGTGTTCTGGTTCGGCGGCGCGCCAAAGTTTGTGGAACAACCGCAAAACGCCTTGCTGGCGGTCTTCAACTGCACGTGAACTTCGAGCCCCACCACCATCTCGAAGCCGCTCGTCACATCCGTCTGTTCGGCGACACTCATGTGAGCGCCTCCGATCCGAGCGCACCTTCGAGCGCGAATGCAGCGCGAAACATGTCGGCTTCACGGAAGTGCGCCGCGAGAAGCTGCCCACCCACTGGCATGCCATCGACCAATCCGATCGGCTGGGACATTGCCGGCACACCGGCGAGGTTCGCCGTGGCGGTGAAGATATCGCTGAGATACATCTCGATCGGATCGCTCCTGGTACCGAAGCCGAACGCCGGCGACGGTGTGGTGGGCGTAAAGAGCACATGAACTCCGCTGGCAAAGACGCGTGCAAAGTCTTCCGTGATCTTCTCGCGAACGAGCATCGCCTTGCGGTAGTACGCGTCGTAATGACCTTGTGAGAGCACGTAGGTACCGAGGATGATGCGCCGGGTGACTTCGGGACCGAAGCCGACGGAGCGAGTCTGCTCGTACATCTCACGCAAATCGTCAGCCGGCGCGCGCGGGCCATACCGAACGCCATCGAAGCGCGCCAGGTTCGAGGACGCTTCCGCCGGCGCGAGGATGTAATAGACCGGAATCGCGAGATCGGTGTGCGGGAGCGAGACGGGTCGCACTTCGGCACCGAGTTGGCGAAGCCGATCCAACGCCCGATCGCACCGTGCGCGAATCTGCGGATCGAGCGTCGCCGGGAAGTACTCCGTCGGCACACCGACGACGAGTCCGATGAGCGACTGTCCCGCCTGATCGCGGTAGACATCCACCGGCGTATCGACGCTTGTGGCGTCATGCGGATCATGTCCGGCAATGACCTGCAGACCGAGCGCAGCGTCATCGACTGACCGGCCGAAGACGCCGATATGATCGAGGGAAGAGGCGAAGGCGACGAGACCGAAGCGGCTGACGCGTCCGTAGGTTGGCTTCACACCCACGATGCCGCAGAATGCCGCCGGCTGTCGCACCGAGCCACCGGTTTCCGACCCGAATGAGATGCGGCAGTGTCCCGCCGCAACGGCGGCCGCAGAACCACCGCTTGAACCGCCGGGGACGCGCGCATGATCGAGGGGGTTGAGCGTTGGACCATAGGCGGAGTTCTCCGTGGATGAGCCCATCGCGAATTCGTCCATGTTCGTCTTCCCGATGATCACGGCGCCCGCAGCGTGGAGCTTTGCCACGGCGGTCGCTTCATACGGACTCACCCAGCCCTGGAGAATTTTCGAACCGCAGCTGGTGCTGAGCGCAGTGGTGGCGATGTTGTCCTTGACGGCGACCGGAACGCCATGGAGCAGTCCACGTGGGGCCGCCCCTGCCATGGCGCGCACGTCGCCGTCCGACGCCAGCGTGATGTACGCGTTCAGATCGGCTCCCGCCATTGCTCGTTCGAGAGCGGCCGTACACACGTCGGTCGCCGAGAGCGTGCCAGCACCGACCGCGCTTGCTGTGTCGGCAGCACTGAGCTCGTGTCCGTCCATGCCGCTCATTCGTCGCCCTCGGTGGCGCCGAGTTGACTGTGCGTACTCAGGCGAGGCACCAGCAGAAAGCCATCGCGCGGCGCCGGCGCGAAGTCGGCGAGGGGCCGGGCGAGCAACACCGGTGCCACCTGGTCATCACGTCGCGGCATCGCCGGTCGTGCATCGGCGGCCACGGACGACACGTCGACCGATTCCAGCACGGCCATGTGCTCGAGAATTCCGTTCAGTTCGCGCACCATTGCCGGTAGGCGCTCGAGCGGCACGCCAACCCGTGCGAGCGCGGCGACGTGCAGGACATCGGCATCAGATACGGCCATCTATTCGTGCTCCGGTTCGAGATTTGCCTGTGCCACGACGAGCGTCTTGCGCCCGATCTCCTCGTCATCAAAGTCGATGCGCACCTTCAAGTCACGCCCTGCACCTGTGACCTCCGCCACGGTGCCGACGCCAAACTTTCGGTGGCGAACACGCGCGCCTGGCAGCACCTGCACGGCGTCGGCGGCCGCATCATCAAAGGCGGTCGGCCGCGCAGTCGGTCGTGCCACGATCCCGTGAAATGCAGCATCGCTGATCGGGGCGGGACGCGGTTCGCGGGGCGTCCATTTTCCAGCTGCTGCACCGCTGCTCCGCCCCCAGGCGCCACCTTCGTCACCACCGCCATAGCTGCTGCGCCCCTGGCTCCGTGCGCGCGGCGTGGTCACCGTCTCCATCAGCTCTTTCGGCAGCGATTCGAGAAAGCTCGATGGTCGGGACATCATCGTTTCGCCATTGCGGCGACGCGTTTCGGCGTGCGACAGCATCAGCGCGCTCTCCGCTCGCGTGATCCCCACGTAGAAGAGCCGCCGCTCCTCCTCGAGCTTCGACGGGTCGTCGTACGCACGCGCGAGCGGGAACAGGCCATCTTCGAGGCCGGTGAGATACACCACCGGATACTCCAGGCCCTTGGCGTTGTGGAGCGTCATCATCGTGACCGCGTCGGCAGTGGGATCGAGTGCATCGGCGCCAGCGACCAACATCGCTTTCTGCAGGAATCGATCGAGCGGCGTGAGGCCCACCTCGCCATCGTCATCGGCCAGCGCTTCGGCTGCGCCGCTCACCAGTTCGCGCACATTCTCGATCCGATCCAGCCCCTCGGCGCCCTCGGCGCGCAGCAGATCGATATACCCGATGCGTGCAATGAGGGCCTCGAGCAGCTCATTCACGGCCAACTCGGTCGCCATCTCGCGGAGCACCAACAGCATCGCTGCGAACTCTTCGAGCGCCAGACGCGCGGCGGCGCGCAGATCGGTGAGCGCCGACGACGTGCCCGCCATCTGCAGCAGCGACACGCGCGCGGCGGCCGCCTTTGCCGCGAGGAGCTCGATGGTGGTGTCACCCAGCCCCCGACGCGGTACCGCGATGGCACGACGGAACGCCTCGTCGTCGGCGGGATTGGCGATCAGCTTGAGATACGACATCAGGTCGCGAATCTCGCGACGGTCGTAGAAGCGCACGGCACCGATCAGCCGATACGGCCACCCGCGCCGACGCATCGCATCTTCAAAGGCGCGGCTCTGCGCATTCGTCCGATACAGAATCGCCACGTTCCGGAGTTCTGCCGAGCGGCGTGCACGACGATCGGCGATATCCTCGGCGACATACTCCGCTTCGTCACGTTCGTCGAGGGTGCGCACGCGCCTCGGCAGCGCACCACTCGCGCGCGTGGCGCGCAGCGTCTTGCCGCGACGCTCGGTGTTCGGCGCGATGGCCGCATTGGCCAGTGCGAGGATCTCGGGCGTGGAGCGGTAGTTCTCCTCCAGTCGTACCACAACTGCGGAGGGAAATTCGCGCTCGAAGTCCAGAATGTTGCGAATGTCCGCACCGCGCCAGCCGTAGATCGACTGATCGTCGTCGCCGACGACCATCACGTTTCCGGTGGCGCCGGACAGCAGCGACACCAGCTGATACTGCGCCTTGTTGGTATCCTGATACTCGTCGACGAGAATGTACGAGAAGCGCTGCCGATAGGCCTCCAGAATCGCCGGATTCTGCTGCAGCAACTGCACCGGAAGGGTGAGCAGATCATCGAATCCCACGGCGTTCTGCGCGCGCAGCGTCTCGTCGAACAGCGGGTAGATCCTGGCCACCACCTGCGACAACGGATCCTTGGCGAGCCGCGCATACTCGGCAGGTGAGACGAGCGCGTTCTTGGCGTCGGAGATCTGCGACAGCACGGCCTTGGGCGTCCACTCCTTGACGGAGATCCGCTGGCCTTCCATCAGCCGTTTGACCACGCCCAACGAGTCATCTTCGTCGTAGATCGTAAACTGCGACGTGCGACCGACGCGATCGGCATCGCGACGCAGCAATCGTGCACCGATGGCGTGGAAGGTGCCCACCCACATCCCCTGCGGTGTCCCACCGATCAGCCGCCCGATGCGATCGCGCATCTCCCCGGCCGCCTTGTTGGTGAACGTCACCGCGAGAATCCGATGCGGCGCGACGTTCTCGGCCTCGATCAGCCTCGCGATCCGCGTCGTCAGCACGCGCGTCTTGCCGGAACCTGCGCCGGCCAGCACCAGCAGTGGGCCGTAGGTATGCATCACCGCGTCGTACTGGGCGCGGTTCAGTCCGGCGAGCGGCGAAGTGTTGATATCGGTCATCGCTCCAACATAATCTCGAAGGCCGCACCCCGATCGGAGGGCAGCAGCGTGAGGCGACCGCCGTGGTTATCGGTAATGATGCGCCGCGCAAGTGCCAGCCCGATGCCCCATCCGCGCGGCTTGGTGGTGAACCCCGCCTTGAAGATTTCATTGCGCAGCTCCCGGGGGACGCCCGGGCCGTCGTCGGCCACGATGACACGAGCCCCGCCCTCGGGAAGCGGATCGACGCGCAAATCCACACTGCCTCCACGCCCGGCCAGCGCATCGATCCCGTTTCGCACCAGCGACTCCAGCGCCCATTCCAGCAACACCTCGTCCCCTTCGACCCTCAGCGGCTCATCGGGTAAGGTGGCGGTGATCGACACGGAGTGCGTGAGCGTTGGAACGCGCGCGCGGAAGTACGTCGCCACCCGGAAGACGATCTCTCGCACATCGATGGCATCGCGCTGAGCCGGACGTCCGATGCGTTCGAAGCGATGCGCGACGCGTTCCAGCCGATCGAGATCGCTGCGCATGTGCCCCACGGCGATGTGCGTCGTACTCCCGGCATCGCCGTCGCGCTCGGCCAACAGTTCAACCCACCCCGCCAGCGCGGTGAGCGGTGTCCCCAGCTGATGCGCCGCCTCACGTGCCATACCGGCGAACACGCGCTCGCGTTCGGCGCGGCCGCGTGTGATCAACGCATAGACACCTGCGAGCAGGAAGAGTCCCAGGGTGACGACCGTAATGATCGGAACGACGCGCAGTCCCGACACCAACGGTGTGTCGCCGTAGTGCACGTTGCCCACACCCGGCTGGGTGATCGGTTTGTTGGCACGATCGAGCACCTTGACGTAGTCTCGCACTCTGGGCGATTCCATCGGCGCATCGAACGGCAGGTTTGCATGGGCGGTCGGCGTTCCCGATGCATCGGTGACGATGACGGGCACGCCGGCCTGACGGATGTAGCGCGACAGATCGAGCAGCGCTGCGGTGCCGTCATCACCCTCCTGGCTCAGCGCCTGATAGACGCGGGCGTACATCTGGCTGGAGCGCGCCGCTTCGCGTCGCAGGTCGGCGACGACGCGTTGCGTATACACCAGCCACCAGACCAGCAGCGCCACCACACCGATGGCGAGAAACACCACGGGCGCGACGCGACGCACACCCATCAGCCCAGCCGCGCGGTGCCCAGATACGGCTGCAGTGCCGCCGGGATGGCGATGCTGCCGTCGGGCTGCTGCCCATGCTCGAGCAACGCAGCGATGATGCGCGGCAGCGCGAGGCCAGACCCGTTCAGCGTATGTACGAAGCGCGGCTTTTCACCAGCCGCCGGGCGATACCGGATATTGATCCGACGCGCCTGAAAGTCGCCAAAGTTCGAACAGCTCGACACCTCCAGCCATTTTCCGACACCGGGGGCGTACACCTCCAGATCGTAGGTCTTGCTGCTGGCGAATCCGGTGTCGCCGGCGGCCAGCAACAGCACGCGATACGGGAGTTCGAGCAGCTGAAGAATCACCTCGGCATGGCCCGTCAGCCGTTCGAGCTCCGCGCTCGACTCCTCAGGAAGTGCATAACGAACCAGCTCGACCTTGTCGAATTGGTGGACACGCAGCAGTCCGCGCGTGTCCTTCCCCGCCGCGCCCGCCTCCTTGCGAAAGCAGGCGCTGTAGGCGGTCAGCGCCTTGGGCAGTTCACCGGCGTCCAGAATCTCGTCGCGATACAGATTCGTGATCGGCACTTCGGCGGTGGGAACGAGGAACGACTCTTCGCCGTGCAGCGCGTACATGTCGTCCTCGAACTTCGGCAGCTGTCCGGTTCCAACCATCGACGTGCGGTTGACGACAAACGGCACCCACGTCTCCTCGTACCCGTGCAATGCCGTGTGGGTATCGAGCATGAGATTGATCAACGCGCGCACGAGCTTCGCGCCGAGACCACGATAGACGATGAATCCCGAGCCACTGATCTTCGCACCGCGCGCGAGGTCGAGGATGCCAAGCTCCGTCGCCACATCCCAGTGCGGCTTGACGGTTTCCCCCTCGCGTGGAGTTCCCCAGCTGCGAATCAGCGCGTTGTGGGATTCGTCGCCGGCGGGCACCTCGTCACGCGTGATGTTCGGCAGTTCGAGCATCAACCCTTCGACCGTGCTCTCGGTGGCCGAAAGATCCGCTTCGAGACGCGAAATCTCCGCGCCGAGTCCGCGGCTCTCCTCCACCTGCGCCTGTGCATCGCCGCCGCTCCGCTTGAGCTGCGCCACTTCCTGTGTGAGGAGGTTGCGACGCGCCTTGCGATCCTCGACCGCCGTGATCAGCGCCCGACGTTCCTTCTCCAGACCATCGAGTCGGATGAGCAGCGGGCCGAAGGTGTCAAGCTTGCCGCGACGGGTAAAGCCATCCTGCAGTAGGTGCATCTGCTCGCGAACGAGCCGGAGGTCATGCATGACTCAGAATGTTGGAATCCCGGTCGCGAACGACCGGAAGTTGCAGCTCGGCTGGAAGGTCGCACGCACCAGCAGAACGCGCGTCGTGGTGTTGATGCTATCGATGACGAACTTGGCAAAGAGCTGCGTGCCACCGGTATTCTGCGTTGCACAGGCATTGGAGGCAGTCCGCACGAAGACCGTCTGGCCTTTGGTGACGACCAGCGCCGTATCCACGACGTAGCCGTTTTCCGGAGCGCGGTCAGCAGAGGCGTAGGCCGCGCTGCTGACCTGAAGACCCACCACCGGCGGCGACGCGACCGTGCCTGGCGGCGGGACCGCGATACGTCGGGCGGGAACGACCAGCAACCGACCACCGGCGTCGATGTCGAGTCCGAGGTCGAATTGTGAGCCGACCGAGTCGATGCGAAAACGTTCAAAGGTGCCGATTCGCCAGAGGGAGCGCGACGAGGCCGGCGTTCGCGTGAGCGCGCTGATGGCGAAGCTGTCACTGACGGTCACGAACGGCGCCCGAATGCTGAATGGGTCGTCTCCGCAGGAGGCAGCGACGGTGGCGCAGAGGAAGAGCGCCAGAAACGACGACGCGCGAGAGGCACGGGGCATGCAAAGATGGATGCGGGGTGACACGACAGAGTGCAACGCGTAGAATACCGGAGCGAGCGAAGCTCTTCAAGCGATTGTGGCGCCGATAGTTGGGCCAATTCCTCTTCTTTACACCTCCCCCATGGCAAGTATTCGTGATCTGGTGGACGCTGTGCGTCACCGCGACGGCGTCGAAGCGGCCATCGTCCTCGGTCGCGACGGCCTTCTGGTCGATGGCGACACGGTCTCGTATCTGGATGGCGAGCAGGTGGCGGCGCACTCCCCTGCCGTGTTCTCCGCCGCCGACGCCCTCGGCAAGGCGGCTCGCGCCGGTCAGTTGCAGACGGCGGTGCTCGAGTTTCCGGGCACCATCGCGGTCATTTCAGCGATGAGCGAGGATGCGCTGCTGGTCGTCCTTGCGCGGCCCACCGCTGCGCTGCCGCCCCTCCTCGGCGAGCTGCGCCGGTTGCGGCAGCACATCGCGTCGCTGGCCTGATACCTCCTGCGCCCGGGGAGCGTCTCTGCCAGAACAGCCCTCCCACTT
>Ga0209490_10005290_pt1 | contig 11797 bp, 14 predicted proteins | sample MAT06_FD_187209 | JGI IMG/M metagenome (GOLD analysis project Ga0209490, IMG submission 187209) | Freshwater microbial communities from Lake Fryxell liftoff mats and glacier meltwater in Antarctica - MAT-06 (SPAdes) (version 2) | ecosystem: Environmental > Aquatic > Freshwater > Ice > Liftoff...
CTCCCGGAGCAGTTGCAGCAGATGGGGACGGTTGTAGATGCACCCCTGCTCCACCATTGGTTATGGAAAACAATTTTAACGCGCATTCCTGAGTATTGCCTCGCAACTGGTTGTATCCGGCCGCTTAACGAGGATGGTGGCGGTCACCGCGCCGCAGGGGCTGCGGGGCGCCTGGCCAGTGGAAGCGGGGAGCGCGTGCTCATTCACGGCGCTTCGGGCGGTGTCGGCACGTTCGCCGTGCAGCTTGCGAAAAGCACAGGTACGCACGTGACAGGTGTATGCAGCGCCCGCCACGTGGAGCAGGCGCGCACCCTCGGGGCGGAGCACGTCATCGACTATACCCAGGAGGACTTCACGCGGGATGGCCGGCGCTACGACCTGATCCTGGTGGTGAACGGCCGGCACTCGCTCGCGGAGTACCGGCGCGCCCTCAACCCCCGGGGCCGCCTCGTTGTGGCCGGCGGCGCCGTGAGGACGATCATGCAGGCGATGCTCCTTGTGCCAGTGGTGTCACTTGCCCACCGTGTCACGGTGCGCAACCTCCTCGCTCTGCCAAGTCAGGACGACCTGATGTCGGTCAGCTGCTGGACAGTGGGGAGGCTCGTGCCCGTCATCGACCGCTGCTACCCGCTTGGCGAGCTTCCCGATGCGATGCGCTATCTCGCGACCGACCACGCCCGCGGCAAGGTGGTCATCACGATGGAGCAGGCCGCCCGATGAAGGCGCTCTGTACGGTCGCGCGCTCTGCTCCTCCCGCTGATGCTGGCGGCCGTAGTTCTCGGCAGCGATCTGCTCACGCTGCCGTTAATGCTTCCACCGCTCACGCCCCTCGCCCGCTGCTGCTGTGGTTCGTCGTCGCTCACGACCTGCTGGGCGTGCGAGTTATATGGTGGCTATGGGTCGTGTGGTAGGGGCCAGTGGCAAACAGCAGCTAGCGCTCGGCGCGCGGCTCGCGCTCGAAGGCGGCCGCCGCGTCGAGGGCATCCAACGCCTCACGGAGGCTCCGGCCCGTCAAGTCGTCGACGAGGCGCCGCAGGGCGGGCACGTGCGCAACCCGCGGCGTCAGAGCGCGCGCCAGCCAGAGCAGCAGCGGCACACAGGCCAGGCCGACCAGCAGGTTCACGGCCAGATACGGGAGCCCGAGGAGCGCGTATGCGTCCAGCCCCAGCAGGCCTTGCATCGCGACGATCAGCAGCGGGGGCCAGAGCAGCGGGAGGCAGGCATACAGCCAGACGAGATGCCGCAGCGAGCGCACCCGCAGTGTGGCTAGCCGCTTCTGAATGCTCACCACCGGCTCACTGTAGTCCAGCGAGCGCAGCACCACCAGCTTGTGGATGTGGAGGGCAAGCTGCACGACCGCGAACAGCTGGAGCATCAGGGCCGGGACGAAGAAGCGCGGCTCGGTAATGTGCGCGGCCAGAAAGCTGCCGAGCAGCAGCAGCACCGGGATGGTGATGATCACCTCGGCGCTGAGCCCCAAGGAGCTGCGCCGCACTGCGCGCTCCACCGTCTGGAGGTAGAGCGCCCGCAGGGCCTGGCTCTGCTGGTCGAGCCGGGTGTCGAGCGTTTCGTTCAAGCGATCCCAGCGGCGCTGAAGCGTGTCGAAATCCATCACAACCTCCAAAGATACTTAGCGGGGGGCCAGCTTCTGGCGCAGCCGCTGGCGGACGCGGCTCAGGCGGGTGCCGACATTGCTGGCCGAGATCCCGAGGATCTCGCCGATCACCTCGTGCGGGTGGCCTTCGAGCGTGAGCAGCACGAGCGCCTTGTCGAGGCTGTCCAGTTCCTCGATCGCCTGCCGCAGCTCCCAGAGCTCGTCCGGCTCGGGTGTGGCAAGCAGCCCGGCGGTGAGCTCCGCGTCCAGGGGCACGAGGGGCTGCTGGCGGCGGCGGGAGGAGCGGGCGAACGAGATCGCGGTGTTGACGGCGATGCGGTACATCCAGGTCGAGAAGCGGTAGCGCGGGTCGTAGCGCCCAAACGAGCGCCACAGCTGTACAATCATCTCCTGGACGAGATCCTGACGGTCGTCGGGCTGCGCGCAGTAGACAAAGGCGACCTTGTACAGGATCTTCTGATGCGCCTCCAGCAGCGCGAGAAACGGCTCGTGGCGCGGGTCAACGGCCATGGAACGTCCTTGTCGTGTGGAGCGCCGGGCCAGAGTAGCGGCTCCACTATGTTATTCGCCGGTGCGGCGATGCATATCACATCCGCCCGAAAGCTGGTGATGGAGCGACCAGCGGCATACACGGAGACGGGCCAGGGCAGCGACGCCTGCCCCGGCCCGTCTATACGTCGAGAGCCGCACCGTGAGCGAGCGGGGCGTCGGTTCGCACCCGTTCCCGCTGCTCCGCAGATCTGATCAGCGGTGTGGGGCTACGATGAGGCGCTCCTGAGCGCGCTGTCGGAGCCACTGGTTGAGTGTGAGCTCCGGCGGGCCGAGGAGGGCGCGGGCCGGCCCGGATTCGCCGCGCTCGCCGTAGCGGTTGTAGTAGGCCATCAGTGTCGTGAGCGAGCGCAGCTCGGCATCGGCGGTTATGCGGGCCAGCCCGGCGCTGAGCGTCACCGGGAGGGTCAGGACCGTGACGTGGGGCGCCAGGGCAGCGCAGTAGCGGCGCAGCGCCTCGCGCATGGTCAGGGCCTCGGGCCCGTAGAGGTAGAGCTCCTGGCCGAGCGCCTCCGAAGTGCAGAAGCTCCGGGCGACCATGAGCGCATAGTCGGCAGTGGCGAGCCAGTGCAGTTGGTGGGGCTGACGCCCGATCACCATCGCGGTGCGGCCGCGGACGAACAGCGGCAGCGTTTCCATGAACCAGGTCGCCCGGAAGATGGTGTACGGGACGCCGCTGGCGCGGATCGCCTCCTCGGCCTGCCACTTCGCGCGTGCCTCCGGCGAGGTGGCGGTGTGGGCCGCGATGGTGTAGGCCGACAGGTAGGTGAGCTGTCGCACGCCCGCCGCTCGCGCCGCCTCGGCGACGGCCCGCGTCCCCTGATGCTCGACACGCTCGTAGTCGGCCTCGGCCGGGCCGCCCTTCAGGTTGATATGCACGCCGGTGCAGCCGTCCAGGGCGCGGGCCAGCGTCTCGGGCTGGGCGACGTCGCCCTGGACGATCTCGACGCCGGGAGGGAGCAGGGCGCGGGCCCGCTCCGGGAAGCGCGCGAGGGCGCGGACGGCGAAGCCCTCGGCGTGGAGGCGCTCGGCCACGGGCCGGCCGAGCATGCCGGTCGCGCCGATGACGAGGATGCGGTCAGTCCGTACTGGCATAGTGCGGGGTCCTTCTGCGCGTTCCAAAAACGCATCGGAACATTGCCATACAACGATACGTTGCCCAGCGAAAGCAGGGCACCGGACGGTTACTCCTCGCAGCGGGCGCAGCTTTTGAGGTAGGCGAGCAGCTGCTCGGCAGAGCCGACCATGCGCCCGTAGTCGGGGCGGTAGTAGACCTCTTTGCCGGAGCGGGTCGCGTCGAGCAAGCCGGCGCGACGAAGGAGGGCGAGGTGCTCGGAGGCGGTGGACTGGCCGATGCCGACCAGCTCGGCAACCTGGTTCACCGTCAGCGCCTCGTGGGTGGCGAAGAGCACCAGGATGGCCTGGCGGGTCTCGCTCGCGAGGGCTTTGAGAAACGCCTGAAGGTCAGGACTGGGTACGCTCATATCCTTCACTTCCACATATCGGGAAATGTCGAAATGATTATACCCGCCCCGCAACAATTGTCAAATGCTCGACAAGGGGTTCCAATACCGGCGTCGTGGCGAGCAGCCGGCGCAGCACCTGTGTCACCTCAGCCGGCTCCTCCTCCTGCACGAAGTGCCCCGCCCCCGGCAGCGTGACCACCTCCGCGCTTGGGAGCACCTCGCGCCAGCGGGCGAGAAACTGCCGCCCGAAGAGCGGGTCGCGCATGCCCCAGGCGATCGCGGCGGGCACCTCCGACAGCGCCGCGCGCCGCGCCCACAGCCCTTCGCACCAGTCCGCTCCCGAGAAGACCTGCTCAGCGAACGCGAACAGCCCGTGCCGGTCTGCCGCACGTGCCAGCGGGGCGAGGTACTGGCGATAGATAGCGGGCGTGAGCTTCGCCCGATCGCCATAGACCCGCGGGACCAGCACGCGCAGCTCGGTGTTGAAGCGGGCGATGAAGAGTCGACCAACGGGGCCGCTGAGCAGCGCGGCGATCGGGCTGGGAGCAAGCGCAAACGGACCCCGCAGCGGCCAGCAGAAGGTGTTCAGCACCAGCAGCCGCGCGTCGCGCTCCGGGTGATCCAGGGCGTAGCTGAGCCCGATCGGGCCGCCGACGTCGTGGACAACGAGCGTCACGCGCCGCAGCCCCAGGTGGTCGAGCAGGGCCGCGAGGTTCCGCCCGTGGTCGGCGAAGCGGTATCCCCAGCCCGCGGGCTTCGCCGAGAGCCCGAAGCCGAGGTGGTCGGGTGCGACGCAGCGGTAGTCCTGCCGGAGGTCACGGATAACGTTCCGGTAGGCGAAGGACCAGGCGGCCGAGCCGTGCACGAACAGAATCGGCTCGCCGCTGCCCTCGTCCACGTAGTGCATCCGGCCGCCGTCGACCTCGAGAGTATGGTGTCCGAACGGGTAGGCCGTCCGGTCGAGCCAGGGAATCTCCATCGTTACGCCTTGCTAGCTGTAGTTGGCGGTGAACACCGCCAAGATAGTTACGCGCCGAGCAGCTCTCGCACGAGCCTCGCGACGGCGTGGCCCAGCGCCTGGTGTGCGTCGGCCTCAAAGTGGATCCCGTCCCGCTCGCTGGAGCTGATGATCTGGCCCGCGTCCAGGAAGGCACAGCCCCGAAGCTCCGCTTCACGCTGATACTCCCTGGCGAGTGCTCGCGACTTCTCGCCCGCTTCGGCAAACAGCTCGGCGAACCCGCTCAACTGGGCGGTGGGCGGCGGGCAGATCAGCAGCACCTGTGGCGCGCGGTTCTGTGGCCCGCACGCGCTACGCAGAATGATGTCGACAAGGACGCCGGCGCCGGCAGCAATGTCGGCCGCCGAGAGGCCGAAGCGCCGCTTCAGGTCGTTCGTGCCGAGCATCAACGCGACGAGGTCGATCGGGGCGTGGCTCTCCAGGCACGGCAGCAGGTAGCGCTTGCCGTTTTTATGCTCGCCCTCGATCGGGTCGTCCCACACGGTCGTACGCCCGCCGAGCCCTTCCTCGAGCACCCAGTAGCCTGGCCCGAGCGCGGCGCGGAGCACGCTGCCCCAGCGCACCTCCCGCCCGTAGCGCGCAACATCCTGACCTGGCTGCACGGGCGGGCAGCCCCAGGTGTTCGAGTCGCCGTAACACAGGACGGTTTTCATAGCCCGCGCTCGATGATCGTCCCGAAGGGTGGAAGGGCGTTGTGCTCGGACCCGATAGGGCTATGGCGGTACAAGAGCTCCACGGGCGCTTCGTGGGCGGCCGGCGTGCACTGCTCGCCAGCGAGGTTGACGGTGACGCAGAGCCGTTCGTTCCCTGCCGCCCGCCAGAACCGGACAACCCGTTCGGCCCCGGCCGGCACAAACTGCACCTCGCCGCGGCGCAGCGCCACGTGGCTGGCCCGCAGCCCGAGCAGCGCCCGGTAGTGGGCGAGGATGGCGGAGCCGGCCGGCGGCCAGCCGAGCGCGAAGGGCTCAAACAGCGTCTCCCAGCTCTGCAAGCCCGGCTCCTCGAACTCCTGGCCCATCAGCAGCATCGGCACCCCGTCGAGGGTCAGCAGCAGCGAGGCCGCCGCCGCGTGGAGCGCCCGCCCGAAGTAGCGCCACGCCCGGCCCTGCTCCTTCTCCTCCAGCCAGCGCATGCGCAGCGCGCCCCGCGGGAAGCTGTAGGTCGACTCCTCCCAGTAGCGCTGGAGGGCGAGCGGCTCGGCCTCGCCGCGGGCGATCTGGCCGATCAGCTCGCGCACGCCGCCCTCGTAGGTCAGGTCGCAGGCGCCGAGGTGGTGCAGCTCGTCGTAGGACTGCGAGATCAGGGCGAGCTCGGGGCGGGCAGCGGCCAGCGCAGCGCGGATCTCGCGCAGGGCTTCGAGCGGCACGAGGTCGGAGTCGTCGAAGCGCAGCCCGTCGAGGTCGTAGCGCGTCACCCACTGGAGCATCGCGTCGATCAGGTAGCGGCGCAGCCCCGCTTGGGCAAAGTCGAAGCCGGCGAAGGCGGGGCGGCCCGGCACGTGGTAGGTCACCCTGCCGGAGGCGTCGCGATGGAACCAGTCGGGGTGCCGCTCGGTGAGCGGGTTGTCGATGCTGCTGCGGTTGAGCGTCCAGTCGAGGATCACGCGCAGCCCCTGGGCGTGGGCCTCGTCCACGAGAGCCCGCAGGTCGTTCGGCGTGCCCAGGGCCGGGTCGACCGCCAGGAAGTCGTGCACGGCGTAGGGGTCACCGAGGCTGCCGCTGCGGTTGCGCAGGCCCGCCGGCTGCACCGGCATCAGCCAGAGCGCGGTGACACCGAGCTCGCGCAGGTAGGTCAGCCGCTCGCGCACGCCTCTCAGCCCGCCCACCGCCCGCGCCGACAGCTCGTAGATTACGGCGTCGCACAGCCACTGGGGGCTCGGCGTTGCGGCGTGGTCGCGGTAGAGCGGGCCGGGCCGCGCCGGGCTAAACTCGCCCCGGCGAACGTACAGCTCGCCCGCCTCGGTCAGCGTGAAGCACGAGTTGCCCTGCCCATCCTCGGAGACCCCGGGGTTGGTCGGGTCACGCACCCACTCCTCGCCGTCGAGCACGTACTTGTACAGGTGGCGGCCGGGCGAGATCGGCAGGGTGGACTGCCAGCGCCCGGCGCCGACCGGCCGCAGCAAGCTCCAGTCGCCGCGCCAGCTGGTGAAGGTGCCGGCCACCGCCACGCTGCGCAGCGGCCGGCCGGCCGCGAACGTAAAGGTGACCCCGTCGGGACTGGCCTGGGGGAGCAGTTCGATCTGGGGGGTGACGTCGCTCATCACGCAACCTCCGGGTGGACAGCCTCATTCGGCCGATGCCCCGCCAGGGCAGTGCCCTTGTGACGGCGCTGGCTTCCCCACCTCGCCGCCCGCCTCAACGGACAGCCCTTCGCCAGCAGCTGTTGGCCAACTGCGTTCTATCACAGCATCCAAAGCCACCAGGTGACTCGCAAACCCAACCCATCATCAGCGAGGGCGAGCCGCAGCAGCAGCCGGTCGAGGAGCGTGAGCGGCCGGAGCGTCAACGGCACCATGAGCAGACCGCCGCCGAGAGTCACGGTCGCCAGGATCAGCACGAGCAGCAGGGCGCGCCTGACACTACGCAGCGCCTTCATTGGCCGGCCTGCTCCACCGTGATCACCACCTTGCCGCGGGCGTGGCCGCTCCCGAGGTAGCGCATCGCCTCGGGAAGCTCGCCAAGCGGGTAGCAGCGGTCGATGACGGGCACGACTACGCCGCTGTCGAGCAGCTGGCCCACGAACATCAGGTCGTCCCGACTGGGCCGGGCGAGCAGGCTGCGCACCGTGATGCTGTGGGCGAGCGACACCACCGGCCCGAGCAGCATCGCCCGCAGGATTGTCCCCACGTCGCCGCCCGCCACGACGAGGCGGCCACGGGGGCTGAGGGCGCGCCGGTACTCCGCGAGCGAGCGCCGGCCGTTCACCACCAGGATCAGGTCGTAGCGCCGGCCATCCCGCGTAAAGTCCTCCTGGGTATAGTCGATGACGTGCTCGGCCCCGAGTGTGCGCGCCTGCTCCACGTGGCGGGCGCTGCACACCGCCGTCACGTGGGCGCCCATGGCCTTCGCCAGCTGCACGGCGAAGGTGCCGACGCCACCCGACGCACCGTGGATGAGCACGCGCTCCCCCGCCGCGACCGGCCCGGCGGCCCGGAGCCCCTGCAGCGCGGTGACCGCCGCCATCGGCACGGTCGCCGCCTGCACAAAGCTGAGGCTGGCCGGCTTCGGCGCGAGCGCCTTCTCGTGGACACAGACGTACTCGGCGAACCCGCCGAAGCCGCAGGCGGCGAGGTCGCCATACACCGCGTCCCCCGGCTGAAACTGTGTCACGCCGCCGCCGACGGCGACCACTCGCCCGGCGATGTCGGCGCCGAGGGTCGGGCGCTTCGGCCGGCGCAGCCCCGATGAGAGGCGTGCGACCAGCGGCTCGCCGCGCAGCAGGTAGAGGTCGGCCTGATTGAGTGACGCGGCGTGGACCTGCACCAGTACCTCGCCGGCCTCAGGTACGGGCCTGGTGACAGTCGTCAACTGGAGCACGTCGGGTGCGCCATACGCTCGATAGGTCATCGCTTGCACTGGTGATCGCTCCTCTATTTTGTTTGGCCTGCGGTTCGTCGGGGCACACAGGCTCGGTAGTATCCATAGCCGACCCGAGGTTCAGCCGACATAACCTGACGAGATGGCCCGCGGGTGATGCACTGCCTCACGCCACGTCCACGCCGCCCAGATGATGAAGAGCAGCGCGGCGACCTCGACCGAGGCGAAGAACAGGTAGTGCGGGGTCAGCGAGCCGCCGCCGATCACGAAGGCGATCGTGACGATGGCGGCGATGATGTTCGCCGGCCGGTTGGCCGGCAAGGGCAGCACGCGGGAGAGCACGACCATCGCGATCGGAACCTCGGTCACGACCGCGGCCACCAAGAGAAACCCCGGCGTGATCGGCAGCTCCTCGACTAGGGCTGGGCTGACACCCGTCCCATAAGCGATCCTCGACCGGTGCACCGAACAGGTGCTCCTCCGCCGGTGCGTGGTTCATCAGTCGCTTCCGGATAGCGCTCGCGGCCGCGATGGAGGTCGTGAGCGCAAGGATCTTGCCGGCGAGCACCTTGAGCCGGTTCGGTTCGGTAAGAAACAGCATCCGGATGGTGCCTTTGTTGAACCGCACCGTTCGGACCGACGAGCCCGGCCACACCGCCTTCGGGTAGGTCGAGGTCAATCTCGTTGACTGCCCTCAGATCGCCGAAGTCCTTGGTCAGACCGGCGGTTCGGATCGAAGCCATGTGCCTACCGTTCCATCTGGATCTGCGGTCGGTGGGGTGCGGCGGGCTCTGTCATCGACGGTGAGGTCGTGCGGGGCCAGGTCCAGGCGGAGCGCAGGATGAAGGCCAGGAGCAGCACCTCGATTCCGATGGAGAGGCCGTAGAAGTAGGCCCAGTCCCAGGACTCCCCTACCGCGTTGAAGGCCGCGAAGGGGATTTCAAGCGATGCCACGACGAGGTTCGTGGCGCGGTTCACCCGGGCGGGCAGTGTCATCGAGAGCAGGATCATGAGGGCCGGGATGGCCACGAGCGCGAGGACAGTGGTCAAATACGTCGGGCTGATGTCGAACTCAAAGACGACGCCAACCAGGATGTCATCGATTTTGCCGGGCTTGTAGAGGGCGAAGTAGTCGACGTAGATGTAGAGGAACATGAAGCTGGTCCATGCTGCTGCGAGCTTCGCCTGGACCGGGACCTGCCGGTCCTCTAGGATGGTCATCGGCTTTTTGATCGAATTCATTGTTAGTCCTTGTCTTGAATAATGTAGGAAAGTGTTGTGAAGGGTCCTGCATGGAATTGCGGTCGCCGTGCTGTTCCTCGGGAGTTGAACTACAGCGGAGACGCTGCTAAAGATGAATCACCTCTCTAAAGGGTTTGCGCTGAGTTGCTCTTAGGCATCGGACGCATCTAAGCGGCTGGCATCAACGGGACTCACTGAAATCAACGGAATCCCTACATCACGCCCTTTCTTCAGTAAGCTGTGCAGCGCGGCCTGATTTGCCACCGGGCAGGTCAAAAGCGTCTCGCCGCCCTCTTCCGGCGTGATGGTCATGCCCCCGAACCAGTCCGACCGTCGGCGATCCAGATGGCCCTTGACCCTGATCTGATAGATCGCCGGTCGACCGGATCCGGCTCCCGGATTTGGTTTGTTCGACAATGCGTTCCTTTCGTGGCCGGTGACTCGAGCACGACGTCCGCGAGCGGGTCGCGGTCTGCGAAGTGCGAGAACGTCTCGAGCGTGACCTCCTCGCACTTCGACACCCCGCACGCTTTCAGCGAGAGCGGACGAGGCGGGAGGACCGCCGTCTCAAGTTCTACGGGCTACGGGGCATGCTCGGCTGCCTTTACTCCAGCTCCCATTGCAACCTCCTTTCTTTCGCTTCAACGAGCGCCACCATAGAGCGACGTCAGCCCTGTCCACGGATGAGCCGTAGGCCGGTGACAACGAGCCAGACGAGCCACGTAGCTAAGCCCAGAACCCCGACGAACAACAGTGGCGACCCATCCGCGATGGCGAGGTTTCCGGTCCCGGCCAAGATGAGCAAGCTGCCGCCCGCCACGCCTAGCAGCCGCTGCCACGGCCGCGTCAAACCGCTGGCGTGGGTGGCCAACGCCGCGCCGATGAAGGTCGCCCCGAGCGCGGGCAGCGCGAGCGCGAAGGCCGCGGCATGGAGCTGCCACATCAGCTCGAAGGCGGGGGTCGGCTCGGCCAGGCCATCTGCGGCGAGCACGACCGCGATGTGCGTGGCAATGGTGAGGGCGAATAACGCCGAGAGCGTCGCTCCGGCTGCTACCGCGAGCCGCGACCAGTCCGCCCCTGCGCCGCCACGGCGCTGCACGAGCCCGTGCAGCGCCGTGACGAACAACAGGAGCAGCAACATGTTCACGGCCTCCAGACCCGAAGTGACGGCCAAGGCGCCCTGGTTCTCGGCGTGGTAGGCGAGAACTATATTAAGAGGATCGCTGTAGTCAGGCGCTCCAGTGACCGCAAACACCGCGTTCTGAACGATCATTGACGCGGCGTAGGCGACCGCAACGACGCCGACGATTCGAGTCATGGACACCCGGTTCCCCGCAGCCACTGCTGGTGTCGCTGCCTCGCTCATTCGAGTTCCTCCGATCGCTGACTTGGTGTCTGTGCTCACCTGCTCCACTTTCCGTAAATCGTTCATCATTTATCTCCTTTACTCGAACGGTATTGATCAGGTTCATTGAATCGAACTTGGATAAAACTATTGACACCTCCTTGTCGCTATGACTCACCCCGCGTTGGCGTAAGATCCTGCGTGGTTGCTACTAGCTTTCCGAGTCTAGCGGTAGTGGCGTATAGCTACTAAAGTAGTGTTGGAGGTATTGGTGTGGGGGTATGGAGAGCGTAGAAGGTCTCTCGCTTTGACGTTATGAACCGCGTGGGTGCAGGTCTTGATCCCAGGGGTGGGTGCGGCCACGGTTTCGATCCGCAGCACCTCAGGCCCACCGTAGCGCCGGTAGCACATTGCTTGCATCGCGTCTTCCTTCTCGTCGAGGGCAGTCCGGCTTCACCTACGCGCCGGGTCGGTCGCCTGAATCTGCCGCTAACCCGTCCAGCTCTCCCCGCTCGCTTGAACTCAGTGCGAGCAGCGTCAGGCCGAGATCGCGCACTTTGCGCAGCAGCCCGTGCAAGGCTGCTTGATCGGCCACCGAGCCGGTGATGAGCGTTGCGCCGGTGGCGTCCTGGGTGATCGTCATCCCGTCGAACCAGGCGCACCAGTCCGCGCTTAGCTGGCCCTTCACCTTGATCTGGTAAACAGCCGGCTCGCCACGGGTTGCCCTGGGAGGTTGGTGCTGCTCCATACTCGCACTCCTGTGCGGCAGGTTCCCGCATGGTGCGGGGCCAGCGTCCGATGATGCTCAACGCTCCATCGCAGCCCGCGCGCTCGAACAGCTCCACGATAGCACCCGACGGCACGCCTGGCGTACCACCGCGGTGGTATTTGAGGGGGTATGTATGCACAACGCGCTATGGCTGAGTACAACGGGCAACGGCGCACTGCACCGTGGCTATGGCTCGCGGCGCTACGGATCGTTCACGCGTGTCGAGCGGGTATAGCGGGAGGCCAGGCGCGTTACGA
>Ga0209490_10005292_pt1 | contig 11796 bp, 11 predicted proteins | sample MAT06_FD_187209 | JGI IMG/M metagenome (GOLD analysis project Ga0209490, IMG submission 187209) | Freshwater microbial communities from Lake Fryxell liftoff mats and glacier meltwater in Antarctica - MAT-06 (SPAdes) (version 2) | ecosystem: Environmental > Aquatic > Freshwater > Ice > Liftoff...
GGCGGTACTGCGGCTGTACCACAGCGATTACAAGCTTTGCGGAAGTTGGCACTACCGCGATCGCAGGGTGGCGGCGGTTATCCGGTTGGTTTGGTAATTGCTCCGATCATGGCAATGGAAGGCTGGCAAGATCATTACTCCGAATTGTTTGACTCCATTAGCGCTGCATTGGATTTTGACTGTGACCTCACCTTTGAGTTAATTACTCATCGTTTCACACCCGGTTCCAAAGAGGTGCTGACAGGTTGGTATCCTTATAGCCAGCTCGATATGGATGAATCGAATCGGAGTGTGAAGCGTAATAAATTTGGCGGCATCAAGTATGTGTATGATGCTGACACGATGAAGAGCCTGCGTCGCTTTTTTGAGAGTGAGATTGGCAAGCGCTTTCCTCAAGCCAAACTACTTTATTGGACATAGTAGAGTACGAGATGCAGAGTGCAATTACACCTGAATACTCCGCACTCCTGACTGCGAACTATAGAGATCACGATACATTGCGTCAACCTTCTCTTTAAGAGGTTCAACTGTTCTGACAACTGCTGCTTCGCTGAGCAAAGAAACGAGGTGTTGATTGAGACTGATCCCTTCCCGTTCAGCCCCTTCAGCTAGTTTTTTATGCAATGAGCGAGGCATCCGCAAAAGCGTTTTGCCGCTGTATTGAGTGTCGGTGCAGGGGAGGGGGATGTCGTCTCCATGCTCATATGCGGTTTCTATCCACAAAACACGAGCATCTTCAACTTCAGCCATAGACTCTTCGGCGGTTTCTCCCTGAGTGATACAACCAGGAAGATCCTTAATTTCAGCAACATATCCACCTTCGAGAGCAGGATATAAAGTCACTGGATACTTTTGCTCTAGATAAAAATTTAGTGATTCTCGCTCAGTCTTCTTCTTGCTCATAAAGCCATTCCTCTAACTCAAGTATTTCTACAACTTGCTTGATGTAAATTTGTTTAACTTTTCGTCCTTTCTTTTTGGGAACACACTGCATCCGTCCGTCTGCGTGTCGAAAAATAACGTGACTGCCACTTGAGCAAACTTCCGGAAACTCAAACGCTTCTAGAACCCGCTTGATGTCGCTAAAGTCTGCTTCAGCAGGATTGGACAGAAGAAAAAGAACGAGCTTCTTGATTCTCGACATAAAACTTTTTTTGCTTCATAAAATTCATAGTTCCTTGGTTTTTCCTCTTAAATAGAGAATGTTGTTTAAACTCGCATATTGATACTACATATAGTATCGCTTTTTCGAGCAAGATTACCATTTTGTATGGCAACAAAGAAATTTTGGTTAATATAAGTGTAGAAACAAAGAAGGTCAAGGTGTTGATCTCATCCTCGACCTCTTGATCCGACACTGCCAAATATTGCTATGGTGCCTGCAAGCTTTTACTCAGTCTTAGAAAAAGTCCAGGTTAGAACTTTAATGGGTGCTGATTGGAGTGCTTTGACGAGTGCTTCATTGTTTTCAAACTTGAGTTCTGATAAGCAACAAGCTTCTACATTGACGGTGAATTCTTCTTCAAAGGGCCATGGCTCAACGGTCAAATGTCCATTGCTAAGTTGATGAATGTCATATCGTTGATCATCAATGCCGCTGGTTATTTCAAGCGATCGCTGGTCATCTGGAATTTGCTTTTGCGCCAAGATGAGCGATAGGCGATCGCACCACAGCATAAATTGATAAGCTCGTTCTACCTCATCTTTTTCAATGCCTAATTCTTTGCTCCACTTTTCCTGATTTTGCACTTGCTCATTCAAGAAATCATCCCACTCTTTAGAAGATCCCCACTTATCTTGACTGAGATAAGTGATGTGTTTAGAAGTCAATAATGTGACCCAGCGCCCCCGATAGCGAGCGTTGGAAATGTGCCGTCGAAGTGGCTCAGTCGAGTCTCCCCGACCGAGGGTAAAGTCCAATGGTGCGCCTGTTTCAGTTAACTCGTCGCCTTCCCATTCTTTTTCTAAATCATCATGGTGAGAAATTGCGGCAATGGTTTCATAAAAACGCTGTGGAGCATCACTTTTCCGCCAGTGTCCAGCAATTTGAGCAGCAAGTAGAGCGTGGGCACGGTGATAAATTACTTCCCAACCCTCTTGAGCGAGATTGACAATCATTAAACGACTCCTAGATTGGTTAATAAATGATGATTAGAGATAGGACTTACGCACTCGCCCCCTAGATCCCCCAATTCTGGGGGACTTTGATCTCTAGCTCCCCCAGGATTGGGGGTTGGGGGGCAAATTTCAGTTGATTTGCGTAAGTCTGGAGAGATTAAGATTGGTGGTCACGTAGGCGATCGCCAGTGGGGTAATCGCTTGCTCTACTTCAGTCATAACAGCGCGATCGCTGGCAGACCAAATTCGAGGATGACCAAAGATGCAAGGCTGCAAAATGCCCCATAGCCGTCCATCTTGGCGCAAATGAGCATGAATTAAGGCGCGATGTCCAAAGTTTTCTCGTTCAAATGCGCGATTCACAATCTGTGGATCGGCTGTCTCCACATCTTCCACATACACCGAGGGCTTCGCTTGCAGTGCAGCGGTAAACAGAGGATCTTGATCTAATGATTTTGGCTCTAGCTTCCAATCAGCATCAAGTATTTCGGGAATATTGAGATTACGTCGCCAATAGAAAGGAACTTTGCCAAGCTGATTATCAGGATTTCGCAAGTAGATGAAGCAGCGATCGCACTGTAGAATCTCACCCAAAAGGGGCAACAGCGCTGTAAAAACATCATCTGGAGCCGCTTGCGATTCCCGTAGGGATCGTTTCACGAATCGCAGAATAGCTTGTAGTTGAGAGTGTGTTTGACTCATCATAAGTTTCCTTGAGGAAGGGATCAGGTTTCGGATTTCGGGTTTCAGGTTTCAGATTTCAGGTTTTTTCCTGATCCCTGAAACCTGACCCCTGACCCCTAGTTCAAGATTCCTAGCCCTCTAGAAGCTCCAAGCCACCCGGCTAAGCCGGAAAAGAAGGCGGAAACTAGCGCAGTTGAGAATAGCCACCAAGCAGCCGTTGCAGCCGCCTTGCGAGTTTCTTCCATTTGTTTCTGCGTTTGCACTTTCACATCTTCTAAGCGACGCTGCACTTCGGTTTGAACGAATTCAGCGCGTTGAAGCACCGTGTTCCGTGCCCCTTCAATTTGATCGATGACTCGATTTGCATCTGCTTCTGAGATGTCATCACGAGAACTCATGAGGGCAACGAGGGTGTTGCGATCGAAGTGACTTAACCGATTTCGCAGAGCATCAAAGCCAGCTTGGGGATCATCAAACAATGTGCGAACATCGGTCTTGATGCCTTCGTAGTTTAGCTCTGGGCGATCGAGAGAATTGAGGTAATCGCGAATGCGACCAAAAATTCGGTCAATCACTTCCTGAATCCGATATTGCACCAAACGCATTTGATCCATCAATTGGTCGCGGACTGATTCAATCTGACCCACAATGCGCTCAGCTTCTTCTGGAGTCATATCTTCGCGTTGGGACATCAATGCGATTAACGTAGAGCGATCGAACCGAGATAGGCGATCGCCTATGTTTTGCAAGCCAGCTTTAGGAGATTGAGTCAGCAGAGCCAAATCGCGCTTAATCCCTTCAGGACTCAGTTCATCCTTATCGGTGTTGCGGAGGTAGTCTTCTACTGTAGATTCAAAATCCATCACTCGCTGCTGAGTTCGCAGTGCCAGACGGCGCGGCGATCGCACTACTTCACGAATCGCTTCTTGCACTTGATCGATCGTTTGATTGACCTGTTCTTTGCTCAAGTCTTGGCGTTGGCTGAGCAATTGCACCAAGGTTTCACGATCAATCTTTGAAAGTCTGCGACGGAGCGCTAGTGAACCCTCTTTCGGATCATTTAACAGCGTTTTTAAATCGCGTTGAATGCCTTCGGGGTTTAGCTCTTCTAAATTGGTTCGACGTAGATAGTCCGCGATCGCAGTTTGGGTTTCATCTACTTTTCCTTTCACGTTATCTGCAAGGATGCTGGGTGAACTGATAAATGTATTCCAGTTCGATTCCACTTGATCCAAGACTTGATTGGCTTCTGCTTCATTCATGTCGTCTCGTTGACGCAAGAGTTGCACCAACGTATCGCGATCCATTTTAGAAGCTCGACTTCGCAGTGCATCAAAGCCCGACTGCGGATCATTCATCAATAGCTGCAAATCACGTTTGATCCCTTCGGGGTTCAACTCTGACTTGCCAGTATTTTTCAGGTAAGATTCCAAGCGCTGCTGAGATTCTGTTAGCTTTTGTTTGGCTTGCTCATCCAATGATTTGGCATCAAACAAGACGCGATCGCGGGTCGATTCCAGCGAGTTTAAAATTGGCTCTACGTCCTCTGGCATGGTATCTTGCCGCTTCAGCAAAATTTGTCGTAGAGTCTCGCGATTGTAAGTGGATAAGCGTCTATCCAACGCATCTGCATTAGTAGTGTCGTCTTGCAAAAGCGCTGTAAATGCTGGTAGAGGCTCATTAGAACGAAGTTGATCGAGTGGAGTTAGCGTCAGGTAAATATTAACGCGCTCTTGCAAATCGGTTTCAATCTCAATTTCCTTAGCGGCCAAAGCTCCAGCCAATACATCGCGCCGAATCGATTCGAGTTGGTCAGCAAGCTGCTGAATTTTTTCTTGGGTAAAAACACCACGCGCAGAGAGTTTATCTACAAAAAACGCGCGATTAAGCTGCATCAACTGCTGAGCAATTTCTCCGGGATCGGCTTGAGGATCAAACAAGATCTCACGAAATTCCTTCTCAACGGTTTCCCGGTTCATTTGCCAGGAATACTTGGTTTGTAGATATTGCTCAACATCATTACGAATGGGGCTATAGGCGGTGTCGGCTGCGCTTCTTAGTCCCATTGCTTGAGCGCCCTGAGCAACCTTTTCTGGAGCCAGTTTCAATCGGCTTAGAATTTGCTCAACGTTCAAATCTGATAGGTCGGTGCGTCCGGCTAGCAAGCCAGCAAGGGTAGTGATACCTGATTTGATATTTAACGGGAAACCGTTGGGAGCTGCATCTTGTGAAGGCGTTGGCTGGTTTTGTGCTGCCAATAGCTGATCTAGCTTGGCGTTTAGCTCTTTAATCTGTAGCTGCCCAGGTTGGGTAGACTGCAAATATTCGGTCAATTCTGCCATGGGATCACGGCGCGATCGCTGCCCAATTGTTTGCTTCCACACGCCTTCTAATAAATCAGCGATCCGGTTCACGTCACTCTTTGAAAAATCGGTGCGCTTGCTAACTAGATCCACAAAAGTTTGACGATCAACCTGACCCAAACCACCGCCCTCTGCTAATGCGGCGATTTCGGGGTCATTCAATATCCCTTCAAAATCTTTGCGAAGCTGAGACGTATCAAACTTAGGCAGTGGCAAACCCTTAACATAGCTCTCGACCGATTCTCGAATGCTGCTAGGGTCGATCGCAGAACCCAACTCATTCCGCACGGTGGCGGCAACTGCCTCGGCGGTTGAGATCACCTGCTGCTGCGCCATTTTGCTACCAATGGCGGAGGTCGCTGCCCCTAACACACTCTGAAAACCAGACGTAGCAGCATTGACTACGGAGCCAACCAACGACCCCACTGTGCTAGAACTCACCCAAACCAACAAAGTAAAGTAAGCAGCCCAAATGACTAGACCCAGAATTGCACCCAGTTTTGCAGTAGCCACAAAGCTGAGCTGCACGGCTAGATAACACGCAAAAAATAGGGCGATCGTTACGGTAATAAGTGTCCAAAGACCAACGCCCGTGCCAATCTTGCCAATAGTCGAGCCGCCGTTGCTATCAGAATGATGATCGCTAGAACTGGAACTAGACCGTCCAAGATATGAAATGCCTGCCGCAACAGAAAGATTTGTCAGCAGAAGTTGTATCGCGAATGCCAACAAAATTCCTGAAATTAACGCGATAAAAAATTGCGGACCTGTGAACAATGCTGGAACTACTACTGGGGCAGAGGTGCCGGATATAACGGGAGCCTGGGCAATCCAAAGCTGATTTAGATTTATCGGTAGCGGCATGGGTGAAAATGTAGGTTGAATCATATACTCTCCTTCGAGTGCCAATCGCTCTTTCAAAGCTGCCAGTTTTAGGAACCATCACTAACTATGACCGGGGCGGCTAAGGCTGGAAATACCTCTATAGTCTAAGAATCTCTGCTGTAATAGGGATTTGTATCTCCCTTTCGGTTGAACTAAGGAAATATCACCCTAAAACTATTGGAAGGGCAGACGGAACTATCGCTCCGATAGATTCAAGTGGCTGACCGATAGAGATAGGAATCGGCACTTTTACAGGGTGGTTAGTTTTCGACTTTAAGCGATCGCGCTGGTCGTGCTAAGACAACGCCTCTGCGATCGCAAATTTGATGCTTACTTGGGTTCCCTCAGCCGCATTAGAGGTAATCATCAGTTCTCCACAATGGGCATCTATAATACGTTTCACAATGGCCAACCCCAATCCAGTTCTACAAGACTTTGTGGTAAAAAAAGGTTTCATCAGCTTTGGCAGAGTTTCTGGAGGAATCGGATTGCCGCCGTTGTGTATCCGAATGTAGACCGCATGAGTTGTTAAATCAGGTTCTACAGTCCATGTGATCCTTGCATCTGCATTTGCAACGCTCTCGATCGAAAGTGCTTGACAGGCATTGTCTACTAAATTGATAAATACCTGCTTCAGCTTATCTTTGTCGGCTAAAACCTTGACGGGATGGGGCGCTGGCACAAAATCAATTTTCCGACTGATGGCAGGCATCGTCCGAATGCTCTCCAACATATCGCGAATGAATGCATTAATCTCTAACTCAGAGGGCTGGAGCGCCTGCGGTTTGGCGTAGAGTAAAATTTCCTTCAACAGGTTACGAATGCGTTCTGCTTCTTCTAAGGATAAGTTAAGGCGTTCTTGAACTGATTCTGGCAATTCTATCGATTTGATGGCATTTAATCCCATCAGTACCGTAGTTAGAGGATTGCGGACTTCATGCACAATCATGGCGGCTAACTCGCCCACTTCTGCTAAGGCGGCGATCGCTTTTCCCATTTCCTGCTCGGCGTGTCTGCGTTCGGTAATGTCCTCGGCAATTCCAGCAATGCGGTAGATATGCCCTGAACCATCGCGCACCGGAAATGACTGATCTCGAATCAGTCGAATAGAACCGTCGGCTCGAATAATCCGATATTCTTCGTCCACTTTTCCCTGATTAAGCTGCTGTTCTGCTTCTAGCATTCGGCTGCGATCGTCGGGGTGAACCGAGGCTGCCCACAGGCTGCGATCGTGAAACCACCGCTGACAGGATTGCCCCCACACGTGCTCAAAAGCGGGGCTGAGATACAGGATCTGACCATCGGGCTGGCGTATCCAAAAAACTTGCTCAATATTCTCGGCAAGCTGACGAAACTTTTCTTCACTTTCTTGCAGGGCAATTTGGGCTTGCCGACGGTCTTTAATCTCTGCCTCAAGCTGTTGATTCACTTGCTGCTGTTGCTGATAAAGGTGATAGTTATCGATCGCCGTTACAGCCCGTTCCGCAAACAATTGTGCCAGTTGCACTTCTGCCTCAGTGAAGCGGCGCGGCTGATGCTGAAACGAACAAATAGTACCAATCACTTCACCCGCAGGAGGCCGCAGGGGAACTCCTAAATACGCTCGATACCCTTCTGGCGCATTGCCATAATCTGTACAGGCTGTGGCATCTTCCACTAACAAGGGCTGCCCTGTCTTCACCACAGTTCCCGTTAGACTACCGTGTAAAGAATAGATCTCGTTGCCCGCCTCTCCTAAATCAACACTACTTGCCAAAATGCGCTCAGAATCATCTTTACAGAAAGTGACCACCGACCAATCTAGTTGCATCAGTTCGCTGACTCCTTGGGCAACTTCGTGCAGATAGCTGCTCAGTTCTCCTGTGCGATAGCTCAAGGAGGAAAGAACTTCTAATACAAACTGCTGTGGGTGCTTTGAGGGTACTGTCACTGCTTTCTATTGACTCAGTTAAATACTTAACAATTTGTGGGTTAAAACCTTTATTGTCAAAAGCTTACGCCTCTGGAAAGTATACTTCTTACGACTGAAATCTTAGGACTGAAATATTATGAGCGCTGGCAATTTTTGAAAATTCGCTGATTTACTCTGTGTAATGATCTAGATTTAGTTTCCTCAGCAGCTTTTAATCTTGCTCTCAGCGGTAAGTGGAGTTTCAGCTACACACTACAAATAGATGAACTTAATGGGTCATATGTTTTTTGCGGTAATCCTAAATGTTCGTAAGATTTTCGATCGCATAGAATTCTGCTCAGGAGCTAAACGATGACCGCGCATATTCTACTGGTAGAAGATGAAGTCAAGCTCGCTCGGTTTATTGAACTAGAGTTGGGGTGCGAAGGCTATCACGTCAGCGTGGCGCATGATGGCATGTCAGGATTATCTTTGGCGCGAGAATCTGAGCCAGATCTGGTGATTTTAGATTGGATGCTACCCGGTTTGACTGGCGTAGAACTCTGTCGTCGGCTGAGGGCAACGGGTAGCAAAGTTCCCGTTATTTTGTTGACTGCACGGGATGAAGTGGGCGATCGCGGTGCGGGTCTAGATGCCGGAGCCGATGATTATGTCGTCAAACCCTTCAGTATTGAGGAACTCTTGGCACGAATTCGCGCTCATCTACGCCGTACTCAGGAAACGGACGAAGATGTGTTGCAGTTTGAAGACTTGATCTTAAATCGCCGCACCCGTGAGGTACATCGAGGTCAGCGGGCGGTAGACTTAACTGCAAAAGAATTTGACTTGTTGGAATATTTGCTTAGCAATCCCCGCCAAGTGTTTACCCGTGATCAAATTTTAGAAAAGGTTTGGGGCTATGACTTTATGGGCGATTCCAATATCATTGAGGTTTACATTCGCTATCTACGCCTGAAACTAGAAGAGAAGGGTGAAAAGCGCCTGATTCATACCGTTCGTGGCGTTGGCTATGCATTGCGGGAGCAGTATTGATGACAACAAACCTTCACACAGGCGATCGCTTCCCTGATTTTGAATTGCCTAACCATGAGGCTAAACCAGTACAGCTTTCTCAATTCACACAACCGGGACTGATGGATCAAAAGCTGGGATTTCTGGATGGCTACCCGTTAATTTTGGTGTTTTATCGAGGATTTTTTTGCCCCCGCGATCGCCAACAATTTCGCCAGCTTGTGCAGTTTCAAGACGAGTTGGCAGTCAACTATTGCAAACTCGCCGTAGTGAGTGCAGATCCACCGATTGTGCAAGCAGCTTTTCGGGCAGGTCTGGGAGCACAGTGGCAATTTCTGTCTGATGAACAGCGAGAAATCATCAAACAAATCAACATATTGGATGAAACGGAAGGCGAGTATGCCTACCGCGCGCAGCCTTACACTTTTGTCCTTCGTCCCGATTTAACTATCTACAAAATCTACAACGGCTGGTTTTTTGTGGGACGACCGACCCTTGATGAGTTGCGGCTAGATCTACGCGCCCTGATGGAAGCGCGATCGGATTACCGCTATGAGGCATACAACACTCCAGAAGTTAAGCAGATTCGGATTCCACAGCAGGAATGGAAAAATGGCGCACCTTCCTTAGGCGCAACGGGTTTATCGATCGCTCAAGGTATCGTACGTTGGTTTGATCTGCAATCAGGCAATGGGGTAATCGCTCAAGATGGTGCAGATGAAGACGTATTCTTTAACTTCACTGCCATCCCCGGTGAAGGCTATCGCACCCTTAAACCTGGCATTCGAGTCAGGTTTGAAATGGTTGAAAATAGAACTGGGGTAACAGCCCGCAATATTCAAAAAGTGCCCCATGACTAGTGAAACAATTGTTAAGGCGATTAGTCTGATCCTTGCACCTGTTGTAATGATTACTGCTTGCGCCATTCTGCAAAATGGTCTGATTTCTCATTACAGCATTATTAGCAATCATCTGCGCTCAGTGAATCAAGAGATTTTGAATCTTTCTGAAATTGATCTAAGCAACAGCCCCTCTAAAGCCGCCCATCTTCACGATTTAGAGCATTTGTTATTACCAGATTTGTTTCATCGTCATCATATCGTGCATACCGTTTTGGGATGGGTTTATACTGCCATTCTCGTGTTGATAATCGATATGTTTGCCATTGCGATCGCGATCGCAACAGGGATTAGCTGGTTATCTCAAGTGGTGTTGATCGTTTTCCTACTTGGAGTTGGAATTTTATTTTGGAGCATTATGCTGGTTTCCCATGAACTTCGTAAATCCCATCAATCGCTCCAAGTTGAAGTGCATCAGACTTGCGAATTGTGTCAACCGAAACGACGAACCTCAAGACATCAACACTAGGGCTTGTTGCTGATTGAGATTGCCCATTTTAGACTTTGGATACCGCGACCACGCTAACATCAGGATTGCGATCGAAAATCACTCTTGGTCTGAGGAGAATTCTGAATAACAGCCAGAGCGATCGCGTAGTGCCTGCCCACAGCTTCAAGTTTACCGCTGCCCTGCAAGCTACCCACAAAGGAACTGCCCCGGTGCTGATTCGGATTGAAACCAAAGCCGGACATGGAGCCGGAAAACCCCCCACAAAAATCATTGAAGAAGCCAGCGATCGCTGGGCTTTTTTAGTGAAGACCTTGAATATGGCGATCGGCGATCGGCTTTTATCCTCATAGTCCAGCAATTCCAAATTCAAGAATTAGGAGGAGTTGGGAACTGCCGCCGCGATCGGCTACGTTATTAGGACAGATGGAAGCCAGACTCCTCTTTACTACGGTGAGATCAAAATTGTGAAAACCACACGTGAGTATCATGCAATCCAACGCACCAGCCCTCGAAAAACAAGCTAAAACCTGGAAATTCCTGGAAATCTGGGTTGATCCAGTTCTTTTTCCACCTAAGATTCTCATGCTAGTGGGTGACCAAGATGGCATTTGTCGTATTTTTAATCCTGCATCTGACTATAAACTTGTAGTTGCTCACTCGAACTATCAAGCAGCCCAAGAATGGCTCCTTGAAGATGAATATGAACGAGTTAAGGATCAGATTTTGGCTGAAGAAATTCTTTGATCATGAGCTTAGACTTTATACGTACGCTGCATAATAAACCCAATGCAGCGTACGTATAAAGTCTTCGTGCTTCGTTTCGGTCATATCTAATCGCCGCTGATTGAGAACGTTAGGTGGCTTAGTCCTCGGTTGGGGCAGTACTTCAGGATTGCTGGTAGGGACGATAAGACGGAACTACATTTAGCAGTTGCGAAGGGTTCAGCAGCTAAAGGTTCTGATTTGCTAGTATCGACAAAATTCTGCCCTTGGCGGATTTGTTCTTTTAAACAACGACTTATGACCTCAGAAATCCAACTACAAGCCTCTTCAGCAGAACTTGCTACAACGCTGGATTCACTATCTACAAGCCTGTCTAAATATCTTGGATATCTTGGCTTACCAACAGATTCGGTTCTGGTTGGGCTTGATGAGCGCCGAAAGGTCATTAATAATATGCCCTACATTATGCCTGCCCTTACAGAAGGACAGCGCAGTAGTGCAATGTACATCTCTAAGTTTTCAGCAGCCTGCGTTGTAGGACTTTTTGATGCAGCTCTGAATTATCTTTGGGACGAGACAATTCGCAATCTCCGACTAAAAGTCGTTCAGTTTGATCTGGATTATTTTTATGACACTGCAATAACAGACGCGAATCAGCGCTCTAGATTTAGAGATGAAAGTGACCTAGAAAAGTTAGACGACTGGGTACTCGTCAGAGGTTGTCGGGAAACAGGAATCATTAGTGATATT
>Ga0209490_10005294_pt1 | contig 11792 bp, 7 predicted proteins | sample MAT06_FD_187209 | JGI IMG/M metagenome (GOLD analysis project Ga0209490, IMG submission 187209) | Freshwater microbial communities from Lake Fryxell liftoff mats and glacier meltwater in Antarctica - MAT-06 (SPAdes) (version 2) | ecosystem: Environmental > Aquatic > Freshwater > Ice > Liftoff...
TATGCCCCGGAGATCCCCCTAAATCCCCCTTAAGAAGGGGGACTTTGAGAGCATTCTTGTCCCCCCCTTCTTAAGGGGGGTTAGGGGGGATCTCTCTTAAGTGAACCGTATTGAAATATAAAGTTAATTTTAAGCTTTCTTGAAAGTGCGATCGCGTGCGATCCATTCGATATAAACTATTTATCAAGAGTTCGTATTTCTAGATAAATTTTCGCTATTAGGAATCAGACCCCTATGGAAGTAACCGAGCTGCTCAAAGACTACGAAAATGGCAGCAGAGACTTTGCTGGCGCCGACCTCAGCGGAGCAAACCTCAGTGGAGCTATGTTGGTTGGCGTAAACCTTTCGAGAGCAAACCTGTCGGGAGCTAATCTGAGTCGGGCGCATCTGACCAAAGCAGAACTCAACGACGCAAACCTTTACAGGGCAAATCTGAGTTTTGCCAAAATGGGCCAAGCCAGACTAGCGGACGCAGAGCTTACCAAAGCCAATCTCAGCGGAGCTTTCCTCGTCAAAGCAAAACTCCCCAGGGCAAAGTTGAGTGGCGCCCAACTCATCGGTAGCAACCTGCGGAGCGCCATCCTCTGGAACGCCAATTTGTGTACAGCCGACCTGCAATTCATCAACCTGCGGGGTGCCAACCTCACGGGAGCCAACCTCAACTGGACAAACTGCGGAGGGGCCAAACTCAGCGGTGCAAAGCTTTTTGGCGCTCAACTAACAGGCATCTATCTCAGGAAAGCTTACATCAATGGCATCGACTTGAGCAGGACGGATCTCAATGGCGTCAACCTGAGCGAAGCCAAACTCAACGGGGTCAACTTGGAAGGCGCGAACTTGTTAGCTGCCAATCTCAGCGGGGCTCAGTTGCGGGGCGTCAAGTTGATGGGAGCAGATTTAACCAGGGCAAATCTGGTGGGAGTTTCTTTGGTGCAGGCAAACCTCGATTGGGCTAGGCTGTGCTATGCAGACTTGAGCGAAGCCGACTTGAGCGGGGCAACGTTCACGGGAACCAACTTTGAGGGTACTCAGTTAGCCGGATCAACAATGCCCCCATCTTTGAGCAATGATGTCTACTTAACTGCAGCACGTGGTGTAGCAGCTTAGGCAACGTCAAAAATAAATTTCGCATCCGAGTGGACGACTGTCGCATTGGTTTAACTTTTGATGCAGACATCATTACTTTTGTGAGAGTGTTGCACCGGCAAGAAATTTACTAATATTTGCGAGAGTTTGTAGCTTCACAATTGAACTCACCCGATTAATTTCGCGACTCGCAAAGCAGAGGTAATGGCTCCTTCGTGCAAACCATCCCCCAAATAAGCTCCCGCATGATAAGTGTTGTTCTCGCCATTAGTCTCGATAACTTCATCTCGATATCGAAAAGACTCGACAGTGTACAGCGGCGTGTGATGTTTCTGAATATGAATAATGTGCTTTTGGGCGATCGCCTCATCAAGTCGAAATGCTAAACTATACTCTGGCGGTGACGAAATGCCGCAAAGCTGATTCAAGCTCGCATTATAGCCCCATCCCTTCTCCGTCTCGAAAAAATCAAATTCTGACAATTTGCGGATACCATAGCGATCGTACATCGAAGTATCAGAATGCAGCACAGTCGTGGCATAATTAGCTTTCCACGCCGAAAACCGCTTCGTTTCCGCATCCGTCGGGTCAGCCAACAGCCTCATCACTTGGTCTGGCGGCATCGCAAAAACCACCTTATCAAACTCCCGAATCTCCCCATTAGAAAGCACAATTTTTACAGCATCAGCACTTCTAAAAATATTGGCAATCTCCACATTCAGCAGTATATCACCCTTAAACCGCTCCAGAATCTTTTCAATGTAAGAATACACACCACCTTTAATCCTCACCCAATTGACCAAGGCATAATCGCACAAAACAGGCATCGCCAACTCTGCCGGAAAATCGTCAAGCAATTCAAACGGTATCGAGTAGCTGTACATCGTCAGCAACTTCAGCCAATCGTTGCGGATGCACGAACTTTTCAAAATCTGAGAAAGCGCGATATCGTAGAAATCGTGCTGTTTGGCAAACCGCATTTTTAAAATAAATCCAGCCGAACGAGCGTAGAGACTATCGAGCCGCAAATACTCGATCAGGCGTTGGATTCCCGTGAAATTCTTTTTGATTGAAACCGCAGACAAAAAGTGACTGCCATCTTTAAGAAACAGCGCTGAACCAATCTGCACAGGTTCTAATTCAACGCCTAGCTCCTGCATCAAAGCAACGAAATTGTAAAACACAGTGGGAAATTCCAGCACCCCATTTTCTAATATTTCATTGCACTCAGATTGATTGGGCTCGACATTTTTGTTGAGCGTCCGAATGTGTCCGCCCAAAATCGGCTCCCTTTCCAAAACAGTGACGTGATGTCCCTGTTTATCCAGCCAGTAGGCTGTCGCCATACCGCTAGCTCCACCCCCAACAATTGCAATTTTCATGGTTTACTCCTAAATTGATAGAAGACTGGGCGGTTTCAACCGCGTCTATACAAACAAAACCCGCCTCCGCGGGTTGAAGAACTGTGCGGTTAAAATTACGTTATTTTCTTCAGTCCGCGGAGGCGGACATCGTTTTTGTAGACGCGGTTTCAACCGCCGTCTTATCTCAGCCTAAAATCGCATCACCGGATAAACGTTGATAAAGCAGCGCCCCCGTCCAAAATGTCGGCGCAAAGCCTGGGTAGCCCGAGGAAGCGTTGCAGAAATAGAAATTGTTGAGGGATGTTTCGTGATTTAGCCGATCGACCCCCATGTTTTTCGGCGTTAGGATAGAACCGTAGGAATTGCCATTAGGACACCAACAGAAGCGCTCGTTAGTGGTAGGACTTCCGGTAATATGAAAAATCATGTGTTTGCGGAAATCGGGAACATAATGTTTTTCAACTACGTCTAAAATCGAGTCCAGAATCTCCTGTTTCTTCTGCCTGTAAGCTTTCCTATCGCTCTCCCAAAGTTGCTTAAAATAACCATAATTAGCAACAGTCAAAAATTCAACAATTTGACAATCTTCTGGACAATCCCGCCGCGCTTCTGTCAAAAAAGTTGGCGTTGTAATTGCAAAACTCGGATGAGAAAAATCATTTTTGTTATACATTTGAGCAAAAGCTTCATTCAGATCCAAGTGTTCGGAATGAAACGTATTCCACTTGCCAAATCCATAGTCTCGGAGGTCGATATCTTTGACAACACAGTACACCATGTAGTTAGATGCAGAATACTCATAGTTGAGTTTCCGCCGCACTGTTTTAGAGAACTGTTCCTCTCCAATCATCTTAGCCGCTCGTTTGGGGTCAAGGTTGCAAATCACCGTGTCGCCCGTGAATTCATGGGTTTGATGCGTAGTCAAATCCATCGCTTCAACTCCCGTGACAGTTCTATCTGTTACCCTAAAATTCGTAACTTCATGATTTAGTAGAACTTTCCCACCGTTAGATTCAATGACTTTAACTAAAGAATTGATGACATCTTCAAAATGCTGCGTCGGGTAAAATGCACCTTCTTGATAGCCTCGAAACAAGGCAATCCAAGCATAGAAAGAAAGCTGGTTAGGAGGGAGCAAAAAGTCGGGCCATTGCAGGGCTAATAGGGTTTGGGCGGCTTGCGGGAGTTGGAACTTGTCGAAAACGTCCTGAAGTGTACTATTGAGGTGTTGGATGGCGCAGAATACGTCACCGAAGTTTTTGAGCAATTCAATTGGTTTGACGGGAGGAGCGAGTTTTCTGAGTCCCGCGCCGGTTTGCTCGACTTCGTTGACGAATTTGCGAATTCTCTCGCTGGCTTCGGGAAACAGCGCCGACAATCTGCGGATTAGTTCCTCTGGTTCCGAGGGAATATCCAGTGCGTACCCAGGCATTCTCATGTGGTCGTAGCCATTCGGATCGTACCGCTCAAAGGTGACATCGCGATCGAGATTGAGTTTTTTGAGCACTCGATTGACTGTATGTCCTTCGCCACAGTCCCAAACGTAGTGAAATTGAGCATTAAACGTGTATTTTTTGGCCATTGTAAAGGTGTGGCCAAAGCCTCCGGGATGTTCGTGCGCTTCGAGGATGTGTACGGTTTTGCCGGAATTGGCCATCAAGGCTCCGAAAACCAGTGCCGATAAACCACTGCCGACGATGAGGTAATCTGTTTTCATGGGACATTTCCTCGATCGATTTAATCGGGCGATTCGGTGTCTATCTAAACTAACTCTAAATTCTGAGGAAAGTGTGAAGTCAAGCAACAGCATTGCTGGGCGCGCTGGCTCAAACATTGTATTAAAGCCGTTTTGCGGTTGCTATTAAGATTAATTAAGATCGGACGTAAGGTTGAAACCGCGTCTACAAAAACGATGTCCGCCTCCACGGACTGAAGAAAATAATGTAAAACGTAATTTTCACCGCCTGTTCTTCAACCCGCGGAGGCGGGTTTTGTTTGTATAGCCGCGGTTGAAACCGCTCGGTTTTTTTTCCAGTTCACCCCACAAGGAAAAAAACCGAGTTTATACCTTCGTATGTAAGCCTTAAGGTATAGAGTAATCTACCTAATTAGGATGATATTAATTAGATATCCTATCGCTTATTTGTGCGGCACAATAACATCAAAAAAAGCGTCATCTAAATCATAACCAAACATCTGCGACATCGCCATCAACTTCGATTTACTGGGAATTCCCTGCTGGTTCAACCAATCAGTCAACACAAAAATTTTGCTCATCAAAAACATTTCCAAAGCTTCAGGATTGTACTGAATACCTTGGGTGCGGTGGAACTGGTGCGGCACCAACATCGCTGCATAGCGGGCCAATTCTCCGGCTTTCCAATCCAGCAAAAATGGCAGCCAAGGATAACAAGCATCTAAGCGAATAAACCACAGCCGCACTTCGGGAATTTCCGAAATTTCTCGCGGATCTAATTCTTCGCGCGGATACTCAATTTCAAATTGTACCTGTTGTTCGTTTTGGGCGATCGCCCCTGCTTGCAGCCACTCTTCAATCACAGTCCGCACTGGGGATAAATCTAAGCTGTTTATGCGATCGGCATCTATCGCTATCATAATACTCATAAAAAGTCAACCTTATAGCATTAAGTTTTATCTATAATACCACCAATCACCAATTAGCAATTACCAATTATCCCAAATCCGACTGATTCATCTCAATCCCTTCAATCCCGTACATTGCCCGTTGCCCGTTGCCCTCTTCCTTCTTCCTTCTTCTCATCACCCATTTTTCCCAAACTTGCTATCTTGCAAAGAATTACCAATTCCCTGGATAATTCCCCGCCCGATCAAACCAATTCCCCGCCCTATAACCTGAGTCAAAACGTAAACAACAGCCGCACCCAACAGCGAAATAACCGCGCGAACTCTAGGTGCGATCGCATCCCTCGTTTCCAGCACCAAAGTCAAGGCTAACTGCCACCCAGAAAGCTGTGCTAACTCCAGATTTCTCGGAGCATAAATAGAAATTTTCTTAATTCCCGAATCGCCCAAAACAAACAGCCAAAACCTGCTTTCAAAAATAGCTTTCGGTTCCACCAAATATCTATCCCAGCTATATCTCCACGACAAATCATTCCGAAATCTCTCAATTTCTCGCGTCGAAATCAACTTACCATCGTAAAAAAATTGCTTGATTTCTTCAATATTTGCCAAATTATTTAGCAGAGGTTGTACCACTCCGCTAGCAACTTGAATTGCCAAATTTTCCAACAAAGCTTCAGCTCGCTGCATTGCTTCCGGGCTGCCAGCAACACAAGAAACATTGTCAACTGTTAGAGGAATTTCAAATAGCAAATGTGCAAAAAAATCAACTGTCATCGGTATTTTGTCAAGGATTTCTGCTGCAACTACATCAGCATCTGCCAGCAGCATCGGCACAACTTCTACGCCGCTGCCTGCCAAGAGATAAGCCGCGCTTCCCCCTTGACTTTCTTCCAGTTTTAAGCTTGCTTGACTGCCATCAAAAACCAGATTTTCTTTCGTTTGCAGTGTATAGTATCTGCCAAAAAAATCTATGATTGTCGCCTCCCACAAATTCCGTAAAATAGCAGGCATTTTTTGCGACAATTGAGTTTGCTGCACTTGCGAAAAGCGCAATTCTTCCAGCAAATCCTTTAACTTCCGCAGGATGGAACTCATCAATTCACGCTTTTTGGGCGATCGCAAAATATCGATTTCCAAAGGCACGCCAGTCAAATTCACCAAATCAAACTGCAATTTAGCTGCCGCCGAGTCAAACAAGCTACCTTGCCAATTAGTTGCAACCACCAAAGATTCAGCCGAAACTTGGGAATTCACTAATTGCGATTGAGAATTATTTAACAAATTCTCCCGTCTTCCTTCTGCCTCTGCCTTCTCCCCTCTTCCTTCTTCCTTCTTCCTTCTTCCTTCTTCCTTCTTCCTTCTTCCTTCTTCCTTCTCCCCTTTTCCTTCAAATAATAACTGACTGACAATCCAACGAGCTGCGAGCAATTCTCGGCGGCGCCCGCTGAGTACAACCCCATCTAAAATAGAGGGCAAATCTGTCGGAGCTGCGGCTCTGATATCTTGCAAATCAGCTTGGACAACCGCCAAAGTTGCATCTATTTCTCGTAGTCCAGACTGACAAAAATAAGCCAGCATTTTTTTGTGTACTGGCGTATCAATTGTCGAATTATCTGCATTTTTATCTGCAATTGCTGCGGAGTTTTCTACTGTTTGAACCACCGCTGCATTTAGTTCTATTTCCGAGTTAGCGGCCGCATCCGTCGCCCAATAAGTGAGATCAGATGCCACAGCGCGAATAGCTTCGATTGTCAGAGAAATATCTCTACCTTTAGGACAATAGCCATTCGCGCCCGTCGCCTGTAACTCCGCCAACAGCTCTGCTGTCAGCGGCCCGCCTAGCAGCAACAGGGGCAGGTTGGGGTACAAACTTTTGAGTTCGCGACAAAATGCCAGCGCCTCTGTTTGACCCGATCGCAAATTTAGGGTCTCAACAGCCAAAATTACCAAATCTGCGGGCTTCTTGGCTGCTCCAGAGTCGATCGAGCGAGCTTCTAGAACCCGCAAAGCCTCGGTTGCGGTTGAAATCTCTGCAACAACTTGCAAGTCTGGATACTGCTCGCAAGCAACTCGCAGCCCCAGCCGGAAAATGGGGTCGCCCTCGATCGTCAGCACTTGGAAATTACTCACTTGATTTTAGATTTTAGATTTTAGAGACCGATCGCGCGAACACCCAATTACTCCGGGAGCAAATTAGCATCAGGAGGCCCAGCCGATTCAGGAATCGAGGGCGGCGCGGGTTCCGGAGCCGGAGCCGGAGGAGCAGGTTCCGGAGCCGGAGCCGGGGCCTCTTGTCTCGCGGGCGGATAGTAAGGTTCCGGCTCCCTCGCGGGCGGATAGTAAGGTTCGGGAGCCGGCTCTCTAGCAGGCGGATAGTAAGGTTCCGGCTCCCTAGCAGGCGGATAGTAAGGTTCCGGAGCCGGGGCCTCTTGTCTGGCAGGCGGATAGTAAGGCTCTGGCTCTGGCGCGTACTCCTCCTGTCGCGGAGCTGGCGCGTACTCCTCCTGTCGCGGAGCTGGCGCGTACTCGCGAGCGGGTTCCGGCGGCGGCGCACTGTTGGCTCTGAGTTCAGCACTCCAGCGCCCGATCGCACCTGCAGCCTCTGAATACAGCGCCCTACCGTAACCGATTTGGGAAGCCGTATTGATCGCCGCTCCTAGACTCCCTTGAGATGCCAATTCCGCAGCTCGATCGAGAATCGGTCTGTCTTGAGCAACTTGCAGTTCGCTCACCCACTGATAGACATTATCCTGAGCTTTCGCGTACAAAGTCCTACCGCTCTTAATTGCCGAAGCTTTTTCAATAGCAGCACTAAGTTTTCCTTGCTTCGCCAGGGCGATAGCTTCATCCAAAAAAGGCTGATCTTGAATAACTTCTATGCGTTTCGTCCACTGAGCCAAGAGAGTTTGCGCCTCTATCCTGCGGGGGCGGTTTTGAGCAACCAGGAGTAGCTGAGCCATGCCGCCCTTGAGTCCTTCAACCGTTTGCGCTTCTGCCAACTGCTTCGCCAGAGTCAGAAAAGATTGGTCTTCGATCCGCTGAATTTCCCGGCGCCAAGCAGCCACCAAAGTTTGAGCGTGAACCCGCCGTGGTTGCTTAAGTCCGATGGTTTGCGCTTGCTCTATCGCGAGTCCAAACGTCCCTATCTGACCAAAACTAGCGATCGTGCTCGCCACTTGCAGACGCAGCAAATCTTGAAACTGCACCTGCAAATTTTCAATTTGAACTTGAGCTTGCTTGTACAGAGGGCGACCCGGAGCAATTTGGCTAGCAGCCCCCTGCCCTTCCAGCAAGCTAAAAATGTGTTGTGGCAGCGGAGTTGATATCGACTGGTTCCACGTCACTGCCTGAGCCCTACCCAACTGCATCAAATCTTGAGCTTCCGCAAACAGCGGGGAATCCTGCGGCACAACAGAAGCAGCCTCGATCGCCCCCGGCAGGTCTTTCGCCCCCAACCGCTTAGTAGCCATTGCCAGCAAAGTCCGGCTCCATCCCTCAATTTCCTTTTCAGCTTTAGCGCGGGCAAAAAGCTGCGAGTCTATTTTGCGAGCCAGGACTATCGCCTCAGCGAACTTTTGCGGAGTCTCGTCCTTCGCCAAATCTCTAGCCTCTTGCAAGCGCTGCCAGCCGTTTCTTTCCAAAGAAATCTGCTGGATCAGCTCGTTGTAACGCTTCTGACTCCAGAAAATATTTTCCAGCTTAAATAGAGCTTGAGCATAATCCCAAGCCTTCCTTAAATCCTCACTTTTCAAAGCTGCTAGGGCTGTATCGTAGAGTTTTTGGCCCTCCTGCCAATTTTTTTCCCAAGCAGTCACAGCCTCCTGTACATCTGGGTAAGACGGACTGGTTTTGGGAATTTTCGCCACAATCTCCAGAGCTCCCTTCAAATCCCCCAGCTCAATTTTTGCCCTGGCAAAACCCAGCATGGCTTTCGACCATTCCCCGATCAAATGTTGACCTTGCGAGTATAGCGGATGTTCTTTCGGCCAAGCCTGCACCAATGCCATTGCCGATTCTAGCTGTTCTAGCTTCCCCGACTTAGCCGCTTGTTGAGCGCAGTAAAGTCGCTCTCCGTCCGCCGCCAACGGCGACAGTTGCTGGCAATTTGGCGGCGGCGGCATCGTCAGCAACCACAGAAATGCAGCGGCACCGGTTACTCCAAATCCCACCAGGAGACTCAGCCAGATTAGCTGCCACTGCCAAAAAGTTCTTTTCCCCTCGGTCGGCTGGGCCGTTACGAAGGAACTCGCATCGCCTGTCGCCTCTGCACTGAACTGTGCCGTCGGTTTGGGGGATGGGTTGTATTGCGGTGGTGTGTGGAATTGGTCAGATTGTCGTCTCGCCATTACTTCAGCCTGTCCTGTAATGCGCACTCTTCATGTGACACTCCCACATCAAATCTATAGATTGTGATGTCGGCTTCTGACTCCTGTTAAGGAGATCGAGAACTTCCTTCAAGGTACTGGCAATCTTTCCCTCTACGGCGTTTTATAGTGAGGTTCCTGTCCAGCCCCACTGGTTGCTTCCGAGTATTTTAGGCTCTCGAAGCACGTAAATCATACCAGTTATCACATAGTTATTGACAGATCCCGGGGCCGTTTAGCAGAAAAAACAGTATAAAGCCCCGTCAGTCCATCACTTTTAGATTTGAGATTTGAGATTTGAGATTTGAGATTTGACTCCACAGATGAAGTGGGGGAGGGATTAAACTAAGGTCTAACATTAAATCCGGGTCAGAAATTCCCTTATCAGACTCAGCGGTTGAAACCAATCATACACAAATTTTGCTCCACTCCAAGCCGATTAAAAAATAAAGGGGGTATTAAAGCCGGATTTGGTCTACACTTTTACCTGTAGGGGGTAGGATTGATTTTTTGGGTTTAGTCGTAAATTTTATTGCCGATCGCCAAACTTGCCGATCGAGTTTCATTTTTCTGTTTTCATTTTTTTTCTACAGTGCCTAATTCCGGCTGGCGACGGCAAAAAAACTATCGCACCTAGCAAAATACTTAAATCATTTTATACGACCGACAGGCCGATCACAAAAATCGGTTTTGCTTCCAACAGCCGCTGCTTTATCCGTTACGAAGCCTTTGGCCTATCGCTGACACTCGATGCTTGCGTGGCGGACTCTGCCGATCGATATCCGTAGAAATCTATCCGGTAGTCTACAATTTTGACACCCGTTTGCTCTTGGATTAGCTCGATTAAGTCGATCGGCAATTCCACATGAACGTCTAGAATCTGAGCCGTATCAAGACAATTGACATGAGAGTGAGAGTCGCTGACATTGCCGTACAAGCGTCCCTCCGAGCGTTCTATGCACTCAATAATCCCTTCTCTCGACAAAGCTTCTAGATTTTGATACACAGAAGTATGACCGATCGAATGCGCTTGTTTGTTGAGGCGATCGTAAATTTCGCGAGCCGAGAGGTGTTCTTTTGCCTCCCACAAAAGTTCTAGAATAAATCGACGCTGGCGGCTCAAGCGCATTCCCATCGCCTGACAGCGGTTTAAAGCATCTTCTAATGAACGAATTGGTTTCACAGCTACCGCCTTATAAAGCCTGCTCGATTTTTAATTCTGGTACAATATTGCACGCCTACATATCCACTAATTCTAACGCAGGGTTGCCCAACAGTAGAAGGTAGAGCGCAAAAATCTCGAATGAGTGAATTTTTTCGACTTGCTGCTCAACTCACGCTGCCAGCACCCCCAGAAAATTATCCGCTTCAAAAATATTGCTTTGACTCTATTCTTCTACTGCAACAACTCCTAGTTCGAGGATTTGATGGCTTGAACCAGTAACTTGGCGATTTCGGAGAGTTGCTTTTTGTTGAAAGTTTTGAGCAAAAGCTTGACTACCGCCTTCGGTTCGGCTGGAAGTGCTACTTGCTTCGATGCTGCGGCTGGGGCTGCTGGGGCGCTTGCCTCTGCTGGTTTTGGGCTTGCTGCCAAAAGTAGCAAATTTTTACTCGGAACGATCGTCTTGACTTTCCCCACTTGTACTAAATCGCCAGCTTCCTTGAGTTCTTTGATAATCAGCGGAGCTAAGACTTTATAAGAGTTTTTGGGATTAACGATCGCTGCTCTAGCTGTTTTTACTAAACTTTGCCAAGTCTCTATTTTACCTCCCAACTTATAGAGGCGAACGCACACAGCCGTCAACTCAGAGCGACTAGCAGCCGATTCTTTCTGCTTGAACACCTGCAACATTTCTTTCAGTAAAGTCATCACTTCAACAGCAAAATTCGCCGGCACAGCCCCCGCTGTTGGAGTGGCGGGCGTACCAGACCGAGCAGCCTGCACTTTGCCCGACGCCAATTTATTGAGGTGAGTTTCGAGTTGAGCAAAAACAGGCATCACCTGCTGCACGAGTTTTTCTCCCTCTTCATTCCTCAAGCCGAAAGGCCCCTCCAGTCGCCCCAGCAAGTCCTTAAGCGTATCAACTCCCTTTAAAAATAGGGATTCTGCCGTTTGGTCAACCTGCTTGACGGGCCCGTCCTTGAGCACCTTAAAACAATCTTCCAAGCGGTGAGCGGTTGTTTTAATACTATCTAAGCCAAGCATAGCCGCCCCTCCTTTCACGGAATGGGCGGCTCGAAACATCTCTTGGACGCTTTCGGGGTCTTTCATCGTGGACTTTAAATCCACTAAACCATTTTCTAGAGTATCGAGGTGCTCCTTAGCCTCCTCTATAAACAAACGCATAATTCGGTCTTGCTGATCTGACAC
>Ga0209490_10005295_pt1 | contig 11790 bp, 12 predicted proteins | sample MAT06_FD_187209 | JGI IMG/M metagenome (GOLD analysis project Ga0209490, IMG submission 187209) | Freshwater microbial communities from Lake Fryxell liftoff mats and glacier meltwater in Antarctica - MAT-06 (SPAdes) (version 2) | ecosystem: Environmental > Aquatic > Freshwater > Ice > Liftoff...
CGAACTCAGCGGCGTCATCGAGGGCCTGACACTGCGCCTGCGCAAGGAGTCCGCCACGCCGGTTGACATCGCAGTCAGCAGCGACCGCACGGCGGTCGCGGCCGCGATCAAGACCTTCGCCGACGCCTACAACGAGCTGTCGCGCTACCTCAGCGAGCAAACGCGCTTCGAACCCGGCAGCCAGACCGGTGGCCCGCTGCAGGGCGACAGTGCCGTGACCAGCCTTCAAACCCGCCTGCGCGGCCCGCTGAACGCAAGCTCGGGCGCGTCAACGACCTTTGCCCGTTTGTCCGATGCCGGACTGGAGCTGCAGCGTGACGGCAGCCTGAAGATCAACCAGGGCAAGCTGAACGGCGCCATGAGCACGCTGGCTGAACTGCAGAAGGCCTTCAGCAACAACGACACCGGCAACCCGGCCAACACCGGCTTTTCGCGTCGCTTCTCCGCGCTGGCCAGCGACGTGCTGTCCACCGACGGCAGCCTGAGCACGCGCACCGCCGGCCTGAAGAAATTGATCGACAAGAACACCGACAGCCAGGCGCGGCTGAACGACCGCGTCGAACGCTTCCAGCAGCGACTGGTGCAGCAGTACACCGCCATGGACGCCAACGTGGCGCGGCTGAATTCCCTGCAGAGCTACGTCTCGCAGCAGATCGCGGCGATGAACCGACCGAGTTCGTAACGACGGGTTTGGCCGGCTCAAGTCGGCCGCTGCGGCGGCCGATAAAAAGGGCACTCCCAGCCCTTTGAGCGCCGCCCCCGCATGTTCGCCAGCTCCTATCCCAGCCCTGTCAGCGCGCGCCGCCAGCTTGGCGGTCTCTACCAACAGGTGGGGCTCGAAACCCAGCTTGCCGGCGCCTCCCCGCACCATCTCGTGACCATGCTCTTCGATGGCTACATGGAGGCGGTGGCACAGGCCCGCGGCGCCATGCGCGCAGGCCAGATCGAATCCAAGGGCCGCGCCATCGGCCGCGCGCTGGGCATCGTCCAGGAAGGCCTGCGCGCCGGACTGGACCTGAAGGTCGGCGGCTCCCTGGCGCGCGATCTGGACGACCTCTATGCCTACATCGCCGGCCGCCTGACGCTGGCCAACGTGCGCAACGACGAAGCCATGCTCGACGAGTGCCAGCGGCTGGTGCAACCGCTGCGCGAAGCGTGGGCCTCTATCGCCCCGGCGGCGCGGCCTGCCGGCCCCCGATGACCCGATGCCAGCCACGAGCACGTACCCCATGGACCCCCAACTCCTGAGCTACTACGAGGCCATCGAGAAGGCCAGCGCCGACATGTTGTCTGCAGCGCGTTCGGGCAACTGGGACGAAGTCGTCAAGCTCGAAGGCGCCTGCGTGCTGCTCATCACCAAACTCAAGCAGGCGGCCCAGTCGCCAGCCCAGGCGCCGACCGACCCGGTCACGGTCGCGGCTGCCAAGGCCAAGTCGCGGTTGATGCAGCGAATCCTGGTCAACGACGCCGAGATCCGCCAGCTGGCCGAGCCCTGGCTGCAAGAGCTTGACGACACGCTGGCCGGCCGCAGCCGGACGCTTCACTGACCCCCGAGGAGCCCCGCCATGTTCGAAGACACCCGCCCGGCTGCGCTTGACACCTCAGACGACCATGACCACTGGGCCCCCTTTCGCGTGCCCGACGCCGACGCCCGCGTGGCCCTGCTGCGCCAGCTGCGCGATGGCAGCGTACCGTTGTCGGTGAGCTCGCCCTGCGGCGCGTCCCTGCGCACCACGATCTGGGCCATGGACACCCCGCAGAAGCGGCTGAACTTCAGCGTCGAGGAACGCAACCCGCAGCTGCAGCAGCTCGTGCAGAGCGACGAGGCGGTGGCCGTGGCCTACCTGGAAAGCGTGAAGCTCCAGTTCGAGTTGTGCAACCTGATCCTGGTGCACGGCCAGCGCGCCTGCACGCTGCAGACCGACATGCCGAGCGACATCTACCGCTTCCAGCGCCGCGGGGCCTTTCGCGTGCGGGCGCCACAGCGCCACTCGCCGTCGGCCCGGCTGCGCCACCCGGCCATTCCGGAGATGGAGCTCTCGCTGCGTCTGCTCGACGTGAGCGTGGGCGGCTGCGCGCTTTGGCTGCCCGACGACGTGCCGCTGCTGCAGGCCGGCACCTTGCTGGGCGAGGTGCAGGTCGAGCTCGACGCCGAGACCCGCTTCAGCAGCGGCCTGTCGGTGCAGCATGTCAGCGCCATCGGGCCGGGCGAGCACGGCGTGCGGCTGGGCTGCGAGTGGGCGGCGCTGGGCGGCATCGCCGAACGCATCCTGCAACGCTGGATAGACCAGGCGCAAAAGCGCCGCCGCCTGCTCTCGCTGACTTGAGCCCGCCATGCTCGCGCCGACGGTACAGCCCGCAGCCGGCTTCACGCTGGTCGAGCTCGCCGTCGTCTGCGCGATGGTGGGCGTGCTGACCGCGGTCGCCCTGCCCAGCTACCAGAGCCACCTCTTGCGCGCGGGCCGGGCCGATGCGGTCGACGCCTTGACCCGGCTGCAGATGGCGCAGGCCCAACACCACGCCGCGCACGGGCTGTACGCCACTGAGCTGGCGGTGCTGCGCGGCGTGCCCCAGCCCGCCAGCGCCCAGGGCCTGTACGCGCTGGCCGTGGCCGGCGGCGGTGACGGCTACCGCGCCACCGCCGTGGCGCAAGGGCGACAGCGCAAGGACAGCGAGTGCACCGTGCTCAGCGTGGAGGTGGCCCAGGGCTTCACCCACCATGGGCCCTCAGCCCGTTGCTGGAACCGATGAAACCGCACGACGTACGGGGCGTGACGCTGCTCGAGCTGATCGTCGGCCTGGCCATCCTGGCCGTGCTGGGCACGCTGGCCCTGCCCTCCATGCACGGCCGCATGGCCCGTGAACGGTTGAACGGTGCGGCCGAGGCCCTGGCGGCCGATCTGGCCGACGCCCGCTTCGAAGCCGCGCGCCGGGGTGCGCCGCTGCACATCGACCTGGCCCTGGGAGACGACTGGTGCTGGTCGGTGGCTGCTGCACCGGGCTGCGCCTGTGGTGTGGCGCAAAGCTGCCAGCTCAAGGCCGTTCGGGCGCTGGACCATCCTGGCGTGCGCCTGGTTTCAGGCCGCAGCGCCATGCTCGACGCGCAGGGCTTTGCCGATGGCCCCTTGGGCGCCACCTTCGACAGTGCGATGAACGAGTCGTTGCGCGTCGACATGCGGGCACTGGGGCGCGCGCGGGTGTGTTCCTTGCACGGTGCGTCCAAACGGTACGCGCCATGTTGAAGCGGCTGCCCCGCCCCTTTCGGCTGGTGGCCTGGTTGGGCCTGGGCCTGCTGCCCCTGGCCGGCGTGTTTCTCTCCATCGACCGGCTGGCAGAAAGTCACCTGACACAGGACGCCCAGCGCAGCGCCTTGTCCTGGGCGCGCCACGTGGCGACGAACGTGCCCGACATCGACCTGGTGTTTCTCGGCGACCTGCCTTCGCCCGCGGCGCAGAACCAGTTGACCGGTCTGCGTGGCATGGCCGGCCTGTTCCACTACCGGCTGTTCGACCCCACGGGCAAGTTGGTGTTGGTGTCGGATTCCATTGGCACGCCACCGCCTGCCGGCACGCCGGCGCTGGCTGTGCCGGCCAGTGCGCTGGCCCGGGGCCCGCAGGTCGTCGTCAGGCAAGGCAATGGCAAGGACCAACCCAGCGTGTTCAGCCAAGCGCTGGTGCCGGTCATGCATGGCCGCGAGCTGATCGGCGTGATGGAACTGCAGGTTGACCAGACCGACCGGGCAGCCGTCACCGCCAGCTCCTTCGGTCTTGCCGCGGCCGTCACCAGCCTGGCCCTGGGCTGCGTGCTGTCGCTGGGCGGGTGGCTATGGCGGCGCCGCGCCGCACAGCAACAGGCGGCAGAAGAGCGCATGCACTACCTGGCGCGCCACGACACGCTGACGGGCACCTTGAACCGCAGCACCTTTCACCAGGCGCTGGCGCAGGCCTGTGCCAAGACGCGGCCTGGGGGACCGGGCCTTGCGGTGCTGCAAGTCGACATCGACCAGTTCAAGGAGCTCAACAACACCCACGGCCACGACGCGGGCGACGAGCTGCTGCGCGCCGTGTCGCAGCGCCTGGCCGCCGTGCTGCGCAGCGGTGACGTGCTGGCGCGCCTGGGCGCCGACCGCTTTGCCGTGCTGCAGGGCGGCGTGATGGCCAGCAGCGACGTGACGCACCTGGCGCAACGCATGCTGGACGCCGTGCAGCCGGCGTACCGGCTGTCCGGGGGGGTCGAGCTCGGCGTGACCGTGTGTGTAGGTGCCGCCCTGTACGGTACCGACGGGAATGCGCCGGAAGTCCTGAGCCAGCGCGCCGAGCAGGCGCTGCTGCGTGCCAAGGACCAGGGCCATGCCGGCTACAGCCTCTTCGACGCCGCGCTGGACCATGCCCTGCAGGACCGCCGCATGCTGACCAACGACCTGCGCCAGGCCCTGGCCCAGGGCAGCCTGCAGCTGCACTACCAGCCGCTCTTCAACGCCAAGGACCGCGGGTTGCAGGGCTACGAAGCCCTGGCCCGCTGGCCGCACCCGACGCGGGGCTTCGTGCCGCCTTCGGACTTCATCGCGCTGGCCGAGCAGTCTGGGCTGATCGGCGAACTGGGCCGCTGGGTGCTGCACACCGCCTGCCGCGAGGCCGCCGGCTGGCCCGAGGCGCTGACGGTTGCAGTGAACCTGTCGCCGGCACAGTTCAAGCTCGGGGGCGACGTCGTCGCGGAGGTGCAAGCCGCGCTGGCAGCCAGCGGCCTGCCCGCGTCGCGGCTGGAGCTGGAGATTACCGAATCGCTGCTGATGGGCGACACCGAAGAGGTGCTGCGTGCCTTGAAGTCCTTGCAGGGCTTAGGCACGCGCATCGCCATGGACGACTTCGGCACAGGCTACTCGAGCCTGTCCTACCTGTGGCGCTTCCCGTTCGACAAGCTCAAGATCGACCGCGCCTTCACCCAGCGCCTGGGGCGCGACGGCAAGGTCGACCTGATCGTGCGCTCCATCATCTCGCTGGCGCACTCGCTGGCCATGCGCGTCAACGCCGAGGGTGTGGAGACCGAGGCCCAGTACGAGGCGCTGCGCCGCCATGGCTGCGATGAACTGCAAGGCTTCCTGCTCGGCCGGCCGCAGCCGCCGGACAGGCTCGCCCACCTGGAGTCACACCGCGAACATGAAACAGCGGTCGCGTGAGTCGGTTCACGCCGAGGGTCCGCCGCCGGGCCGCCCCAAGGCGGACCGCGCCCCCTCGGGGGGCAGCGAAGGCGCGCAGCGACAAGCTGGGGGGCTCCATCTACACCTGCATGTTCATGATGTCGCTGTAGGCCTGCACCATGCGGTTGCGCACCTGCAGCGTCGCCTGGAAGCCGAGTTGGGCCTTCTGCATGGCGACCATGGTCTCTTCCAGGCTGACGCCGGGGTTGTCCAGGGTCAGCTCGCGTTGCAGGCGGGAGGCCTCGAACTGGGTCTGGCTCACGCCCTTGAGCGCATCGGCCATGGCGGCCTGGAAGCCGCCCGAGACGGCATCGGTGCGCGGCATGCCGTCAGGCCGCAACCCGGCCCGTGCCACGGCCTGGTTGAAGTCGAAGGGCTTGATGCGCAGGTCGTTCATGGCGGGTCGCTGGACGGCGTGGTGGCCGTGGAGAGTGTGCCGCCAATGTAGTCACGCCGCCCCGGCCAGGAAGGCGCGAGAAGCCCAGACTTTGCGGGCCTTCTCATGCCACCGCCGGCGGATCGCTGCGGCCAAGATGAGTGCACTGCTCGCTGCGCCCGGCGCGCAATGAACCGGGCGCTGGCGAGCTCGCCCTGCTGTCATTCCACACGCACCGACGATTCCATGGACAACGCTGTCGCCCAGACCTCCCCCAACCTGCTGGTACCGGCCACGCCGGGCCTGGGCGCGCGCTGGCAGGCGTTGCCGGGCCGTACCCAGGGCCTGGCAGTGCTGGGCGTGTTGGCGCTCCTGGCGGTGCTGGTGGTGCTGGCCGGCAGCGTCAAGGAAGGCAACTACCGCGTGCTGTCGTCGGACCTGTCGGACAAGGACAGCGGCCAGATCGCCGACCGCCTGACCCAGCTGAACGTGCCCTACCGATTCGCCGAAGGCGGCGGCGCCATCATGGTCCCGGCCTCGCGCTACCACGAGCTGCGCGCCAAGCTCGCCGCCACCGGCATGCTGGGCACGGGCAACATCGGCAACGAACTGCTGGACAAGAACACCTTCGGCCAGACCCAGGGCCAGGAGCGGGCCAAGATGCAGCGCGCGCTGGAAGGTGAGCTGATGACCACCATCCAGCGCCTCGAGCCCGTGAAATCGGCCCGTGTGCACCTGGCCCTGCCCAACCAGAACGGCTTCTTCCGCGAACAGCAAAAGCCCCGCGCCACAGTGCAACTGGCCCTGCACCCGGGCCGCACGCTGGACCGCGGGCAGATCGCCGGCATCGTGCGCCTGGTGTCGGGCAGCGTGCCCGAGATCGCCGCGGCCGACATCGGCATCGTCGACGGCAGCGGCAAGGAACTGTCCACGCCCGCCGACGACAACGCCCAGGGCCTGGACTCGCAGCAACTGCAGTACCGCCGCGACATCGAAGCCGGCCACCAGAAGCGCGTGCTGGCCCTGCTGGAACCGGTGACGGGCCAGGACAACGTGCGCGCCACGGTCACGGCCGAGATCGACTTCTCGCAGGTCATGCAGACCGCCGAGGCCTACCGTCCCAACCAGGGCGCCGACGCCAAGGCCACCGTGCGCGAGCAGCGCAGCGAAGAGTCCAACCAGCCCGGTGGCAACAGCGCCAGCGGCGTCCCCGGCGCCACCAGCAACCAGCCGCAAACGCCGCCCACGGCCCCCGTCAACGGCCCGGCCCAGGCGCTGCAGGCGGCCCAGGCCGGCGCGGCGGCCGGCGCGGCGCGGCGCGAGGCCGCCACCCGGTTCGAGGTCGACAAGACCGTCACCGTCACCAAGAGCGCCATCGGCAACGTGCGCCGGCTCAGCGCGGCGGTGGTGGTCAATCACCGCGTCAGCACCGACGCCAAGGGCAAGGCGACCTCGACGCCGCTGTCCGAGAAGGAAATCGAACAGCTCACCGCGCTGGTGCAGCAAGGCATCGGCTTCAACGCCGAACGCGGCGATGTGGTGCGCGTGGTCAACGCGCCCTTCCGCGTTGACACCTTGCCGCCGGTCGAGGACCTGCCGTTGTGGAAGCAGCCCTGGGTGATCGACCTGGCCCGTTCGGCCGCCGCGCCCGCCGCGCTGGCGCTGGTGGCCCTGGTGATCGTCTTTTCGTTGATCCGCCCGGCCATGACCGCCGTGATGACCCCGCCGCCAGCCCTGCCCGGCAGCCAGCTGACCGAGACGGTGGGTGGCGACACCGCCCTGCCGGGGCTGGCCGACCGACGCCCCGACGCCCTGGTGCTGGGCGCACCGCGCCCGAACGAACGCCTGGACGCCGTGCGCAACCTGGCCAAGGAAAACCCCTCGGCCGTGGCGCAGATCGTGCGCGGCTGGGTCAACGGCGACCCCGCCTGACTCTCAGCGCACAGCAGGAGCACACACCAAGTGTCTGGCGGCATGGACGAACTGGGGCTGGAGAACGCAGCCATCCTGCTGATGTCGATCGGCGAGGAGGAGGCTTCAGAGGTCTTCAAACACCTCACGCCCAAGGAAGTGCAGCGCCTGGGCGAAACCATCTCGAAGATGAAGTCCATCACGCGCGAACGGGTCGACCACGTGATCGAGAGTTTCGAGAAGGTGGCCGCCAGCGAGAGCCTGCTCGTCACCGACAACAACGAATATGTCAAGGCGGTGCTGCGCCGCGCCCTGGGCGAAGACAAGGCCGGCCTGCTGATCGACCGAATCATGCAGGGCAACGATGTGACAGGCATCGAGAGCCTGAAGTGGATGGACGCCTCCTCCGTGGCCGAGTTGCTGCGCAACGAACACCCGCAGATCGTGGCCGTGATCCTGGTGCACCTGGAATTCGACCAGGCCGGCGAGATCCTCAAGCTGTTCAGCGAACGCCACCGCAACGAGGTGATGGTGCGCATCGCCACGCTCGACGGCGTGCAGCCCACGGCCCTGCGCGACCTCAACGAGGTGATGGGCCGCGTGCTGGCCAGTGGTGAGCGCACCCGGCGCAGAACGATGGGCGGTGTGAAGGCCGTCGCAGAGATCCTGAACCTGATGGGCAGCGGCGTGGAAACGGCGGTGCTGGACTTCGTGCGCGAGGCCGACACCGACCTGGCGCAACGCATCATGGACAACATGTTCACCTTCGACGACGTCGAGAAGATCGACGACAAGGGCATCCAGGCCTTGATGAAGGAAGTGCAGAGCGAATCGCTGGTGGTGGCTCTCAAGGGCGCCACGCCGGCCCTGCGCGAGAAGATATTCAGGAACATGTCCACCCGCGCCGCCGAAACGCTCAAGGAAGACCTCGATGGCCGTGGCCCGGTGCGCCTGTCCGAGGTCGAGGCCGAGCAGAAAGAAATGCTCAAGATCGTGCGTCGTCTGGTCGACGAAGGCCAGATCGTGCTCAGCGGCGGCGGTGATGAGCAGTTTGTCTGACCCCCAACCCGGACGCGACTGAATGAGCAAACCCCCAGGATTCCGCAACGTGCCGTCGCCACCCGGGTCCAAGGCCGGCACGCCGAACAACCGCTTCATCCCGCGCGAAGAACTGGGCAGCTACGCCAGCTGGCAGCCCGGCTCCATCGACCGGCGCGCCCAGCCCGGGTCGGGCTCAGCCAGCACGCCGGCCACCCCGGCGGCAGAGCCCGACAGCGCCGTGTGGCAGGCCCGCGTGGCCGCGGCACACCAGGCCGGCTACCAGGAAGGCTACCGCGACGGCACGGCCGCACTGGACAGCTTCAAGCAGAGCTTTGCCAGCCAGGCCACGGCCCAGGTGGGCGCGCTGCTGGAGGGCTTTGACCGCCAGTTCGCCGCGTTGGACTTGCGCGTGGCGCAGGCCGTCACCGGTGTGGCCGTGCAGCTGGCGCAGCAGGTGCTGCGCGCCGAGCTGCAGACCCGCCCCGAGCTGGTGGCCCGTGTGGCCAGCGAGGCCATCAACAGCGTGATGTTCAGTGCCCGGCACATCGGTGTGCAGGTGCACCCGCTGGACCTGCCGCTGGTGGCTGAGGGCGCCGAAGAAGCGCTCAAGGCGCGCGGCGCGCGGCTGCTGCCGAACCCGGCCATCGAACGCGGTGGGGTGCTGGTCGAATCCGATGTCGGCACCGTCGACGCGCGCATTGCCACGCGCTGGGCGCAGGCTGCGGCCGCGCTGGGCGCCGAACAGCCCTGGCACACGGAAGACAGCGCCCCATGACGCCTCCGCTGGGCGTGCAGGACCGCGTCGTGCGCCGCGACCGCCACTGGTTGCGCTACCTGGCCGAGCTGCAGGAATACGCGGCCCAGCCGCAACCGCTGCAGACGGTGGGCAGCTTGCTGCGCGTCACCGGCATCGTGCTCGAAGCGGCCGGCGTGCGCGTGCCGGTGGGCTCGGTGTGCCAGGTGGTGTGCCCTGGCCAGCCGCCGGGCTCCGAGGTGCTGGCCGAAGTGGTGGGCTTCAACGGCGACCGCGCCTACCTGATGCCGATGAGCGAGCTGCACGGCCTGACCAATGGCGCGCTCGTCATCCCGCGCCCTGCCCCGCGCGTGCCGCCGCAACTGGGCAGCGAAGCCCACCCCTGGCGACGCACCGAGGACCGCGGCCTGCACCTGCCCATGGGGCCGGGGCTGCTCGGGCGTGTGGTGGATTCCCATGGCAAGCCCATTGACCGCCAGGGCCCGCTGACCGAGGTGCATGACGAGCCGATGGCCCGCCGCCCCATCAACTCGATGGACCGCGACCCCGTGCGCACGCCGCTCGACACCGGGGTGCGCAGCATCAACGCCCTGCTCACCGTGGGCCGGGGTCAGCGCATCGGCCTGTTCGCGGGCACCGGCGTGGGCAAGAGCGTGCTGCTGGGCATGATGGCGCGCTACACCGCGGCCGATGTCATCGTGGTCGGGCTGATCGGCGAACGCGGCCGCGAGGTCAAGGAATTCATCGAAGACATCCTCGAAGAGGAAGGCCGCGCCCGCAGTGTGGTCGTGGCCGCCCCCGCCGACGCGCCACCGCTGCTGCGCATGCAAGGCGCCAGCTACGCCACCGCGATTGCCGAGCACTTTCGCGACCGTGGCCAGCATGTGCTGCTGCTGATGGACAGCCTGACCCGCTACGCCATGGCGCAGCGCGAGATCGCCCTGGCCATCGGCGAACCCCCCGCCACCAAGGGCTACCCACCGAGCTGCTTTGCCAAGCTGCCGCAGTTGGTGGAACGCAGCGGAAACGGCCTGCACGGTGTGGGCTCGATCACCGCCTTCTACACGGTGCTGAGCGAAGGCGACGACCCGCAGGACCCGATCGCCGACGCTGCCCGCGGCATTCTCGACGGCCACATCGTGCTGTCGCGCGAACTGGCCGAGGGCGGGCACTTTCCGGCGATCGACGTGGAGAAGTCGATCTCGCGCGTGATGCCCGCCGTGGCCAGCCGCGAACACGTGCTGGCCGCGCGGCGATTTCGCCAGCTGCTGGCCAAGGTGAACAAGGCCCGCGACCTGATCCAGCTCGGCGCCTACCAGCCCGGGCACGACGCCGAGCTCGACACCGCCGTCAGGCTGCAGCCGCACATGGCCGCCCTGCTGCAACAAGACATGCACGACTGCGCGCCCCTGGCGAACAGCCTGTCGCAACTGCGCTCATTGACAGGCCCTTGAGAAGTCCACCATGAACACCACCCTCCACGTTGTAATCGCCCATGCCGAGAGACAGCGCGACGAAGCCCTGGCCGCCATGCTGCAGGCCGACGAGGCCGTGCGCCGGCTGCGCAACCAGGCCGACCAGTTGGAGGCCTACCGCAGCGAGTACCGCGCCCGCGGACCCGCCAGCACCGGGCAGGCCACGGGCATAGACGCGCTGCGCCGACATGCTGATTTCATGCAGCGGCTGGAACAAGCCCTGAGCCAGCAGACGCTGAGCCTGGAAAGCGCCGGACTCACCGCAGCGCGCCTGCGCACCGAACTCGTGGCCCAGGAGCTGCGCGTGGCCTCGGCACGCAAGCTGCTTGAGCGTCGCTCGGCCGAGCAACAACGTGCGCAGCTGCGTCTGGAGCAGCGGCGCACCGACGAGGCGGCACTGCAGCAGCTGTGGCGCCGCCATGCCGACCACGCCCCCACGGGGCACTGAACACATTGAGGACACGATGTCGCCAAGCACCTTGATCAGCCCCGCCGCCGGGTCGATGGCGGCCATCGTCGGCACGCCGCCCACCGCGCAACGCAGCGCCGGCGACGGCAGCCCCACCCCGGACAGCTTTGCGATGGCCTTGAGCCAGGCCACCAGCCCGCCACCGCCGCCAGCGCCGCCCCCCGCTGCCGCGGCACGGGATGAAACCCGTTCCGACCCGGTACCGGCCGATACGGCAACGGGCGACAGCCGCACCGCGCCGGCGCCCGACAGCGCGACTGCCGCCCGTGCCGCAGCGCATCGCAAGACCGTCGCCACGCCCAGCAACGCGGTGGACGAGAAGCCGCCCAGCGCAGGGCACACGACCGGACCCGTCCCTGCCGAGACCGACGCGGGTCGGTTGGCGACGCAAGCCCAGGACACGCCCGGCGCCGACCGCGCCGGTGAAAGCGGCGACGCCGCGCCCGATGCCGCCAACCTGCTCGCGGCCCTGATCGTCGGCACACCGGCGTCAATGGCACGTGCCGCTGGCAAGGCCACGCTGCAGGATGCCGGCGGAGTCGGCGTCACAACCGCCTCAGGCCCGTC
>Ga0209490_10005297_pt1 | contig 11789 bp, 12 predicted proteins | sample MAT06_FD_187209 | JGI IMG/M metagenome (GOLD analysis project Ga0209490, IMG submission 187209) | Freshwater microbial communities from Lake Fryxell liftoff mats and glacier meltwater in Antarctica - MAT-06 (SPAdes) (version 2) | ecosystem: Environmental > Aquatic > Freshwater > Ice > Liftoff...
CGGTGAAGTGGGTCGTCATCATGATCATGCGCGCGACCCAGAAGAAGATGATGTCGTAGCCCGTCACCAGCACACTCGAGGGCAGGTAGAGGTCGTAGTCCGACAGTCCGGATTGCGGCGCTGCCCCCGCCGGGGTCAGCGAGGACGCGTCAGTGCCAAGCGTGGGGGACTTCAGCGGCCAGCCGGTGGTGGAGAACGGCACCAACGCCGATGAATACCAGGTGTCGAGCACGTCGTCGTCGCGCCGCAAGGCGCCGCTGTAGCCGGTCGCCGTGGCCTTGGCGCGTGCCTCGTCTTCGCTGCGCGCCACGAACAGTTCCCCGGCCTCGCCGTACCAGGCTGGTATCTGGTGGCCCCACCAGAGCTGCCGGCTGATGCACCAGTCCTGGATGTTGGTCATCCACTGGTTGTAGGTGTTGACCCAGTTCTCCGGCACAAAACGCACCGCGCCGGATTGCACCGCGTCGATTGCCTTCTGCGAGATCGACTTGCCGCTGGGGTCGCCGGTGCCAACCTTGCGCAAGGCGACAAACCACTGGTCGGTGAGCATGGGTTCCACCACCTGGCCGGTGCGCGCACAGATCGGCAGCATCATCTTGTGCGGTTTGCTTTCCAGCAACAACTGCTGCTCCTGCAGGTCGCGCAGCACCGCCTTGCGCGCCTCGAAGCGGTCCATGCCCTGGTACGGCGCCGGGCCGTTGCCATTGACCCGGGCGTCGAGCGTGAAGATCGTGATCAACGGCAGAGCGTGGCGCATCGCACAGGCGTAGTCGTTGAAGTCATGCGCGCCGGTGATCTTGACGCAGCCGGAGCCGAAGCTGCGGTCCACAAAGTCGTCGGCGATGATGGGGATGCGCCGGTTGCACAACGGCAGGTCGACCAGCTCGCCCAGCAAGTGCGTGTAGCGGGCGTCCTCGGGGTGTACCGCCAGCGCGCCGTCGGCCATCATGGTCTCGGGTCGGGTGGTGGCGATGGTCATGCCTTTTTGCAGCACGCCGTCGACCAGCTGCGGTCCGTCCGCGAACGGGTAACAGATGTAGTGCATCTGCCCCTGGGTTTCGGTGGCTTCGACTTCCAGGTCACTCACCGCACTTTGCAGCACCGGGTCCCAGTTGACCAGGCGTTTGCCGCGGTAGATCAGGCCCTGCTCGTAAAGGCGCACGAAGGTGTCGGTCACCACCGCCGACAACTTCGGGTCCATGGTGAAGTATTCGCGGCTCCAGTCGACGCTGTCGCCCATGCGGCGCATTTGCGTGGTGATGGTGTTGCCGCTTTTCTCCTTCCACTCCCAGACCCGGGCGACGAAGTTCTTGCGCGCCTCGGCCGGCGTCGGCCCCATCGCATGGCGCGCGATGCCCTGCGCCTGCAACTGGCGCTCCACCACGATCTGGGTGGCGATGCCGGCGTGGTCGGTACCGGGCACCCAGACCGTGTTGTAGCCAGACATGCGGTGGTAACGCGTCAACGAGTCCATGATGGTCTGGTTGAACGCGTGTCCCATGTGCAGCGTGCCGGTCACATTGGGTGGAGGGAGCTGGATTGCGAACGACGCCACGCCGTCTTTGGGCAGCGCCGTGCCACGGTAGCCGGCCGCCGCGTAGTTGCGGCGTTCCCATTCAGGCCCCCAATGGGCCTCGATCGCGGCGGGTTCGAAGGACTTGGAGAGGCTGTTCAAGCCGGGTTGTTGCAGGGGTTCGGTCATAAACCGATTTTAAGGGACGCCCACATTGGCCGAGCAATGGCGTCACGGGCGCTGGCGATGGCAAACACCCGTCGTGCCCGTGCGTGTCTGCACCGGCTACTCGATTGTTTCAACTGGCTGGCAGCGACTCGCGTGCCGCCAGCAGGCACTCCTGCAGGACCTGCGAATCGCCAATCTGGTTGGCCAGCAGCAGGATCAGCCGCGCATTGAGCAGTTCGGACTGCGCCGCGCTCAGCCCCGCGTGGGCGTCCTGCAACTGTTCGTAGAAGGCATCGGCATCCTGCAGGTGCAAGGTGGTTTTCATGCGCTCTCCACTTGCTGCAGCCCCAGCGCCTGTTCGATCACACCGACCAGGGCGCCGTCCACGGCTTCGCCGGTGGCGGCCAGGTAGGCGTCGGGGCGCAGCAACGCCCAGGCATGGCCGAATACGTGGCAGGCGCCTTGCAAATGGCCATGCGGGTCACGCACTGCCTCGCGCGCCTGTGCCGGCGCGTCGGCGCCCAGCACCTGCACGGCGCTTACCGGGGCGCTGGCGCACAGGCTGAGCAGGCGCGCGCAGGACTCGGCCGACAGGTCACCAAACACCAGCAGCAACAAATTGCCGCGCGCCCACAGCAGCAAGTCGTTGACACAGCCGGTGCTGCCATCGGCCCAGCGAAAGCTGACGTTTTGCACCGACACACCACCTGAAGCGGCGCAGACGCGGGAGCGGGTGTAGCTGTTGGCCACCGCCATGCGGCCGGTGTTGACCAACTGGCGGGCAAACGGGTACTGCCGCGCCAGGCTGATGACGGCACTGCGGAAAGTCCGCTCCGGCCCGTCAGCGGGGCGCAGAAAGCGCGCAGTGCGGTTGGTGACCAGCACGTTTTGTCTGGCGGCCTCCAGACGCTCGTCGTTGAAGCTGTCGAGCAGCGCGGCGCCGGCTCGGCGCTGCAACACGGCGGCGAGTTTCCAGGCCAGATTGTCAGCGTCAGCGATGCCGGTATTGCCGCCACGTGCGCCGAACGGGCTGACGATCTTGGCCGTATCGCCGATGAAAAACACGTTGCCAATGCGCAGTTGGTCCAGGCACTGGCTGCGGTAGGCATACGGCCCGACCCAGACGATCTCGCATTCCAGGTCGTCGCCAAACTGCCGTTTGAGCCGCTCGCGCACCTGCGCTTCGCTGCTCACATAGGCCGGGTCGGCGTCGGGCTCCATCTGGTAGTCGATGCGCCACACGTCGTCCGCCATCAGGTGCTGCCAGACCGAGCGGTTGTCGTTGAACGGTGCCTCGATCCAGGTATGGCGCTCCGTCGGCGGGCGTTTGGCGAAACGCACATCGGCGATGCACCAGCGGTCGTCGCCGTGTTTTGCCTGCATGCTGGCGCCGCACCATTGGTGGAACGGTGTGTGGGTGCCGCTGGCGTCGATCACGAAGTCAGCCTGCAGCCGGTAGCTGCCCGCCGGTGTCGCAACGCTCAGTGTGGCGAAGTCGGTGTTCTGCTCGAAGGCCACGACCCGCGACGACCAGCGCAGGTCCACGCCGGGTTGGTTGCGCGACAGCTCCTGGATTCGTTCCACCAGGAACCCTTCGATGTAGAACTGCTGGATATTGATGAACGGCGGTTGTGCCGACAGCTGGAAGTTGCGTTGCTCGCGCAGGTCGAAGGAATACACCTCGTCGTGGCCGGCGAAGGTGCGCCCTACGCTCCACTGAACGCCTTTGCGCGCGATCCGTCCGTAGATGCCCAGCCGGTGGAATATCTCCAGCGATTTCTGTGTGTAACAGATGCCGCGCGATGACGCGCCTTTGACGCCGACGGAGTTGTCTTCGTCCAGCAGCACCGCCTGCACTCCCTGGGCGGCGAGTGCGCAGGCCAGCGTCAGGCCGGTGATGCCAGCGCCGACGATGACCACCCGGTGGCGCAGCGTGGCGCCGCTGGCGAGTTCGGGTGGCGCTACAAACGGGTATTCGGGTAGCTGGTAACCACCTTGGGCAAACTCGTAGCCATTGGTGGGTGCGGCGGCCTGGCAGGTTGGTGTTGCGGCTGGCATGGTAAGCCGACCAGGTCAGGTCGGCGCTGCGCGGTTGGTGCGCCCGGCCACTTCCGGGCGGTCGTTGGTCTGCGGCGTAAGCGGTGCGCTTGCCACGCCGCTGGCCCGCTGTTCGCGCCACTGCTGCTTGCGCGCCGTCCACTCGTTGAGGCGCGCGTGTGCGGTCTTGCTTTCCTGCAGCATCTGGAACTCGTCGGCGACCTGCGCCGAGAGTTCCAGCCGCACGCCGTTCGGATCGAAAAAGTAGATGCTCTTGAAGATGTGGTGGTCGGTGACCCCGATCACCTCGACGCCGTGTGCCTCCAGCCGGGTTTTCATGGCCTCAAGTTCGTGCAGGTGGTTGACGCGGAAAGCTATATGGTTGACCCAGGCCGGTGTGTTGGGTGAGGGCAGGGCGGCTTCGTCGTCGCCGAGGTCGAAGAAGGCGATGAAGGAGCCATCCTGCAAACGGAAGAAGAAGTGCGTGTAAGGGCAGTACTCGCCGGTGCTGGGCACGTAGTCGCTCTGGATGATGTGGTACATCGGCAGACCCAGGATGTCTTCGTAGAAATGCCGGGTCTCCTCGGCGTCGCGGGCGCGGTAGGCATAGTGGTGCAGCTGCTGTATGGGGGCAGGCGCGGGCAGGGATGGTGACGACTTCAAATCGGCTGGCATGGCGAAGGTCTCCTGCGGCTGGGAAGACAGCGAATCGAGTCAGTCTACCAGTACGCGATGAATTTGCCACAGCCAGTCTACTGTGTGCCGACCATGGAGGTCTTTGCAGTGTCTGGCTGTCCGCAATTGAAAGTAAGTATCAGTTGGAGCCGCTGCATAGGCATTTTGAATGCGGGGCATTGAAGCTGCCAATTGGACGAATCGTTCGCGCGGGGCTAATCTACGCATGTCTTCGGGCATTTTTGTGACCGAAGCGACACGTGTTTTATCAACCCCCTAGGAGATTTCCATGGCAGCACTCAAAGGCTCCAAAACGGAAGACAACCTGAAAGCCGCCTTCGCAGGCGAGTCACAGGCCAATCGCCGTTACCTGTATTTCGCGAACAAGGCCGACATTGAAGGCCAGAACGATGTAGCAGCGCTGTTTCGTTCTACCGCAGAAGGCGAAACCGGACACGCGCACGGTCACCTGGAGTGGCTGGAGCAATGCGGTGACCCGGCCACCGGCTTGCCGATCGGTCCGACCCGCGACAACCTGAAGGCCGCAGTCGCCGGTGAGACCCACGAGTACACCGACATGTACCCCGGCATGGCCAAGACGGCGCGCGCCGAAGGCCATGACGAGATCGCCGACTGGTTCGAGACGCTGGCCAAGGCCGAGCGCAGCCACGCCAACCGTTATGCCAGGGCATTGACGGAACTGGTGGACTGACCGTTTGCCAAGCAGCCACGGCCAGTCCGTGGCTGGTTAATGCCAGTGGTCCGGTGACCACTGGCATTAGCCCACTACTACCTCAAGAAGGCGTCATGTCCCGCGAAGGCAATCTCGAAGCTCCCACCCGCCATCCAATCGACTGGAAGGGCGCGGACTATTACAACGAAGAGGGGGTCCTGCATGAAATGGAGCGCATCTTCGACATCTGCCACGGGTGCCGGCGTTGCGTGAGCCTGTGCGGCTCGTTTCCGACCCTGTTCGACCTGGTTGACGAGAGCAAGACCATGGAGGTCGACGGTGTCGACAAGAAGGACTACTGGAAAGTGGTGGACCAGTGTTATCTGTGTGACCTGTGTTACATGACCAAATGCCCCTACGTGCCGCCGCACGAGTGGAACGTCGACTTCCCGCACACCATGCTGCGCGCCAAGGCGATCAAGTTCAAGAAGGGCGGAGTCGGCATCGGCGAACAGTTGCTCGCCTCCACCGACGTGCATGGCCAGCTTGCCGGCATTCCGATCGTGGTGCAGACGGTCAATGCACTAAACAAGACGACGCTGGCGCGCGGCCTGATGGAAAAAACCCTGGGCGTGGACAAGGACGCGTGGCTGCCGGATCTGGCAACACGCAAGTTCCGCTCCGCCGCGCCCAAGAGCCAGGAACATCCGGTGCGCGACGGCGCCAAGACCCCCGGCAAGGTGGTTATCTATTCGACCTGTTACGTCAACTACAACGAACCTGGCATCGGTTTGGACCTGCTCAAGCTGCTGGACCACAACGCCATTCCATACGTACTGGTGGAGAAGGAAAAATGCTGCGGCATGCCCAAGCTGGAGCTGGGTGATCTGGATTCGGTGAATGCCAGCAAGGAGGCCAACGTGCCGGTGCTGGCGAAATACGTGCGCGACGGTTTTGCGATCCTGAGCGCCGTGCCCAGTTGCACCCTGATGTTCAAGCAGGAGATTCCCCTGATGTACCCGGGCGAGGCCGAGGTGGCGCTGGTGCAGGAAGCCATGTGGGATCCGTTTGAGTACTTCATGGCGCGCAAACGCGATGGTTTGCTCAAGACCGAGTTTCCGCACGCGCTGGGCAAGATCAGTTACCAGATACCCTGCCACGGCCGGGTGCAGAACATCGGCAAGAAAACCGAAGAGATGCTCAAGATGGTGCCTGGCACCAGTGTGCATACCCACGAGCGCTGTTCGGGGCATGCCGGGACGTTTGGCGTCAAGAAGGCCTCGCACCAGCAGGCCATGAAAATCGGCAAACCCCTGTTCAAGGCCATGGCCGCACACAAAGACGGCGGCGCACCCGACGTGATCAGTTCCGACTGCCCGCTCGGCGGCCACCATATCGCACAGGGCTTCGACGTCAACCAGCTCGGCGCGGTGCCGCAAAAACACCCCTTGACCCTGATCCGCGAGGCCTATGGCCTGAAATAGAAAGAACACCATGCAAATGCAACTCACCGGTAATATCACTCCCGGGAACCTTATGGGCCTGGAGGCCTACAGCAAGTTCCGCAAGGCGCACAAGGCGGACGTGATGGTCCATCGCAAACTGCGCTCGGTGTTGCTGGGCGAACACATCAACCTGCAGTTCGAGAGCGAGACCACCATCCGTTACCAGATCCAGGAGATGCTGCGCATCGAGAAGATCTTCGAGGAAGAGGGCATCGTGCAGGAGATCGAGGCGTATGCGCCCTTGATGCCCGACGGCAGCAACTGGAAGGCCACGATGCTGATCGAATACCCCGACGTGAACGAGCGCAAACGCGAACTGGCGCGCCTGATTGGTGTGGAAGACCGCATGTTTGTCGAAGTCGAGGGCCACAGCCGCGTGTTTGCCATCGCCGACGAAGACCTGGACCGCGAGAACGACGAAAAAACCTCGGCCGTGCATTTCGTGCGTTTCGAGTTCACGCCGGCCATGTGTGCATCAATCAAGGCCGGTGCCGCGGTGAAGCTGGGTTGTGACCATACCCACTATCCGGCCCATCTGACGATTCCGCTGGAAACCATGGCCTCATTGGCCGGCGACCTGAAATAGATTCAGGCCCCATGCTGTTTCTGCTGTCACCAGCCAAGACACTCGACTTCGAATCCCCTCTGGCTTCGGCAGCGGCCTCGGAGCCACTGTTCCCCAAGGAATCGGCCAAGCTGATCGGCCTGTTGCGCAAGAAGAAGGCGGCGGACATCGCCGCGCTGATGGACCTCAGCGAAGCGCTGGCCCGGCTCAACGTAGCGCGCTACAAGGCATGGCGGCGCGATACCGACGCCGGTGTGTCGCGCCCGGCGGTGCTGGCGTTCGACGGCGATGTGTATGGCGGTCTGGACGCCAGGACCCTGCAGGCTCGCGATCTGACCTGGGCGCAGCAGCACCTGTGCGTGCTCAGCGGCCTGTATGGCGTGTTGCGACCACTCGACCGCATGCAAGCCTACCGCCTGGAGATGGGCACCCGGCTGGCCAGCGAGCGCGGCAGCAACCTGTACCAGTTCTGGGGCAGCCGGATCGCGGACTACCTGAACACGCGTCTGGCCGCCGACGCGCACCCGGTGGTAGTGAACCTGGCGTCGCAGGAGTATTTCAAGGCGGTGGACCTGAAGGCGTTGCGCGCGCGCGTGGTCGAATGCGTGTTTGAGGAGCAGCGCCCGGACGGCAGCTACAAGATCATCAGCTTCATGGCAAAACGCGCGCGTGGCCTGATGGCGCGGTTTGCGATCACGCAGCGCGCCAGTACAGTCGGGCAGCTCGAGGCGTTTGACGTGGAGGGTTATGGGTATGATGCCTCGGCGTCCCAGGCCGAACGGCTGGTGTTTCGCCGCGCTGCATCCAATCCCCCAAACTGAGTAAAAGCCTCCATGAAGATCAAGGCCAACGGCATCGACATTGAAGTGGAGGACACGGGGCCAGGCAGCGGCGCGGCCGCGCGCCCGGTGCTGCTGCTCATCATGGGTTGGGGCATGCAACTGGTGGCGTGGCCGCCAGCCTTGGTGCAGGGCCTGGTGGACGCCGGTTTCCGGGTGATCCGGCACGACAACCGCGACATCGGCCTGTCGCAGCATTTCGACCACCTCGGCATGCCCAACCTGCTGTGGCCGTTCATAAAGACCAAACTGCGGATGTCCGTGAAACCGGCCTACAGCCTGGGCGACATGGCGGCGGATTCGATCGGCGTGCTCGACGCGCTGGGCGTGGGCCAGGCCCACTTGGTGGGAGTGAGCATGGGCGGCATGATTGCGCAACGCGTGGCGCTTTTGGCGCCAGACCGGGTCGCCTCCCTCACCAGCATCATGAGCACCAGTGGTGCGCGTGGTTTGCCCGAGGCCAGCCTCAAGCTCATGCGGGTTTTGTCACGCCGCCCGGCGAGCATGGCGCGTGACGACATCGTGGCCCATTACATCCGGCTGTACCAGGCCATTGGCAGCCCCGGCTTCCCGATTCCCGAGGCGGATCTGAGGGAACGGGTGCTGCGTGCGGTGACGCGCAGTTTCCATCCAGCGGGCGCCATGCGCCAGGGTGTCGCAATCGCGGCCGATACCGATGTCCGCGCTGCGGAGCTGCCGCACATCCGCACGCCGACGCTGGTGCTGCATGGTCGGGATGACCCGCTCGTCCCGTATGCCTGCGGCGAAGACACGGCCCGGCGCATTCCCGGCGCCAGGATAGTCGGCATCCAGGGCATGGGGCACGACCTGGCGCCGGGGGTGGTGGAGCGTTTGCTGCCTGAGCTGTACCCGTTCCTGGCGCAACACAGGGCTGCATGACCCCTGCCATGAGTGCCGCCGGGCCGCTCCCAGGGAACCCGCCACCGCAGCCGTCAGGCGGAGATGCGCCATTGAGTGCGCCCGCCCTGTCCCCGCTTGGAAAGGTCACGGCGTATGCAGACCAGTACGACCCCGCACTGCTGTTCCCGATCGCGCGGGCCGACAAGCGCCGTGAGATCGGTGTCGGCGAGCAGCAGCCTTTTTTCGGCGCTGACCTGTGGACCGCGTTCGAACTAAGCTGGCTCAATACACGTGGCAAACCGCAGGTTGCGATTGCCCACTTCACCGTACCGTGCGAGACCCGCAACATCATCGAGAGCAAGTCGCTCAAGCTTTATCTGGGCAGTTTCAGCAACACGGTGTTCGCCGATGTCACCCAAGTGCGTGAGCGGCTGCGCGCAGACTTGAACGAGGCGCTGTGGCGTGGTGCCCCGGCGCTGCAGGCAGGTGTGGGTGTGCGGGTGCTGTTGCCCGAGCTGTTTGACCGCGAACCGCTGCACGAACTCGATGGCCTCTGCCTGGACCGGCTGGACATCGCCTGCACCCGGTACACCCCGGCGCCCGAGTTGCTGCACACCGTGGCCGACGAGGTGCTGCCAGTGCAGGAGGTGCTGACCAGCAACCTGCTCAAGAGCAACTGCCTGGTGACCGGACAACCCGACTGGGGTGCGGTGCAGATTGCTTACAGCGGCCTGCCGATCGTGCAGGAGGGCCTGTTGCAGTACATCGTGAGTTTTCGCAACCACCACGAGTTTCATGAGCAGTGCGTGGAGCGCATCTTCATGGACATCTGGACGCGCTGCAAACCCACCAGGCTGGCCGTGTATGCGCGTTACACGCGCCGTGGCGGGCTGGACATCAATCCTTTTCGTACCAGTTACCCGCAAGCTCTGCCGGCCAACGTGCGTACGGCGCGGCAATAGACCGGCTCTTGCGTCGGCCCCGAGCCGCACAAAGGGCGCCGCTTGCGCAATCGCCCGTCAAAACAGATCCCTCGTCTGCGGCAACGCGCTGGCCTCCATAGCCTGCACCGCGGTTCCGTTTGCCTCGGCCACGGAAAATACCTGGTCCGCCTTGGCCAGCGAACCCACGCGCACCCCCAGCAGCCGCAGCCGCTTTTGCAGCGGAACCCGTTTGAGGCATTGGCCGGCTGCCTCGCGCATAGCCACCGCGTCTGCCGTGTAGTGGTCAAGCGTCTGGTCGCGGGTGGCGATTTTGAAGTCGTCGTACCGCAGCTTGATGCCGATCGTCTTGCCCACATACCCCTTGCGCTGCAGATCGCGGGCCACCTGCTCACACAGGCGGGTGAAGATGGCGCCGAGTTCGGCGCGGTCGCGCACGGCATGCAGGTCGCGCTCAAAGGTGGTCTCGCGGCTCATGGAAACCGGCTCGCTTTCGGTCACCACCGGCCGCTCGTCGCGCCCCCAGGCGGCGGCATGCATCCAGGCGCCGGTGCTCTGGCCGAAGTGGTCGATCAGCCACTGCTGGTCTTTTGCGGCCAGCTCCCCGATGGTCTGGATGCCCAGGCCTTGCAGCCGGGCATCGGCCTTGGGGCCGATGCCGTTGATCTTGCGGCACGCCAGCGGCCAGAACAGGGTTTGCAGGTCTTGCTCGTACACGACTGCGATACCGTTGGGTTTGTTGAACTCGCTTGCCATCTTGGCCATCAGCTTGTTGGGCGCCACGCCTACCGAGCAGGTCAGGCCGGTGGTGTCGAAAATGCTCTTCTGGATCAAGCGCGCCAGCACGCGCCCGCCTTCGCGCTGGCCGCCCGGCACGTCGGTGAAGGCTATAAACACCTCGTCCACACCCCGGTTCTCCATCTGCGGCGCGATCTGCAGAATGCAGTCTTTGAACATGCGCGAAAACCGCCGGTATTCCTCGCCGTCTACCGGCAGCTGGATCGCCTGCGGGCACAACTTGGCGGCCTTCATCAGGCCCATCGCCGATCCGATGCCGAACTGGCGCGCCGCATAGGTGGCGGTGGTGATGACGCCGCGGCCGACGTAGTCCTTGAGGCGGGCAAATTTCTCTACCGCAATGAAGGCGCGCGGATTGCCGCTGGCCTGTGCCTCGGGTGAGTGCTCCAGCGCCGTGAGCGCCTCGTCCACCGCGCGTCGGCCGCCGCCGATCACCAGCGGCAAGCCCTTGAGCTGCGGATACCGCAGCAGCTCGACGGAGGCGTAGAACGCATCCATGTCAAGGTGGGCGATACGGCGGGGGAGGGGGCTAGGCATGATCGATAAAAATCGTAGTACCCTATGATATCGATATGAACACGGTAACCCTATCCCCCAAGTTCCAGGTTGTCATACCGCAGGCTGTGCGCCAAGCCATGGGTTTGACGGCCGGCACCCGGTTGGTGGTCAAGCAAACCGGCAAGAGCATCGAGCTGGTGCCGGTGCCAACGCTGGAAGAACTGAAGGCGGAATTGAAAGGTTGCGGCAGCAGCATCGAGGATGGGGCGGAGCGCTTCTGATGGCTACACGCAAACCGGCGTCGGCAGGGCCACTGGTGGTGGACTCGCCGTGTTGGCTCGAGGTATTTGGCGCCGGGCCGAATGCCGGGCGGTACGAGGCGGTAATCGCCAAACCGGGTGATTTGATCGTTCCCATCATGACCATCTACGAAGTCTACAAATACCTTTGCCGGGTGAAAGGCGAGGCGCCGGCATTGCGCGCGGCGCACTATATGGAACAAGGCAAGGTGATCGATATCGACTGGGCGATCATGCTCGCGGCTGCCAGCAACGGACTGCCGTTGGCCGACAGCCTGATCTATGCGACGGCGCAGGCCCACGGTGCGACGCTGTGGACGCAGGATGCGCATTTTCAGAAGTTGCCGGGGGTGCGGTATTTTGCGTGAGTACGGCGATTGCCTGTTTGGGAGACTATCGCCAATCACCACCTTCTGG
>Ga0209490_10005299_pt1 | contig 11787 bp, 15 predicted proteins | sample MAT06_FD_187209 | JGI IMG/M metagenome (GOLD analysis project Ga0209490, IMG submission 187209) | Freshwater microbial communities from Lake Fryxell liftoff mats and glacier meltwater in Antarctica - MAT-06 (SPAdes) (version 2) | ecosystem: Environmental > Aquatic > Freshwater > Ice > Liftoff...
TTTCGCGGCTGCTGCTGAACGAAATTCCCGACAACATTGAGCAGTCGTTTAGCAGCTTGGGCTTAAACTTTTTGCCCAGCTCCAAAAAAGACTTTAAGGCTGAATGTTCCTGTCCCGACTGGGGCGACCCGTGTAAACACATCGCTGGCGTTTACTATAAAGTTGCCGCCGAACTCGATCGCGACCCGTTTCTGTTATTTGAACTACGGGGATTATCGCGCCAAGATTTACTCAAGGAGCTAGCCAAATCGCCCTTAGGGCAAGCGCTTTCTGCTGAGTTGCAAACGCAGGCGCGATCGCCCGTTCCCGTCACGTCTTACCACACCCGTCCCACCACCGTCCCCACCGTTCCCGTCGCCACCTTGCGCGACTTTTGGCAGGGAACCCGCCGCCTGCCCCAAACGATCGAACCCATTCCCCCAGCCCTCGTCGCTGCCATTCCACTCAAAAAGCAGGGCGACTTTCCCGCTTTTTGGCACCGCAATAACTCCTTCATCGACGCGGCTGAAACTCTCTACGAGCAGGTCAGAGCCAAAGGGCAGCTATGAAGGTTGATTTTAGCGTACAAAATCAACTTTCTACGGGTGAAGTTAATTTGTTTGAGGGAGATGATTCGGTGATACACTTTGGCTACAATCAACTTAATTGATTAGAGTAGAAGGGTTACCGGTTTAGCAACAGCTAGCCAAGATCTTGATACAAATGCTTCAGGATTTAGGAACGGTAGCCAAATCCAAGCAGTACACATGCAAGAATAGGCCATATAGCCACACTCATACTTTGCCGGAGAATCTACGTAAGTTTCTATCTGACCGCCCGGAAAACGGTAGACATGGGAAAGGATTTTATCTAGCCGCCCGAAAAACGGTAGATATGGGAAAGGATTTCATCTAACTCCTCTCCTGAAGGTGAAGGGGGAGGCGAGATGCTCAAACTCACGGGACAGGATACGTTGGCAGCCCAAATGTTTACCGCCGTCAGTAACGAAATCCCGCCCGGTTCACCAGACGTGCAAAAAGTACTTGGGGTTCTCAAACGAAATGGGGTAAAGGTTTCAGCCTGATCCCTACATCGAGCCGACTCAGAATCAAGGGGAACAATTGTCCCCCCCTAACGCGCCAATCGAGCGGACGCTTCAGTACCGCTCATCGGCGCGTTAAATCGCTTAAGGTTCAGGGAGGTAAAGTTCGTCTGTTGATATTCAGGCTAGAGAAGCCACACCACTTGAGCCATGCAAGTTAGGAGGCTTAGGGTTTCTCCGCTAGTCGATCGTAAACTTTCTTGAGCATCCAGGCTCTGACTGCATCACCAAACTCTGGATCGTCGATGATCTTTGTGAAAATATCTTGATTGTCTTCCATTCGCTCAATCAGCGTAGTCAAGAATATGTCATCAAAGCCATATTTGAAGTTTTGAATTGAATTGCTTTTAGCTTGCTGCGACAGCGATTCATTCCGAATCAACTCTTCTTCGATCTGGCTAAAGAAGTATTTGTCAGCGTCGGTAAACTCAGTATTAAATCGCTTGTTGAGAAGGTCAATGATCTCTGAAAGCTTTGCCTGAGTTTCTTTTTCTCTAGACATTCCTGCTTCCGTACTGGGTTGCAAAGCTGATTCTGAGTCTTTTTGTAAAACAATTTGACCTTCTCGAACTTTTTGCAAGCGGTAATATTCCAAGCCAACTTCATCCGTTAATTTAAAGATTTCACTCTGAAGCCGTTTGGGTAATTTAGTTTGAAGCAGACGCGCAAACGCATAGAATTTTTCTAGTTCTGCATCGGCAAAGGGCATAACTTGTGCTAAGAAAGCATAGAGCTGAATGAAAGCACCGAGCGTATTTTTGAACTCATCTTGCTGCTCTTCGCTGAGTCCATTGAAGCGATCGCACGCTGGGTCAACGAATGCATGTAACCGGGCATGGTCTTGTTTACTGGTTTTCTCAGTCGGCTTAAAAAATACTCTGGCAAAGGCATCGACTTCGGTAGGCCAAATGATTTGAAACCCATCAATCCGATTCTTCAAGTCATACAGGCGGTTCGGGTTAGTAGTAGCCGCAAGAATCGTTTGTTCGTAATAGGGCTGAAAGGCATCAATAATTTCTTGCTCTTCATTCGCAAAATCGAGAACAAACGTATCTTCCTTGCCGGGGCAGATGCGATTTAAGCGGGAAAGGGTCTGTACCGCTTTGACTCCCGCAAGTTTTTTGTCCACATACATGGTGTGCAGCAATGGTTGATCAAAGCCGGTTTGGTATTTGTCGGCAACAATCAGCAGTTGATAGTCACCTGTCTCAAATTTCTCAGGGAGTTCCCGTTCGCCAAAGCCATTGGTATCAGACTCCGTGTAGGCAATCCCTGTTTCTCGATCGGTAAATGCAGTAAAGGCAACGATCGCCCGAATATCGTCATAGCCCTGCTTTTTCAGATATTTATCGAATTCGTCTTTGTACCGAATGACGTGGGGGCGGGAGGCTGTCACGAGCATGGCTTTGGCTTTACCACCAATTTTATGCATCACGCATTGGCGAAAATGCTCGATGATGACTTCGGTTTTTTGAGCCAGATTATGGGGATGCAGGGATAGAAATCGGGCGATCGCTTTGCTGGCTTTTTTCTTATGAATTTGGGGATCATCTGCGATCGCTTTGGTCAACCGAAAGTAGGTTTTATAGGTGGTATAGTTTTGCAGCACATCCATGATGAAGCCTTCTTCAATGGCTTGTCGCATGGAATAGAGATGGAAGGGTTCGGGCTGCCCCTGAGAGTTGAGGTGTCCGAAGACTTCTAGGGTCTTAGCCTTGGGGGTAGCGGTGAAGGCAAAGAAGCTGAGGTTAGGCTGTTTGCCACGGGACAGCATGGATTTACGCACCCAGTCTTCTTCGTCCTCGTCGTTGGTGCCATAGCTGCCACTGTCTTCCTTGGCAGATCGGCTGAGGTCAATCACAGTGAGGGCTTCCTTCATTTTTTTGGAGGCTTCGCCGCCTTGAGAACTGTGGGCTTCATCCACGATCAGGGCATAGTTACGCTGGGGCAGTTCGCCAATTTTGTCTAAAACGAAGGGAAATTTTTGCAGGGTCGTAATGATGATATTGGTGCCGGAGGTCAGGGCTGCTGCCAATTGCGTGGCATTGCGATCGACTTTTTGCACCACTCCCGCCACATGGTCGAATTGATAAATGGTGTCTTGGAGTTGTTGATCTAGCACGCGGCGATCGGTAATGACGATGACGGAATCAAACACTCGCGCATCCTGGTTGTTGTAGAGGTTGGCCAGTTGGTAGGCGAGCCATGCGATCGAGTTGCTTTTGCCACTTCCTGCGGAGTGTTGGATCAGGTAGTTGTGTCCGGCTCCATTGGTTTTGGCATCAGCCGTTAATTTGCGAACAACATCTAGTTGATGGAAGCGCGGGAAAACCAGGCTCTCTTTTTTTACGGCTGTTTTTTGACGACCAGCGCCGTTGAGGGTGATGGTGTCTTGCTCTAGATGTAGGAAGCGCCCCACGATGTCGAGCCAGCTCTCTTTTGCCCAGATGGTTTCCCAGAGGTAGGCGGTTTTGTAGCCGCTGGGGTTGGGGGGGTTGCCTGCGCCTTTGTGGTAGCCCTGGTTGAAGGGGAGAAAGCGGGTGTTGCTGCCGTCGATGCGGGTGGTCATCCAGGCTTCGTCGGGATCGACGGCAAAGTGAACCAGGGCGCGGCGTTTGAATTGAAACAGAAGTTCGTGGTTGTCGCGATCGCTGCCATATTGCTGTTTCGCGTTTTCTACGTCCTGTCCGGTGAAGTGGTTTTTCAGTTCAACGGTGGCGACGGGTAGCCCGTTGATGCTGAGGAGTAGATCGATGGAGTTTTGGTTGCGGGTGCTGTAGTGGACTTGGCGGGTAACGGTGAGGAGGTTTTGGTTATAGAGGGCGAGGGTTTCGGGGTTGAGGCCACTGGCGGGTTTGAAGTAGGAGAGTTTGAAGCGCACGCCATAGTCGGTGATGCCATAGCGGAGGACATCCAGCATCCCTCGGAATTCGAGTTCTTGGTAGAGCCGTTGGATAAATTTAGACTCTACAGTGAGTCCATGAATTTCAGAAAGCTTCTGCCATGACTGGGGCTGAGAGGCTTGAATGAACTGTAGTAAAATCGTTTTATCGAGTGCCAACTCGCGGCTAAAGTTGGCCGGATCGCCTAACTGGTAGCCACCGCCATTGCTGAGATGGCTAACAATGGCATCTTCAAATGCTTTCTCAGTAGTTTGGCTAGGCATCGGAGAAATTCCTGGGGTGCTTACTTCAATTTCCTAGAGGGGCACTGGGGCAAAGGGATCATCATTCAGATACGTTATGCAGCTCCTGAATTAAAAGGTCTTTGAGTGGCATGATCTATCTCCTACGTTTGGAATGAAATTTAGTTATTACAAGATTAACGCTAAGAGTCTTGCTCCTTTTGCTTTTTGTCTTCTATGACCTTAATGAAATGTTGATATGCCGTCTCCCGAAATACATAAATTAGACGCTCTCGCTCAGGCTCGGAGAGGTCTTCTTTTAGGCTACCTTCTTTGTAACAATCTTTGATGAAACTAAAGTCTTCTAATTGACTAAACTGTGCCAGATCTTCGTCATCAATGATGCTTGGAAGCTTGTCCTCGATTAAGGTGAGAGTATCGGGGTCAAAATATCGAACATCTGGCTTGCTATGAATAGAAAAGCCGCGTCCTTGGAAGTGAGGCTTACCTTCTCTGGAGGGCCAGTTAATACCGAAAAACTCTGAGGTGCCTGACTTATAAAGTTTCGCGATTTGAATAGCACCATCTACTTCCCGAATGGAGGAATCTCTAGACATTTTAATTAGGACAGTCAAAGGTTCCATATCTAGTGGATCTTCTTCCGTTCCGCTATTTTCTCGATCTTCTCTAAGATTTTTTCTGGCAGTTTCACTAAGCGATTCTGGGTTACCTAAAAAAGCATAGGTTATTACTTTTCCAGTATATTCTTGAGGAATAAAACCCTCTGCATCTTTTGAGTAGTACAGTTTCCAGATACGAAAACAGTTCTTTGACCAACTCCAGCCACCAAACAAAAATTCAGCGTCACTTCTTAGCTTGTGTATATCCTGACCTTGTATTTCATTGACGATCGTGCCAACCAGGGACGTAAACATGGTAGACAGATAAGCCAATACCTCTTCAATATCAGTATGTGAACTTTGTAATTTTTTGCTGAGCTTAATGGACGACAGAAGATTTAAAATTAATGGATACGCCCGCCCCGTGTCTCCCGCAAAGCAGATTAAGCAATCGGGTCGAGGTAATTCAAATAACTTGACACCCTGATTCCATTTTTCGCCCCCTGTCAAAGAGCTATCGGTCGCAAAGACTAGCTCTTCAACATTATTAATCTGGCGTATCCAGGCAGCACAGAGAGTCATGACGTTGAATCTCCTGACTGCCGAAGGATTGCTTCAACGGTTTGCTTAAGTTGGGGAAGGTTTTGCTCAATGATTCCCCAGACCCGATTTAGGTTGACTTTTAGGTAGTCGTGAATCAGGATATCTCGCAAGCCAGCAATTTGCTTCCAGGCAACATCAGGGTAGGTACTTTTTAGCTCTGGAGATAGGTGCTTGGTGGCTTCGCCGATAATTTCAAAATTTCGGATGACAGCATCTTGAATCATCGGCGTTTCCAGAAATTTTTCTTTGCCTTCAACCGTGTAGGACTCGATGCGTTGGATACAGTCTTGAATATTGCTCAAATACAATAAATCGCTTTTCACAGGGGAATTGCCTCCTGCAAGACCTGGCTGCGGATCGCTTCATGTAAGCAATCGGGTTCAACCACATCAACTCGACAACCCAGTAGTTCTTCTAAGTCTTGGATCAGGGCAATTTGGTCAAGCAGGGTGCGCTGGTTATCGAGTTCCACTAGGAAGTCAATATCACTCTCGGAAGTGTTTTCTTGCCGTGCAACAGAGCCAAAGATTTGAATATTGGATGCGCCATATTTGGAGGCAATTTGCAGGATTTGCCCTCGTTGATTGAGTAATGATTCAAGGTTCATGCGACATCCTCCTCCCCAATCGCCAGTTTGCCTGTGACGGCAGCGGTGATTAAAGATCGCCGATACTCTTGGAGTTTAGTGAGAGTTCTTTGATTCATGGTGTCTCCTCTGGTAAATCTGCTACCCAGCAAAGGGATGTTATCCACGATGTATTTTTCAGAGCATTAAAAAACTTTTCGTCGGAGGTGACCATCTGACAATTTTCCCGGATTGCCAATGCTAGATAAAAACAATCATAAATACTACGACCTGACTGATTTGCTAAGTTGAAGGCATCTTGAAGCAAGGGTTTGGAGTCCACTAACTGCATCGGTGAATTTTGGATTGCGGTTAAAGCCTGCTGTCCTTCATCCAGGCTAATTTCGTTGAAGCGAATCTTTTTCCAAAAGACATTACCTGCTTCTGGCAATAGATAATCGGAGGCTAGAAGCCCATAGCTACCGCTAAGCAGTCTGGCTGCTTCTGGGCCAAATATTTCTGGCACAAACCACTTTATAGCAACACAGACATCAACGACATATTGCCTCATCTGTCGCGGTCCTCCCGTACTAATTCGGCACTGTCGGTATGAATCCTGCCAGATAGGGCTTGTCGCATTTGGGCGGCTTGCTCTCTAAAGGCAGTCATTTTGGCAACTTGTTCAGTCTCTATCACCTCTTGCAGGATGACTTTTAATTCGTCTTCTAAGGATCGCTGATGATTGGCGGCGCGAACTTTTAGCTGTTCTAAAATGGTGGGGTCGAGGTCATTGAGAATGAGTTGAGCCATTATTTATGCTTCCTATTCTAAGTGATTGATGTCGAGTTTGCCCGTGACGGCAGCGGTGATTAAAGATCGCCGATATTCTTGGAGCTTTTCAATTTGGTGCCTGACCATATGCATTAGTTTATTACTTTTATCGAAAATTTCATGGATATGAATGACAATATTATTTTGCTCATCTAAAGGAGGAGTAGGCATCCACAAATCAGATAAAACAGTTAAGTTTAAACCATCCATTGTGACACCTTGAGCCATTTCTAAAAGTTGTGCTTCCCCAGGTTTACTGCGAAATACCCAAGCAAAGAAGTGAGTCAACATATACTTTTGTCGGACAACATATTTGACAAGCCGAGGATTAATAATTCCTGTCTCAATTCCTTCAGGAACAACAGCAACACGTCCTATAGTGCCCATAACGGTAACTAGTACGTCTTGGGGTTGCACTAGATAACGTTGCATCTCTAAAAACTTTTCTGGTGAGATGTAGTAATCTCCTACCGTGAAGTCTCCTGGGATAACTTGCTGTTGCCCATAAACTCTGTAGCCAGCAGAAACGTACATAGACTTAGTAAGAGATGAACCGTAAGGACCAGCAATCTTATCTGATATGAGATGACGTAAACGTAAAACCTCCCAATGCTCAGGGATCTCGCCGATCCAGGGGATGCCGGAGTCTTTCATGGGGGCGTTGGGGTTCAGCCCCTTGGTGACAGCTTGGTTGATCAGGGCGGTGCGTTTTTCTTCGAGGAGTTGAATGAGGCGTTGTTTTTTGGCGATCAGGGTATCGATCGCGGCGGTTTTGCGATTGAGAAAGCGGGCGATCGATTTTTGGATTTCTAGGGAAGTGAAGGGAATATCAAAACGTCTAATTTGCTGAATTCCTAAAGCTTGTCTAGTAGAGCCAGTTGATTCTAGATCGCACTGGTTTTTAATGGGATCTGAGTCTAGGGCATAAAACAAAAATTGTGAATCAACGGTATCCTGTGGCTTGATTAATACTAGAGTGGCTGAAAGAGCCATCTGAGGGACGGGTTTGATCCGCCTCGGTAGTCCTAAAGTACCAACCTTACAAAAGACAATGTCTCCCAGAAGCAGTCTATAAGCTAATTCCTGTTTCTTAACGGCTTCCAACTTGACCTTCCTAGCTGTTTCGATATTAATACTTCCATCGGAGTTTATATCTCTAATGCCAACATACGGATATCCATTTGTCTCAGCTAATTCAGGCGCTCTATGATCAGGCTGAGGATCAATTACATTTGATACAAAATCCAATCGGGTAGTTGGAAAATCAAAGAATACAGAAAGGTCTGTCATCTAACTATCTCCTCCAACATTCCTCGAATCTCATTCGATAACTCCTTCATGGCTTCGGCTCCTGGGTCGATTGGTTAGATGCAACTTGTGCAAGAAAAACATTGGCTTGTTGAGCCGCATCCATCAGACGCTGATCATTTGTCGCCAATGGGATACTCAGGCGAATCGCTAGCTCTAGATAGGCTGCATCATAGGCAGCAAGATGATATTTACGCACAGAGCAATCTAAGACAAACCGCTTCAAAATCTTCGTCCCTCTTCAATCAGTTCACGAATGGGAGGATTTTTCCAGGCAACTTGCTTTCGCAACTCTCGAAGCTTTGCTGCTACTTGGGGTAAGTTTTCCTTTTCCGCAAATTGAACCAAAATTTCCTTGATTTCTACCTCTAGGGTATGGTTATGTCTCGATGCCCTTGACTGCAATATTTCCAATACACTTGAATCAAGATTGTCAATCACAATTTTTGTCATAAACGCCTCCTAAAATTACTAAATCATCCTTGGACATACTCACAAAAGAGCGGCTTACGCGATCGCGTATCCGGTGTGTGATCGCACATTCGGCGGCTGAGATCTTAAACGGATCATCCGTAATCGTCCAGCCATCCTTTTCTAGAGCTACTCTCACTGTGTCGTGATAGAGATCTTTAGCCATGGGCAATAGTTTCCTCTCCCAACCGCTTCAAGACCTGCAACACCACAGACAGATCATTATTCGGATTCACCAATGAATAAAGCCTAGAGTTCGCATATTTAGCGGTGGGTTGGCGTGTTGACTTCAGAAACAAAAACTCATTCCCATTCGTAATCATGCCAAACGTAGGTTGAGCCATCTCTGGGTTGCCCACCATATAGCTCAGGGCTTGCGGAATTGCTCGTGTCACTGCAAAATCACTCCGTTTCGACTCAATCACCAAGAGCCACAAACGATGTTTGAGTACCAGCACATCAATCCGTCCTCGAATTACGGTGCCTTCATCCTCTAGTTCCACATCCACACTGGTTTCCGTCTCAATCCGAAACGGCTTGTGATAAAAACCCGCCAGATCCAACAGCGGCGCAAGTACCACCATCTTGACGCTGTTTTCCAGCATCGGTGGGTCTTCCATTAACTCCATAAAATTGGACTTGACGCGATCGAGCAACTGTTGCTCTGCCTCACTCAAAACCACATGAGCCTCAGCCTCAGCCCACTCTGGGAAAAAACCTGGGTTTTGAGCCATCTCTAACCCAAATGCTTGTTTGAGTTCGCGTAGCGTTACCTCAGTCGCCGGAATTGTTTGCACCATTTCTAATAGCCCTCCCTATAGCACTAGGTCTAACATGCCGCGAATCTCATCTTCTAATTCCTTAATCTCCCGCTCAATCTCCGCCAACGGTCGTGGCGGCACATACTCATAAAAATGTCGCGTAAACGGAATCTCGCAGCCAATTCTCGTCTTACTCTCATCCACCCAGGCATCCGGCACATGGGGCAGCACCTCCCGCTGCATATACTCGTCAATATCCTCCTTCAAAGGCACATTTTCATAATCCCGCAAATCCGAGTCTGGCTCTGGGTTGTCGTCGTTATCTGTACAAATCTCTGCCGTTTCATCCCGCTCTGATAGTGCATTCGCGATCGCCTTTTTCACTGGGGCAGCAATTTTCATATCCGCTACTCTGAGCGCATCCGTCAAGGCTGTTTCAAATCCATCCCGGTTTTTGTACAGCGCTTCTCCCAGACCTTGCAACGCCGTTTTAATCGACTCCTGCAACGCCTTCCCCGCATCAATTTCCTCCAGCGCCGCCCCACCCCGCTTCTTCGACACCGCCAGATTCACAAACGCCGATTCCGTCTCCAGCCGTGCCAACCGTTCCTCAGTTGCCTGAAAATTCAGCCGCAACGGACGCTCCACCGTAATCCGCCAATAGCCAAAATCCTCATTATCAAAAATCTTGCTAACCACCAACTCTTTTTCGGCACCATCAATGGGTAGCTTACGTGTGGCATTGTGTTGAAACTCTCCATAGATTTGAGTAATTTCAGCAATCTGATCGGGCATCACTTCCACCCCATCGCCAATCACATTACGCTTATTGCCCAGACTACGGCTCATCTTCTTGTAATAGTGGATGCCGTTGATCAGTTGGATCTTGCCCTTCCGCTCCGCTGCTTTAGCATTGGTGACAATCCAGATGTAGGTGTGAATTCCTGTGTTGTAGAATAATTGGTCAGGCAGCGCCACGATCGCTTCCAGCATGTCATTGTCGATGATCCACTTGCGGATCTCGCTTTCTCCACTGCCCGCACTCCCCGAAAATAGCGGCGACCCATTAAACACAATGGCAATCCGCGAGCCGCCATTATGTCGCTTCATTTTGGCAATCATATGTTGCAGAAACAAGAACGAGCCATCGGAAATGCGCGGTAACCCCGCCCCAAATCGCCCATCAAAGCCCTTCTTCTCATGCTCCGCTTTCACATGAGTTTGCACCTTCTTCCACTCCACCCCAAACGGTGGATTCGATAGCATATAGTCAAAGGTTTCGTGCTCTAACCCATCCGTAGTAAACGAGTTGCCGAACTTGATATTGCTAACATCCTGCCCCTTAATCAACATGTCTGACTTGCAGATCGCATAGGATTCTGGGTTCAACTCTTGCCCAAACACCACAGGTTTCGCATCCAGATTCAGTTCCTTAATGTATTCCTCTGCCACCGAGAGCATTCCCCCGGTTCCACATGCCGGATCGTAGATAGTTTTGACAATGCCCTTCTGGGTCAAAACCTCCCGGTCATTTTGAAACAGCAGATTCACCATCAGCCGAATCACTTCACGGGGTGTAAAATGCTCTCCTGCAGTTTCATTCGAGAGTTCTGAAAACTTACGAATCAGCTCTTCAAACACATAGCCCATCTCCATATTAGAGACCGTATTAGGATGAAGATCGATTTCAGGTTTGGCAAACTCTTTGACAACTAAAAAGAGTAAATTTACCTCATCTAAACGGTTTATTTGATCATTGAAATTGAAATATTCCAGAATTTCTCGTCCTGCTGCCGAAAAACCATTGATATAGTTCTTTAGATTGGCCGCAACATTATCCGGATCATCCTTCAATTTCTGAAACGTAAATTGACTGATATTATGAAAAGGTACCCCTGCTTTTTGATTGAGCAGCGGATCGGGATTTTTTAGTTTTTTCTTTTCGTCTTTTGTTTCCATCATGGGCTTGACTTTTTTTTCGTAAAAGTCCATGACCGTTTCCTTTGTTGGCTCTAAAACGCAATCTAACCGCCGCAACACAGTAAACGGCAGAATGACCTTGCCATAGTCAGCCTGTTTGTAGTCCCCCCGCAGAAGATCAGCAACTCTCCAAATAAAGTTGGCAAGCGATCTTACGTTTTCTGTTCGAGCCATTGAATAACACCAGGATAGTCGATATGATCATAGGCTAACTCTGACGGTTTGATGCTTGACATGTCAGGACAACTTGAAACCTTGGAGGTACTTATCTCGCAGAGTATCGCCTCTCTCATCTCGCAGAGCGATCGCCTCTCTCATCTCGCAGAGTACCGCCTTGGAGCAAACTGATACCCGTCCCCAGTTGCCCCGACAAATTCATGTGCATTCTCAACCGGATCATGGTGTAACCCATCTCGCTCTGAGGCCAATTGCCGGGGCGACCA
>Ga0209490_10005302_pt1 | contig 11783 bp, 10 predicted proteins | sample MAT06_FD_187209 | JGI IMG/M metagenome (GOLD analysis project Ga0209490, IMG submission 187209) | Freshwater microbial communities from Lake Fryxell liftoff mats and glacier meltwater in Antarctica - MAT-06 (SPAdes) (version 2) | ecosystem: Environmental > Aquatic > Freshwater > Ice > Liftoff...
GCCGGCACGCGCGGCCTGCCAGCTCCACCCCGACCTCGCCAGCGCCCGCTGCGAAACGCCTCCGGACGCTTACCGTGCAGGGCACGGGCTCGACTATGCGAGCAGCCGGTCGCATCGACGCGCCTCGCGCGAACCAGGGGCGCTACGGTCGGTGGGAAACGGGGACTTAGACGGTCTGATTCGAGCAACGCGATATCGCGTTGAAGCCGCCCCAAGGACGAGGTTCTAATCCCGCGATGAGCACCGATATCCGCACCCTCGTCGACGACTTCACCACCCGCCTCGAACAGATGATCCGCCGCACGGCGTTGGAGCAGGTCGAGCGTGCACTCGGCGCTGAACTGGACGAGCCGGTGCGTCGTGGCCCCGGCCGTCCGCCGAAGACTGCCGCAACCGCGAAGCCCGCCGCGAAGGGTGGCAAACGCGACGCCGGCTCACTCGACGAGATGGGCGTAGCTCTGCTTGCGTTTGTGAAAGCTAACCCCGGTCAGGGCGCGATCGAGATCGCTCGTGCCATCAAGACCGACGTCGACACCATGCGCCTCCCGATGCAGAAGCTGCTCGCGCAGGGCAAGGTTCGCACTCAGGGTCAGCGGCGCGGGACCAAGTACTTCGCGGCGGGCGGCGGCTCGGGGCCGGCAAAGGCGACCGCACCCGCGGCGAAGAAGAAGGCGGGCAAGAGAGGTGCGAAGAAGGCGAAGTCGTCGGGCGCGAAGGCCGAAGCGGCGCCGATCGCGGCCGCCGCGTAGCTTCGCTCCGCGCACCGGGCCTGAGGTTCGCCGACAGATCCGTAACAAGTCCCGCTTCCGGGACGGCCACCCATGCGCGGCCCGGAAATGTTCCTGGGCCATGACCGGACCCGCTAGACTCCCGAACAGGAAACGGGTGGATGGCCCATTCCGGGCCCGACGCCAGATGATCTCTCCTACGCGAAAGCAAGGGTAACCAGCGATGAAACGAAGCCTTCCCGCTCAAGTCTGCCTACTTCTCGTCACGTTCTTGAGTCTGAGTGTCCGCTCTATCGCGGTTGTCGAGGTTACATGTGGTGGTGACGAAGAAAGGCACATCGTGGAAACTTCTTCAAACACGGTGTGCGACACACTTGCCAGGTCGCACCGGCGGTCTTTGGCGGACTTGGAAGCGCTGGTTCTCGCCGCCTATCCCGATGTCAGTTGCATGAACGGTGATTGCCAGGAGGGCACCTGCGTCCCCACGGTCGTGTTCGTCGACACGGTTACGTACACAGATCACTACAATGCCGTGCTTGACTGCTACACATCGGATGCAAAAATCAACGGCAAGATCCTCATTCACTGCACAACCTGCACGGTGATCTAGGACGGCTGCGTGGCCTGCCACGCCATGGTGCCCAAGAGGTGATCTACCTGGCGCCGTTGTCCTAGAACTGCCACTTTTCTGGGCGACAGAGCCGGTGCTGCTCTGGCGTCTTTCCAGAGTAAGTGATCCCCTTCGCTCACGAGCCTGATCGTCCGCGGTGTCAAGGGGGTGCCATTTCGTGATTCCCCTGCCGAGACCCTGCGACAGGATAGTTTGCTGGCCCCATCACGGCGTCGACTGCGCTGGCTGCCGTGACGGCTCAGACAAGAGAGAGTAGGAGTGGCATGAAGCGAACCAAGATTCTCGTATTGACCCTCGTTTCGGCAGTTGTGTGCCTTCTGCTTGTCATCCTCGTTAGGGGGTCGCATCCCTCTAACCCAGTCTCGCCCGAAGCGCCGGGCAATGGGATGACAGTTACAACGACAGCCGAGAGCGTTGTTTCGGGTTCGGATCAAGTCCCGGACCAGACACGACAAGTAGTGATGGGAGAAGAGAGTTCCGCCGTGCTCACCAGACTGGCAGGCGGACTCGTCGTGCGAAAGCGAACCGGCGAAATAGACCGGGTAAAAGACGGAACTCTCCTGACGGATATCTGGCTTAAGGGTTCTCTAATTGAGCACGCCAGACACGTTCGTGTCCAAGGGGGACGGTGGGAAACACAGGTTACGTCTGAATGGACGCTTGTTCCTACCGAATTCATTTCTAACTTTGGGAGTCGGGCGACGGTTGAACACGTCAGCTTAAGTTGCCGAGATGATCTAGACCGCACGATAACCGCGACATGGTTGTCGGGAACGATGCTTTCGGTCGTCGCGATGGAGACAAATGAGGTTATTTCCGACGTAACTGTTGTTCTCGCGAATTTGCATTCTGAAACTGCACCTCTCACATCGATTCCGTTCCGTTCTACTGACTATGATCGACTGATAAAGGGGGATGCACAGCTGGAGTTGCCGTGCCTAATCAAAGGCGCAGTGGCCTTTATCAGCTCCCCCGGCCGAGAAACAAAAACAATCTCGTTCGTTGGATGCGAAGGATCTAAGACAGTTAGCTTGGCCAAGTCTGTTTCCATTCGCGTAGTGGTTGAGCCCTCGGTTAATAATGCTCGATATTTCTTGCAGGCCTGGAAAGATTCCGACAACATCCCGGACCCTCAACTAGTAACGGGGATAAAGGACGGGGAGACCAAAGACATTTTGGGCCTCCCTGCAATCCCCCTAGTATTCACGCTCGCGAGGGTGTCGGAGCCTCGCGTCACCGATGTGTTTGATGTGCAAAGGGTGGAAAAAGACCCCGTTACCGGAGGTGGCATTGTGCGCCTGTGCGCGCAGCGCCCCAGCGCGTCGCGTACAACCGGGTCCATTCACCTTAACATCTATGGCTCTCAATCAGGAGTCAAGTGGGTCGCCCTGACGCCGATAGGTGCCCAATTACATCTCTTGCCGTCCCGGATTGATACCACAGGGATGCCGGTCACCGGAGCAGTGCAGCAAATCGCCCTCGAAAACGTTGTGCCGGGCGAATATGGTCTTGAGACCGCTCCGTCCATGGCCCCAACAAAGATCATTGTCAGCCCAGGGATTACCTCCGAGCTGAATGTCGACATCGACCATCAAGCAAGATTAGTAGTGGATATTGTTGACTCGGATGGTGATCGACCAATAAATGATGCTCGGCTTGCGGCTCGACGAGTAGGCTCTTTCGGCGCTATTGCGTGGATGCCGGTTGAATTTGACATCTCACGGAGTGCCTATTCCGCAATGCTAACCGTGGGGGACTACGAGCTGGCTACTACCAGAGTAGGTGGCGGCACGATATTGGATACCGTGAGTATTGCTGGGGCGGAGGTTCGTCACACCGTCGTATTGTTGAGGTCCGAGCCAGTCGTGGTTGTTATTGAGGCCGAAGACAATCAGTCCGGTGTAATTGTTCCCTCGACAGTGTGGGCTCGAGTTAAAATGCATCCCCTGGCTCCAACTGTTGGGCATCTGGTTGGAATCAAGATGACTGAACCGGATGGCGAGGGTGGTGTCGCTCAGGCGGAATTCCTACTCAGTTCCGGGGGGCAGTACCGGATCGTATTCCCGCCATTTGAGGGTTATGCAGCAGTGGAGCCAGTCGATGTCACGGTAGAGCTAGGCAAGCCATATGTCCTCAAGCTTAACCTTGTATCCCCGCGACTAGGTTCGTCGCGCTGAGCTTAGCGTGAGCAAGTTCCACCGAAAGCACTCTATATAAATGGATACTTAGGGTCGTGGACTTCATTGCTGTAGAGTGTGGAGAATGAGGCACAGCCCTCTTCGCTACTCCAACGGCGCGTCTTGCAACCATCGGCTGAGCAAGCACCCAAACAGGCGCTAGTACTCCTCCGAGATGTTCTCCGGAGCAGAGTCCCCGTCACGTCACGCCCGCCTGGACGCCGCCGGAGCGGACGCGACGATCGCGTGCATGTATCAACGCGAGGAGGCGGCGGCGTGAGCGCCTTGTTCGTTCGAGGATCTGACGGCCGAGTGGTACTGACTAGTCCGCAGTATAGGCGACACTTGGAGCATGAAAGAATGAACGAACGAGCCGAGGCTGAGATCGAATGCGGGCAAGGTCGGGCTCGACGCGTCGTCGCAGAGATTCGTTCTGGCGCAGTGGCGTCTTTGACGTTCCCCTCCTTGCCAACGTGAGCGAGACACCTTCCTCCATCCGGTTTAGTGTCGAGGGCTGAAGGTTGCCTGCCGTTGTCCATCGATCCCACAGACGCCGCGCGCTTGCCCCGAGAGGGGCGATCGGAGCGAAGCGGAGATCGCCCCTCTCGGGGCGCCGACTCGAATCCTGAAGTGGTCGCACGCCCCACACGCCGGCGGTTCACCGCCGAGTTCAAAGGTATGCGTCCGGCGCCGACTCGAGACGGGCCGTAGCGCAGGCTTGCACGCGGGCCGAGGCTCTGGGCATGAAGCAGCCCATCCGTTGGACGCGTGGCGAGGATCGCGGCGATCTCGGTCGCCACTACAGCGCGCTGCTCGCGCGCCAGGAAGCTAGCGGCCTGAGCATGCGCCGGTTCGCCGCGCTGCACGATGTCTCGGCCTGCACCCTCTACCAGTGGAAACGCCGGCTCGTGGCTGACGGCGACGCACAGACCTGCGAAGGCGGTCGGTTGCTGGCCGTCGATGTCGTCGACGAGGGCGAAGCACGAACTCGCAAGAACACCTACGAGATCTTGTTCGCTGACGGCACCTGCCTGCGCGTGCCGCGCGACTTCGACGCGGCGCGTGTGGCCGAGCTCGTCGCCGTGGTGCGCTGATGCTGAGCGGACTGGTGATGGGCCGCGTGTTCCTTGCGGCGGGCAGCACCGACATGCGCAAGTCGTTCAACGGCCTGAGCGGCATTGTGCGCGCGCAGCTGGGCTCGAATCCGCTCTCGGGCGACCTCTTCGTGTTTTGCAACCAGGGCCGCACGCGACTGAAGGTGCTGTACTTCGACACGACCGGCCTGTGGGTGTTCGCCAAGCGCTTGGAGCGCGGCACGTTCGCTTGGCCGCGCGTCGACGACGCTCGTGCGCGCATCGAGTTGCGTTACGAGGAGCTGCTCTTGTTGCTCAACGGCATCGATGCGGGCGAGTTGCGCGAGCGCAAGCGATGGCGACGAGTGGCGGGCTGAGATACTTCACTGCCGCGCTTGTTTTTCTGTCATTCTTGGAAACGTTTGCTCGGTTTCCGCCGAACTCTATTGTGTGATCGAAGCGGCGAGCAGCGAGACGAAAGTGCAGAGCGATGAGATCGCGGTCATGCGCGCACAGGTCTTCGAGCGCGATCAACGTCTCGCGGAGCGCGACGCGCGTATTGCTGAGTTCGGCGCTCGCATCGTCGAATACGAGCAACGCATCGTGCTCCTTGAACAGCGCGCTGCGCGCGCCCTTGAGCTCGAAGAACAGATCGCGCTGCTCGTCGAGCAGCTGAAGACCACTGGCGCCGACAACGCCAAGCTGCAAGCGCGCCTGAAGGATCTGCTCGCCAAGCGCCGCACGCTCGAAACGGATTCGGCGGGTCAACTCGTCCTGGCCTTCTGCGGCGAACCGCCGCTGCCCGCGCCGCCGTGCGCCAAGGAAGCGCCGGACGGTGAAACTTCCACCGACGTGCTGCGCCCGCGTCATGTACGCAAGAACGCGCCGCGCAAGCTCGAGTACGAGGCACTGCCGCGCGAGCACGTGCCGCACGAACTCCCGCTCGCAGAGCGCACGTGCAAGATCACCGGCAAAGTGCTGGTGCAGATCGGCGAGAAGACGAGCGAACAGCTCGAGTACCGCGCAGCCAAGCTGGTCGTCGTCGTGCATCACCGCGCGGTCTACGGCCTGAGTGAAGAAGACCGCGTCGAGCGCAAGATCGAGCCCGTGGTCGCGCCGGGTCCCGTGCAGCCGATCGAGGACGCGCGGGTCGGTGCGAGCCTCCTGGCCTGCATCCTGGTGCGCAAGTACTGCGACCACCTGCCGCTCTACCGCCAGCAAGCAGTGTTCGAGCGCGAAGGGCTCGCGCTGCCGCGCCAGACGATGTGCGATTGGGTCCTGGCCTGCGCCTTCCAGCTGGAGCCGATCCAACGTGCGCTGGCGAAGCGCATCGTGAGATCGGGTGTCGTGCAGCTCGACGACACTCCGGTCGACTGCCAGGGACCACCGGGCGAGAAGAACTTCAAAGCACGGCTGTGGACCTACTTGAGTCCGATGGAGCCTTGTGTCGTCTTCGACTTTTCGCTCGACCGTACACACGAGCACGTGCTCGAGTTTCTTGGACCCGATCTATCCGGCTATCTCGTCGGCGACGGGTACGCGGGCTACCACACGATCGCGAGCAAGCGCCCCGGCGTGATCGAAGCCGGCTGCTGGGCGCATGCGCTGCGCAAATGCCGCGAAGCGATCAAGGAATCGCCGGCGGAAGGCACGGCGCTCGTGTCGATGATGCGCGCGCTGTTCGTGATCGAAACAGATGCGGCGGAAGCGCAGCTCGCACCCGATGCGGTGAAGTCGCTGCGCGCAACCCAAAGCCAGCCGGTACTGGAGCGGATTCGCGAGTACGTGCACTCGCTGCGGCAGCGGCCCGGCGAATGGAGCGAGCAGTCGGCGCTGCACAAGGCTCTGACGTACATCGAGAACCAATGGGAAGCGCTGATCGCATTCCTGGGCGACGGTCGCGTGCCGATTCACAACAACGCGAGTGAACGCTCGATTCGTCCCATCGCGATCGGGCGCAAGAACTGGCTCTTTGCGGGCAGCGAGCGCGGCGGAAAGGCGGCGGCGACGATCTACTCGCTGATCGAGAGCTGTCGGCGAGTCGGCGTGGACCCGTACACGTATTTCTGCGACGTGCTCTTGCGCGTGGCCACGCACCCAGCGGATCGCGTCGACGAACTCGCGCCCGACCGCTGGAAGATCCTGTTCGCAGCGCAGCCAGACGGCTGAATCTCGGCCGGGCCGGCGCGCGCCTAGGAACGAGCGAAGACCGCTCGGCACGGCGTCAAGCGGCGGCGGGGATGGAGGTCCGGACGCTTACGATCCACTCGTCCGGGGGCTCGAGACCTCCCGGGATTCGGCCCGAACCGCTACCCTCTGCCCGGGGTCATCCGCTTGGAGTTCCTATCCCCCCCCGACGGACCGGGCTGGAAGGACGGCTGCCTCGCCCTCGCCGCTTGGTGCCAGGGAGCAGCGGAGTCGAGTTCGATGCTCGCCGCCAACTGGGTCACCGGAGGTGTTCTGATGGGCACGCAAGCCAAGGTCGTTCTCGCTGCAGTCGTCGTCAGCATCGCGTCGGCGGTGATCTGGACGGAAACGCGACACTCCGCGGTCGAGATCGACCGGAGCGCGCCGCCTGACGCTGCGGCACTGGCGGGCCCACCGGCAGATGACCCCGTGATCGAGCACACACAACTCCGCGCGTCATCCGCGTCGAGCGCAGATCGGCGATCGATCGTCCTGGAGAGGGCAGAGCAGCCCGACGTACAGCTTGATCGGATCGTTTTTGGCGCCATTCTGGCCCCGAACCGGCCACCGCCTCTGGGAGCTCGCGCCGAGCTGCGTGACGAGTGGGGCGACAGCCTCGACACGGACATTGGAGGATCCACGTCCTACTCGATCGCCGGGTTGCATGCCGGTCGCTGGATGCTGAGCGTGGTGGACTGCCCGGGCCTCTTCGCGCCCGCGCGCGAGCTGGATCTGGGCGCGGAACCGTCGGTGCGCGCGGACATCGAGCTGCGGCTTGCGCCGAGCATCGGGGTCCGACTGGTCACATCGACGGGTGCTCCGCTCGAGTCGCAGTTTCGCGACGACGCCTGGCACGGTGCGTACACGACGCACTGGGAAGTTGTCGCGACGCACGAGCCTTTGAAGGCTGACACGAGCGGTCCTGAAATCGCGCGACTCCGCTGTGGCACGTACACCTCGTCCGCAGAGGCCAGGAATGCAGGCCGAGCTCGAGTTCCCGCCGGCTATTCCGGCGTTCTCGAGCTCGAACGGCCGCCACCGGCCTACGCGAGCGCGCTGCTGCGCGGTCGCGTGCTCACCACCGTCCCGATCGACGACAAGACGACGGAAGTCACGCTGGTCATCGACCCGGAGCTCGCGCTGGCGTCGATGGGCGCGCTGCGATTCCGCCTGGTCGCCGCGCGCACCGGCGAGCCCATCTCGACCGCGGGCGTCCGCCTGGCCGAGGAATCGACCGGCGACTGGGCCAACCCGGTGATGTTCCCGCTCGAAGATGGCCAATTCGAGCGCTTGCGCTTGCCGCCGGGTCGATACGAGCTGCAGCTTCGCATCCCGGGACTCGAACACATGGTGAGCACGATCACCATCCAGTCAGGACGGACGACGGACCTGGGCGACGTCCTCGTCGAGGAGGGCGGCGTCGTCAGCGGGCGCGTGCTCGACGAATCCGGCGACGGGCTCAGCCTGCCCATCGGGTGGTCCATCCTCGATGCGGACAGGAACGGCACGTTCATCCAGATGGACAGGTCGACGAGCGACGGTCGTTTCGGTCTCGCGGAGTTGCCGACGAGCGGCATCCTGCTGCGCATCCACGATCCCGAATGGGCACTCGACCCGACGGTCGTGCGCGCTCCGCCAGGTGTCGTCCAGGAGGTCACGCTGCTCGCGCGGCGCGGCACAGCGGTGGCGATCCGTCACCGCGGCGCGGATGACGCGCTCGTCGAAATGCTGTTGCGCCGTGCGGATGGGACGGTGATCTGGTCTTCGAGTGACCTGGGCGCCCGGACGCATCGAATCCGCCTGGTTGCGGGCTCCTACACGCTGGAGGAACGGCGCGCGGGCCGCCCGATCGCGAGCCGCGCGTTCGAAGTGGCCGCCGAACCGCTGCAGATCGATCTGGCGCAGTGACGGGCGGGGTAGCCGGACTTCCGATTCCCAGGGGCACTCCCGATGCTCATTTGGTCGAGCGCGCGAGTCGAGGGCCCCGGTGACACGCCACGCATCCGGATTCCGTCCAGCAGCCTGTTCGCATCCACTCGTGTTCATGAGCAGGCGCCGTGTCAATATGCGCAAGCCTCTTGGGCAACCTCGGGGTCGAGTAGGACCACACGAACACGCGGCGCACGGCCTCTCGCTCCAGACCGCACTGGACGCAGGTTTGCACACCTTGCGCGAAGGTCAGATGCCAGGTGATCCAAGCGCCAACCACCGCACCGGCGAGAGCGATCCCCAAGAGGAGAGCGGCTTCGCGTTGGCGTGCTCGGGGGACCTTCGAAACGTTGTAAGCGTCCGGGCGCCTTCAAGCCTCCGCCCTGGCCCCGCGTTCTTCGCCGTTCGATTCTGCTCGGATGATCCAGCAGCAGCCCTCGAGCACGTCCACACTCCCTGATCGGGCTGCCCACTACCTGGGCTTGCTGGAGGAACACGAGCACCGCGGAGGGAGCCTGCGCTCCTTCGCGGACGCCCGCGGCCTCTCGGTGTGGACCCTCTATGGCTGGCGTCGGCGGCTGGGTCTGACTCGACCTCGTGCGACGACTTCGTCGAGCGGACTCGTCGCGGTCGACATCGTGAATGACCGTCCCGCCTCGAGAACCGCCGCGGGTGAGCAACTCGAAGTCATCTTCGGCGACGGCCTGCGCCTGCTCTTACCTTCGAATGTCGCGGTGGACCGGCTGGCCGAAGTCGTCACGGCGCTGCGCTCATGCTGAGCGGAATGACGCGCGGCCGCGTCTTCTTGGCCTCGGGCGCGACAGACATGCGCAAGTCGTTCAACGGTCTCAGCGGCCTGGTGCGCTCGTCGCTCGCGGGCGACCCGCTGTCGGGCGATCTCTTCGTGTTCTGCAACCGGCACAAGAACCGGCTCAAGATCCTGTACTTCGACGCGAGCGGGATGTGGGTGCTCGCGAAACGATTGGAGCGCGGAACGTTCGCGTGGCCCGAGCGTCTGGAGGAGCGAACACGGGTCGAGCTGCGTCACGAGGAGTTGATGCTGTTGCTCAACGGCCTCGAGGCGGGCGAGTTGCGCGAGCGCGCGAGGTGGCGACGTCGAGCGAGTTGAAGCACGCCTGATTGTGCTGAAATATCGCAGATAATGCGCAACGGATCGCGCTTGCGTGCGTAGTTGTCTGCGTGAGTGCGACGCTGAACGAACTGGCCGATGAGAACCGCGCGCTCAAGCACGTGCTCCAAGAGAATGCGCGCGCGCTGGCCGACAATGCACGTGTGCTGGCCGACAAGGAGCAAGCGCTCGAGCACGTGCTCCAAGAGAATGCGCGCGCTCTCGCCGAGCGCGACACGCTTCTGTCGCAGCGGCTGCAGCGCATCGTCGAACTCGAACACCAGATCGCTACGCTCATCACCGAGCTGCGCGGATCCGCGCGCGACCAGAAGCTGCTCGAGGCCCGCCTGCAGGACCTGCTCGCCAAGCGTCGCGCGCTGGCCGAGTGCGTTTCGCAGGGCCAGCTCTCGCTGGGCTTCGAGCTGACTCCGTTGCTGACGCCGCCGTGCGTGAACGAAGCTCCCGACGGCGAGACGGCCGCGGATTGCATTCGCCCGCGCCACCAGCGCCGCAACGCGCCGCGCGAGCTGGCCTACGCGGCTCTGCCGCGCGAGCACGTGCACCACGAGCTGCCCGAGTTGGAGCGCGTGTGCCCGGTGACGCAGAAAGAACTCGTCTTCGTGGGCGAGAAGCAGAGCGAAGTACTCGAGTACAGCCCCGCGCGCCTGATCGTCATCGTCCACCACCGCCATGTGTACGGCCTGCGAGCCGAAGACCAGGCCGAGCGCAAGGCCGAGCCGATCGTGGCACCCGCTCCGGTGCAACCGCTCGAAGACGTGCGCGTCGGCGCCGGGCTCTTGGCCTGGATCCTGGTGCAGAAGTACGCCAACCACCTGCCGCTGTACCGCCAACAAGCGATCTTCGGGCGCGAGGGTCTCGCTCTGCCGCGCCAGACGATGTGCGACTGGGTCATGGCCAGCGCGCACCAGTTGGAACCGATCCAGCGCGCGCTGAAGGAACGGATCCTCGCGAGCGGAGTCGTCCAACTGGACGACACGCCGGTCAAGTGCCAGGGCCGAAGCGGCGGCGAACTCTTCGAGGCGCGGCTGTGGACTTATTTGAGTCCACAGGTCTCGGGCGTCGTGTTCGACTTCACGTTGGACCGCACGCACGAGCACGTACTCGACTTCCTGGGCGATGACATCGCGGGCTACCTCGTCGGCGATGGCTATGCGGGTTACACCACGATCGTGGGCAAACGGCCAAGCGTGATTCAGACAGGCTGCTGGGCACACGTGCTGCGGAAGTACCGCGACGCGCTCAAGGATTCACCCGCGCAAGCGTCATCGATGATGTCGCTGATCGCGGCGCTGTTCGACGTGGAGTCCGCAGCGATCAAGAGCAAGCTCGATCCCGCCAACGTGCTGGCACTGCGCGCGGAACGCAGTCGACCGATCCTCGATCGCATCCGGCTGCTCGCCGAAAGCCTGCGTGGTCACGGCAGCGAACAAGAAGCATTCGGCAAGGCGCAGAAGTACCTATTCAATCAGTGGCCGGCGTTGGCGCGCTTCCTCGAAGACGGTCGCGTCCCGATCCACAACAATTCCTGCGAGAGTGCGATTCGTCCCGTCGCCGTCGGTCGGCGCAACTGGCTGTTCACGGGCAGCGAGCGTGGCGGGCGGGCGGCGGCGATCGTCTACTCGCTGATCGAGAGCTGTCGGCGTGTGGAGGTGGATCCCTACGTCTACCTGCGCGACGTCCTCGTGCGCGTCGCCACGCATCCGGCCAGCCGCGTCGACGAGCTGACGCCGGATCGCTGGAAGCTGCTGTTCGGCCCGCAATCCGCGGCCTGAAAGCACTGCGGCGCGCCATCTGCCGACACGCGCGGCCTGCCAGCTCCACCCCGACCTCGCCAGCGCGCGCTGCGAAACGCCTCCGGACGCTTACGATCCAACGACGAGGTACGACGTCGCCTGCGTCGGGTTCTCG